>JABAOC010010846.1_pt1 | contig 34360 bp, 30 predicted proteins | sample 7062161 | NCBI WGS metagenome assembly JABAOC01 (sample SAMN14538625, study PRJNA623070) | marine sediment metagenome | biome: marine biome [ENVO:00000428]; feature: marine pelagic biome [ENVO:01000023]; material: deep marine sediment [ENVO:00002113] | place: India: Gulf of Khambhat ... | reverse complement strand
GGCCGTCAGGGAGTACGCCCGGGTGACGAAGCCCGGGGGATACGTCGGGCTCAACGAGACGACGTGGCTGAAGACACCGCCTCCACCCGAGATAATCGCGTGGGCGTCCCAAGATCTGGGCTCTCAGGTGAAGCCTCTCACCTCCGACGGCTGGGTTGGTTTGCTGGAGGACGCTGGGCTGACGGAGATAGTCGTGAACGTCCGTGAAGTCAGGCCCCGTAGAGAGGCCAAAGAGCTGATCCGCAGGTACGGCTACGGGGGGATGCTGAGAAGCCTCTACAGAGCCCTGTCTCTGTATCTGAGGAACCCTGCTTACAGGAGGTTCGTGAAGGAAGTGCGGAAGGAAGGGATCATCCCAGATAACCTTGAAGAGTATATAGGGTACGGGTTGTTCGTNNCGGGATTTGAACCCGCGGCCTACAGCTTACGAGGCTGCCGCTCCGACCACTGAGCTACCGGGGCGCCCTTGAAGGTATGAAAGAAATAGAATTTAAGAGATATGGTTCCTGGCTAGGCGCTGTAGGATATGACGCCCTTCTTCATCAGGTCCTTTATCTTGTCGTCGTCGAACCCCATGAGCTCCTTCAGCAGCTCCTCGTTGTTCTGCCCCAGCACGGGCGCCGGCGTCCGCAGCACAGGCTGGGTCTCGCTGAACTTGAGCGGGAAGTTTACCAGCTTTATCTTGCCCGCCAGGGGGTGATCCAGCTCCACGAACATGTCCCGGGCCAGCACGTGGGGGTCCTTCACCGTCTCATCCACGTGGTAGACGGGGGCACAGGGTAGCCCGACGCCGGTGAAGGTCTCCACGGCCTCGTCGCGGGTCATCTTCGAGACCTTCTCCTCCATCATCTCCTGGCTGATGTCGTCGAGCTCGACGCCCAAGTGCTGGACTATCCTGTCCAGTGCCCTGGGCCCGAACGCGGCGATCCTCACATAGCCGCCGTCCTTTGTCTTGAAGACGCCTCCCGCGCCCCTGCCCCGGGGGAACTTCTCCCTGAGTTCAAGGGGCCTCATGCCGGAGAGCAGGTAGCCTGTAATGGCGGTGTTGTAGGCGACCATGCAGTCGAACTGGGCGACGTCGATCATCTGCCCTTTCCCAGTCTTGTCCCTGTACCTCAGCGCTGCGAGGATAGCCATGGTCGCCATTGTGCCGGGCCCCAGGTCCCCGTAGGCCTGGGCCATCTCGACGGGCGGCCCCTCAGGGTCAGCGTTCTCGCCGGTGAGCATCGTGTGCCCGCTCATGGCCTCCGCGATCATGGCGTAGCTCCTCCACTCCCTGTAGGGGCCGGTCTGGCCGAAGCCGCTCAGGGCCGCGTAGATTACCCCCGGGTTGAGCTCCTTGAGCACCTCGTAGCCGAGGCCGAGGCGTTCCATGGTGCCTGGGCTGAAGTTCTGGACGACCACGTCGCTTTTCTTTACCAGCTCCTTGAATATCTCAAGCCCCTCTGGCTCCTTCAGGTTGAGTGTGAGGTCCTTCTTGTTGAGGTTCAGGTGGTGGAAAGTGTAGCTGGCACCGCCGAAGAGGGCCCCCTCGGCTATCCTGTCTATCGCCCCCCAGGGGGGCTCGATCCTTATCACTTCGGCGCCCATGTCCGCCATCATCATGGTGCACCATGGGCCGAACCAAACGTGGGAGAGGTCGAGCACTCTTATGTCTTCAAGAGGCATTTTCATTCTGTTTTGACTCCGATCACTATACGACCGCTGGTCATAGTATATTATGTTTACCAAAACACTGAAAAACTAAAAACCTGACAGGCTAAAGTTCTGAGCAGAAATGGCCAAGGTCTCGGATATCGGGGAGAGGAGGCTCATAGAGCGTGTTATGCTTCACCTTACGCAGATGCCGGGGGCGCCCATACCTTTCTGGGACGACGCGAGCGCCCTCAGCCTCGGCGACGGCCGGGCGCTGGTGATAAACACGGATATGCTGGTCTGGGAGACCGACATCCCGAGGGGGATGACGCCCTATCAGGCGGCGCGTAAGGCCGTGGTCATGGGCGTCAGCGACCTCGCCGCCAAGGGCGTCCCGCCCATCGCCTTCATGCCAAGCATAGGGCTCCCCAGCAGCTACCCCGTCGCCGACGTCGAGGAGATGGCGAGAGGCTTCGAGGCAGGCGCCCGTGAGTACGGGGCATACGTGTTGGGCGGCGACACCAACGAGGCTTGCGGCGTCGTGATCTCGGGGGCCGCTTTAGGCGTAGTACAGGAGTCCAGTATCATGAAGAGGAACAGCGGGACCCTGCCCGGCGACCTGCTCGCCACCACGGGGTCCTTCGGCGTCACCTCGGCGGGCTTCAAACACCTCCTGGAGGGGCTTGAGATGCCCAGCGGCTTGGAGAAACCCATACTTGGCAGCGTCTACATGCCTCGGGCCAGGGTCAAGGAGGGGGTGGCCCTTGCAGAGACGGGGGCCGTGACGGGGTGCATGGACTCCAGCGACGGCTTAGCGGTGAGTCTCCACGACTTGGCCAGGAGCACGGGCTTAGGGTACAGGGTCACGGAGCTGCCCATAGACTACTCCGCGACGAGGTTCGCTCAGCTACATGGCCTCGACGCAGCCGACTTAGCTCTCTACGGCGGCGAGGAGTACGAGTTAGTATTCACGTTTAAGCCGGGGGACGACGGCAGGATCAGGAGAGCGTTGGACGGCGTCGGCTGCCGCCTCCACGTAATCGGCGAGGTCACAGAGGAGAAGGATGTTTTGATGGAGTTAAACGGGGCGGCGAAGCCCATAGGGCGCGGCGGATGGGAACACTTCACAGGTTAGCGGTCAAAACTTTATCTAACCCATATGCAGCAGATAACTCATGGAGACAGACGGCTACGTATCTAAGCCTCTCGCCTTCGTCGTCATCGGCCTGATCCTAGGCGCCAGCCTGGGGCTGGGATCAGGCTACGCCGTTTTCTACCCCGAGATGGTGGAGCAGAGCAACAGGGAAATTGAGGACAGGATAACGGATCTCGAGGACAGCGTAGACGGAGTGGCTGTCCACGTCGAGGACATGGACGAGAGCCTGGTCTCGATACAGGACAGCCTCCAGTCCATAGTCACGCTGAGCCAGGCCATCAACAGCCTCAACACAAGGATCGGGCAGGCTGAGCAGGACGTTATAGAGGTCAACGATACCATCGACAGCACGAGGATCAGCTTGGAGGAAAGTATAGACGATTTGGTGGAAGGCGTCGATGAGTTGAACCAGAGGTATGACGATCTCCATGGGGAATGGGAGGACACCTTCGAGGAGCTGGCCGAGGTATCGTCCACCCTGGGCTCGCTGAACGACAAGCTGCAGGAGCTCGACGAGAGGCTGGAGAAGGAGGAGGCGCTGGAGATGTTGAAGCGCCGCCTGGCGAACCCGGGCACAGACACCGTCACCGCCATGACGGACGAGCTGTTCGAGGCGCTTCTCGGCGACTCCGAGTTCAACGACTGGGTCACCTCATTCGGCGAGGTCCCTGCGAAGAGCCTTCTGAAACAGGAGATCGAGAGGATGACCGGAGGCCTGGTCTGGTACAAGGTGTCGACTCAGAGCCTTGGCAAAGTAGAGTACCTGGTGAAGGTGGAGACGTTCTTCGAGTTCGAGTTCAGCCCGGCGTCTGTGTCCATACCCCGGATGATGATGCAGATGAGGGGCGCCGTGAACGTGGACGTAGGAGGGTTCAGCCAGGTGCGGGTCGACGCCGTGGAGATCTTGTAGAATTTGGCGCCGCCATTCGGATTTGAACCGAAGACCAACTGCTTAACAGGCAGACGCTCTACCGAGCTGAGCTATGGCGGCCCGCGACTCTCCAAATATGGGCTGACAGATATTAATCTTTGTTGTGGGCTTCACTGGACGGGTGGCTGCGTCAAGGCGTTGTATAACTCCAAGTTTTTTTTAACCGGATGATAGGAGATACTTGCCATGAGCGGGGGTTACACCGAGAAGTCGAGCAAAGAGTTCGGCAAGATAGCCAAAGACTACGATAAGGGGCGGAGCAGCGAGAACGTGAGGCTCTGGGCCGCGGAGACGAGGAGGCTCGCCGGGCTAACCGAACACTCGATCATACTGGACCTCGGCTGCGGCACTGGCCTGTACACGGTGGGCCTCATGGAGGAGTCGGGGGCGACAACCTGCGGCCTCGACCCCGTGCCCGAGATGGTGGGGCAGGCGCGGAACAAGCCGCATGACGTTTACTGGCTCAACGCCGTGGGCGAGTGGATGCCCCTACGGCCAGGCGTGCTCGACTGCGTCTTCAGCAGCCAGGTCTGGCACCACATCGAGGACAAGCAGGGCACCGCCGACGAGTGCGGCAGGGTGCTAAGGACGGGCGGCCACGTGGTGATACGCACCATCAGCCACGAGCAGCTCCACGAGAAGGTGGTCTTCAGGTACTTCCCCGAGATCAAGGCTAACCAGCTCAGGGTCTACCCGAGCAACGACGAGTTCAAGCGCTACTTCGACGCCGCCGGGTTCAGTGAGACCGTGTTCCACGCCTACAGCCTAGAAAGGTACCAGCCTGTGGAGGAGTTCGTGGAGATAGCTGAGAAGAGGCTGTGGAGCATGTTCAGGCCCATCTCGGAGGAGGGACTCAGAAGGGGCGTCGAGGCGCTGATGAGGTACAGTGAGGAGTCCGGCGGCGAGCCCGTGCGAAACGACGAGCTCATCACCCTGGTGGTGTCCTTCAAATAGGCTTCTCGCTATGAGCATTCTGTTCATGTTAACAGTATGTAACGGTTAAAAGCCGCGGTTTCGTGGTTTTAACTGATAGATTATGATGGACCCCAAGATGCTGGCGGAGCTGAACCAGCAGATAATGGAGGAGACGTACAGCGCCTACATCTACCACGCCATGGCCGCCGACCTTGAGCACAAGGGCTACAAGGGAATGGCCACGTGGATGCGCGTGCAGGCACGCGAGGAGAAGATACACGCGGACATCTTCTACAACTTCATCCTGGAGCGCGGCGAGAAGGTGGAGCTGTGGGCGATAGAGAAGCCCCCGTCCACGTGGGAAGGCCCCATGGAGGTCTTCGAGGCTGCCTACGCGCACGAGCAGCACATCACGGGCCGCATAAACCACATGGTGAAAGTAGCCAGGGAGCTCAACGACAACGCCGCCTACAACATGCTTCAGTGGTTCGTGGAGGAGCAGGTGGAGGAGGAGGCGAACACCAGCGAGGCAGTGCAGCAGATAGAGATCGCTGGGGGCAACAGTCACGCCCTCCTGATGCTGGACAGGGAGATGGGGGCCAGGGTCTTCGCGGTCCCCGCGTCGGCGCCCTACTACACCAAGCCAGGCCAGGCTACGGACCCCTAACCCCTTTTTTAGTAAGTAAGCGCCTTTACACCTGAACACACTTGCCGGGGCTCTACGACATAGAGAAGCTGATGCAGAGCATAGCCATGGATAGGTACCACGGAGCCGAGTGGCTGAGCAACGCCGCGCTGGGAACCATGATAGCCGTCGCTCTGAACGCCAGCGCGGACACCTCCGATGAACTCCGGGAGGTGCTGAGGCGCTACGCGAGGAGGATAGCCGAGTCCAGGCCCAGCATGACGCCGATAACGAACAAGCTTGGCACGTTCTACGGCAGACTGCCTGAAGGCGTGCCCCTCAACGAGCTCAGGGCCGAGGCCACTAAGTCGGCTTCGATGATAATCAAGGAGTCTAGGAACAACAAGGGCAGCATCGTGGAGAACGCCAGGAATGTGCTGGGGGAGCCCGGCACGGTTTTCACAGTCAGCGACAGCAGCACCGTGGCCGACGTTGTTCTCGGGGTGGGCGCAAAAAAAGTCGTGGTGACGGAGTCGAGGCCCCAGATGGAGGGCAGGAACCTGGCGGAGAGGCTGGCTGGGATGGGAGTTAAAGTCCTGCTGGTAGTCGACGCCGCGGCGGCAATGTTCATGGAGTCCGTCGACGTCGCCGTCGTGGGCGCCGACAGCGTACTCCACGACGGCGGCTTCGTCAACAAGGTGGGCACCCGGACAGCGGCGCTGGCGGCGAGGGACCGAGGCGTGCCTTTCTATGTGGTATGCTCCACCTCAAAGTTCAACGTAATGAACTATCTAGGCCATGGCGTCGAGCTTGAGGAGAAGGACCCTGCCGAGGTGGCGGAGATCGAGGGCGTCGAAGTGAGGAACCCGTACTTCGAGTTGGTGCCGGCGAGGCTCGTGACGGGGATCATCACGGAGATAGGGGTCATGGAGCCTCTGGACATCCGCGGCAGGATGGAGGAGATGCGGAAACAGGTCGAGCCCCTCTACAGGGCTTCTCAGGGTCGTTGAATCTGTGCCGCTGGATTGCGTCGACCATGACGCCAGTGAACGACTCTAGATATGCACCGCGTACATGCAGACGTCGTCTCCGAAGCCTATCGCCTTCTCGAGGTCAGCGTGGACCTCCCTCTTCAGGAGTATCCCGAAGACGGTCTCGACCCAGCCCAGGGAGCAGTAGCAGAAAACCCCCGTGTGCTTGACCACCCCGTTCTTCACCAGGGGGCAGCCGCACTCCTCGCAGGTGCACGTGATCCTTTCGCCTTCAAGCATCCAATCGCCGCACCAAGCGATCTCCTCGTTCATCCTCTCGATGACCCTCTCCAAGTCTTGTTCCTGCTCAGATATCCTATCCGCTATGGCGACAGCGGGGCCCCACGTCTCCTCCTCGGCGCAGGCCCTGCCGCACCTCTTCACTATCTCTTTCCTGGACTCTTCGTCCACCGAATCTAAGCCCTCCATGACTGCGTCCAGGATCTCTCCAGCGAGTCTCAGCAGGGTCTCGCTTCCCTCTTTTTCGGCTCCCATGGGTCAGACCAGCCCAGACGAGGTTCAATAGGCCTTCGGCATACAAAAGCTTGTTATGTGGATTCTCACTGGCCTGTGTTGACGAAGCTGAATGAGGCGTCCGCCCACTTCCTCTCCAGGCCCCGTAGAATGGGCACGGATACCAGCAGAAGGATGACGGACACCGCTGCCACGGCGTAGGTAGCCGCCGGCCTAACCGGCATTATTAGTGCGGCTATCTCCGCCACTATCATGGGCGGTACCACCGCCGCGCAGAACCTGAGGATGATCCCGGCGTCGAAGAACATGGTGTTGGTCCAGAGCCCCGTGAGGTAGCTGGTGACGCCGACCACGTAAACGCTTGTGGCCGCCGCGAGGAGCAGCCCCAGCGGGACCAGCCCCATCTGGTGTTTCAACACGCCCAGCCCGACGACGTAGAGCGCCGTGACGCCGGCCGTGAGCGCGAAGTAGACGGCGAGCTTGCCCTTGACCACCTGGTCCACGGAGACGGGCTGGACGTTGAGGTACTCGTTGTGCTCCAGGTTGGTTATGAAGCTGTAGGTCATGACCCCCATGAAGCCCACGAAGCCGCTGTAGAACACCACGTTGAACCCGAGGTCCACGCCCACGCCCCTCTCGAACACCCAGCTCATCAGGTAGACCGCGAGGAGGTGGCCGCCGAAGCTGAACACCACGGGGCCGAGGGCCCTGCTGCGCCTTACCTCGATCCACTCCTTGGCCGCCAAGGTGCTCAGCCCGCCCATGAAACCGAGGAGCATGTCGACTCCGAGAAGGCTGTCCCCGTAGCGGGACTGCCTGATCTCGTACTTTTCCTTCATCAATGCCACGCCAAGGGACGCGAACAGGAGCGACGCCGCCGCCGATACCCCTATGCCCTGTGGGTCCTTGGAGGCCCAGTATCCGAGGGAGGGCATCAGGCACTCGGGTCCAATTATGCCCATCGGGTGGATCATGGCGACGACGCCCGCCAGCACGGTGTACAGGGCTAGGCCAGCCATCTTGGACCTCACAGAGACCGCCGACAGGGTGAAGCTCAGCCCCATCCCCACCATGAACGCGAGGAAGGTAGTCAGGCCCAGCATGGCGACGGCCGTGAAGCTTGCCCCCGCCATGGGCGCCGCCACGGCGATCCCCAGGGTCAGCGGGATGTAGCTGTAGAGGAGGTAGAAGACGGCGTCCTTGACGTAGAACACCGCCATCATCCGTCTGAAGCTCACGGGGTAGGTCTGGGGCATCTGCATTATCATGCTCACCTGGCCGAGGCGCCTGGTCATGACATGCTCCCCTATGCTCCCGAAGTTGCCCACGAAGAGTCCGTAGGCGACGCTCGCCGCGTGTAGCATCAGCAGGATGGTCGAGGTAGGCATCCGGCTCAGGAGCAGGGGCGCAGCCACGGCCAGGAACGCCGTGAAAACGAATATAATGGCGGGGAAGAGCCCGGAGCCCAGGGGCCCCACCAGGCTCTGGTGTAGCCTCCACTCCTCCTTCATCATGGCTTTGAAGAGGCGGAGGCTAAGCGACTGCCCCATCCTCCACCGCCCTCAGGAAGACCTCCTCAAGGTCGCCGCCCCGGCTTACCTCCGAGAGCCTACCCTGCTCCACTATACGGCCCCGGTGGATGACGGCGACCGTGTCGCACAGCCTCTCGGCTATCTCGAGTATGTGGGTGCACATGAAGACGGTGCACCCCTCGGAAGCTAACCCTTGGAGGTACTCTCGGACGCGCCGCTGGTAGATGGGGTCTAGGTTGATGAACGGCTCGTCGAGTAGTAGCAGCTTGGGCTCGTGGATGAACGCCGCGGCCAGCATCACCTTCTGCCGCTCCCCCTTGGAAAGGTCCCTGCAGAGTATGTCTCTCTTTTCTTCTAGGTCGAAGAAGCGAATCCATCTATCGATGAGGCTCTGCACGTCGTCGAGGCCTCTGATCATGCAAGTCAGCTCTAGGGTCTCCTGGGCGGTGAGGAAGGTGGGTGGTGTCTCGGCCTCGGGGACTATGCCCACCCGGCGCTTGAGCCTTATGGGTTCGGTGTTAGGCACGCCAGCCGTTACCACAGTGCCCGTATCCTGCATAAGCTGGCCTGTGAGCACCCTCAGCAGGGTCGTCTTCCCAGCGCCGTTGGGGCCGAATAGGCCGAAGAACTCTCCCTCGTCCACGTTCAACGATATTCCCTGCAGCACCGTTGTTGCTCCGAAGCTCTTGGATACGTCGCTGGCCTCTATCACCTGCAAAGCGTTCACCGTTGAATATTCTGGTCTCAGGCAGCCGCGGCGTCTAAAATGATTATGAAATGCTAACATGAGAGCTGTGTTCCACATATCCCCTGACAGATAACCGAAGTCTAAACCAGTGCTCCATCAAAGATAAATTACAGAGGGTGGAACCTGTGAGTCAGCGCTGCGTGCCGCAGCTACCCGAGGGCCTGGAGTTGAAGGAGCTCACCGCAGACGGCGTCTTCGCCTTCGTTTGTCTACTCGCATCCATACTCTACTCCGCTGTGGGGGACGGCAAGCAAGCCCTCTTCTTCCTCGGCTGCGCCTTCGTGTTCGTAGCCAAGGACGTGTCCAGCAACCACAGAGGATCAGGTGCACAGCCAGAACATATCAAATAAAAAAGGTATGAAGGTGCCTCGACCGATACTAACCCTTGGATTCGAGGGGGTTCGGTGATCCGATGAACTCCTTTACGGGGTTAGGGCCTGACGGTTCGAGGTGCTTGGCGAGGAACTCGTATATCTCCCCGCGTACGCCCTTCGAGAACCTGGTGTCGAGCCTGCTGAAGCCGTGGGCGCCCGGCGTCGGCGGGTAGACCTTGTAATCGAAGTCCCAGTTCTTGGCCTTCAGCGACTTTATCAGGTGCTCTACCTCCAGGCAGTTCACGTCCTGATCGTTCTCAGTAGTGTGGACGAGAAGCGGCGGATGAACCTCAGCGTCGTACTCGGGCACCGCCCAGGCGGGCGACCTCCGCTTATACTCGGCGTAGTTGTCGTTTCCGCTCTTTCCTATGTGGTATTCAGCCTCGAACAGGTTCCTGTAGTCCTGTGACTTATAGCCCATGCGGGCGACGACGTCGCTCACAGGGACCGAGGCGTGGGCCGCCTGGTAGGCCTCGGGGTGGTTGAATATGTTGAAAAGAGTGTGCATCCCGCCGTGGCTCCAGCCCATGACCCCTATCCTCTCGGGGTCGACGTACTCGCAGTTCTCCACCATGAAGTTCCGGGCCTCGTAGGTGTCCTCCGACTCTAGGCCACCGTAGTCTATGAGCTCGTAGAACTGCTGACCGTAGCCGGTGCTGCCCCGGTACTCCGGGGCGACTATGATGTACTCCTGCGCGATGAGCTCCCTGACGACGTTAGAGGCCATCGAGTTGAAGTTGGCGTGGACCCCGCCATGGGGTAGCGTGATCAACGGGTACTTCTCTCCGGTCTTCACCGTCCTAGGTGTGAACGTGTAGGCCACGAAGGTGACCCTGTTGCCGGCGCCCTGCGCCGTCGGGTTAGGCTGGTACTGTGACGGCGGCCCGGTGAGCTTCACCTTGTCGATGTGGGCGACGTCGCCTACCCTCTGGTACCAGAGCACGTCGTCCACCATCATCTGGGTGGCCGCGTGAGCGTGGGCTAAAGGCGCGTACTCTGCTCCGTTGACAACGAGTTTTCTCAGGACCTTCTCGGCAATCTTCTCAATATCCTCTTCCGTTAACATGGCGTTTCGTTAAATACATGCATTCCCACCGTGTCATGCTGTCCATTGCACGCTGTGGGCTATCCCCCCGTCGTGGGGTTGAGTGCGTTCCATCACTCCGCTGAGGCGGAGACAGTTCTGGCGATCCCTCAGCACGAGTTAAGCATTTTCTATTGATTGGCAAATGCATACCGAAATTAAAAAAGTGGGGGCTTTACATCGGGATGATCTTCAATACCTGTAGAAGATACTCGATCCTGCCCGATAGCATTGACATTCTGAATAGGACGGTGTTGCCGAACATTACGCCCAGCCCCAGCATCAGGACTAGTCTCCCAACTCTTGCTGTAGGCGCTAGTATACCCGTGTGCTCCCTGGTGAACAGGAAGTACGACACTGAGCATATTGTACCGATGCCTACATAGAAGAAGTTGAACCAGTCCATCATGCTGGTGCCAGAGGGCGGTGTGATCGTGGATGCCACTTGGTTGATGATGTTCGGTATTAGGGTGCCTGAGGTTATGACTCCAAGCATGACGCCTACGAGCGTCGCGATGGAGTACCTGGAGATCCACCTATACTCCTCGACGAATACCGTGTACATCCCAAGCCCCAGCAGGAGAGGGACGATGAACACGATCTGTCCGCCAAGCAGCGGCGTCACGGCAATCCTGTTGGTGTTCTGAACAGCGACGACTGCTTGAACGGCGAAGGCTATGCCAATGTAGACGTGCTCAGCGAGCCTGTATAATGGGCTTTCTTTGTATAGCATATAGCTGTAGATGGCGACGGTTAGCACCGCCCCCACCCAGATACCGATTAAACCCCATAGCTCTGTTGGATACGCCATTCTATCTTCCTCCCTGAATCTTGCTGATGATAATGGGTAAGTTAGCCAGTATGATTAGTATCACGAAGAGCAGGTGAGACATGCTGATGGCGTCCATTGTTACCGTAGCTGCAGCAGGCATACCAGCGAGAGACTCAAGCTCGGCTGCGCCACGTGCGCCGACGGCTAACCCAAAGATGTCACCGCTGGCAAGATAAGGCGCTAGCGCCGAGCCCTTCATGGCGATACCCATCCCTGCGACGGGTATACCATAGGGCTCGCCCCATTGCTGGATCCACTTGACCTCACCCTCAGCAGTGAACAGCACCATCGAGTAATCCCCTGCCTCGTTGGCTTCTTGCATCAACGGAATATCATCTACTGGTGTACCGAAGTGGTCAGTAGGGAATATGCTGCTCATGTCGACAGCCATCTGAGCCGCCGCAGCGTCCTGTCCAGTATAGTAGCCAAGAAACACGACATCAACACCGTACTCAAGATCGTCTATCCTTGGCGCAAGCTCGCGCAAACGATCCCACGACCTTGGCACGTCGATGCTGTCTCCCATGAATACTAGTCTCGCTCCTTGGTCCAGCAGTGTGTTAACCTCGACGACGAGGCCACCCATGCACTCGGGCCAAGTGCTGACGCTCATGAAGATATCGATGAGGACTACATCCCCTTCCTCGATTTCTAGTAAACCTTCGTACAGATCCCTTGTTGATTGGTTGATGGTGATCGGAAGTCCAAGTGGGTTAACCAGAGGAGCAGCAATGGCGATAACCAGTATCCAGTAGTAGACTCTGCGGTCGAGCTTGTCGAGCCTCTCCCAGATTGTCATAGATTCTCCCATTACTCTACGCCTCCGAAGAACCCTTGTTCCTTGTTGGTGACGACTCGGTAAGCATATGCTACAGCGCCGAACCCGGCAATTAACAGTAGAGTCCTGTATCCGGGAACCTGCCCGATGTCCATCAGCCAGCCACCTATCTGGGGGAACCCTGACCAGATGACTTCTCCGATGGGCGCGTTCCTGAGTACTAGGAAGCATCCAGCGATGAGTAGTAATGCTGCGTCGATGTTCCTAGCCCTGAAGGCCCTGTAGGCGGATGAAACGATGAAGAACCCTGTGCTTGCGTACATGGTCTGCTGTAGAGTGGTGTACACGTGGTTGAACGCCCACTGGTACTGATCACCATTGGTGTTTATTATGCCTAGAGCAAAGACCACGAAGAATGTCACCAGAGCGACGATGCTGTAGAGCCATCTACCCTCCGACCTTCTCTGGACGTGGTTTGCATGTATCCTAAGCAGGCTTATGACGCCTAGTCCAAGAGCCATGTTCGATATCACGACGGCGAACTGTCTTAGAGTCTCTGCAACGGTGCCGATGGCCGCGATGTTCAGGAAGTAGTCTCCTATGATGAACGCGAAGACTATCACAGGAATGTACTTAAAGGCCGTTGATTTAAGGAATGACATTCTATATCACATCCCAAGTAGGTCCACCAATAACGTAATTCCTAGTGGAGCGAGTATCACGCCGAGTACAGATATGCCCAGCGTCACCAACTTTACGACATCCTCGGCAGCGATGGGCCCTATAGAGCCCGCCTCACCCGACACTGCGGCAGCAGCGGCGTAGAGCTCCTCGCTTATGAGGCAGTAGTCGGTGCTGGCAACTAGGAACGGGATTTGGTAGTAGTTAATCGTCCCACTTATCTGCATGGCCCCGATGACGTTCCCACCTTCTGCGAGAACGACCGACTCGTATGCCAGTGAACCTATGAGGCAGGCTGCTGCAGGCATCTCCCTCTGAAGGGAGCCTAAGTAGCGGGACACCAGTGAGCTCTGGTTAGCGACGAGCTCGATGAAGTCGTCGCGGTAGTCCTCTGGTTTTCCCTCAGCGATGTACGCGTTCTTAATCGTCTCTTGGATTAGAGGCATCGCGTCGATGGTGGATGTGAATAGCTTAAGTTGGACGCCTGATTGCGCTAGATGTTTGGACAGTAACCCGAGTATGGTGATGCTGGCTAAGGTGTAGGCGCCTGAGCCACTGCTCAGGGTTCCTGTGATGCCCGTGCAGTAGAACATGGGCCGACCCATCTCGGCGCATCTTCCGACGGCTTCGGGTATGGCCTCCAGCGGCGGCAGGGTCCTTATCTTGATGACCTTGCCCTCCTCGATCATCTTGCTGTACCAATAGTATAGCGCGAACGAGCCTAGAATCAGTATTAAGGCAACGATCCGTCCTTCTTTGAGAACCATTTTTCCCTTTTCTTTTTTCTTTGCATTCCCCTCCGGTAGACGGATGGGCATTCACCCCGTCGTGGGGCATAGCGCTTTTCTGTCATCTCCTCACAGCAATCTGCTCAGAGACCAACAGCGATCTCCCAAGCGCGGGTTACAATGTTATGAACTCATGTAAATTTAAAACCACTCATCAGAAACATTACTTAATTTTTTTAAAAGGCAGAATATAAATATTTTAGATATAATACAATTGTTTTTAACCAAATTTATATTATATATTTAATTTTTGCTTAATGAAAAAGACTTGCTGTTACCTGACGAACATGGCGCTTGTAATAGCAGACAAGTCTATTTACCTGTCACCAGCCTTCGACGAACACATGGAGACTCGCAAGCGCCCTCACTTAGATCCCTCGTGCATCCTACCATACTTCAGGCGAGCTGAACCGAGTCTTTCAACCACCCCTGGGAAGAGACCGAGGTCTCTATGTGGCAGCGGCAAGGCATCCATGAAGGCTTGATTATACTCCTTCATCGTAGCCAGCTCGATGTACTCGATCCTTCCGCTGAATGCTTGGGCTTCCATGCGAGCCCCACTGGATAATAGAGCCATCCGAGCACCTGTCCCTGCGGCGTTTCCCACCTGCTGGATATCCAATGCGTCGAACTCAGGGATCATACCCACCTCGATGGCACTCTCGCGGCTGATGTAGGTGCCGAACGCCCCGGCCATGTATGTGTTGACGATCTCGTTTGGCCGCACACCGAGACGTTCCAGCACCATCTGGGCGCCGGAGAAGACCGCGGCTTTGCCTTTCTGCAGCTCACGGACGTCAAGCTGGGTGACGGCTATGTCGCTCTTGACGGCCCAGTCCTTCTCCCATGCAAGCACGTACTCGGGGACGCCTCCGCTTCTCCTGATGCGCGGGCTCCCGTTTTCTGTCACGAACTTACCCGAGGTGTCTACGATGCCCGACTTCAGCATCTCGGAAAGCGCGTCGATGAGCCCTGATCCGCAGATGCCGACGGGTGGGGCGTCGTCTATGGTTGTCAGGCTGGGTTCGAGGCTGTCCGGGTCGATCCACACCCCCTCTATGGCGCCCGAGGCCGCCCTCATACCATGCTTAATGTGCGCGCCTTCGAAGGCCGGCCCCGACGCACAGGAGCACGCGACCATGCGGTCCTTGCCCCCGACGACTATCTCGGTGTTGGTGCCTATATCGATGAGGAAACAGGGCTCGTCCGACTTGTGAACCCCCGTTGCTAGGATGGAGGCGACGCAGTCAGCCCCCACGAACCCGGCGACGAGAGGAAGGACGTGTACATTACCTTTTGGGTTCCCTATGCCTAAATTCGCAGAATCAAGGTCTCTGGGTCCAAGGTATTTCGGCGTGAAGGGGCTATGGGTCAGTGGAAGAGGGTCCAGATCTAGGAGGAAGTGGTGCATGGCCGTGTTCCCCACGAACACCAGCTCATACACGCCACGCGGGTCGGCGTCAGCCTTCCCGCACGCGTCTGCCAGCATCTCCCGGATTCCATCCAACAGCGATCTGTGGAGGGTTTCCCTCTGTTCCCTGCCGCCCATCGCGTAGGTAAGCCGCGTCATGATGTCCTCGCCATACTGTATCTGGGGGTTCATGGCGGTCACCACGGCCAGCGTGTCGCCGGTAGCGAGGTCCATCAAATATCCGGCAAGCTTCGTGGTTCCAACGTCCACGGCGAACCCATGGATAAGCGCGTCACGGGTTGGGAGAGTTTCTATGACCTTGTCACCGCACAGGATGTGAGTGGTTTCACCCGTCGTCTGTTTCCATATGTCTGGTTCGAGCGTCACGGGGGTTTCCAAGCCCTCGCTCTGGAGCACCTGGGCACCCCTCCAGCTCTCCCTGGGGACGAGGATGACAGCGTCGCCCGTTATCTTTGAGCGGCACGCGAGCCTGTAGCCTCCGCCCAGCCTATCCCCGAGTAGATCCCTCTCCACTTGGGTCGGATCGCTCAGGCTTTCCCTGCCCCGCGCGATCTTCACGATGCACTTGCCGCATGAGCCGGCTCCCCCGCACACCGAGTTGATCTCGACGCCGACGGCCCTCGCGGCCTGGAGCACAGTCAGTTCTTCATCGAACCTGGCTCTTCTCCCATGGGGCTGGAACGAGACCTCGAAACTTGGAGGCAAGAGACTCATAGAAGATGACGCCGCCCGTCGTTTAGTTATTTGCATTTAAAAACATCATCCACCACATATGATGGGAAGGTGGCATCAAACTGTTCGACTATTCGGTGGAGCAGAAGACCTACGAGATCGGCGGCACCTTGATCGGCGGGGAGCCCGGCCTCGCCCCCACCGTGATGGTGGGCTCCATGTTCTACAAGGGGGATAAGACGGTGGAGAACCGAACCGAAGGCCTGTTCAAGAAGGACGAGGCCGAAAAAGTTCTACGGAACGCGGAGGAGATGTCGGACTCGACTGGGCTGCCGTCCATGGTGGACCTCATCGCGGAGAACGCCGCAGCGGCGTCGAGGTTCCTGGACTTCGTGGTCGGGGCCACGGACATGCCCATCTTCCTCGACATCGTGTCCGAGCCCGGCCTCACGGAGTCCCTCCAGTACGCCTCGGATCACGGGATGATGGACAGGATCATAGTCAACTCGCTGAACCCCCACTCCAGTGAAGGGCTGTACGACAAGATCAGGGAGACGGGCTGCACCAGCGCCGTCCTGCTGCTTCACAGCGCCGAGTACATTTTATCCTCCGACAAGGACGCGCTCGTGGATATGATGGTGCCCAAGGCCAAGGCGGTGGGGGTGAAGAACGTGCTCATGGACACCGCGGTCATCGACATCCCGTCCCTCGGGTTGGCGACCAAGGCGATCCACAGGATCAAGGACAGGTACGGCTACCCGTGCGGCTGCGGAGCCCACAACGCCATAGCGTCTTGGAAGCGGCTGAAGAAGAAGTACACGAGGGACGCGGCCACCGTGGCCATGGGCGTGGCGAACATCCTGCCCGTAGCCGTTGGAGCCGATTTCGTCATCTACGGGCCGCTGAAAAACGCTGAGACCGTCTACCCGGCGGCGGCGATGATAGACGCCGCATACAGCCAGCAGATGATTGAGAAACGGAAAAGGCCCGGAAGGGATCACCCCCGGTTCAGGATAGGTTAGATTCATAACAGGTGCGGGAGGAGGGACTCGAACCCTCGAAGTCCTAAGACACGAGATGTCTCATCCCGAGGACTCGGATCTTAAGTCTCGCCCCTTTGGCCAGCCTCGGGTACTCCCGCCCGCAGAATACAGGGCAAAGAGACAGCCTAAAAAACTTGCCTAGTGGACCCGCCTGCTCCGGTTCAAGGTCTTCCTGTTGTTAGCAGGCTTCCTCAGCTTGCTTGAGGCGCCGTAACCGCACGCCGCGCAGACCTTCTTCCTTATATGGTAGGCGCGTCTGCCGCATCGCCTGCAACGGATATGGATGCGTTTACCGTGGTGAATCGCTGCTTTGGTGGGCATCTGTCTTCAGCTCTACTCCGGTGGCGGACTGATCATTATAACGTTGTCTCCGCGGAGCACGATGGTGCCGATCTCCTTGACGTTCATCGGGTCGCTTACCTCCTCGGCGTTACTCATGTAGAGGTTGACGTGCTGGTCGAACCCCTCGAGTACGCCCCTGAGGGTCCTGCCGCCTCTAACCTTGATCAGCACCGTCTTGCCGACGCTTCGCTCTAGCACTTTTTCAATCATATCCGACACTCACTTTTCCTCTCCGGAGATACTCAGGCTTATTTCGAATAACAGGTATCGCCTATAAAAGTTTGTATTATATGCGAAGAAAACACTCAGCTGTTCTGTGTCCCTCCGAAAAATAAAAGAAGGCATAAAAACGCCTCTCTATGCAAGAGGGAACATAAAAATCGGGTAACGTTTATTAGGGAGCAGTAGCCAATTGTTATAGCCTCGTTAGGGTTAGGAAGGTTTCTGTAAAATAGGTGAGTCATGTTTAATGACGGAATCTGATTCCTCCGACATTAATGAACCCGCCCTAACCCATGCAACGAGTCAAACTCAAAACAGGTTGATGTAATGCTTCTCACAGAAAACGACCTCTGGGATTTGATGAAGTCCTTCTACAACGAGGAGGGCCTCGTCAAGCAGCACCTGGACAGCTACAACGACTTCGCCAGGAACACGCTGCAACAGATAATAGACGAGATCGGGGGCATCCAGATCGAGGTCCCTAATCACACCTACAATATACGCTTCGGCGCCATAGAGATAGGCGATCCCCGAGTCGTGGAGGTTGACGGGACCAACCGTGAGGTATATCCGCGGGAAGCAAGGATACGCAACCTGACGTACAGCGCGCCCCTCTACCTGGAGATCGAGCTTGACGACGAGGGCCGCGAAACCTATGAACGCGTCAACATCGGCGACCTCCCCATAATGGTGAAGAGCAACCTCTGCCTCCTTAGCAGGCACACCGAAGACCAGCTCGTGAAGCTGGGCGAGGACCCCAAGGAGGTCGGCGGATACTTCATAGTCAACGGAAGCGAGCGCGTCATCGTGAGCCTGGAGGACTTGGCTCCGAACAGGGTGCTCGTTGAGACCGACACCAGGGGCGCCAGGCCTGTATACAAGGGAAAGGTCTTCAGCACCACCGTTGGCTTCAGGGCCCGGATCGAGATGAGCCTCAAGTCCAAGGGCGAGATGGTCGTGACCATCCCCGGGGTCCCCGTGCCGGTGCCACTCGTGATACTAATGAGGGCGCTGGGCGTCGAGACCGACCGAGACGTCGCGGAGATGGTGAGCCTCGACTCGGACATCCTCAACGAGTTGGAGACCAGCTTCAGGGAGTCTTCAACCGTCCAGAGCGTGGAGGACGCCGTACTCTACATCGGCAACCGCGTGGCCTTCGGCCAGGTGAGGGAGTTCAGGATAAAGAGGGCCGAGACCATCCTCGACAGGAACCTCCTCCCCCACATAGGGAGGGAGACAAAGGACAGGCTGGACAAGGCCATCTTCCTCGGCGAGATGGCTTCAAGGATCATCGAGCTCAAGCTGGACCAACGCCAGGAAGACGACAAGGACCACCTCAAGAACAAGAGGATAAAGCTCGCGGGCCCCCTGCTGGCCGAGCTGTTCCGCTCGGCGTTCTGGAGCCTCTACAGGGACATGAGGTACCAGTTCAGGCGCATGAGCACCAGGCGCAAGGGGGTGCTCATCAGCGCCGCCGTCAGGCCCGGGATAATAACGAGCAGGATCCAGCACGCCCTCGCCACCGGCAACTGGAGGCGGGGCCGCGTCGGCATGACCCAGCTCCTCGATCGAACCAACACTCTTTCAACCCTTTCTCACCTCCGCAGGCTCCAATCGCCGTTGAGCCGGAGCCAGCCAAACTTCGAGGCCCGTGACCTCCACAGCACCCACTGGGGCCGGTTATGCCCCAACGAGACCCCGGAGGGCGCCAACTGTGGCCTCGTCAAGAACCTGGCGCTGATGAGCAGCGTCAGCATCGGGACGGACGCCGAGAAGATAAAGCGTACACTAGAGTTCATGGGTGTCACCAGGGCTAAGGACGCCGACGAGCAGCTGCGCCACGGAGGCACCAAGGTGTTCATCGAGGGCTACCTCCTAGGGTACAGCACCTCGCCGGAGATCCTGGTGAACACGTTCAGGGAGATGCGCCGCAGGGGCGAGATCAGCGGCCAGGCGAACATCGTGCTCTACCGCGAGTACAACGAGATCTACGTCAACTGCGACGAGGGCAGGATAAGGAGGCCCCTCATAGTGGTGGAGGAGGGGAAGCCCCTGCTGAAGCTGAGGCACATACGCAACATCAAGCAGGAGAGGTGGACCTGGAGCGACCTCGTCAGGGAGGGCATACTGGAGTACCTGGACGCCGACGAGGAGGAGAACGCCTTCATCGGCTTCGACCAGGAGAACCTCACCGAGGAGCACACCCACATGGAGATATGCTCATACACCATCCTAGGCGTCGGGGCCGGCATCATACCGTACGCGGAGCACAACCAGAGCCCCCGTAACACCTACCAGGCGGCCATGTCGAAGCAGGCGCCGGGCGTCTACGCGTTGAACTACAACGACAGGTCTGACACCCGCGGCCACCTTCTGCACTACCCGCAGAAGCCTCTCGTCTCGACCAAGCCCATGGAGGTGATTAACTACAACGACCGGCCGGCGGGCCAGAACTTCGTCCTCGCCATCCTCAGCAGCATAGGGTACAACATGGAGGACGCCATCATTTTCAACAAGTCCGCCGTTCAGCGTGGCTTGGGTCGCAGCAGCTTCTTCAGGATATACAAGGCCGAGTGCAAGCAGTACCTGGGCGGGGCCAAGGACAGGCTCACCATCCCGGAGGCGGGCATCCGAGGCTACCACGGCGCCGAGGCGTACAGGCAGCTGGAGAGCGACGGGCTGATCGCCCAGGAGGCCGAGGTCAAGGGCGGAGACATCCTCATCGGGAAGACCAGCCCACCCCGTTTCATGGAGGAGTACCGCGGCATAGAGATACGCGGCCCCCAGCTACGGGACACGTCCATCGGTGTAAGGCCCACCGAGGTCGGCCTCGTTGACAGCGTGTTCATCACGAAGGATATCGAGGGAAGCCAGCTGGTCAAGGTAAAGGTGCGGAGCAACAGGGTGCCCGAGCTCGGCGACAAGTTCGTGAGCCGGCACGGCCAGAAAGGCGTCATAGGCATGCTGGTGCCCCAGGAGGACATGCCCTTCAGCGCCAGCGGAGTAGTCCCGGACATCGTCATGAACCCCCACGCCTACCCCAGCCGAATGACCGTGGGCCAGTTCATAGAGGCCATCGCCGGGAAGGCGGCGGCCCTCAGGGGCGAGATCGTGGACGGCACGCCCTTCGCCAATGAGGACCCCAAGAGCCTGGAGGAGATACTCACCGAGCTGGGCTTCCAGAGCGGCGGCCGAGAGATAATGTACGACGGCATGAGCGGCAAGATGTTCGAGGCCGAGATATTCATAGGAGTCGCCTTCTACCAGAAGCTGCACCACATGGTGGTGGACAAGATCCACGCCAGGGCCCGCGGCCAGGTGCAGATGCTAACGCGGCAGCCCACTGAGGGCAGGGCCAGGGGCGGCGGCCTCAGGTTCGGCGAGATGGAGCGCGACTGCCTCGTGGGGCACGGGGCAGCCATGCTGCTCAAGGACAGGCTCCTGGAGGAGTCCGACGCCTACACGATATACGTGTGCGAGAGGTGCGGCCGCCAGGGCTTCTACGACATCAGGCAGCGCAAGTACGTGTGCCCGACGTGCGAGGGGAAGGGCGACATAGAGCCGGTCACGGTCTCATACGCGTTCAAGCTTCTACTGCAGGAGATGCAGAGCATGTGCCTGTCGCCCAGCCTCGAGCTGGCCAAGGAGGTGGTGTAGTTGAGCAAGGTCATCGACGCCATAAAGTTCGGCCTCCTGAGCCCGGACGAGACGAGGCGCCTAAGCGTAGTAGAGATAGGGACCAGCGACACCTACGACGAGGACGGGGCCCCCATCGCCGGCGGCCTCATGGACCAGCGTCTGGGAACGCTGGAGCCCCGGCAGAGGTGCCGCACCTGCGGAAACATAGCCATCAACTGCCCCGGCCACTTCGGCCACATCGAGCTGGCCGTACCGGTCGTACACGTAGAGTTCGCGAAGCAGATCTACCGGGTTCTCAGCGCCACGTGCAGGAGCTGCGGCAGCGTGCTGCTGGACGAGGAGAAAAGGGAGAAGCTTACGGGGCAGCGTGACCAAGACATCGAGCTGTTCGGCAAGGTCAGCGACGAGACCATTAAAGAGATCATGAAGCAGGCCAAGAAGTTCAAGCGGTACAAGGAGTGCCCCTACTGCGGCATGGTCCAGAACGTCGTCAAGTTCAACAAGCCCACGACCTTCATCGAGATAGAGAAAGAGATATTCGAGGAGGAGATGGAGGACGAGGTAACCCGTAGGCTCACACCCAACATGATCAGGGAGTGGTTTGAGCGCATACCCGACTTCGAGCTGGAGCTGCTGGGCTTCAAGCCTGACAGCGCCCGGCCTGAATGGATGATACTTCAGGTGCTTCCGGTCCCACCGGTGGACGTGCGGCCCAGCATCATCCTAGAGTCCGGCATCAGGGCGGAGGACGACCTCACCCATAAGCTCGTGGACATCATCAGGATAAACCAGAGGCTCCGGGAGAATATCGACGCCGGGGCGCCCACCCTAATCATAGAGGACCTGTCCGAGCTTCTCCAGTACCATGTGACAACGTACTTCAACAACGAGGTCTCCGGCATCCCGCCGGCCCGCCACCGCAGCGGCAGGACCCTGAAGAGCCTCGCTCAGCGCCTGAAAGGCAAGGAAGGCAGGTTCAGAGGGAACCTCAGCGGTAAACGCGTCGACTACTCGGCTCGCACCGTCATCAGCCCAGACCCCAACCTGGACATCAATCAGGTGGGGGTCCCGGTGCACGTAGCAACCAAGCTCACCGTGCCGGACGTGGTGACCCAGCGTAACCTTGAGGAGATGAGGAAGCTCGTGGTGAACGGCCCCTACCAGCACCCCGGGGCCCTCTACATCATCAGGCCGGACCAGAAGCGGATAAGGCTCGAGTTCGTCACGGACAGGACGCTAATAGCCCAGAGCATCGAGCCGGGCTTCATCATCGAGAGGCACCTGAAGGACGGGGACATCGCGCTGTTCAACAGGCAGCCGTCGCTGCACAGGATGAGCATAATGGCTCACAGGGTGAAGGTGCTGCCCTACAAGACGTTCAGGATGCACTTGACGGTGTGCCCGCCCTACAACGCGGACTTCGACGGCGACGAGATGAACCTCCACATCCCCCAGAGCAAGGAAGCCCAGACCGAGGCCAGGATGCTCATGCAGGTCCAGGACCAGATACTGAGCCCGAGGTACGGCGCCCCGATCATAGGCGCCGGCAAGGACTACATCAGCGGGGCTTACCTGCTCACACGTCAGGGGATGATGCTCACGGCGGACGAGGTGGGCAAGATAATAGCATACACCGGCTACGAGGGCGAGATACCTAAGCCCACGGTGCTTGACCCCAAACCCATGTGGAGCGGCAAGTCCGTGTTCAGCCTCTTCCTGCCAAGCGACTTCAGCTTCGTGAGCAGGGCCAACATCTGCATGCACTGCCCCGAGTGCAAGGAGGCTGAGTGCGAGTACGACGCCTACGTGATGATACAGAACGGGGAGCTGAAGACGGGGGTCATCGACAAGAACAGCATCGGCGCCGAGCGCCCCGACACCATCTTCCACAGGATCATCAAGGACTACGGCACCGACATGGGCCACGACTTCCTCAACGGCGTCAGCCGCCTAATAAACGGGTTCCTGACGCTGAAGGGCTTCACTTACAGCTACGACGAGCTAGAGCTCGCCGAGAAGGACCAGCGTGACATAAGCAGGGTCATGAGGCGGATGGAGAAGAACGTCGAGAAACTCACGGAGGAGTACACCACAGGCGTGCTCGAGAGGCTGCCCGGCCAGACGCTGCAGGAGAGCTTCGAGATCAAGGTCATGAACGAGCTCGCTAAGTCACGTGACAAGGCGGGCGAGACCGTGCAGGAGGCTCTTCCCATGAGCAACAGCGGTATAGTGATGACGCGCAGCGGCGCCCGCGGCAGCAGCCTGAACATCGGCCAGATGATGGGCAGCGTCGGCCAGCAGAGCATCCGTGGCAAACGTATCATGAGGGGCTACGAGAACAGGACGCTGCCCCACTTCAAGGAGAACGACGCCGCGCCGGTCGCGCGTGGCTTCGTCTACAACTGCTACAGGGACGGGTTGACCCCGCTGGAGTTCTTCTTCCACGCCATGGGAGGCCGGGAGGGCCTGGTGGACACCGCCGTACGCACCCAGCAGAGCGGGTACATGCAGCGCCGCCTCATCAACGCCCTGGAGCATCTCAGGGTAGAGTACGACGGCACCGTCAGGAACAGCATAGGCGACATAGTCCAGTTCCAGTACGGGGAGGACGGCGTCGACCCCGCGAAGAGCGACCACGGCGTCGCCGTCAACGTCGCCCAGCTAACGGACAGGACCCGCATCAACATGAAGAGGGGTCACATCATAGCTGACTCGACGATAGACAGGATGGTTGATGCTATCGAGGAGGAGATACCCCAGCTCCTGAAGGACGAGCTTAGACGCCAGCTCAAGCAGGCAAGGCTCACTAAGAAGGGCGTCCAGGACGTCATTGACGCCGTGCTACGGAACTACGACTACAGCCTCGTGGAGCCGGGTGAAGCCGTGGGCATCGTCGCCGCGCAGAGCATAGGCGAACCCGGCACGCAGATGACCCTCAGGACTTTCCACTACGCGGGCGTCGCGGAGCTGAACGTCACGCTGGGCCTGCCACGGCTCATAGAGATAGTGGACGCCCGCAAGAGCCCGTCCACGCCGGTGATGAACATCTACCTCACAAAAAAGTACTCGAGGAGCGAGAAGAAGGCCAGGCAGATCGCCCAGAAGCTGACGTACACGGTCATAGACGACGTCATCGACAGCGTCAACGTCGACCTCCGCGAGGAGGCCGTCAGGATTATCCTCGACCCCGAGAGGATGGACACCCTGGGGGTCGACGTAGGAGACATCGAGAAGGCCATACCCTACAGCTACACGAAGGAGGAGGATAACACCTACCTCATCAGGCTGGAGGAGGACAAGGCCAGGGACCCGGAGCCCATCATAGAGAACGTGACAGAGGCGAAGATCAAGGGAATCTCCGAGATCAGGAGGGTGCTCACCACAGTCGAGGACGGCGAGTGGGTCATAAGGACGGACGGCAGCAACCTCGAGGGGGTGCTCCGAATCGAGGGCGTCGACCCCACCCGAACCACCACCAACAACGTACACGAGATAGCCGAGATACTCGGCATAGAAGCGGCGAGGAACTCGCTAATCATGGAAGCCCACGCCGTGCTCACAGAGCAGGGGCTGGATGTCGACGTCCGCCACGTCATGCTCGTCTCAGACATAATGACCAAGACCGGCGAGGTACAGCAGATAGGCCGCCACGGCATCAGCGGCGAGAAGAGCAGCGTACTCGCGAGGGCGGCGTTCGAGCTAACCATCCAGCACCTGGTGGAGGCCGCCATAAAAGGCGAGACCGATCCCCTTAAAGGCGTGATCGAGAACATAATCGTCGGACAGTCGATGCCCCTAGGGACGGGGAGCGTCGAGCTGTTCATGACTCAGGGAGGCAGAAGCGATGAGTAGCGTTGACCACGAGCTGAGACTCGCTCTCTCCACTGGTAAGGTCCAGCTAGGATCTAAGACGACGGTCAGGGAGATGAGGCGTGGCAGGGCCAGGATGGCCATCCTCAGTTCCAACTGTCCAGCCGATAAAGCCGAGGCCATAGAGACATATGGCAGGCTAAGCGAGATACCCGTGCTTACGCACGCCAAAGACAGCGTGGATTTAGGGGTGTTGTGTGGGAAGCCCTACCCTGTTTCAGCGATGGTTATCAGCGACCCGGGTGACTCAAGGATACTGGATATTTCGAAGGAAGATTAGCGAATGCTTAACAACATAAAGATTACTGAGACCGAGATGCGGTACATACAGCTACTGCAGAACATGACTGGGGCGACCATCGTCGACTGCATCGTCGACGAGGAGGTGGACAGCATCATATTCACGGTCAAGAAGGGAGAGGTGGGGCTGGCCGTCGGCAAGGGCGGCGAGAAGATAAAGCGTTTCCGTAGCATGACCAACAAGCGGGTGGAGATATACGAGTACCTGCCTGAGCCCGAGAAGTTCATCAGGAACGCGTTGAAGCCTGCGAAGGTTAGGGACATACGCCTCGTCGACAGGATGGAGGGGAAGAAGATCGCCATGGTGAACGTGGAGCCCAAGGACAAGGGCATCGCCATAGGCAAGAACGGGAGCAACATCAAGAAGATAAGGTTCCTCGCGAACCGGTACTTCCAGCTCGACACTGTTGTGATTAACTAGCCTTTTCACGCTGTCGACGGATTCACTTCAAGGCTTCCTTCATCGATAGGATTCTGAACCTAGGCTCGACGCTGTCAACAATAGCCTTGAACGATTCGTTCTCCATGAGTCCATGAATACGGCTGTCTTCCGTGACGACTGCATCGGAGTAATGGAGCCCGGTGGCGACGACGAGGCAGTCTATGTAATCGTCATGCAGGCCCATGAGTCTGATGGCAGCTTCATTCACATGCGTGTCGTGGAGCACGACTCTGGTTATTCTTTTATCGATCAACAGAGCTTTCAGCCCCCTGGTCACCCTTCTCTGGTCCAGCTTTCCCTGTGAGACGTACTTGGCCCCTTTCGCCGAGAGCTCGAACAAAGAGATATCGTTTACCTATACCCTGTTCCTGGTTACGAGCTCCTCGATCTCGTCCTCCATGAACCTGGATACCCCTATACCTATGAATGGCAGCAGGTACGTTGTGTCTAGGGTGAGGTTCACTCCTCTGCTCTCCGGGACAGCTCTCTGCGGAACTCTCTGAACTCCTCGAGAGTTATAACGACTTGGGGGGAGTCTTTAGAAGCTCTTCCAGGGTTGGTATGGGTTCCACCACGAGGCGCCCCTCTTCAATCCTGTATAGGATTGTGGAGTTAGGCTTCATGCCCAGTTTTTCCCTGATCTCTTTAGGGGGGGAACAGCTCTCCTTTCGAGCCGACGCGCCCCTCTACGATTTCACTCATTCTCTCTGGTGAAAACTTGTATCTCGAGTAAAATAAACTTCTCTGGTGAAAGGCTTTTATCGTAAATATAGTGTGGTTATCTTTCTGGGCTGGATTCCGAGTGTCTCAAACCATTGAAGTAACGATCAGAACCGGCGGAGACGTTTCACCATGCACTTTAATGTTCTCCACTGCCACGAGGTACTCAGACTCAAATAATTCTCGATCTGCCGGCTCTACCATCTCGAAGTCAGGGACGAAGAGTGGGGGCGTGGCCGCGTAGGGGTATTCCACGACCCTAGTATCCATGGGCTCTAGCCCAGCTACCTTGAATAGAGCAACCACGTCGTTTTCAGTGAAGTAAGGATTCTCGTTCTTTATGAGACGAGTTTTTAAAGTGAACATTTCCAAGTGGGCTCTTTGGGAGACGTGGTTTGCCACGGGCAGGCACTCGGCGACGACCACCCGCCCACCCTCCATGGTCACCCTCTTCATCTCCATCAACGTTTCAACGATCACGTCTTTATCCGAGAAGTTCCTGAGAGCGTGAGCCGAGACCGTCAGAGTGAACGCCCCGTCCCTGTACGGGATGGCTGATGCGCTTGATCGGGCTCCAATGACTCTATTTCTCAGGCCCAGCACGTCCATGGCGATACGGAAGTTGCTCCACCAGCCTCTTCTCCCGTATCCGTTCATCAAGTCGAGGCCCACGACGCAACTGGTGTACCGGGCGAGAGCCGCCGTTGTGTAGCCTCTGCCGCAGCCCACGTCAAGCACAGAGTCTCCCTTACGCACACACATGTCATTGACTAGAGCGAGCCTCTCGGCTCCAACATCAGAGCAGGAATAGATGTTCCGGGCGGTTCCCCTTCACCCCGTAGATGAACACCAGGTTATAGCTCCTCGCTTCGAGGGGGGTGACGTCGCTGTCCATGGAGCCTCGGTGCATGGCCTCCACGCCCCAGAGGTATGAAACCGCTAGGAGGAGCAGGAACATCCGTTTATCCATCGAGCCATATGAACGGCACGGGATATTTTAGTCTAGTTTTTAGAACAGAGAAAAAACTGAGGCGGAGCCTACGTCGCTTCCTTGTTCCTCAGCGTGTCCTCGATGACCGCCACGACCTCGGTCGGGGAGCGTGTGCTGAACACGAAGGCCCTGCCTCTTCGGCGGACGACTCTCACGGCGTCGCCGTAGTTCATTAGGTAGCCGACGCTTCCGTCCCACCCCCACCTTATCCCCAGGCCGCCGCCGTACCTCCAGAACGACGGCTTATAGGGCTCGACTAGGAGCACATCGGAGAGCGGCACGCTGGTCCCTATGACGCCGAAGGCGACGCTGAGCCGGCTCCCAGTCACCCTGATCCTTAGCGTCCTGAGGTTGAAGTATAGGAATATCAGGAGCAGGTCTACGAAGACGAGTACGGCCTGCGCCTCTCTGGGGAGCTTGGAGCTGAAGGGGTTAAGCGACAGGTAGGTCACCAGCACGATCACTGCCGTGAAGAAGACGTGGAATAGGGGATGAGCCTCATAGTCTTCGCTATAGAGCGGCTCATCTGAGGTAGTCATGTTGTCTATCTTCTACGACTATGTTTCTGTAGATATAGGCTTAGCCCCGAGGTGAACCTTATACACGCAGAGGGCGAGTACTCATTGAGTTGTAATGAGTTCTGTGTGGCCTGACGGTGAGAGGTGCGCCGTGTGCTTCACCTTCGACCTCGACGCCGAGTACGTGTTCATGGGTAACATGCCCGAGGTAGCGGAGATGCCCCGGGTCATTTCTCAGGGAGACTATGTATGGAGGGCGGACGTCATCCCACGCATCCTCGACCTCCTCGACGAGCACAGGATAAAGTCGACGTGGTTCGTGGTGGCCATGAACGCAGTCAACCACCCCGAGGAGGTCGCAGAGATCGTTAAGCGTGGACACGATGTGGCCACCCACGGCTGGGTGCACGAGAAGATCACGGACCTGGGCAGGGAGGAGGAGACTGGGAGGCTGATGAAGTGTGTGGAGGCGATAGAGGACGCCACCGGGTACAGGCCTGTGGGGAACAGGACCGCCGGCGGCGAGCTGAGCCCCAACACCCTCGACATACTCGCGGAGAACGGGTTCATCTACGACAGCAGCCTTAGGGGAAGCGACATGCCCTACACTCTGCCCAACGGCCTCGTGGAGGTGCCCAGCTACTACGAGATGGACGACTTCCACCTCTTCGCCGACTACCCGGGCGTCGCACCCTACCACGCGAGGATGATGAGCCCGGAGGCCGGCTACCAGATATGGACCAACGCCTTCGAAGGCTACTACAGGTACGGCCTATGCTACACGACGATGTTCCACCCCCAGATAATAGGCAAGCCGGGGAACNNCGGGAACATCCTGCTCCTGGAACGCATCATAGAGTACATCGAGAAGCACCCGGGCGTCTGGTTCGCTACAGCCCGGGAGATAGCGGAGCACTGGAAAAGGGGTATGTGAATTAGCTAAAGATCGACGGCATCGCGCTGATAGCAGCGATCCGGCGGCTAGTCATCATGTGGCCTGAGGCACGCGGGTAAGTTCCCGTGTGAACGGTGGTTGGCCACGCATACGCAGCAGACGCCCCTCCTCACACAATCCGTGTTGGTACAGGCGCATTCTTCTAGGTTCGGGGACTTGTTGACGCAATCAAGACTCATGGCACCGATACGGGTGCATGGTTAAATAAAAAGGGTTGGGGGAGGCTACTCCTTGACCACGATGGTTCCGCTGAGGTAGTTGAACAGCCTCTGCTGCTTGTCCGGGTACAGTAGCCATCCCACTATGACATCCAGGGGCATCAGGAAGGCCTTCCCGACGGCCTGGTACATGCTCCTGCTCATGTCGATGGCCTCGCCGTGTAGATCGGTCACCCTGATCTTCATGGCCCTCTTGCCCAGGCTCTGCCCCTCCGTGCCTTCAAGGTACGTCCAGTACAGGAACAGGAAGACGCTGTTCAAGCCCACGTTTAGGAAGGGGAACGGGTCGTGCCACCTGGTGGGCCACGCGACCATTCCCGCAACTATCCCCACCAGCAGGGAGTCGATGATAAAGGCAACGAACCGTTCACCCCACGAGGCGAGCACAAGCTCGGCAACGTGCTGCCTGGCTCCGCAGCCGGAGCAGTACTCAGCGTCCTCGCTGATCTCCTTGCCGCACTTCTTACAGTACACCATTCATATTGCCTCCTAGTCTCTCCTGACGATGGCTACGTAGATGATTAGGGCGCCTAGCCCGAAGCACACGAGGCCGCCGAAGAGCAGCCCCTTGCCTAGTAGGTCGAGGAACGGCGCCTTTACTCCGAGGCCGGCGTCCACGTCCACGCCCATGGAGCCGTCGAGGTTCATGATGACTATCCAGTAGTCGCCTTCCTCGGGCTCCCACTCCAGCGTCAACTCGTCGCCGTACGTGTAGGCCGTCCATATTCCTAGGTCGGCCGGCGAGAATTCAAGCTGGTCTCCGCTGTGCCTGCTGTAGGTTATCTTGGGGTTTCTGTCGTTGGGGTGGTCCATGTCTATGTCGATGATGGCGTCGTACATCATCCCCGCGAAGACGGGGGCGGCGTCAGACTCCTCGACGATGCCTATGAACACATCTTTGCCGTTGTTGCTGTCCAGCGTGAACTTCAAGTCGATCAAGTCCCCCGGCTCGGGGTGCCAGTACCTCACCGCTGGCCCATCGATCTCGTCGATGACCATCTCGTCGACGTGCATGGGCCTGAAGACGATGGCCTGTGTGCTTGTCCCCAGGTCTACCCCGCTGACGCCGATGTAGCCGTAGCCGTCGCTGAGGCTCCTAGTGATCCCCATCAGGGCCGTCCCGCTTAGAAGCAGGGGGACGCCCACTAGTATCAGGAAGCCGCTGAAGAAAACCACCAGCACCTTGCCGGCGTCCCAGCCGCGGCCCCGCGGCTTAGTGTACACAATATCCGAAGCCCTTAGGTCGGCTCCGCAGTGGGGACAGAACTCGACTCCGTCCTCCACCTCTTCTCCGCATTTCTTACAGTAATGCATCTTGTTTCACGGGTCTCGGAGTCGGCTTCCGGCTTTTAAGGGAATTTCAGGATTTCTTCAGAATTGGACCACAAACTGTGGCAAATCTGTTCATAAACCCAAATCCATCCGTGAAAGCTTTCAACGTAAACCTTGATCGAATCATTAAAGGCATCCGACCTCAGAAAAACAAGGCATCAACGAACCAGGAACATATCCAGCCATGGATTTTTCCTAGCTTAACCGGGTGACTGTGATAAAAGAAATGGGGTGGACTAGATGTCCATGTCCTCGTCCATGCCGCCGGGTGGCCCGCCCGCGCCTGGCTCTGGGCCGCCGCTCTTCGCGGCGACCACGTCGTCGATCCTCAGGATCATGGACGCGACCTCGATGCCGCTCTTGATGGCCTGCTCTTTCACCACCGTGGGCTCCAGGACTCCCTCATCCATCATGTCCACGACTCCCTCGTCGTAGACGTTGACGCCCATGTAGACGCCCTTCTTCTTGGCGTGGGCGGCCTTCATCGCCACCATGGTGTCCAGTATGTCCAGGCCCGCGTTCTCCGCCAGCGTCCGGGGTATGATCTCCAGCGCGTCCGCGAACGCCTCGATGGCGAGCTGCTCGCGGCCGCCCACCTGGGCGGCGTACTCGCGCACGGCTTTGCTCATCTCCATCTCGACGCTGCCGCCGCCGGCCACCATCTTGGGGGTCTCGGTGACGTCGCTGACGACGTACAGGGCGTCGTTGAGCGCCCTCTCCGCCTCGTCGATCATCCGCTCCAGGCCCGCCCTGACGAAGATGGCAACCGCCTTAGGGTCCTTGCACTCCTCGACGAAGATCATCCTGTCGTTACCGACCTTCTTCTCCTCGACGACTCCACACGACCCCAGGTCGCTCTCATGTAGGTCGGCCAGGTTGTTCACCACCTTGCCACCTGTTGCCTTGGCCAGCTTCTCCATGTCGCTCTTCTTGACGCGGCGCGCCGAAAGCACCCCCGCCTTGGCTAGGAAGTGCTGGGCCATGTCGTCGATGCCCTTCTGGCAGAACAGCACGTTGGCCCCCGAGGCCACGACCTCTTCCACCTTCTTCTTCAGCATCTCGCTCTCCTGGTCCAGGAACGCCTTGATGCTGTCGGGGCTCCTGATACGGATCTCGGCGTCGAACTCCGTCTTCTTTACCTCGAGAGGCGTGTCCAGAAGCGCTATCTTTGCGTCTGTGACCTTCTTGGGCATCCCCGCGTGCACGACTTCCTTGTCGATGATGATGCCCTTGACCAGCTGTGTCTCCTCGAGGCTCTGGCCCTCCTTCTTGACGATCTGGACGTTGTCGACGTCCGCGATGACGGTTCCGTCCCGTTTCTCGACCACCTGCCTCACGGCGTCGATGACGATGCCGCTGAAGTGGTCGCGGACGGATGACACCGCCTTGCTCCTCATGCTGGTGTTGCTCAGCTTCATGAGGATCTCGCGGTCCTCCAAGTCCACGTCGCTTGAGACCTTGTCCAGCGTCTCCAGGGCCTTCTCGGCGGCTTTCTGGTAGCCGCTTATGATGATGCTGGGGTGGATGTTCTCCTCCAGCAGATCTCCGGCCTTCTTCAGCAGCTCTCCGGCCAGCAGCACCGCCGTCGTGGTGCCGTCGCCCACCTCCTTGTCCTGGGTCTTGGCGACTTCGATCATCATCTTGGCGGCTGGGTGCTGCACGTCTATCTCGTCTAGCACCGTGGCGCCGTCGTTGGTGATGGTGATGTCCCCGAGGCTGTCGATGAGCATCTTGTCCATGCCCCTCGGGCCCAGGGTGGTCTTCAGGACCTCCGAGATGATCTGCGCAGCCAGCATGTTGCTCTTACGTGCGTCTCGTCCCCTGGTCCTCTCTGTGTCCTCTTTCAGGATTACTACGGGTTGTCCTCCATAATACGCCATTTTTCAGTTCCTCCTACATCGGGGGCATGCCGCCGGGCATACCGCCCGGCATGCCTCCCATGCCTCCTCCCGGCATTCCTCCCGGTGGTCCAGCCGGCGCCTTCATCTTGGCGACGGCGATCATGTCGTCTATCTTCAGCAGCATGGCCGCGGCTTCTGTGGCCGACTTGATGGCCTGAGCCTTAACTACCATGGGCTCGTAGATGTCCAATTTTTTTAGGTCGGCGACCTTGTTGTCGTTTCCGTTGACGCCGATCCACTTGTTGCCTTTGGCGTGCTCGCTCTGCATCTCGCTTATTGCGTCGATGGGGTCCATCCCGCTGTTCTCCGCCAGCGTGATGGGTATGACCTCCAGCGCGTCTGCGAACGCCACCACTGCCAGCCTCTCGCGGCCAACCAGCTTCTCGGCGTAGTCCCTGAGCAGCCTGGCTACCTCGATCTCGGGGGCGCCGCCGCCCGCCAAGATCTTGGGCTCCTCGACCACGTCCTTGACGACGCAGAGTGCGTCGTGGAGGCTTCTGTTGGCCTCGTCGACGACGCGNNGCCTTGGGGTTCTTGCAGCCCTCGACGAAGATCATCTTCTCGTCGCCGATCTTCCTCTCCTCGACCTGCTCGGCGTATCCGGCGTCCTCGCCGTTGAGTTCGTCGACGCTGTTCACGATCTTGGCGCCCGTCGCCTTGGCGAGGGCCTCCATGTCGCTCTTCTTGAGCCTCCTAGCTGCGAGTATGCCCTCGCGGCTGAGGAAGTGCTGCACCATGTCGTCGATGCCCTTCTGGCATAGAAGCACGTTGATCCCCGTGTCCTTGACTCCCTTGACCATGTCGCGGAGCATCTGCTCCTCCTGGTCGAGGTAGGCCTGCATCTCCTCGGGGGTCTCGATGCTTATCTTGCTGTCGAACTCCGTCTTCTCGATCTCCATAGCCGCGTTGAGGAGCCCGATCTTCGCCTTCTTTACGAGCTTGGGCATCCCGTCGTGGACGACCTCCTTGTCGATTATGAGGCCGCTGATGAGCTCGGTGTCCGTCAGCGAAGCCCCCGGCTTCTTCTCGACCTTCACGTTGTCGAGGTCCACCGTGTAGCCTCCGTTGCTCTCCTCCGCGACTTGGAGGACGGCGTCGACGGCGATGTCGCTCAGGTAGTCCCTGTAGCCGCTGATGAGCTTGCTGGCCATCGTGGTCATGCTGACCTTCTTGAGAATCTTCCTGTCCTTGGGCTTGACCTTCTCGGATATCTCCTCGAGGATCCTTAGTGCCTCTGCCTCCGCCTGCCTGTATCCGTCTATGATGACTATGGGGTGGACCTTCTTGTCCATGAGCTCTGTGGCCTTGCCGAGGAGCTCGCCTGTGAGAATTACGACGCTAGTTGTGCCGTCTCCGACCTCGTCGTCCTGCGTCTTCGAGACCTCCACCATCATCTTGGCGGCGGGGTGCTGGACGTCCATCTCCTTGAGCATGGTGGCTCCGTCGTTGGTGATGGTGACGTCGCCGAAGCTGTCCACGAGCATCTTGTCCATGCCCTTGGGGCCGAGGCTGGTCTTCACCGCCTCCGAGACGATCCGGGCGGCCATGATGTTGCTGCCTCGGGCGTCCCTGCCTGTGGATCGCTCGGTGCCTTCCTTCAGGATGAGGACCGGCTGTCCTTGTATACTCATATTTTCTTCTCCTTAGTGTTTTCCATGGGTACACCGCTGTGCGAATCCGTTGATGAACCTCCGTTGTACGCTGTTTTTTTCACCGCTCATGGGTATACCCCTTGTGGTTGTAAACCGAGAGTTGTATACCTAGGCTTATAAAAAACTTTTTGGTGGCACCCCGGGCGCTAGACGAGGTCCCTGAGATAGATGAGATTGTTTTCCTTTCTCACGAGGCCCTCTCTCTGCAGCTCGGTGACGACGTCCCTGATGACGTCTTCCCGCAGATCGAATGTCCTTGAAAGCACCTCAACGCTAGTGGGGCCTTGATCCACTATGTGGTGAACTAGCTGCTTCTTACGGCGGTCCATCTCCTCGAGGGCGTTATGCGTCGCCTCGAGGGCGAGGTTCCTTATGTAGAGGAGCCTCGCGCGGCGCTTCTCGATGTTGTCCAGCTCGTCGTCGATGGCCTGGATTATCTGTCGCAAGGGATGTACATCGTCCGGGTCGAGGCTGTCCTCCTCGATGTCCTTCACCTTAGTCTCCAGGTGCTCCATGTGGTTGTCGTG
>JABAOC010009876.1_pt1 | contig 34484 bp, 25 predicted proteins | sample 7062161 | NCBI WGS metagenome assembly JABAOC01 (sample SAMN14538625, study PRJNA623070) | marine sediment metagenome | biome: marine biome [ENVO:00000428]; feature: marine pelagic biome [ENVO:01000023]; material: deep marine sediment [ENVO:00002113] | place: India: Gulf of Khambhat ... | reverse complement strand
TTTTCAATTAGAAAAAATTGATGATGCCCTCAAGTATCTTAACGAAGAATTATCGATATTTCCTGATAACGGAGACGCCTATGATCTCTTAATCTATATTTTATTTAAATTAAATAGGCTCGATGAAGCACACGATTTAATCAGAAATCTTGAAGTCCAATTTAAGCCCGAAGAAGTTAATCCTAATTGCGGTTTGGGAGATTTCATTCTTGGGATGTATTTTAAGGATAAAAAAGAATATCGGAAGGCAAGAAATTTTTTCAGGAGAGCGGGCGAGAGAGGATACCAGCTTCTTAAATGTTATGTTCAGTTGGCAGATATTGAATTAACCTTAGGCAATAAAAGAGATTTTTTAAACGTCATTGCTGAAGCTAAAGAAAAACACGCTGAACTTTATGAAATTCAAACCACTCGATACGAGCTTTTCGAGTTCTATTTTATGTATGGTCTGCTGTACTATGCTCAGTTTAAACTGGATATCGACGCAGGTAATCGACCATTACATCTTCACCTTTCATATGAGAGGTTCAAAGAGGCGCTGAAGCTCAAGCCTGACTCTAAGGATACTCTATTCAACTTGGCATGCATAACGTATAATTTTCGGCAATTTAAAGAGGCTGCTCAATATTTTGAGAGGATTCTTGAAATCGAACCTGGAAATACAGAGATAGCTTTCTATTTAGATTGTTGTCTTGAGAAGCTTGATAAATTAAGTAAAGAAAAGAAAATAAGCGAAGAATGTCCAAAAACTCTAAATTTGTCTAAAGATTTTATAGAAAACCCAGAGATTGAGTACAACTATCAATTTAAAAATGATCGCCTCTCTGTGTTTCAAAGTATCCAATATTTAGCCTTAGATTTTGTAAAGCAAGGTAAATTAGACGACGCCATAAAGAGATATCACAATGGATTAAAAATCTATGAGGAATCTCCTGGAGTAAATTTTAACCTGGGAATGGTTTATTTTTTGCAGGATAATTTTAAGGAAGCTGAAAAACATGCCCTTATAGCGCTCAGGAGGAAGTATTTTTATGCAACAAGGCCAGACATTCTTCGCCTTGGCAGGCCTAGAGATCGTAAAATAGCAGCTGCTATCAGAAAAGCACGTTATGTTCATGAATCTCCTGATATTCCCATTTCTAAATGGTCTTTTGATGTGGCCTTAAAAGAAGGAAATTATTTTATAGAGGCCTATGACCTTTTAGGAAATATATATTTTAAAAAAGGAGAAATTAACAAATCAGTTATAGCTTTCAAAAAAGTTATCGAGATTCAAAAACAAGATGCCATGGGCCGTTATAATTTAGGATGCTCTTACCTGCAGTTAAATGATTTGGATAATGCAGAAAAAGAATGGAAGAGAGCAATAAAATACGAGAAGGAGTCGAAAAAGATAAAGAGTAAGGGAAAAATCTCTGAAGATCAACTTGAAATATCTTTGATAGTTGTTAAGAGACCTGTTTCCTTCCGCGCTCACAAGTCCTTAGGCCGGCTATATATTAAAAAGAATTTGCCTGAAAAAGCACTGAAGGAGTTTAAAAAGTGCATAAAGTTGGAGCCTGATGATCCTGAGCCATATTATGAACTCGGAAACATTTATAATAAAAAATCAGAACAAAATGAAAAATACGTCAGAAATGCTGTTTTCTATTATGAGGAATATCTCTATTTAGGCGGAGAGATGGAAGAAGAAGTAAAAGAATTATTAAAGTCATTAAAATAGAAATTAATTTTTATATTTGCTTTTGACAAGGAGAGGGCAATAAAAAAAAAGGCAGTTTTTATCCCTTTGCTCTTCTCAATATCCCTCTGCTTGATTTATGGATTTCAAAAGCAAAAACATCAGATCGAGCCCGAAAAGCACGAAGTTGAAGTCAGATTGATTCTGGTTGATGTCATTGTGACCAAGGATGGGAAATTCATCAAAGACCTTACTAAGGATGATTTTGAGCTCTATGAGGACGGGAAAAGAGTTCCCATAAATTCGTTTGAACTCATAAGCTTCGAAGAAAGAGAACTAAAGATTGTAGAGGAGAAAGCGGAGATAAAACGGCCTGCACCTCCAAAGAGGAAACTTACCGTAATATTTGATGCCATCAATTCCTGGGAAAGGCCAATCAAAATAGATAATGAAAAAATCATTGGCGAGCTTTTCTCTCTGATCAAGCTAGGCCATGAAGTTATGATACTTCAACTTGACAGGAGAAAAGGATTAGAAATCCTTCAGCCTTTTACCACAGATGAGGATCTAATTAGAAAAGCTGTTGAAAAAGCATCAGGCAATATTTGGAAGTTAGGAATGGATGCAGATGAGGTTCCTCCAAAATTTGTTGCAGATCCTGAACGTTATAGGAAATTGACAAGACTGGAATATCTGTATTTAGAAAGACGAAGATTTCAGGACACAATCGGCGGGCTTTTGGCCGCATTTAATATGGTAAGGAACTTGCCTGGTAGGAAATCGATCCTTCTCATAAGCGCTGGAATTCCTGACCTCTCTCCACCGGATATGCTCAGGTATCCATTAGATAAAATAGATAGCATACGCTTGTTTGATCCTTTTAATATACTTGAGAAAAAAAATTTCAACGAAGGAGAAGAAGTCATAAGAGAACTGATTAGTTTTGCCAATGCGCAAAATATTTCCATCTATACTTTAGACTCTGACATATATGTAAAACATCTTTTTTCTGGGACTACTGCAGAACGTTACCAAAAGTATGAAATTGCTCCTTTCGTGATTAGGGGAGGAGATAAAATTAGGAAAGTGCAAAATTTAAGTTGGATATCTAAAGATACTGGCGCTAGTCATTTGAGGGGCGCGGATAAATTTGACAACTTCCGTCAGGTCATGAGTATGGACTTAAAATATTACTACCAACTAAGTTACTACCCCCAGAGAAGAGAAGCGGATGATAAATATCATAAGATAAAAGTCAAGGTTAAACGGCGCGGTGCTAAGGCACGCTTCAGAAAAGGCTATACTGATTATTCCCTAGAAGAGGCCAATAAAATGCAGCTTATCACCGCTTTTTATAATCCGTCATTGTTTAAGCAATTACCTTTCGAAGGAGAGTTTATTCCCTTTTTCACAAAATATGGAAAATATGAGCCCTGGATGAATATTGCTCTTCCGGCACAGGAGCTATTCAAGGAAAGATTCGTTGATTATGCTCGCAAGAAATTCAACCTTCATATCTGGATAGTTGATAAAAAGACTGGAGAAAAGGGTTTTGGAGGGCAAATAAACCTACCGTTTGACATAAATTCTTCCTTTATGGAATTCATAAAAAAGGTCGATTACCTTACTTTTCACTTTAGAGGCCCAGAACTTCCCTACCAGCACAAAGAATATAAGGCAGTATTCGCGCTTGTCGATCAAGAGACAAACGAGATAGGAGCATGGGAGACGGTCGTTGATATGCCCAACCTAAAAGATTCCAGTTCAGGTGCGTTTATAAACTGTGTTTTAGGCCATATCGAAACAAATCCAGTAGAAGAACCCAAGTCCTTCAAATTATCCAAAGAAGATGGGTGTCTTGAATATGCAAGCATCAAGTTCTTTCCGAATGTCATTAATACATTCGAACAGAAGGGTGGAGCTCATGTCTTCATGCAAGCTTGTCTTCCAACAAGTATAAAAGACATAAGCACGGACTTCATGATTAAAGGAGCAGAAAATGAGATCCAGGTCCTAGGGAAAGAATTGATAGCAAAATCTTTTAATGAAGGTTCCCGGGTCTGGAGCGGGCTTTTCTTCCTGGACTTGAGCCCCGCAAGTATAGGAGAGAACACTCTTTATGTAGAAATCCCGGGCACTGAAGAAGGATCTATTCTTAGCAGAGAGCTGAAGCTGACTGTCACCCGTCAAGGACCGTAATAGAGTATGATAATTATAGATTCTTTATTGTTGATTATGAAGTAAAATATAAAGGGGGAGATAATGAAAAACATTAAATATCTAATCTTGGTTTTTCTAGCATCGGAGGAGAATTTTGAGCATAAGGCGAAGATGAATTATTCAAAGTAATCAAATACAAAATCTCCAAATGAAAAAACTAATTTATTTTGTTTTGATTCTTTCCTTATTTATCTGTTGCGAGCAGAAGCAGGAAGAAGTGGAAAGGATTGTGGAAGATGGGGTGGAAGTTGTTATTAATCATGTTGAACCGTATCAAATTGAAGGAGAGCCTACTAAATTTAATCTTGAAGAGATATTTGAGATTGATACAGAGAATTTCAGCATAGCGAGAATTGGATTGACTGATATATATTGTTTTGATGTTGATTCGAATGGAGATATTTATTTTTTAAGACCTATGAAGGGAACAGGTAATAATATTTTCAAATTTAATAAAAATGGAAGATATGTAACCTCTTTTGGTCTCGCGGGACAAGGCCCTGGCGAAATTCGTTCTTCACTTCATCTTGAAATTGATAATCAAGATAATGTTGTAGTTACAGATCAAGTGGCTCGTAAACTTATCATTTTTAACAGAGATGGAAGCTTTAAAAAAGAAGTAAAGGAAATTTCTTTAGATATATGGATTGCATTTACGTCTTGTCTTGAGAATGGAAGCTTTCTTATCTTTGGGCAGCTTATTAGTTCTGTTAAAAGTGGAAATATCCAATTACCTCTAAGATTAATTAGCTCTCAATCTGAAGAAATAAAAGAACTAGGCAGATATGAACTCGCCCTATCGAGAAAAACAAAACGATTTAAGGGCACACCACACGTTTTCTGTTGGAGCGCTTCAAAAAAAAGAGTTTATATAGGAAATGAAGATAGAGGGTATGAGATCAGGGTGCACGATTTGGAAGGGAATTTAATCCAGAAGATAAAAAAAGAATATAAGAAGGTCCCTGTATCTGAAGCATACAAGCAGAGAAGAATTGAAAAACTATCTGAGCGGCTAAAAAAAATCCTTTTTTTCCCTGAACATTTCGCGCCTTATCAGTCCTTTTTTGCAGACGACAGCGGTAGACTTTATGTTATGACTTATGAGGAAGGTGAAAATCCTGGAGAATTTATTTGTGATATTTTCAATCCTAAAGCTGTCTTCGTTGGAAGGAAAAGTCTAAATGTCTGCGTCTGGAATAATTTCCTTTGGGCAAGGATAAAAAAGAATCTTTTTTATTGTCTTCAAGAGAAAGAAAGTGGCTATAAGAAATTAGTTGCATATAAAATGAAATGGGAAGAGTAAAGAGTGAACACAGCGAAAAAGACACGAGCGAACAGAAGCAAAGAATCTTAGGTGTTTAGCTTCCTCCCGATGTAGTAAAAGACACTTTAGCGAAGTGGTGCTTCCTGAAGGGTAACCGTTGAAAACAAATTATCAATAATGGGAAAAAAAATTAAAATCAAAAGTAAAGTCATCTCAATCATTTTATTTCTCTCAGTTGTAATGATGAATGTATCCTACGGAAATCAAAAAGTTGAATGGAAAGGCAAGATAGAAAAAGAAAAAGGGATTACTGTCATTAAAAACCCAAGAGAGCCTTTGTATGGTGAGATTAAGTTTGAACTGGAAGAAGATTTGAGCATTGGCAATCAGAAGGATGCAAATTACTTGTTTTATAAAATTACGGATATTCAGGTTAGTAAGAATGGAGATATTTATATCTCGGATTCTGGGAATTACAGGGTACAGTGTTTTGATAAAAATGGAAACTATCTTCTCACCATAGGAAGAAAAGGTCAGGGACCTGGAGAATTTAACCATCCTTTCGAATTACAAATAGAAGGTGAGACAGGAAATATCTATGTCAATGATGATTTAAGGAAAATCAAGATTTTTGATAAGGAAGGTAACTATATAAATAAAGACATTATCCTTGAGGATATGCTTAGTGATTTTTATCTAGATTCTGATAGAAATATATGGGGAAAGTTCTCATCGCCTGCATCTCACTCAATTAAAAAAGTGAACCATGAAGGAAAAGTTGTACAGGAATTAGCAGAATCTCCCTTTATGTTTACTAAAAAAATATTAAGCAAAGAAACGGTTGGGAATAGAGGATACGCCGAAGGCCTTTTTATCACTCATGGTTACGAACATGACAGTTATATTTCAAAAATAGATAACCAGACTTTTATATATGGCTATTCAAAAGAGTATGAACTGAATATCTTTGATAAGGAAGGTAACATACTCATTAAAATCAAAAAGGATGAACCATACAAGAAATTTACAAAAGAAGAGAAGAGTAGGATTGAACATAGGATTAAAGTGGGATTAATATCGGACGGATATCCATATCGAGGAATATCCTTGAGATTCCCCAAGCATATGCCTTTCTTTTATTCGATATTTACAGATTGTAGAGGACGAATTTATGTTAGACAAAATACACGGAAGCGTGGAGAAAATGTGGAAAGAGTATATGATATTTTTAGCAAAGAAGGTTATTACTTATACAGAGCCACCATCCCAAGCAGACCATATATTATTAGAAATGGTTATCTTTACACTTGCATTGTAAATGAAGATACAGGTGAAGAACTTGTCAAGCGATACAAGATTAGAAACTGGGACCAGATAAAAGAAGGTATTTCATTCTAAGAACATTAGGAAAGAGGCTATCCGGCTTAGAAATCCGATGCTCTCAGGAGAAAAAAGAGACGACTGAGCGAATGTAGTTCTTAAAATAGAGAGGGACGAGAGAATTTTTCATAAGGGAGTTAATATGAAAAACAGAACTAAGCTTGTTTCATTCCTTTTATTTTTTTTAGTTTCTATTATGGTTGTTTCCTATGGAAATCAAAAAGTTGAATGGAAAGGGAAAGTAGAGATTGAAGATGGCGTTAAAGTCATTAGGAATCCAAGAGAGCCCCTGTACGGTAAGATTAAATTTGAACTGGAAGAAGATTTAAGCATCGGAGAAGAAGGTGACGATAATTATATGTTCTATGGAGTCAGTGATATTGAGGTGGATAGCAAAGAAAATATTTATGTGGCAGACACGAGGAATTACAGAATACAAAAATTTGATAGAAGCGGGAATTATATCCAAACAATCGGCAGGCAAGGACAGGGTCCTGGGGAGTTTGAATTGCCTACCATAATACGGATTAATGAGACAACAGGAGAGATATATGTCAAGGACCAAGTTAATAGCATAGAAATATTCAATAAGAAAGGAAACCATGTTAAAGGGATTAAGACGAAAAAGATTTTTAATGACTTTAGATTGGATGAAGACGGAAATATTATTGGAATTTTTCGAACGCTTTCTGAATCAAGTCAGACAAAATCTGTATGTAAGGCAAATCTGGGAGGTGAAATAGTCGAAACTTATGCAGAATTTCCTTATAACCAATTCATGCAAAGATTCTCAGAGACCGGGGTATTTAGTGTAATTACAGGATGGGAAAAAGATGTATTAATTACAAAAATTAATAATCAGACTTTTGTGTATGGCCATTCGGGAAACTATAATTTGAACGTGATAGATAAAAACGGTCAACTGCTTTATAAAATAAAAAAAGACGAACCTCTTCGCAAAATTCCTGCAAAAAGGAGAGATAAACTAAAAAAGTCGAATCTTGGAGAATACCAACCATTTTATTATTTAATATTTACGGACAGCGAAGGTCGGATTTATGTCCAGACTAACAAGACAAGGCATGAAGAGGATGTCACAAAAAAAGAAGTGGATATATTCAGCAAGGATGGCTATTACTTATACAAAACTACTTTGCCAATATATACTCATTTCATTAAAAACGGATGTTTATTTGCCCGTGAAATTGAAGATGAGGAACTGGTGAAACGATTCAAGATTAAAAATTGGGATCAGATAAAAAAGGGAATTTGACCGAATCACAATATTCTTCCTTTACCCAGCCCTTCACTTACGTTGAGGGAGCTTCGAGAACATATGCTAGGTAAAGAACTACAGGAGCTGGCCTCAATTGAGTTCTTTTAAGCTAAATTGATTATTATCCTTTGTGTTTTTGGTAGCATCGTATCTTTTGATGACTTCATTTGTTATATCAATAGACAGACTGAAATAGGCTACTGAATCTGAGGCAAGATCCAAGACTAAGCTAAATCCTTTTTCTTTGGCAACATTCTTGATAATCGGGTTCACTTCCTCTCTAATTCTATTAAACAACTGAAACTGTAGCCGCTGCCATTCTTTAAGGGAATCCTCTGCAAATCTTTTGCGTTCTGTTCTTAAATTATCTAAATCAAAAGAGATCTGCTCTTGAGCTTCAAAAGTCATAACAAGTCTTTGGGTTTTAAGCTTCTTGTCCAAGTCTTGTATTTTTTTATCCATATCTTCGAGCTTACTATTGATTTTCTGTTCTCTTTCCTTAAGTAGAACTATAGCCTTTTTTCCTTCTTTAGAATTTTGTAAAGTTCTTAGAGAGTCAACCACAGCTGCCTTAAATAATTGTTCAGCAAAGCCTTGAGAAACTAAAATCGCAAGAATAAAAATAAACAAAATAAGGTTTCCTGATTTTCTTCTCATGTTTTCCCTCTCTTAATTATTTTTTTTGAAATATCTCATTTATATAAACTTTCAGCCGATAACAAAAGTTGCGAAAAAGAAAAGAGTAAAAGATTGAAGCTAGGGATTTAGGTTTTTGGCCTTGTAGTCTTTACTCCCATTTCATGGAGTATCTCTTGGCCAAGGGGATGCCTTCCTCGCTTTCACTTATTATGCAGTATAGCTTGTTGTTCTTGAGGACCTGAACCAGCTCGTTTTCAGGTAGGGAGAAACGGGCGAAATACCGGCCCTCTGGATCGAAGACGTCATGGTAAACGTTTCCTCTGCTATCTTTCTCATAGGTTCGGATATAAATCCGATCTTGGTCATCAACTATAAGCCGATCTGCGACTGGATAATATTTTGGGAATTCATATTCAAATCTAATCCCTCTGATCTCTTGTAAAGGATTTGCCTTTTTGTATTGATTCTTATCTTCTTCGGTAATCTCAATTGGATCGTGATCTTTAACAATTCGTCTAAGGATTTTCCCTTCGGGATCAATAACATGTATTCTATATGAGGATGATAATAACCATATGAAGTTGTCATCAGCAGAAACTTCATATAGAAATCGAACTGGATAAGGATTTATAGCACGAGAACTCCACTTTCTCCACGTGGAGTGAAATTTAGTAATTTGGTTGTGGCTTGAATCATATTTTATCAACTCATCCAAAACCTTTTCTTTTCCAAAACCTCTTTTATATAAATAAAGGGATCCTCTACTATCAACCTTTGATGAACCCCTGGGAAGAGTTTTAATCGAAACCATCTTCAAGACCGTTCCATTCAACTTCAAGTAGGTGATCCTACGATTCAGGACATCATGTACAATAAGGCTCCCATCAGGCATGACTTTCATTTGGCCGGGACCTCTATATTCTCTTGGCCCTTGTCCTTTCCGGCCGAAAGCCCTGAGGAGTGTTCCCTTGGGATTAAAAACCCTGATTTTTACTTCTTTGGGATCACAGGTATAGATGTTGCCTGAATCATCTACTGCGACTGAATTCAACATTGAGAACCAGTAGTCCTCCTTCTCTGTCTCCTTCCCGATGACGAGTTCCTCTTTCAAGATAACTTTCGAAGGACCGCCCGGTAGCCGGACAGGTGTCTTCGGATTGCGGACGATTTCTACTCCTTTTTCGGTTTTGATCTCAATCTTCTGTGCCCTCGAAAAACAAGGCTGAAACAGGAACACAAAAAGTATGATAAGACCGACTGGCAAAAGCCATATTACTTTGTTTCCTTTTTTACTCATGTCCCCCTCTCATATTTGAGAGCCGTTTTCATCCCATCTAAGCAAGTTATTCTCTGTTGAAATTTATCAAATCAAAGCCCTGCTGTCAAAAGTAGGTTTTTGTCTTTAAAATCCAAACAAAGTTATAAAAGAATTTTATAAGCAAGAGTAGAATTGACATATGGAAGAGTTTTAATTCATAGATGAACTTAGGAAATATAAATTGTCATCAATTACGCACATAATCCTTTCGCCTAAATCCTATATTTACCTTGGAACATTTCTTGCCGTAATCTATAATAATATAGAGGGAGAGAAATTTAGCGTTCAGCAAAAGAAATAAAGTCCTAAATATTATGGGACAGCGAAAGTGAGAAAAAAGGTTACTTCATTATGGTGTTTTTTTATCATAGGGGGATTGTTTTGTTGTCGAATACAGTCACAACCTCTCATCCAACGCAGTGAAGAAAGAGATATTAAACCTGAAACTTCGGTTAGAGCTGAACATTCTCAAACACATATAATAATCAGTAGGCCTGGAACCCGCGAGGAAAGTGAAGACCAATCAGAATTAAAGAGAATTCTTCAAAAATGTGCTGAATACTGTGAAAAGGTTAAGAATTCAGCTCTCTTTTATGTTTGCCAAGAGAAGATAAAGGAAGAAATAGTGCTGTCTTTTGAATTTTTTGTTTATAGAAATTTAATTATTAATGAAACTGAAATGCATAATTATATTTATGATTACCAATTAATTAAAAAGGGAGGCGACATAAAGGAAAGTCGGACATTAATTAAGGAAAACGGGAAAAAGAGAAATGAAAAGAATGCTCAGTTGAAAACAAAAAGATTTTTTTCAAAGAGACCTGTATATGGAGCCGTGGGATTTTTTAGCCAAGAATTCCAGGAGTCGTACAATTATAGACTTATTAAAGAAGATAAAATAAAAGGATCTGAAGTTTATATAATTGAGGCGATTCTCAAAAAAAAGATGGCAGAGAAGCCTAATTATGGGAAATTATGGGTTGATAAAGAAAATTTCAGCATTATCAAGATGGAAATAGAACAAGAATCCTTGGAGGGATTTGAGGAACTCGAGAAAGAAATAGAAACTCTTGAGAAAAAGAAAAAAAGCAAAAGAAAAATAGTATTTAAGCCGATCTTTAAAACCATTCATTATTATGAAGTGGAGAAAAATGGCATTCGATTTCCCAGCAAGATAGAATTTAGAGAGATTTATGTAGATCCTGCTTGGAGAAAGAGGGAAGTTATTAAATCAATTACAAAAATACAATATGATAATTACAGATTTTTTATTGTTGATTATAAAGTAAAATATGAATAGGATTCAACGCTAAACAGAAAGGGAGGGAAGCATGAAAAAAATCCCATCAATACTAATTCTTTTTATGACTGCTTTTATTGCATTCTTTATTCTCTCCAACTCACTTCTAGCTAAGGAGATAAAAATTAAAATCGAAAACGGTGTTCAGGTTGTGTACAACCCAAAAAAGCCGGCCCCTCCGCCAGGGAGTCCGAAAAGTCTGATCTTGACAGAGGATCTGTGCATTGGGGAGGAGAAAGAAGAGGATTTTATATTTTCAGAGATAAGAACTATTGAAGTCGACGATGATGAAAATATCTATGTTATAGATGAGAAAGAAGTTTGTGTCAAAATCTTTGATAAGAATGGAAAACATATCCTGACATTCGGTAAAAAGGGCCAGGGTCCTGGGGAGTTGCAGCGCCCTGTCAGAATGCACCTGTTTGCAGGAAAGGAGATCATGATCTATGACATGGCAAACAACCGGATTTCTTATTATTCTCTGGATGGGAAGTGTCTAAGAGAGATGTCAACAGGAAAGTATATGTTTGCAAGAGCAATCCCCGATTCTAAGGGAAATATTATAGGTCAGGTCATGGTGTTTGCAGGTAAGCTTGTATATGAAATAAAAAAGTTTGATCCAGAGCTTAATCCTATTGTTGAAATAGCAACCATAGAAGCAGAAAGGATGTCGAATGTAATGAATATGGTAAGTCCTGTTATTAGTGTCCGACTGATGAAAAATGATCATATCGCATGGGGAAATTCTCCAAAATATGAAATATTTATTGTCAATCCTGAAGGAAAAACAATACGGAAGATAATCAAGGATTATACGCCTGTGAAAATAACAGAAGCAGATAAGGAAGAAATGAAAAAAGATACGTTTGGAAATAGAGGCGTTCCCCCCGGTCTTAAGCTTGAATTTCCAAAAAGTTTCCATCCTTTTTATTATTTTATCTGCGATGATGAAGACAGAATATACGCGCAAACCTACGAGAAGGATAAAAAAGGCGATGTTTATTTTGATGTTTTTGATGCTAAAGGAAGATATATCGTTAGATTTTCACTTCCAGAAGAAGAAATTCCATATATAGTAAAGAGGAACAAGATGTATTGCTACATTCGGGAAAGTGAGGAGGGATTTCCGATTGTAAAGAGATATGATATGGAATGGAAGTAAAGTAAAAGTACTTATAGCCACGCCTCCTAATATTGAAAAAGACATTGGAGTATAATCAGCGTATAGATAATAGAGGAAGGAAGAGTGATGATGAAAAACAATCTTGTTAAATCAATTTTCTATTTTTTTATTATTCTTTTCTTAGTCACACATGCGGAGGGAAAGAATAAGAGTGATCTTTTAAAAAAGCTTAAAAACGGAATAGATTCTGGAAGAATTGCTTATAAGCTGACTGAACCTGAAGAGATTAAGACATTACTTGGAGCACCACAGGAAGAGGATGAAAGAAAAAACGGTGGAAGTCTGGTGCTTGAGCTTAAATACCCTGATATCTCTATTCTTTTTTTTAAGATGAGGGATGATCCTGCTCCGTTTACTATTCGGAGGATCCTCTTTCAGGGTAAAAAAATTGATATAGGGGAAACTAATAAAGTTGAATTGAGGAGCAACGATGATATTAGAAAGATAGATAGGTTTCAGGCATTTCAGGATATATCTCTTATCCGACTAGATCTTAGAGATAAGATTGAACTCATAAATTCAATGACATTCGATACACTTACAGAGTGGCCTTCTGAGGATAAATTACCGGCAGGTTTTAATCCCGCAAAACTCCTTATGGAGGCGAAAAATCCAGGTCTTGGGATTCGTTCCCTGCACGAGGAGGGAATCGATGGATCAGGAGTCGGCCTGGCCATAATCGATCAGCCTCTGCTTTTAGGCCATGAAGAATACACCTCTCGCATTATTCGCTACGATGCCACCGGGCTTGCTGGTATGTCTCCCCAAATGCATGGCTCCCCAGTAGTATCAATCGCAGTGGGCAAAAATATTGGTGTGGCTCCAGGTGCTTCCCTGACATATTTTGCAGTGCCTACTTGGAAATCTGATAATGTTCATTATATTAATGCTCTGAGAAGAATTTTCGAATTGAATAAAAAGCTTCCTGCAAAAGAAAAAATTCGTGTTGTAAGTATTTCTACAGGAATGTTCCCGTACCTTCCACATTTTGAGGAATGGAAAGAAGTATTGAATCACGCTGAAAAACTGGGGATACTGGTGGTGACCTGTGACCAGGCAGTTTTGAACTATGGGATGTTATCACTTATTCCAGGTGAAGACCCGGACAAAGTACAGAGTTATAAACCAGGCAAATATGGTTCCAAAGATGATTTGATCAGAGTTCCTGGAGGGAATAAAACCCTGGCAAGCCATAGGGGAAATAGTGTTTACATGTATTACAGGAGGGGAGGAATGAGCTGGGGAGCTCCGTATATAGCAGGACTGGCTGTGCTCGCCTATCAGGTTGATCCTGAAATTGCACCAAAAAACATTATTGAGTATTTGATACAAACTGCAACTAAGACTGAATCTGGTCCTATAGTTAATCCTAAAGAATTTACTAAAATTGTTAAGAATAAAAAGTAAAATCCTTTTTTAATCTAAGCATACTTAGATCAGCAACGAGGATATAATGAAAAAAAGCATTTTAATTTTGGGAGCAATCACACTATTTTTAGTCGGAATAATTACGATTGCTGAGACAAAAGAAAATCAAAAGACGAAGTGGAAGGGAAAAGTAGAGACTGAAAGTGGAGTTAAAGTCATCAAGAATCCAATAGAGCCATTATATGGTGAGATTGAGCTTGAATTGGAAGAGGATTTGAGCATAGGAAACGAAATGGATGAGAATTATATGTTTATACGAGTTTCGGATATTGAAGTGGATGAAAAGGCAAGAAGTTATGACCTCTTTAGCCAAGAAGGATATTATCTTTACAGGGTGAAAATGGACGATTTTTTCCCTCAAATAATAAAAAATGGCTTTATTTATACGTCCAAAAGTGATCCTGATACCGGATATTATAAAGTCAAAAGATACAGGATTAAAAACTGGAATAAGATAAAAGAGGGACTTTGATTCATATATCCGAAAAACAAAGGTTGACCATTTAAATTACCTAAGCGCAAATAGGAGGAGAAAGTGAAATCCCTGACTAAGGTTAACTTAGCCGTGCTATTTCTTGTAATCTCGATTATGACTGTCTCTTGTAAAAAACAAAAGGCTGAATGGGAAGGAAAAATTGAGAAAGAAGATGGAGTTACTGTCGTCAGAAATCCGAAAGAACCAATGTATGGCGAAGATGTTTTTAGTTTGGAAGAGGAATTATCCATAGGAGAAGCAGTGGGAAGAGAAGAGTATATGTTTTCTGAGATAAGAGGCATTGCAGTAGATGATGTAGAAAGGATTTATGTTTTGGACTCTAAGGAAGCTCATATCAAAGTCTTTGACAAGAATGGAGAATATGTCAAAACGATTAGTAAGAAGGGACAGGGTCCAGGAGAGCTAGGGCTTCCTCGTTCTGTGTTTATTACGCCTCAAAATGAAATAATGGTGCCGGATATAAGTAATCGGCGTTTAGCATTTTTTTCCTTGGAAGGAGATTTTATAAAAAATATCTCAACAGCCAAAATGAATTTAATGTCGACTAAGATTGATTCTGAAGAAAATATAATCGGGATTGTCGCTCATAGAGGAGAAGAGAATCAAAGGCTTGAACTTAAAAAATTCGATTCTGATTTGAATTATCTCTATTTGTTTGCTTCCTCGCCTTTGCCAGGTCCTCGTAGCTTCAATCCTTTTATGCCTGTGTTGAGGTGGGACCTAACCAAAAATGATCTGATTGTTTGCGGTTATCCCAAGAAATATGAAATAGAAATCTTTGACACAGAAGGAAACGTGATAAAAAAAATAAAGAAGGATTATGACCCAGTAGAGATTACTAAAGAAGAATTAGAGCATCTTGAAGAGCTGCCGCCGACAATAAAGTTGTCTATACTTAAATACAAATCGGCTTATCAGCGGTTAATAGTTGACGATGAAGGGAAAATTTTTATTTTGACTTGGGAACGAGTAGAAGATGGAGACGGATATTATTATGATATTTTTGATGCAGTGGGAAAATATATAGCTAAGATTCCTCTCAAAACTACGCCTCGAGTATTAAAAAAGAACAAGCTTTATACCGTAGAGGAAGATGAAGAGGGATATCAAATAGTTAAGCGATATAAAGTCAATTGGAATATTAAATAATGAAAAAACTAATTTATCTCGCTTTAATTCTTTTTGTATTTTTCTACTGCAAGCCAGAACAGGACAAAGTAGAAAAGTATATGGAAGATAGGGTGGAAATTATAATAAATCATATTGAACCTTACATTATAGAGGAATAACAAATATAGTTTTCAAGTAAGAAGATTTGAGGTAAGAGGAAGCTAAAAACCCTAAAGTCCTGCCTTTTCCAGATTGAAAATGACAGATGAGCAGATTAAAGAACCATTAAGAAGAAAACCAAGGGGAAAGGAAGTATGAAAAAATTTGCATTTTTTATCCTCATTTCTGTAATAATTTTTTCTGCCTACTGCTCCAAAAAGAAATGGAAAGGGACAATAGAGGAGAAGAATGGAGTTACCGTTATAAAAAATCCAAAAGAGCCAATTTATGATGATGTTGTTTTTAGTTTAGAGGAAGAATTATCTATAGGAGAAAAAGAAGGGCGAGAAAAATACATGTTCAATCGTATCGCAATAGAAGTTGATGACGATGGAAATTTATACATATTAGATAATGTAGCAGTAGAAATAAGAGTTTTTGATAAAGATGGCAATTACTTGTATTCTATTGGCCAAAAAGGGCAGGGACCGGGCGAGATGCAAAAACCTTCTCTTCCTCCCTTTCAGATAACACCGCAAAATGAAATATTGGTTTCCGATCCTCCGACTCGAAGGATTATTTTTTATTCATTACAAGGAGATTATCTTCGGCAGATTTCGACAGCATCTATTGGAGGGGTACTCTACTCTTTAATAATTGATTCAAAAGGAAATTCTATAATTAATCTTGGGTATCCACCTGTATTTGAAATCAAACAAGAATTAAAAATGTTTGACTCCGAGCTTTCTCCTCTCGCAAGTCTAAGAACATTAAAAGGAGAGCCGTATCAACCAGGTGTCATTCATGCTTTTGGGCCTTCTATTAGCTTTGTCCTGACTCGAGATAACAAGATTATCTGGGGGACTTCGAATAAATATGAATTTTATATTTTAAATTCTAATGCCAAAGTCATAAAAATGATTTATAAAGATTATGACCGTGTGGAAATACCTGAAAAGTATAAGGAGCGAATTAAGGAAAGATATCGAAGGGCAGGTCGTAAAGTTGAGATTCATTTTCCAAAGCATTTTCCTGCTTTTAATGACATGTATATAAATGATAAAGGAAGATTATTTGTCCAGACTTATGAAAGAGTTAAAGATAAGGAACATTATTATTATTTCGATGTATTTGATTCCATTGGGAAATATATTGCCAAGATTCCTCTTAAAGCCGGACGAACTCATCAATATATTTGGAAAAAGAACAAGCTATATACAGTTGAAGTTGATGAGGAAGGCTATCCCTTTATTAAAAGATATAAAGTTATCTGTGAAATTTAAATACTTTGCAGGCGCACCTGGAAGCCAAAGGCCCTAAAGCTTTGGCCTCCCTGATGATGAAAAAACTGCTGAGTGAATTAGTTTCCGAAGAGAAGGCTTTAATTGATGAAGTTAGAATAAATAACTATTTAAATTAAGACGTATTAATTTAAAGTTCTGGTTAAGATCGTAAGGAAAAATGAAAAAATTGACACTTTCTATTCTTCTATGGATGGCAATTTTCTCAACTAACTGCTGCAAAGAAAAATGGCAAGGGAAAATTTATAAAGAGCAAGGAGTGACAGTCATTGAGTCTGAAGGATCAGGAATATGGGGAGATAAGATTAATGAAAAAGTCACGTTTAAAGAAAATCTCTCCTTGGGAGTTGAAGAAGGAGAGGAATTTTTAATGTTTCATACCGAACTAGATCTAGCAGTTGACTCAGAATTGAACATATATGTCTTAGATATTAGAAATCATAGGCTTTTAAAGTTTGATAAACAGGGAAATTTTATCTGGAAAGCAGGCAGAAGAGGACAGGGACCTGGCGAATTTCGAAATCCATCTGAAGTTGTGCTGAGCCCCTCTGAAGAAATATGGGTTTTAGATCTTCCCACCCTCATACATTTATTTGATGCTAAGGGTAAATACCAGCGGACAATGAATCTTAAGGGGCGCTGTAATAATTTTTATTTTTTGCCTGATGGACGATTATTTATAAACCGAACTACCAGGGGACAGATGGGCATTGCTGCTGATTATTATTCAATTGAAGGAGAGTTCCTTGAGAAATTCCCTGATGAATATCGATTTGGCCCAAATTTACCCAGTTGGGCGGGAGGCAGTTTAGGGGGAGGTGGATATCAATTTTTAGAAGGCAAAATATACATGATCTTACCTGATGAATATGAAATCAGAGAATATGATCTAGAAGGAAAGCTTTTAGGAAAGATTAAAAGAGATTTTAAATTAAAGCCTCCAGTGATAAAAGAATTTCAAAGAGGATATATAATGAGAGCATTAAATGTCATAGGCTCTTGCTTTCTCTATAAAAAGAAAATGCTTCTGAATATGCTTATGCTGGTCGAAGAAAAAGCCGAGCAAGATGTTGAAGTTAAATTTTATTTAGATTTCTTTAACGAAAAAGGGCAGTTCCTCGGTTCATACAAATTGCCGGAAGAGACAACGCTAAATACCATTGATCATGAAGATAATTTCTATTTTGTTCAGCAAGAGCCTTTTCCTCGGGTCGTTCGATCTATATTAGATATAAAATAAAGAAAAGATAATAGCTTAGCTTTAAAGAGAAGGAAGATGAAAACGAAAATTAAATTAGTTTTGGCTATCTCCCTTCTATTTTCTTTTGTGATAACTCTTGCATGTGAAGCGCATAAGACTGAGTGGAAAGGAGAAATTTTGTACGAGAGTGGAGTTAAAGTCATCAAGAATCCCGAAGAGCCTCTTTATGGCGAGGTTCAATTTGAATTAGAAGAAGATTTAAGTATAGGCAGAGAGGATGATGAGAATTATTTGTTTTATAGAGTAAGAGGAATTGCTTTAGATAGTGAAGAAAATATTTATGTTTTGGATAAGGGCAATTTCCGTATTCAGAAATTTGATAAAAGTGGACAATATCTCCAAACGATAGGCAGAAAGGGACAAGGTCCTGGAGAATTTCAAGCTGCCTTTGGATTTTTTATTGATGCAAAGGACAATACTTACGTTGACGACTTCCGCCAGATCGATAGATTTGATAAGCAAGGTCAATTTATAGAGAGCATTCTTTTAAATATTTACTTAAACGATATCGCCGCTAATGCAGAAGGAAATGTTCTGGCAAATGGCTGGGTCCGTGAAAAAGGTGGAATAAAAAGAATGATTATTATGATGAACTCAGACGGGAAAATAATAAAGAACATTGCAGATATTTCGGACTTTGGACCTAAAATTATCATAACTGATACTGCGACCTGGACATTAGCGCCCAATCGCAATTACAAACCTGTCCTTTTATCCGCAGCCTTAGGTGAAAGAAGCTTTGTTTATGGCTATTCTTCCGAATACAAGCTGTTTAAGATAGATGAAAATGGAGATCTCGTACTAATAATAAAGAAGGAAGAAATACCTCTTATCATTACCCGTAGAGAAAAAGACTTTATAATTGAACGAGATATAGAAAGTGCTACTAAGAGCGGCATGAAAATATCTAAGAAAATTGTGGAGGAAGCCTGTCATTTCCGTAAATACAGACCCTTTTTTAACAAGTTTATTATTGATAGCAAAAAAAGATTATATGTTCAGAGAGTAAGATCGGTCCTTGATGAGAGTGAGCTAATTAACTTTGATATTTTCAGCAATGAGGGCTACTTTCTATATAAAACTAGCCTATCCTTCAGTCCGGAAGTTATTAAAAACGGATTTGCCTACGATATTTTAACTTCTGGAGAAACTGGAGAGGTAAAAATTAAAAGATACAAAATTAAAAACTGGAAAAAGATAAAAGAAGCAATCTAATTCTTATCATAAGATAAAAAAAACTTGAACTATATCTGAGTCGGCTTGAAGTCAAAGGATTTAAAGTCCTGGCCTTCAGGACCTGAAAAGGACAGCTGAAAGAATTAACGCACTAATGAAAAGATGCTTTATATAGACAGAAACTCTTAATAAAGAAGGAGGATATGAAAGGCAAAATCAAGGTTGTTTCAATCTGTTTATTTATTTCGATATTTACTATCTTTGGCTCCTGTGGAAAACAAAAGGTCGGATGGAAGGGCAAGATTGAGGAAGTAGAAGGTGTGACGGTTGTTAAGAATCCGAAGAAGCCGATGTATAGTGAGGATATATTTGATTTAAAAGAGGACCTAATTATTGGAGAAAAAGAGGGAAGAGAAGAATATATGTTTAGCCGTATTGACGGTATAGATGTTGATAATCATGAGAATATTTATGTATTGAATAATAAAACACCTCATATTAGAGTTTTCGCCAAGAATGGTGAATTTATAAAAACAATTGGGAGAAAAGGACAAGGACCAGGGGAAATCCAGAGCCCACGTTATATTCAAATTACACCTCAGGAAGAAGTCATGGTGTCGGATCCAGTGGGTCGGAGGTTGGTCTTTTTTTCTCTGGGAGGTAAGTATCTAAGACAAATTTCTACTGCTAAAATAAATTATCCCTTTGATCCCATTAAAATGGATCCAGGAGGAAATTTAATTACAAAATTAGTGATTTGGCCGTCCGAAGGAGGAGGAGAAGAGTTGAAGAAGTTTGATTCGAATTTAGAGTCATCTGCGATGATATCAAATACAAAAATTGACCAACCATTAAATCCGCGTGAAATAAGACCAATAGGGCATTCTCTGTTTTTTGCAATTAGCAAAGAGGGCAACATAGTTTGGGGGAATTCCGGATTATATAAGCTAGAGGTCCTGAATCTCGAAGGTGAATTGATTAGAAAGATTGTAAAAGATAGTAAGCCTTTGGAAATAACGGAAAAAGATAAAGAAAGAATAAAAAAAAGATATAAACGGATAATAGATAGAGGATATATATTATTGTTCCCTAGATATTTCCCATTCTTTAGGAGCATATCAATTGATGAGGAAGGCAGGATATTTGTAGGGACTTATGAAAGAATAAAAATCGGAGAGGATTACGTTTATTATTATGATGTTTTTGATTCGGAAGGAAAATATATCGCCAAAATCCCCTTGAGAAGAAGACCGATAGTTTGGAAAAAGAATAAGCTCTATACCATTGAAGAAGATGAGGAAGGATATCAGTACGTGAAACGATATAAAGTCACATGGAAATATTAATGAATTTATTGTATCTGGAAGCCGCAAACTGTAAAGCCCTGGCTTCCCTAACATGAAAAGGCGGCAGGGCTAATTGGGGATTTAAAAGGGAGGTGGTAAATGGAAAGAAAAAATCCTAACGTGGAGAAGAAGATTAAAAAACTAGTATTTTCAATTTTCCTGGTTTCCTTATTTCTCTGCTGCGGACCCAAAGGTGAGAAAGTGGATAGGATTGTTGAAGACGGAGTGGAAGTTGTTCTGAATCATTTAGAGCCATATAAGATAAAAGGAGAATATTCAACCTTGACTCTTGAAGAAGAGCTGAAGATTGATTTCGAAAATAAGGAGTTTGAAGACTTAGGATTAAGAATGCCAGAATTCGTTGAAGCTGATTCAAAGGGGAATATCTATTTGGTGGATAGAAATCGAAGTTCAGAATATTTTATTTGTAGATTTGATAAAGAAGGCAAACTTATAAAAAACATCGGGCGAAAAGGTCAAGGCCCTGGAGAAATTCAAAGAATACATATTATTAAAATTAATAGTCAAGACAATATCTTAATTTCAGATACAGGGAATATGAAGATTCTGGAATTAGACAAAGAAGGCACTCTTATCAAGGAAACGCGTGTTCTTCATGGTTTAAGGGAGGTGATTCCGCTTGAGAATGGAAATTATCTAGCAAGGCGGGGCACGATGGAAGGTATGAGTTTGTGTTTATACAATTCTAGTTTCGAAGAGATAAAAAAACTTGATTTCTATGATACATCAGAAATGCGCAAATCGAGAAGAACAACAGGTACAATTTTTTCTTTCTACTGGAGAGCTACGGAAGATAAAATTTATGTTGGAAATGAACAGAGAGGATATGAAATTTTGGTTTATGATTTAGATGGGAATCTCTTGAGGAAGATAAGGAAGGAGTTCACTCGTGCAAAATATCCAGAAGAATTTAGCAAACAAACAGAAAAGATGGCGGAGACCAATCCAAATATATATTCTTTGGAATTCACGCCTCCTTTCAACTCATTTTTTATAGATGATGATGGGTGGCTATTTGTCATGACTTATGAACGGGGAGAGAATAAAGATGAATATATACATGATATTTATAATTCAAATGGAGCATTCATAGGAAGAAGGAACATCGGAATCTCCTATATGTTGGGAAGAGCCCTGAATCACTTAAGAGCAACCGCTAAAAACAGTCGCTATTACCGTCTTAGGTACAAAGAATATGGTGGCTATGTGGAGTTAATAGTATACAAAATGATTTGAGAATAGATTTTTAAGACAATTGTAGCCGGATCTCCTAGATTCCTGGTTTCCCCAATCTGAAGAAAGACAGCAAGGCGAATAATCGCCTCATAAAGTAATTTTAGAGAGAGGTTATTATGAGAAAAACTGTTTTACTTTGCCTATGTTTTTTCATTTTTAGCTTTGTTGCTCCAGCTCAGACAATTATTGAAAATCCTGAAAAACCATTAAGCAAAAATGCAGGAAGAGTTCTCAAACTGAAAGAAGTATTGAGAATCACTGATGAAGGTGGCGAGTTTTATTTCAAAGGTCCTCGCGGTCTGATAGTTGCTCCGGATGGATCTATTTATCTACAAGATGAGTATCAACTTTTGAATTTTTCTCCTGAAGGTAAATTTATTAAAAACCTTATTAAAAAAGGAGAGGGGCCCGGAGAAATAAAAGAGGATTTTGCTTATTCTATAAATGAAAATGAGATTTATATTTATGATATTGTGGCAAATAAAATCGTTCATACTGACTTAGAAGGCAATCTTATTGAACAGCTCCGTTTGAAATCCGCGCCTTATGGTGATTTTTTGGGACTACTAAATGATTGGTTCATTTTTACGAAATTTATCTGGCCTCTCCCCAAAGAATGGAATTCCCAATTAAATGATGTTAGTAACAAAGTAATATTAGTTTCAAAAGATGGAAGTTCGGAGAAAAGAATTCATGATTTTCCAATAAAATGGTTCTTGGCGCCAAGGGCAATGACGAGCTGGGCCAGTTTTCATACAGTACTTAGTGATGATAGCAAGCAGCTCTTTGTTTCTCATACAAGAGATTACATGATTATATTGTTGGATTTAGAAAGGGAGCAAGTTACCAGAACCTTTAGAAGAAAATACCCTCGTGTTAAATATGTAAGTACTGAAGATGATGAAGAGTCTTATAAAAAATACAATATGCCGAGAAAAAAGTATGAAATCGATGTTCAAGGTTTATTTATATCGAAAGACCAAATCTGGGTCGAGACCTCCACAAAAGATAAAACCAAAGGTAATTTAATAGATGTGTTTAACAAGGAAGGGAAATATTTAGATAATTTTTACCTTAATCTCAAAGGTTCACTCATGGCTATCCATGGAGATTATATATTCGTGAGAGAGAAGGACGAGCACGAGAACCTGCAAATAGTCAAATATGATATTATCGATTAAAGAAAAAAATCATGTTTCATGTATTTTAGCCTCATCCCTTTAGTTTCAATACAAACCCGTCAAAATTGCTGCCTATTTGATTTACTGCAATAGGCCTAGGCTGGACCATAATATTTTTTAGTTTTTTCATATTTTTTTAATTTTTTACTTGACAAAATTGATTTACTGTTATATATAAATAGAGCAGTGAAATCCAGTAAAGAAAAATTTTTTAATATCAAAGTTGATGTGAAATCAGCTCTTCCTGTTTATGAACAGATAAAGAGGGCAATAAAATTAGCTATATTATCCGGACGTTTAAAAGAGAATGATCGGCTAATGTCACTCAGGGATATGGCCCTAAAACTCAAGATTAATCCTAACACTATCATCAAAGTCTACTACCAGCTTGAGGTAGAGGGTTTCATCTACTCCCGTCCTGGAGCTGGATATTTTGTTAAGCTTGATCGAAGAAAAATTCAAAAAGAAAAACGCGAGCTTTTCGCGGAGATAACAGGTGAATACATCTCCCGTGTCATTAAGCTCGGATACTCTTTAGAAGATATGATTCATGAAATATCCAGAAATACTAGATAAAACATTTCAATAAATAGTTTAAAGGGAATAAAAAATGTTAGAGATTAAAGATTTATCATTCAGTTACGGGAAATTAAAGGTTTTTGAGAATTTTAATCTCCAGGTGCCTGAGAACCAAGTCTGTTTAATAACAGGAATCAACGGAGTGGGCAAAAGCACGCTGCTGCGAATAATAGCCGGAGTGTTAAAGCCTGCAGAGGGAGAGATTACTTTTAGTGAAAAAATGGGAGATGACCCAAGGAAAAAGCTTGGATTTATATCTGAAACCCTTAGCTTATACGAGAGTTTGAGGGTTTCCCAGGCTATTGAGCTCCATAAGTCTGTTTATAATTTATCGCGGTTTGATGATTCTTTAATCAGGCATACTAAAATCGATTATAACCAGAAAATAAAAGAACTCTCTACAGGACAGAAAACTATTTTTCATCTTAACCTGATTCTTTCTATTGAACCAGAGCTTTTTTTGATTGATGAGATTATACACTCTATTGATGCCTATTTGAGAAGGATTTTTCTTGACCAATTAATCCAATTGTTATCTCAACGGAAACTCACTGTAATCATGGTCAATCTCAATTTTCACGACATTGAGCATATAGTGGAGAGGGTGATTTTGCTGAAGGCTGGAAAAGTTGCAGTAGATGAAGAAATCAATGCCTTAAAAGCAAAGGTTAAGAAAGTAATCTCTGCAGCGCCTCCCCAGTCTCCCGGCATTCTGTCTCAAATTGATTATTCTGACCATTCCGAATTTTTCGTCTATCCTTACAGTGGGAAACATAAAGAGAAAATAGATGGAGAGATTATCGACCTTAACTTAACCGAGATTGTCACTGCCTTTATTGGAGGTGAGTATGCTTAAAAAAGAGATTTTAGATGCGTCGAAAAAATTATTAGAGTGTTCAATTGTACTTGTTGCAATTCCTGTAGGCTTCGTATGGGATAGATTTTTCATAAAGTTTAATTGGGAATTTGTAGACATTATTTATTTCGTGTTTGCCGCAACTGTCGTCGTTTATTCAATCTACTCTGGTGCAACTATTTTTCAATCAGAAAAAAAAGACAGAGCCTTTGAGTATTTGCTTTCTATGCCGCTTACCAGAATGAAGATTATTTTCTATAAAATCTTCCCCCGGATATCAATATTAGCTCTGTTGATTATTGTTATGGCCGTTTTTTCAGGTTTCAAAATTAATTTGATATATGTTGTTCAGCTGATTTTTATATTTTTAATTTCTGCATTTATCAGCTTTGCAATAGATTCAGTAATAATAGGTTTTATCGGCGTTTCTATTTTATACATGGTGTTTTTTTACACTTCTAGAATAATAAGTTTTTCAGCGTGGCCGCTTAACATCTTTGATCCTAAGTCCGCCGGCAGCCTATTAATAATTGATTTGCTATCAGCATCCCTTTTATTAGTGCCGTTTGGAATTGCATTCTGGAAGGTTTTTAAAAATTTAGATGTGAAATCCCTTAAACTCCAGATAAGACCGTATTACTATATTGCTCTTCCCTCTCTGTTGATCATAATCTCTTTCATAGTCGTGTCATTTAAAGAATATTTGTCATGGCTTCAAGCACGATAATTCTTTAAAAATATAAGCAAAAGGTAAGGCAAAAGTTGTTTGTCTCAGGATGAAAACGCAAATAGAAATGATTGCCTAAAAGTACTGGGGAAAATCGAGACATGAGATGTTTTTCCAAACAAAAAAATATAGAAATAGAAAAATAAAAATAGAAATGCTGTTATTTTCTTAAGCTTTTTTGAGGAGGAGAGGAAAATGAGAAAAACTGTCTCATCCATAGTTTTTCTTCTTATCTTATTATTTGGCTTTATATTTATTCCTTCCTTGCTCCCTGCCCAGAAGATAAAAATCAAAACTGAAAATGGTGTAACCGTTGTCTATAACCCAAAAAACCCCGCTCCACCCCCTGGAACGCCGACAAAATTAATTCTAAAAGAAGACTTGACTATAGGAGAAAAAGAGGAAAGCGAGGAATATATGTTCAGCAGGATGGAGAGTTTGGATGTGGATGATGAAGGAAACATTTATGTTTTGGACAGCAAGGAATCCCATGTAAAAGTTTTTGATAAGGACGGAAAGTATGTAAGAACCTTCTGCAGAAAAGGCCAGGGACCTGGAGAAATGCAAAGAGCGCTTAATGTCGTAGTTACGCTACAAAGAGAAATCATGGTCAATGATTGGAGATCTCGACGCCTCCTCTATTTCACTTTGGATGGGAAATTTTTAAGGGAAGTCTCCGGAGCAAAAATGTTTAATTTCAATAATCCAAGAGTTGATTCTAAAGGCAATGTGGTAGCCAATTTTACTGTTATGGGTGCAAAGACCATGTCCGAGTTGAAAAAGTTTACGTCTGATTTAGAGCCAATTTTTACCATTGCCAGTATTGAGGTCATGAGATTACCTGTCCTTAATCCTTTTTTTCCTGTGTTTTTCTGGGAAGTAATAAAGGAAGACAATATAATATGGGGAATTTCTACGAAGTATGAACTACGGGTACTCAATACGGACGGCAAACTCATAAAAAGAATCATTAAAGATTATGATCCTGTGAAAATTACAGAAGAGGATAAAGAAGAAAGATTAAAGGCATTTGGGCGTCTTCCTCCTGAAGTTAAAATAGAATTTCCTAAGTATCATTGGGCGTTTGAAAATCTATCTATTGATGAAGAGGGGAGGATGTTTTTGAGAATACATGAAAAAGCTGAAAATGGCGAAGGATCTTATTATGATGTGTTTGATTCTGAGGGGCGATACATCGCTAAAATTCCTCTCAAAGCCACTCCTCGAGTCTGGAAAAAGAATAAGCTTTATACTGTCGAAGAAGATGAGGAAGGCTATCGATTTGTAAAAAGATATTCCCTTGAGTGGAAATAAGCTATTGTAATTAAACTTGGCAGTTAGCGGCAAATTAATTTATAAGGCAAAGGGCTACTTATATAATAGACATAAAACGGGGAACGTAATAATAATTTCATTAGATAACAAAAGATGATAAAACTTATATTTCAGGGGAGGGAAATTTTCAAAACAATTATAATTTTAGGATCAATAAATATTTGATGAATAAATAATAATTTTGAATGTGATAATTTGGCTCATATTTTTTTGTCTATTAAATTGGTTAAGCTGAGAAAAATTTGATAAAATTATTTTAATATAGCTTAAGAAGATATGAAAATAACTCAACTCACGATCAAAAGGCCTGTCACTACCTTCATGTTTTTTCTAGGCATTGTTCTTCTGGGCTTTGTTTCCTTTAGGGAGCTGAGTGTTGACTTGCTGCCTGATATCAGTTACCCCCGCCTCTCTGTTGTGACTGAATACCCTGGAGTTGCCCCGGAAGAAATAGAGACTTTTGTGACTTTGCCTCTGGAAGCTGCCGTCAGCAGAATTCCCGGGTTGCGCCGTGTGGAATCCGTATCTAAAGAAGGACAGTCCTTCATGACACTCGAGTTCTCCTGGGGCACGGATATGGATTTTGCCACTCTGCACACTAGAGAAAAACTTGATGGTGCGCCGATCCCTGAACAGGCTGAAGACCCTGTAATAATTCCTTTAGATCCTCAGAGTAAACCCATCATGGTTTTAGCCATTTCTGGAGACAGATCTCTTCTGGAACTAAAAGAATTCTCAGAGGAACTTATAAAACCACGCCTGGAACAGATAGAGGGAATAGGCTCGGCTGAGATAGTTGGAGGAGTTGAAAGAGAGATTCAGGTAGAAGTTGATCCCGAGCTTATTTCACTGTACGGCCTTACCATAGATCAGATTGCTGGAAGAATAAATGAGTTTAATCAAAATCTTCAAGGCGGAACAATAAGAAAGGGCCGATTCAAGTATGCTCTTCGAGTTGTGGGGGAGTTTGAGTTGTTGAGCGAGATCGGAGAAATAAGCCTCAAGACGACAGAAGAAAGAGGAGTCATCCGGCTTAAAGATGTAGCGCAGATCAAAGACTCCATCAAGGAAAGGCAAGGTATAACCAAACTCAATGAGAGGGAGAGTATTGGAGTCTTGGTCAGGAAAGAATCAGGAGCTAATACAGTAAGAGTGACAAGGGAAGTCCATGAAATACTTGAAGATATAAAAAAAGGAAATCCGGGAACAAAAATCCTTGTAGTCTCTGAACAGGCCAGATATATCGAAGAGGCAATCTCATCAGTCATTAGATCGATTATTTTCGGTGGAATCCTGGCTTTTTTAGTTTTGTTCATCTTCCTACAGGACTTGAAGACTCCGACCATTATTGCTGTTGTAATTCCTATTTCCATAATTGCAACCTTTAATCTTCTTTACTTCAGGGATATCACGCTGAATATCATGTCCCTGGGAGGGCTGGCGCTGGGAGTTGGGATGTTGGTCGATAATTCCATAGTTGTTTCAGAGAGTATTTTCAGGCATAAAAGCCTCGGAAAAAATCTTCTTGATGCAGCTTTTACAGGCACTAAAGAGGTGGGGATGGCTGTTACAGCCTCAACTTTAACCACAATCTCAGTCTTTCTCCCTGTTATCTATGTTCATGGCGTAGCCGGTCAGTTGTTTAAAGACCAGGCTTTTACGGTGACCTTTGCCCTTCTTTCCTCGCTAGTCGTTTCTCTGACCCTTCTTCCTGTTCTCGCCTCACGCAAGTTTGAGATGGAAAAAAAAGAGGAGGAACCAGGGAAAAAGAGCACAGGAGAAAAGGAAATTCACTCCAAAAAAGAATCAAAGTGGCGGTATTTACTCTATCCTTACAAAGGAATTAGGTGGCTTTTTTATTATGTGTTCAAAGGAATCTACCTGGTTTTAAATTTTATATCAAGCTTTCTCCTCCAGCTCTTGCTTCTGGTTTTCCATTACATCAGTCTTCCATTCAAGCTTGTTTTTAAGGTCATTTTTAAAGGATTCAATTTTGTTTATCAAAAATTTGCCTCTCGCTACCATCAATTTCTCGGCTGGTGTTTGGATAATAAGGGAAAAGTGCTCGCTGGATCTCTTGTTTTTTTGATCCTGACTTTTTTACTTGCCATGCAAATCCCGAGGGAGCTCATTCCTAAGCCCGAGGCTGCTTCCTTTGAATTGAATCTGAAAACGCCTATAGATTACTCTCTGGAGCAGACTGTGGGTGTAGTTTCTTCACTTGAGAAGTGGCTGGGGAGAAGCGAATCTGTTACAGAGAGCTTTTCCCAAATAGGTATTGTCAGCGGCATGGAGGGTCTCAATCCCGATATTTCCCTGAATTCAGTTCAAATTCATGTTGAAGTTCAGAAAGCATTTAAGGTGGAGAGCACGATCGAGGCTTTGAGAGCAAGACTTGAAGAGTTTCCGGATCTCAATTATTCCATAGTCAAAGAACAATCCACCCTTGCCCAATTCCTGGCTTTTTCTACAGCAGAAATTGGTCTTAAAATCAAAGGAGATGATCTCATCAGACTAAAAATTATAGCTGAGGAACTTGTCGAGAAATTGAGGAATATTAGAGGGATTGCTGATTTAAACACAAATATCGGAGAAGGAAAGCCAGAGTTTTTGATAACAATAAAGAAAGATGCGCTTGAAAAATATAACATTACACCCCAAGCAATTGGCGGATTTCTCGTTGATGCTGTCAGAGGTAAAGTGGCTACTCAATTTAGAGAGTTGGAAAAAAAGTACGATATTTTAGTACGAATGGAGGAGGCAACAAGGGAAAACATCGAGTCCCTTCTGGATGAGCAGATTCAATACAGGGGATCCCTTATTCCTTTAAGGGAGCTGGTTTCTTATGAGATGGCCAAGGGGCCTAAGGAGGTCCGGAGAGAGAATCAACAGAGGGAAGTTTTGGTAACGGCTAATCTTCGAGGCGCAAAGATAAGCCAGGTTGTCCCCAAGATTCAAGATAAAATCGATGAGCTTTCTCTGCCTTTTGGTTACAGGGTTGTATTCAGCGGTGAACAAGAGGAGATGAGCCGATCCTTCAGAAGCCTTATTTTTGCTTTCTGCCTGGCAGTGCTTTTGGTTTATATGATCATGGCTGCTCAATTTGAATCCCTGCTTCATCCTTTCTTGATTTTATTCACTCTGCCCATGGGGCTTACAGGTGCTATCTGGGCTTTATTTTTAACAGGTCAAACTCTAAACGTTATTTCTGTGATCGGAATGGTCGTTTTAGCCGGGATAGTGGTCAATGATGCTATCGTGAAAATAGATTATACAAACCAGCTTAGAAAGAGAGGATTAAGCTCGCGGGAAGCCATTATGGAGGCGAGCCGGGTGAGGCTGAGACCCATATTGATGACAACAGTTACGACTGCCTTTGGCCTTTTTCCCATGTCTCTGGGATTAGGAAGAGGTTCTGAGCTTCAGCAGCCTCTGGCCATCTCTGTTATAGGGGGACTTATTCTAGCCACTTTTTTGACGTTAATCCTCATTCCCATAGCCTATGAGCTTGCTGAGAAAAGGAAGTCTTGATCTAAAAAAATGAAAATATTTATTGAGCGCCCCATCGCCACTGCCATGTTTTTTATGGCTGTTCTTTTCCTGGGGATCTATTCTTTCCTCAATATTCCATTTGAGTTAGCCCCGAAAGAAGAGTATCCAAGGTTGTACATAAGAACATACTGGAGTGGCGTTCCCCCTGAGATTATTCAAACTCAAATTACCTCCCCCCTGGAAGAGATTGCCTCCAGGATTAAAGGAATAACAAAGATTACTTCTACCTCCAGAATTGGCTATTCACAGATTACCCTGGAGTTTGATCCCAAAACCAACATGGAATTTGCTACTCTTGCCCTCCGAGAAGAAATTGCCAGGATAAAAGATGAACTTCCCTACGGAGCAAGGCCGCCCCAAGTTGTACCCTATATTCCTGAAGAATTCCGAACTGAAGATTTCCTCAAATACTCCATTTCAGGGGATTACTCCCTTCATAAACTGAGAGAGCTGGTAAAGGAAAAGATAGAATTTGGGATTGGTTCTATAAAAGGAGTAGCCGGAGTTGTGGTAAGGGGAGGCTCTGATCCAGAGATTAAAATCATACTGGATAGAGAAAGGCTTAAGGCTCTAAATTTATCTCCTTACCAGATTTACAACGCCGTATTGAGAATCAATCAAACCTTTCCTGTCGGAAAAATAAGAAGAGGAAGCCAGGAGTACACCTTTAAAATTTCCAGCTCCATCAAAGGAATAAGGGAATTAGGGGAGACAATAATCACTTACTCAGGTGTAAATCCGATAAAATTAAATGATGTGTCTCAAGCTATCCCTTCCTACGGTGAAATAGACTATATGTACAGGATAAACGGCCAGCCTACAATCGATTTGACTATCTCGAAAGAGCCAGCAACAAGCACCTTAAAAGTGGCCAAAAAGGTAAAAAAGAAGCTTGAAGCCATAAAAAGAGAATTACCAGAAGGCCTGGTTTTCAGAGTTGTAAATGACGAAAGCGAAGAAATTCAAAAAAGTTTGAGAAACCTTTATTTGCTAGTAGGTATTATTCTTTTGGTGATTTTTGCTTCCATCTATTTAATCCTAAGAAATTTTAAACCTTCCCTCCTCATCCTTTCTTCAATCGCTTTTTCAGTCTTGATAACTTTTAATCTTATTTACTTTCTGAAGATATCACTTAATATCCTGACTCTGGGAGGATTGGCTTTAGGCTTTGGTCTTTTTGTAGACAACTCCATTGTTGTTTTTGAGAATGTCCTGCGACTCAGAGAAAAAGGATTGCCTCCTGTTCAAGCTGCAATCAAAGGTTCAAAGGAAGTATTCCTGCCTGTTCTTGCAGCGACTTTGACCACGATGAGCGTCTTCTTTTCCTTTGCCTATTTTCAAGATCGGCTGAAAATCTATTATCTGCCTTTAGCCATAGTCATTTCTTCTGCACTTGCAGCTTCCTTGCTTGTGTCTTTTTCTCTTATCCCAGCCCTTAGTCCTAAGCTGCTGAAGAAGAGAAGAAAGGAAAGAAAAGAGCGGATTCGAAACGCCTACGAGAAATCATTAAGATTTTTTCTCAAGCATCCTGTAGAAATCCTTCTAATTCTTATCGCTCTTTTTTATGGAAGCTATAAATGGTTCAGAGCAGAAGTCACTATAGGACCTTTTTTTGATTGGTATACAAAGCAATATCTTATAGTTTGGATCAGAATGCCTCCTGGAACACCCGTAGAAAGGACAGACGCTGTTGTCAGACAATTTGAAGATAAGGTTTTAGAAGCTGAATACGAAAAAAAAATGGAAGCCAGCATATATCCCGAAAATGCAAGGATGATTATAACCTTTCCTACTCATATAGAATATTCTTACCGGCCTTATCTCCTGAAAGAGGAAATAATTCAGCTTGCCACAAATTTTGCCGGAATAAGTGTTGGTGTTTACGGATTTGATCCTCAGACTTATTCTTCCTCCTATGGAACCTACACTTATTATGATTCGAGGATAAAATTTTACGGCTATAACATGAAAAAATTAAGGGAGATAACTTCATCACTGGAAAAAACGCTTAAGAGAAATCCTCGAATTAAAGAAGTAATAACTGTCTCCAGCAGGTATGGGTGGAGGCTTGAAACTTTTGCCTATGTCCTAAAAATAGATAAAGAAGCCTTAAGGAAGTATGATATCAATCTTCCCTACCTCTACTATCATCTCGGGTCTCTTCTCACGGGAAGGCTTCAATCGCGGCAGATGATAAAGATTGGCGGAAAAGAGATGGATCTCTCTATTAAATTTCCCGAAGCAGATGAAATGGATCTCAAATCCCTCCAAGATGCCCTCATCAGAACTCGAAAAGGAGAATACTTAAGATTGGCGGAAATTTCGACACTTGAAGAAAGACCTATTGCTGGCTCCATAGATAGGGAAAACCAGCAATTCCAGCAGACGATTATGTGGGAATTCAGAGGGCCTGGCAAGGCGGCAAAGAAATACAAGGAGGCTGTTTTTTCAAAATTAGAATTGCCCCCGGGCTTCTCCGCCACTCTAGAGGAGACATGGGCCTGGACCCTGGAAGAAAAAGCACAGGTGAAATTTGCAATAATCTTCTCCCTGATCATCATTTACATGATTCTAGCTTCACTTTACGAATCGCTTATCCATCCTTTTTTCATTCTGTTAGCTGTGCCCCTGGCCTTGATTGGAGTTTTCGTGGCTTTTGTTATAGCTGACTTTTCCTTTGACTCTCGAGCTTATATAGGTGTCATCCTGCTCGGAGGGATAGTGGTCAATAATTCCATACTTCTTGTCGATCATATAAATTTAAAAAGAAGACAGGGCCTTCCGTTTCTTGAAGCAGTTTTGAAGGGGGCACGAGAAAGAGTGAGGCCCATTTTTCTCACAACCTGCACAACTGTCCTGGGAATGCTTCCTCTGGTTTTGATCCAGTTAGAAGAGGGCAAAAAGCACATCTGGTCATCCCTGGCACTTTCTGCTGTCGGCGGGCTTATAAGCTCGACAATCTTTATCCTGATTGCCATCCCCATTTTTTATTTTTACGGGGATAGAATTCGTGGTTGGATTGCTGGAAAGACAAGAGAGATTGTAAGAGCTTGGAAAGGCTTTTAAGAAATATCCTGATTAGCTAGAAACTCTCGTCTCTGCAGGGGCTTAATTTATCTAAAAATGGGGCCTGGCCCCGTTTTTTATTGATATATCTTGTGTAGGGGCTTGATTTATCAAGCCCACCTTTTTTATTAAATCAATGAGCTTAATAAATCAAACGCTTACTTTACCTAGAATATAGTTGATGTAGCAATCAAGAAAAAAGTATGACATAAATTGATTCTAATCGTTCGGGGGTAGTGAATCTGCGTTGACCAATACTTTGATTTTAACTCTTATTTCTGATATAAAATTTATCATTCAGAGGCAGGAAATGGCAGCTTTTTCCATACTTGAGATAAAAAAAAGAATTGAGGGTTTTCCGAAGATAAATCTGATTCATTTGCCCACCCCTTTGCAAAAACTGGAAAATCTTTCTCAAGAATTCGGCGGGCCTGAAATCTACATAAAAAGAGATGACCTGACCGGTCTCGCTTTTGGAGGAAATAAATCCCGCAAGCTAGAATTTATCATCCAGGATGTTTTAAATAAGAAAGCGGATGCAATTATTACCTGGGCAAGCTTACAATCGAACTGGTGTCTTCAGACTGCGGCTGCAGCCCAAAAATTTGGCATAAAGCCTATTCTTCTCTTGTTTAAAACATATGATCTTCCTGAAGAATATGACGGGAACCTTCTTCTTGATTATATCCTGGACGCAGATGTCATAATAAAAGAAGCCGAAAAAGGAAAGACGGTGAGGATGGAGGATATTTTTGAAATAGTCGAAGCAGTAGAGAAAGAAGTAAAAGGATGGGGGCATACACCTTATGTAGCTCCTATCGGCGGCTCTATGGTTGGCGGCTCTATGGAAAAGCCTCTAGGTGCTATTAGCTATGTCAACGCTTTTATTGAGCTGCTGGAACAAGCTAGAAAGAAGGATCTTGAAATCAATTATGTCCTTCACTCTTCAGGGTCAGGAGGAACTCAAGGCGGCCTGGCCGTGGGCGCCAAAGCTCTAAAAGGGGATTTGAAGGTTTTGGGCATCAGTGTTTCTGATGAAAAAGAATCCTACGGCAAAGAGGTTTTGACTATTGCCCATGATACAGTGAAGGCTTTAAGCTTGGATCTTGCTTTAGAAAAGGAAGATATAATTATTTTTGATGAGTATATAAAAGAGGGCTATGGGATTTTAAACAAGGAAGTCTCAGATGCCCTTCGCTTTGTCGCCATCAAAGAAGGCATTTTCCTCGACCCTGTTTACACGGGCAAAGCCATGGCTGCTCTTATTGACCTTGTCAAGAAAGGCTATTTTAAAAAAGAAGATAAGATTGTTTTCTTTCATACAGGAGGCACGCCAGCTCTTTTTCCCAACAAGCAGCACCTGATCAATTTTCTGAAAAAATAAAAGAGGACA
>JABAOC010027402.1_pt1 | contig 34506 bp, 28 predicted proteins | sample 7062161 | NCBI WGS metagenome assembly JABAOC01 (sample SAMN14538625, study PRJNA623070) | marine sediment metagenome | biome: marine biome [ENVO:00000428]; feature: marine pelagic biome [ENVO:01000023]; material: deep marine sediment [ENVO:00002113] | place: India: Gulf of Khambhat ... | reverse complement strand
GGTCGGGAGGCTCTTTCTGAAGGGATACGCAACCGTAAATATCCCACAAGAACGTCATTGGCGAGATCTTCAGCTGAGATGAAGATATCAGTCCCCTCTGAAGCTTCTTCCTTTGTGGAATGGATTTGGATGTTTTCGGGGTCGGGCTTAACCTTGTCTCCTAGCCATCTATGCCCAACCTCACGACATCTTATACAATGACACCTTATTCCGTCTCGTCTTAGTTTTTCTACAACGAGTTGTCTAAGGTTGCTTTTTTTGGTTCCTGCCTTCACCAGACGAGCTGGAATGTCCCGTTGAACCCGCATGATTCGCACCCATTTGGGTACAAGTTTCTTTACCTCAGCAATGAGTTGAACGGCTTCTTCTGTGGAGTATGGAACATATTCACCGTCCTTCCACCAATCATAAATCTTTGTTCCCTCTAAGACGAGACATGGATAAATCTTGAGCATGTCAGGCTTGAAATTCGGGGAAGTAAGGACAGTTTTGAAGCCATCCAAGTCTCTTTCAAAACTGGATCCAGGCAACCCTGGCATAAGATGATATGCGACTTTCAACCCTGAATCTTTTAGCATACGTGTTGCCTCAACCACGTCTTTAACTGTATGACCTCGTTTAACGTGGCGGTAGATGTCATCATAAACGTTCTGCACACCCAACTCTACGCGAGTCACACCCATCGACAGCATACGATCTATCTGCTCTTTCTTAGACCAATCAGGTCTAGTTTCAATCGTGATGCCAACATTACGGATTTCACTGGTCTCGGCAAGCTTCTTAGCCTCTTCAAGGCTTTGTGCGTCTTTTCCTGTAATTGCGTTTAGACATTTCTTGACAAAACTCAGCTGATAGTCTATGGGCGTGCTGGGGAAGGTGCCCCCCATAACTATCAGTTCCACCTTGTCAATCACGTGGCCGATTGCTTCCAGCTGCTTCATACGACTCATAACTTGCATATACGGATTGTATTGGTTTTGAATTCCCCTCATAGCTGCAGGTTCATGTCCCGTGTAACTTTGCGGGACTCCACGGGAAGGGCCTCCAGGACAGTAGGCACACGGCCCCTTGTGAGGACAGGACCACGGTTTTGTCATCACTGCGATTACTGTGACGCCGGAGATTGTGCGGGTGGCTTTCCTTTTCAGGACAGGTATGAGCTTTCCTTTTTCGTGGGGTCTAAGGCATTGTATCAATTCTGAGTTAGGCACAACACAGGTTAAGCCTTGCTTGCCAGCGACCTTTAATTTGACGATATTAACATCTTTTTTTGTGGGTTTAGGAATCTGCATTAGATATTCAATGATTTTGCGGGAGGCTTCTCTGTTCATGATGGACTCATCTAATTATGCATTCATCTCTTAAGATAAGGATGCAGTTGTAGGATTGTTGCTTTTGGTGAAAACGATTCGTCCAGCGGTAATTGTCATCTCCACCATTATCTTCTTAATCTGTTGGGGCGCGACTTTGGAAGGGTCTTGAGAGAGTACTGCAAGGTCAGCGAATTTGCCCTTCTCTATTGAGCCCTTGGCGTCTTCTTCGAAACTCGCGTAAGCAGCATTTATCGTATACAGGCGCAGAGCCTCCTCAACAGTTAACCTTTCTTGCGGGAATGTCTTTCTTGTAACCGCTGCGTAGATGCCAAGTATTGGGCTGACTGGTTCCACGGGGGCATCCGAGCTCCCAGTAATCATCACACCCTCGTTCAGGAGGCTTTTAAGCGCGTAAGTCCATCTAGCCCTTGCTTCTCCTAGGCGGTCTGGTATCCAGAAATCGGAGACTATGAAATGAGGTTGTACAGATGCGATGACATCGATGTCTTTCATCTTCTTTATCAACGTTGCATTGAGAACCGATACATGTTCTAGTCGGTGGCGATGACTGTTTCTGGGCGTTTTTTGAAGTACTTTCTCCAATACTTTCAAAACCATTTCGATTGTTTTGTCACCTATGGCATGGATAGACACCTGTAAGTTGGCTTCGTGTGCCTTTTTCACCATTTTCTCCAGTTGTTTTCTCGGATAAAGCAGCATCCCTTTGTTTTCTGGTGCGTCCTCGTAGGGTCGTTTCAATGCCGCCGTTCTGGCGCCCAGAGAACCATCTGTCATGATTTTGATACTGCCGATTTTGAGTTTGTCGTCGCCAAATCCTGTCGACAAGCCCAGCTCTATGAGATGGTCAAGACATTCAATGGGACTCAGGATGTAAACGCGCAGTGGGAGCTTGCCACGTTTGTTTAATCGTTGAAGCGCCCGCGTCTCGTTTGATGAGCTGATTATCCAATGTGCAGTGGTTATGCCTTCTTCAACCATTTCTTGGCAAGCTAGCAGACATGTTTCTGTAAGTTTCTTCTCAGTTTCTTCAGGTAGGCAACCGTGAATTAGATTGAGAGCGTTCTCTCGGAGAATACCGTTTGGCTCTCCCGTTTCGGGGTCACTGTCTATGCATCCTCCTGTTGGTTGTACTGTCTGTTTCGTGATACCTGCTCGCTTCATGGCTTGTGTGTTAACTATACCCAGATGCCCGCATACACGAGTCAAAAGAACTGGATGTCCAGGTGCGGCTTGATCTAAGTCAATGCGCAGGGGGTATCGTTTTTCTGCGAGCTTGTCTTGATCCCATCCGTGACCGATTATCCATTTTCCCCTAGGAATCCTCGTTGCCCATTCATTGATCTTCTGTTGAATCTCCTTTATCGATCTTACATCACGCAGATCAATCTGAGACAGGAGTCTCCCTAATGACGTGCCGTGCACATGGGTGTCAATGAAACCTGGAATAACGGTCTTGCCTTCTAGGTCAATTTTTCTGGTGTCCTTGCCGACATGAGAAAGAATTCGCTTGCTGTCGCCCACTGCAGTGAATCTTCCGTCTTTTATTGCTGCGGCTTGGGCTTTTGGCTGTTTAGGGTTCATGGTGATTAGGTTACCGTTCACCAGAACTAGGTCAGCTGAAGACATGGACGAGAAGTACTAAGTTACCGTGTTAAAAGGTTTGGTTGAAGAAAATTTTTAGCCCCAGTTCTGTCCAGCTTTTCGTTGGAGAATTATGCGCTTTTCGTAGTTTCGTCTGGTTCTTCTCCTGGGAGTCGCGCTTTTCTTAGGATGGGGTTGTATTTTTGGGGTTTGGCTACGTACTTTCCCAGCCTTTGAGAGTGAGCCGTGTGTTGGCATTCTTCCTTACCATCTCCTATATTCATTTAAAATATCGTTTGCACTCTTTTAAGCATTTCCTAGCCTCTTTTGAACGGTCTTCTAACCTCTTCAATCCTCTCGCCGACTACCTCTATTCTTGCTTTGTCTATCTCGCCGAAGCCCTTTTCCCAAGCTCGTTTTATATGATAGACTTTCGCAGGATCTATACCCATCACTCGGCAAGCAGTCGCGTCTGTTGCCACTACATCCTTTCCAGCAATCAGCAAATTCGTCTTTACAGGTGTTCCTGATGTTGGTCCTGGTCCTTCAAGACCGTAGAAGCCATCGATTATAGTGAAATTCGGTCGCAGTACGTTGTTTATGTCAACGACGACTTTGCTGATGTTTCTGAAGTGGTACTTGAACTTCATCTTATCCGGCAAGAGGCCGAACATATTCTTCATCCCGAGAGAAACTGTCGTAACGCTGTGGGTTTTCAGTTTTGCAGCGTTAATAATAGCTGAATCCACGACTATACGGGGCACCTTGATTGTGCTAAGCGTCTCGCTATCAGGAATCTCCAGTTTAACCTTGTCTTTTTCTCTTCTCAGATTAAGAAATGCCACCTTGTTTCTGTCGCACACTTCCTTCATTCCAGTGACCTCACAAGCTTTCTCAGCGTTCGTCATGCTGGCATCCGACTCTACGACTAAAACTTGGTCGAAGACCTCTTGGGCTTTGTGGATTAGACCTTCTACCATAAGAGGGTCAGTCGTTACACCTGTCTCATAGGTCTTGGTGGATATGAAATTCACCTTTATCAAAGCTCTACCATAGTCTTCTGCTATTTCCGTGAATCCACCGGCAAGCTCTATGGCCCGGTAGACAGTTTTCAGCTTTCTAGGACCTTTAACGAGTGCTACATCAACCATAAAGCATCTGCGATATTTTATTACATCTGGAACATAAGTTCTATGCCTTAAACCACTTGAATATCAAGTACTGAATCTTCTGTGTTTCAAGATTAGGTATCGCAACAATGAATCTCTTACGTACAGTTGTGGCAAGTCTTCCGGCTTTCACTATTTCAGTCGCCGTTACATCCTCCTCGCCTTTTTTTACAGACACCATGTAAGGTGCATGTTCAACTCCTGGTCCATGCTTGTAGACAGCGAAGTCGCATCCATACTTGATGCCTGGGGTGACAACAAATCCACTGCCTCTCAAATCGCGGTAAACAGCATATTTCAAGTCAAACTCGCCATATAGTCTACGGGCTCTTTGCGTGAGTCTATTTAACCCCACTGTTTTCTTTTTCAAGCCTTCGTGAACTTCTATTATTTTGTTCTCGGCGAGGTAAAGGCCTTCCATAAGGTCTAGGACCAGTGGGACGTTGAATTCGGCTATTTTCGGTTTGGGTATTCCTAAAGGCTTGCCATAGTATCCCATCTTATAAAGCTTCGAACTTTGTATTGGGTCCCAAACCACAAGGAAGTTTTCGATAAATTCAACCGGAATAGGCTTGGCCATTGTTATCTCAGCTTTGTTACATGGCAAAGGACAATATACGGGCGGCGTCCGCGGCATCCTCAGCTTTGTCTGCTGCGTTTTCTAGGAGCTGGGTTACGTCTCTTAGGAGCAGCATTGCTGGAATCTCTAGTTTACTGTTTATCAGTTTAACTTCCAACTCTCTGTAAACGTCGTCTACGATTCGTTCAGCCATTTCAACTTCTTTGGCTTTCTCCAAAGTTTTCGCAGAGCCATAGGAAAGTGTTATGGTGGTTTCTCTGAGTCTCAGAACAGTGTCCAAGGTTGCTGCTGCAAGTTTTACAAGGTCGTTCTTAATGTCTGATGGCACCTTCCATCCGCGCTCTATAATCGAGAGGAGCCAGAAGGTTATGCCTTCGCAGAAATCCGCGATCTCGCTGGCTAGGTTGGTGAAGCGTAGAAAGTCTTCTCGATTTATGAGTATGGCACCTATTTGTGCAAGCTCTTGAGAAACCGTCCGTCTAGCTTTGTCAACTTCCTCTTCTGCCTTTCTTACCTCGGCAAATACTTGTCTTGCAGCTTCTTTGTCATCGGCGGCAAAGCAGTCGACCATTTGAGGGACCTTGCGAGTGATTTCCAGCACCTTACGTAGATGGTCTTGGCAAACGTCGAGCGCTCTTCGCTTTACACGTTCCTCTGTTTCAACTGGAAGAACCATTTTCTCGTCCCCAGAAAACTGCCTCACTGGCATCAAAATAGAATGTACGGCTGCATTAAAAAATCTAACGAAAGTTCTCGCAGTTTCCTATGGGCTTTCTCCCATATCTTTGAAGTTTTTCGTATAACTGAGATAGGCTCTTATAGTTTCAGGCAATCTTTCTGTTCTGGTGCGAACCTGTTTCCATGAGTCTCGATCTCTTATAGTCACAGTGTTATCCTTTAATGTCCTATAATCAACCGTGATGCAAAGAGGTGTCCCGGCTTCGTCTGCTCTGGCATATCGTCTTCCAATAGATCCCGCTTCGTCATATTCCACTGAAAAACCTTCCTTCATTAACATCCTATGCAACTGGCATGCTTTTTTCGTCAACCCACCTTTAGTAACTAAAGGATATACCCCAACTTGGACAGGAGCAAGCTCCCTTGGAAGTTTCAAAAGCGTTCTTTCGTTTCTTTTTTCATAGGCGTATTCTAAGGCTGCATACAAGAGCCTGTCTATTCCAAAGCTTGGCTCAACTACGTGTGGCAGGAATCGCCTTCCAGATTCTTCGATTTCTTTGTGCATGATTCTGATGTGTTCTGGCAAGATTTTAAACGACCCCGCCATGTAATAGCCTTTTGTCTTCAGAGAGTTTTCAACTTCTTGAACGTTTGCTTCTGAAAGTAGGGCTGTTACTTCGGAGGCCTCTTTCTTGAATGTTGGACCTATTTTAGCTAGAATCGGTTCGATGGTCAACTTTTTTGCTAGCTTAGGCCTGTCATATTCTTTGAAGACTTGCATGTCTACGCCGCTGTGTTCCATGTGCTGCCTTAGGTCGTAGTCTGTGCGGCAGTTGTGCCCTGAAACTTCAGTCCATCCCCACCGGTCTAAGTATATTTCTTGGTCATAGCCTTGTGAGGAATAGTGCGCTCTCTCCCATTCTAGTTTTTCAATAAAACGTTGGCTGTCATCAGGGACTCCGAGCTCCTTTAGAAAGTGTTTGGCCAACACCATGAAGTATGCTTGCCATTCTGTTTTGATGTAACCCTTTCGTAGGGCTTCTTTCACAGTTACCTGCTCCGCTCTTCTTGCATCCTTCCTTTTCATTTCTGCAGGAATGAGACGCAAAGTTTCCTTTCCAATTTCCTTTTTGAGCAAGGGACATTGAGGTTCCTTAGGGTCGAAAAAGAACTCTATATCAGCAATGGTGAACTCTCTTAGCCTGATGGGTCCTTGTCTAGGCGAGATTTCATTTCGTAGGGCATGACCCATTTGAACTACACCCAAGGGCAGTTTTCCTCTAGCAGTTTCGTAAAGGCGTTTGAACTCAACAAATACTCCTTGAGCTGCTTCAGGTCTTCCGTAGCCTACCGCGTCGGAGTAGGGTCCAATTGATGTTGAGAACATGGTCATGAAGTATTGGGGCTTGCCTAATTCGCCTCCGCATTCGGGGCATCTTATGCCATGTTTTTTCAGTTCCTTGGCTCCTCCTTGGAGACTGAGTTTTTCAGTTTGTGTATCGCTCATTTGGGCTTGTTCTTGGAGTAAGTGGTCTGCGCGGAATTTCCTTTTGCATTTTCGACATTCTACCATGGGTTCTCGGAAGGCTTTAACGTGGCCAGAGGCTTCAAACACTTTTGCCGGCATCACGATGGAGGATTCCATTTCAAGTATGTTAAGGGGTTTGATGAAGAAGTCTCTGAATTTTGCTTCTATTCTTTGTTTTAATTTGGTGCCTAGGGGTCCATAGGTTAGGAAGCCGCTGACGCCGCCGTAGATCTCGTAGGAAGGCCAGAAGAAGCCTCGGCGCTTGGCTAGTTCACTGATAATTTCATACTTGTCGGTTTTTTGCAATTACTTTACCTTCCTTTGCCCCGTTATCGTCCTCAGCGTTAGTGTATTTCCTCATAATTAAGCAAACGGACCCGTTTTGGATCCTCTGGTCATCCTAATTTCTTGACTTCTTCTTCAAGCTTAATTGTCATATCGAGCTTCTTTTTCATCGCTTCCTTCAGACGCACAATTGTCTTTGTAGGCGTCGGGTCAATGCATCTGAGTATTGCTAGGTATATACTAACGAAATCTCCTATATACATGGCTGAAAGCATTTTCGCCAGTTTGTGCGTACCTGTCGCGTGAATTTCTAGAACTTTGAGGGCTTTTGGAATTGCGATTTGTTTTGTTATCTCGATTCTTTGCTTGATTTCCAGCGGTTCTTCAGGATCTCGGATGAGAATTATGGAGAAAGTTCTTGTCAGGTTCTTAGATGCTTCCCATCCAACAACCTCATTGTGATTAAGTTCTGAAAATACGTCAAATTTGCTTGGAACTTTGCTGTTTTCGTTAAACTGGCATTTCAGGCGTTGTGCCACAGCGCTGTACTGTCGAAATCCGTAAACTATAGGAACTGTTCCTTCAATTTCCAGAGCAAGTCTTTTCGCGTGGTTGTCCTTCAGAGGCACTTTGAGACCGTATCCATTCCTAACTACTTCCAAAACATGTAAAGTCTCTTCAATTTCCTTGTTCGTTTCTCTAACGACCTGTAACTTTTCCATCAATACAACCAGCGGGAAGAATGTATAGGCGATTGCGGCGCGTGGAGGAAAGCCTGTAGGTATGGCTATGTGGGGTATTTTCAGCTTTTCTGAAAACGTTTGAAGATGGCCACCAGAGGATATTGTTAGAACCATACAACGCCGCTTTACCGCTCCTAGGAAAGCGCTTAAAGTTTCTTCTGTCTCTCCCGAATAACTTACCGCAATAATGAAGCTGTTTTCACTAGCGTATGCTGGCAGAACATAGTCTCTGCAAACTTCAATCGGGACGGATGCTCTATCCTGCAGCCAGTCTTTAAGCAGTTCTCCACCTATTGCCGAGCCGCCCATTCCGACGATTATGACGTTTTCAGGCCGCTTGTAATCCGTTTCTGCTCTTTCGGCTCGCTTGATGGCGTCTCTGCAGAAATCAGGTGTCTTCTCACATAATTCAAGCATACTGCTCTTGTCTATCGCCCTAACTTTATCTGGTTGGTCTAGAACTGTAAGTTTCGGCATCGAGATATCAGCTTCTCCTACTTTCTCCTTTTACGCTTTTTAATACTTGGTTAGGAATGTCCTCAAACTTCCTCTTTTTCACCTCGGCAAAGTAGTCGACAAGATCGGTGGAAGAGACGTATGCTATTCGCCTATTCTCTCTTCATATCTTTGACAATCCTCTTTATATCAGCCGAAGTTCCTAAAGCTGTTCATCATCTTAATGTTTGCATCGGAGGATGTATGAAAATGCCGTTTACAGCGCACTGCTAGCTGACCTGATCCCAAAGAAAACAAGGGCAGAGTAATGGGAACAAACGTTACTCTGAATATGTTGGCAATAGTTCCCACATCGGCGTCGGGCGGATTTTCCTCTGCAAAAGTTTCCCAGTCTACCAGTTCAACTTAACTGTGACTTTCAGGGGGCACCGTCAGCGTGCAATACTATTCGCCCAAAGAGAGTCCAAGACCAAGGAAGAGTGAAGAGACTCTCCCACACATTACTGATGCTCGCATGATTGCCCGTATTTACAGTTTCGAAAGACGCAACATAAGTCAGGGGGCCTTCACGTGGTTGAACATGCTTGTGCGCGCACATACTCAGCAAAGAACAGTCCGTCTTTCTTATGGTAAAGCGCGGATCCATGTCCAACCTTTTCATGGAGCCGCTTCATTATTTGGATTTGAAGAAGTTTTGCACCATATCCGAAAATCCTTTCCATAGCAGTGGCAAACTCGTCTATTCTATCTGGGATTTCTTGTCTTTTGAGTCTGAAAGACTCTTCCAGGTGGTAGTATATTGCTTGCTTGGCTGAATCTCCAAGTGAGGATAGACTTTCATCTACAGCTTCCAAAAAAAGATTCTCGAACTCTTCGTGTATGATTGTTGTGTAGTTTCGTTGAACTGTTTTCATGGTCTACTCACATACATATCTTATCGTGCGACTTAATATATTGTTTCACTCGAAAATCGAGATATATCAAAACTCGATATATTAACTAGAACGGACCTATTGGCTATAAACTCAGTGATCAGACAACTGCACCTGCAGGTTCTGAGAAACTAGACGAGTAGCGAGGCATCCACACTTTGAGAAAACCAAAGTCACAGTTTAAACTTTTAAAACCAGAGGTGGCTAAACAACTCCATAGGTGTAGAAATCCCCTTCGTTGTGGCGAACTCAATTGACCTATGAACGTGAGCTTTCAATAGCTATTCCTGCCTCCCTAGTTTCAGACACACCTCATCTTAGAGAAAAGGCTCTGAAAATCGGAATTGTGGGAAGAGCAGCCGCAATTTTTGGCGTAGACAGGATTATTGTCTTCTCAGACATGCCAAATAGAAACCAGCGTCGGGATATCAACCTTATCGCCACGATTCTTTCGTACATGGAGACGCCTCAATACCTCCGAAAACGATTATTCAAACTGAGACCCGAACTAAAATACGCTGGTGTACTACCGCCTCTTCGTACACCCCATCACCCTTTGCAGAATCGTGTGAAAGATTTAGCTGACGGCGAATACCGTGAAGGAGTAACTGTGTCCAACACAAGAGTTGGGACTCTTGTAGACGTAGGTGTTGAACGACACATATTGCTACCAAAAGAGAAAATACCACACAATACACGTGTCACAGTCAAGATAAAAAAGAGCGAGAAACTGTTAGAAGGAGAAACAGCAAACCGGGACGAGATCCCAGAATACTGGGGATACAAAATAACTCGTTCGGAATTGACATTGGGAGATTTTCTGAGAAAACACCCCTTTGACCTGATCATAGCGACATCGAAGCATGGACAACCTTTCCTCAAAATCTCAGAAGAGCTAGCAAAACGCTGGAATACCTCACGCAAAGTTATCGTAGCATTTGGGGCACCAACCCAAGGGCTCTACGAAATCGCCAAACAGGAAAACCTAAACTTAGACGACATCACTCATTTTGTGGTCAACACAATCCCCCGTCAAAAGGTCGAAACCGTCCGCACCGAAGAAGCCCTCTTCGTGACCTTGGGGATTCTCAATTTGATGGTTGCTAAAGGTTAAAATCCAACCTACATCATTTAGGAGGTATGCTCTTCGACATTGTCCTTCCATCAATCGTCAGCACGGTCACAATAGCCATAGTTTTTCTGTATGTCAAGTTTGAAACCAAGTTGAAGTCTCTTTTTGAGGAAAAAGAATTTCAGATTCGTGATGCTGTTTTTCTTGTCATAGCTATGGGTGCCATGGTCACGGTCATTGTGCTGGTTCCGGAGCAAGCTATCCGAGTGTTGTTTTTAATGGCTTACTCCTTCGTTCTATTTCTCTTCACTTATGTTGCGTTAGAGAGATGGTACTTCAGTATTCTGCCACCTATCGTTTTTGTGGCGTTGTATCTTTCTGATTTTTGGGATATCTTTCTTCTTAACATGTTTGCATTGATTTTTGCCATCTTTATCTCAGTTTACTTGGGTGGGTTGTTTTCGTGGACGACTGTTTTGGTCTTTGCTGGGTTGATTACTGTTATGGATTTCGTTCAGGTTTTTGTGACAGGGTTTATGGGCGCCTCGGCAGATAAGCTTGTGGCGTTGGATTTGCCTATATTGATAGAAGTTCCCACCTTTCCGCTTCAGGCCACCATCCGTCTGGGATTAGGGGACATATTTCTAGCAGGATTGCTTGCTATTCAAACTGCGAAGAAATACGGTAAAAAGGCAGCATCTATATCCGCCATATCAACAGGTCTTGCTTTCCTTCTCTTCGAAATCCTTGTGTTAAACTACAGGTTTACTGGATACTTTCCCGCTACGCTCATAGTGGTTTGCGGATCGCTTCTCGGACTAGGTCTCTATCTAATTGCCAAGCCGAAACCTGCTTCGTAACCTTTATAACTTGATGCCTGCATTGAAACAGAGACGAGTGGAAAACCATGGGGCATAGAAAGAAGAGTGCTCCGAAACGTGGTTCTTTAGCTTATTTGCCTAAGGGACGCGCTGCTCGAGAAACCGGGAGAATCCGCTACTGGCCACCCGTCTCTGGAGGACCTAGGCTTCTCGGGTTCATGGGTTATAAAGCTGGAATGACTCATCTCTTTTACATAGAGGATCATCCTCGCTCCCCAAATCTTGGAAAGGAAGTCCACCAATCCGTTACGGTTGTTGAAACTCCCCCGATTCTGGTCTGTGGAATTCGAGCATATACTCGGACAGGCTACGGCTTGAAAGCGTTCACCGAAGCTTGGATGAAGGACCCGCCGAAAGACTTGCATCGGATCTTCACACTGCCCGAGGATTTCAGCCTTCAAGACGGATTGGAGGTGATGGAGAAGAACATGGACAGTATCGTTGAGTTTCGCCTTCTAACTGTGACTCAGCCACGGCTAGCAAGTATTTCGAAGAAGAAGCCGGAGCTTGTGGAGATTAAGGTTGACGGGGCGTCGATAAAGGAGTTGTTTGAGTACGCTAAGAAGTTTTTGGGGAAGACGATTGGCGTTAGTGAGGTCTTCAAGGATGGTCAGCTTGTAGACGTAATTGCAGTTTCCAAGGGGAAGGGGTTCCAAGGACCTGTGAGGCGGTGGGGTGTTCGCATTTTACACCATAAAGCTAGGAAGACTAAGAGAGGTGTAGCGTGCATTGGGCCTTGGAAGCCGCCTCGGGTCTTATACAGCGTTCCTAGAGCAGGACAGATGGGTTATCATCAGAGGACTGAATATAATAAACGTATTATGAAGATCGGTGTGGATGGACGAGAAGTTACGCCTTCTAGTGGTTTCGGGAGGTATGGCGTGATAAAAGCCCCCTATGTTATGCTGAAAGGAAGTGTACCTGGTCCTAGTAAGCGTTTGGTTCGGCTTCGTGTCCCGGCCCGCCCCAAAAAGGTTTCACTGGAGCCTCCGAAGATTGTGGAGGTTCATGTACCTTCCCATAATAGCATATAGGGGATGTTTTCGTTGGCCAAACAGTCGTCAAAAGTTTTCGATCTGAAGGGAAAAGAGGTGGGAAAGGTTAAGCTTCCAAGCGTTTTTAGAACTCCTATACGTCCGGATGTGGTTAAGCGGGCAGTTGTGGCCTTTCAGAGTCGACGTTTGCGATCGCAAGGACGGGATTCCATGGCTGGGAAACGGACTACGGCGGAGTCTCGCGGTGTTGGCTTGGGCATTGCTCGTGTGCCTCGTGTGAAGGGTCCTGAGGGGCGGGCTGCTTTCGGTGTAAGTATTGTAGGTGGGCATCAGGCTCATCCGCCAAGGTCGGAGAAGCGGACTGTGAAAAAGATTCCCAAAAAGGAGATGCGTTTAGCTCTGCGTAGTGCTGTTGCGGCTACAGGTGTGAGGGCTATAGTGGCTAGACGGGGACATGTTGCGGAGGATGTCCCCGATTTTCCGTTGGTTGTGGATGATGAAGTGGAAGGTTTGAGGCGTACAAAGGATGTGGAAGCGATGCTCTTGTCGCTAGGAGTTTGGGGTGATGTCTTTCGAGCCAAAGAGAGTCGGAAGGTCCGCGCCGGGAGGGGCAAGACCCGCGGGCGGCGATATAAGCAGGCTGTTGGTCCATTGATTGTGGTGGCTGACAACGGCGGTGTGATGGAGGCAGGTCGGAACTTGCCAGGCGTTGATGTGGCATTGGTGGACGGGTTGAATGTGGAGTTGTTGGCGCCGGGGACGCATTTAGGACGGTTGACAGTGTGGAGTCAGTCAGCTATTAAGAGGCTTGGTGACCGGTTTGGGAAGGCTGCTTAGTGATGAAACCTTATGATGTTGTTTTGTATCCGTTGATGACTGAGGTTGCGAGTCGTCTGCTTGAGACGGAGAATAAGCTTGTCCTGATGGTAAATTTGAAGGCCACCAAAAGTGACATCAAGAGAGCCGTGGAGGAATTGTACGAAGTTCAGGTGGAGAAGGTTAATGTCCTAATCACACCCCGAGGAAGCAAGAAGGCGTTTGTGAAACTGCATCCAGACTACAAGGCAGTAGATGTAGCCATAAAACTAGGAATACTGTAGTCCAGTGCAGTTTCAATGTTCAATTGTCTTCTATGTGGAGGTCAAAAATGCCCACTTTGCAAGTGCTTAGACAATGTGTATGCCCAAGCACGCTTCCAAGGTATGTGGAAGAACACCGTGATTTCTTATTTGCAAAGTAAGCTTAAAGTCTACTCTGTTTCAGAAATGCTCGCATTTTGGCTTTTGGCTTCTTTTTCTTTTTAATCTATCTTGCTGAAGATCGAGCAACTAGTATTGGTAATATTATTGAGATTGTATTTGTCAGCAGAATAACGTTCAATGCTACACTTGTAAGCAACTCAGTATTCGCCAATCCATAAGCCAAAGGCAGAGTACTCATTGCTGCTGAAGCTGCTCCCTTCCCCACAATCAACCCAGTAGCCGGAAGATCTCTAGCCAACTCGCTCCCCCAAGAACCCATTTTAACAGCCACCAACCGCGCTCCGTGCAACAGCAAGCTTACAATCAAACCCAACACCAACTCAAACCATCCGGTCCATACATAAATTAATCCCACAAAGACAAAAAAGAAAGTAGTAATCATAAATGTCAACTCCCTATGATACTTCCCAACAAATCTCTTCACTTCAAACAACTCATCAACATCCACCTTCAATCTCAAACTCTTTGCCAAGGACCTACAATTTCCCAGAATCAACCCGAAAATAAAAATCGCAATCCCTCCGGTTCCCCCCAGCAATTCGGTCCCTGAATAGACTCCCAAAACAGCTGCCAACACAAAGGTATACATGTACTCCGCCTTCCTCGAAAAATACATGACATTTAGCCAAGCAACTCCAGTTACTACACCAACAAAAAGCGACACGCACAGATTTCGAACCAACTCTAAGGAAACTTCTTGAAATCCCACGGCCCCCAGATTAATATAATTCAAAAGTGTCAACCCAACAACCAAGACTACAACATCATCGACCAGTGAAGATATGGTTAAAGCCGTGACAGTTTCCTTTCTAACTTTCAAATGCTTGCAGACCGCACTCACCGTCGCGGTATTCACTCCCCCCCAAGCTGACGCAAATAGAAACGCATAAGCCCATCTCAAATTGAAGGCGAAGCGCAAAAACACTCCAACCACGCCTGTACTCACAACGAAACCTAAAACCGACAGTAACACTGCTCTCCGGCTCTGGGCTAGAACATCATATATATTCATCCACAACCCAGCATCGAAACCAATGAAGGCAATCGTCAACGGCGCCAAAAACGGCACCACCTCCACCAACACTGCCCGGTCAAAAAGCCCCGGAACCATACCGCAGACAATTCCCACAACAATCAACAGGATAACATTTGGCAACAAAATCTTACGGGATACTAGATCCCCCAAGAAACTCAAAATCATGATTGCGGCAATCGTGAAGAAAATGATCACGACCTCCATACACGTCACACTCCGAACCTTAAAAGCAGCTTATTGCCTTAAAAATCCATTCGCACTCAGCTCCACAATCGATGCACAACTAACCGATAAACCTCCGAATCAAACATCTCCTCAGAAACAACGGCACCAAAAATACATAACTGATTCATACAATATATAGGGGAAAGTATTCCATTTCCTCAAGAACCGCCTCCATTGGGGAATCCCAATTGCCAAAACGCGCTTCGAGACTCTTCTGCTGTAAGCAATCGACGAAGCATTATGATCTCTAGGAGAGTCCTCTAAACAAGCAATATATTTCCACCTAGAAAAGAGCTTCCGGATAGAAAAGCAATAACCCCCCCAAAACTGAAGCTTTCACATGTGCAAGTGAAAGAATCTTCGGTGAAGGCGTTGGCTTTCTTGAAATTCAAATGATGAAAAAAACTTTACGAAAAGGTTGGACGAAGTTTGAGATGGCAATCCGTTAAGAACCTTGAATTCGCCAAGCATATCGCTATGGTTGAACAAAGTTTTCAGAAAAAATAGAAGAGACGATAAATGGTCGATCAACAAATTACGAAGGCGTACAATCCGCGCACCATAAATGTTCATGCGGAAGCACAAACGAACCAACGTGAAGCGGCAAAATAACTGAAACATTATTAGCACCTTTAGGAGATGAAGAATATTAAAGGAAAAGGCTACTCATGGTTTTCGGTGTAGCATTCGCCGTTGCAGTGCTCATCTCAGGGATAGCTCTTCTGACCTTTTCGAGCGACCAAGCAGTTGAACACTCAGTTCATTTTGCCTCTGCGTTAGGAATCTCCTCCCTCATGATAGGGCTTGTTCTAGTTTCCATTGGGACAGATCTTCCAGAAATCGCCAATTCGATTGTTGCTTGTTCAAGCGGACATGGAGACATTGATGTGGGAGATTCGCTTGGTTCCGTGTTAACGCAGATTACCCTAGTATTAGGTTTGATTCCGTTTCTGGCGAAGGATTTTAGGGTGAAAAGAAGGGAAGTTGCTGTGATGGGGACCTTCGAAGTTCTAGCACTCATTCTCGCGGTGTCTGTAGCGCTAACTGGGTTCACAAGGGAAAAGGCGTTCTTACTGATAGTCAGTTGGCCGATTTTCGTTTGGTTAATAAAGAAGACCACAGCAAAGGACATTGTAAAGAGGAAACAGGTCACATCTGAGGCGACCAAGCATTACGTTTTCCACTTTGTGATAGCCGCATTAGGATTTGTCGGCGTTGCTGTTGGAGGATTAGCGGTTGTTGAATCAGTGATTCTGTTACAGACGGAGTTAGGGATACCTGAATTCTTTATCAGCTTCTTCGTGGTCGCGATTGGCACTTCGCTTCCAGAACTTGTGGTTGATTTAACTGCGATCCGCAAAAAACAGTACGAACTTGCAATAGGGGACATTATAGGAAGCTGCATCGTCGATGCCACTGTTTCAATTTCAATAGGACAGTTATTCTTTCCAACTAAGGTGTTTTATGGTACCCCTGAAATCTCTATTCCACTTGCACTGTACGCGATAGTCGCTTCTGCTATGGTGATATTAACGCTCGCGTTAAGAGAAAAAGTCGACAAGAAGGCAGGAGGGCTGTTTATAATGCTTTATTCTCTTGCTTATATGCTGTTATACGCGGTGTGAGAGTTGTCTTTCAAAATTCCACATTTCCTTAGAATCTGGGAAAAATTCTCCCTGCTTCTCGTTCTCTTATATGCTCTTAGTGCACTAATCAAGTCGTCTCTGTTGATTCTACCCAGTTTTCTCTGAATTGGCTTGGCAAGGGGGCTTCCGATGAAGAGGTATTGGCAAAGAGACGTGACGTTGGAGACATGTCTGGAGGTGCTTGCGGTTTCGAAATCTACAAGACAGGGAGAATCATCCTGCTTGACGATTATGTGTTTCGGCGCGCGGCTTAGCTCTCCATGATCTAATCCTGCTTCGTCTAACCTCCATGTCTGCTTTAAGATTGAGTGCAAAACACGACGAAGCCTCTGCGTTGCGTCCTTTCCTTTCAGTGCTTCTGTCCAATCCGGGAGCAGAACGCCTTCAATATATTCCATTAAAAGAAAGTTCTCGGTGACGCCGAGAAGGCGAGGTCCAATGTCTATGCTGTTGGCCTTTTTCAGCATTTGTGCTTCATGCTGCATTGAAACTCTATCCGCGTCTGTTCTGCGAATCTTGAGGGCGACCTTTCGGTTCCTCTCATAGGCCTTGACTACAATCCCTACACATCCTTTTCCTAGAACTGGCGTATGGTTAACTCGTTTTCGCCCTGTAAACTCGACTGCTCTAATGTTTAGCTTTCTTAACTCTCTGAGACGTTGTTTGAACTCTTCCGTCCTACATGCAGGATAGCAGATTGCGAGTCCATATTTCTCTTCGCTAAGTGATTTTAGAGCGATTCTTTTATCGTTTTGCAACCAGTTGCCCCAATTACGTTGTCAACAGAGGCGAAGATTCGTAAAAGCTTTTGTACATTTGGCGCAGCAGCGAGATTGTTCCATTTACGTTAGTATTCTTGTTGTCCAAAGTTTTAAGAATACACAGAGTTACTTTGAATTATGGAATACAATGATAAAAGAATGGCAGGTTCGCTTTTGTTCATCGGTGGAGTGCAGTTTCTGATGATGATGATCGTGGCGGAAGCTTTGTATCCAAGTTACAGCGTCTCAGAAAACTGGATAAGTGATCTTGGAGTTGGAGATACCTCTCTTCTTTTCAACTCCTCAGTATTTTTCTTAGGCGTTATGGGGCTAGTCGCTGCCTTTTTTATCCGGCGGACATCTAGCTTCAAATCTTTTTTCATCGTTTTGACCATGGCAAGTGTCGGCATAACCGGAGTTGGGTTATTTTCAGAGGATTTTGGGATAATACACTCTGTCTTTTCCTTGATGACCTTCCTTTTCGGAGGATTTGCTGCTATTTTGTCCTATAAGCTTCAGAAACCGCCTTTTTCTTATCTCTCTGTGTTGCTAGGAGCAGTAACTCTCTTTGCACTTACTCTTACGCTTTCGGGCGTCTACCTGGGTCTAGGTAAGGGAGGAATGGAGCGCATGATTGCATACCCTGCCTTACTGTGGGCGATTGGCTTCGGGGGATACCTAGCCGGCTGTTCCAGAGACATGGCTACCAGCTAACATCCCTTCTCAAAGCCGACCCTGATCAACGTCCATGTTAAGCCTCATTTCCAAGCGTCTCCATCAAATATCCTCTGGACCCTATCATCATCTGCAAGGGACTCGTTACGTCTTTTCTTCCACTTTGAAAGTGAAGGAGTTTTCTCCTTGTGATTGCGGACGAGGATTTTCCGTTTAAAACACAGAAACTATAAAATAGACGTTTACGTATGTCAAATATTCTTAAAGCACCATGAGCCGAGGAAGCGCCTGAGCAGTTAACATTCAACGTGGGATGTTCAATATGCCCATGAAAATTCGAAAGATTGAATCTGAAAACAAACTCGTAGTAGAGAGAACTCACCATCCGAAAAGCTACAGATTAGCCGTTGACCGTGGATTGTGCGTGGGATGTGAACTCTGCAGCCTAGTTTGCCCAAGAGAAGCCATCACAGTTGACAAGCAGCCGAAGACGGAAGGGCAGAAAGCTCGGCAGCCAATAATTGATGTGGACGAGACGAAATGCCATTACTGCGGCATGTGCGCTACCATATGTCCACACGGTGCAGTACAAGTCACCGTTGATGGCAAGGACCTTCGCTCAGTAGTTGAATATGAAACTTTTCCACAACTTATCCATGAGATCACTGTGGACACGACAAAATGTCCAACAGACTGCACCGAATGTGAGGATGCTTGTCCATTAAACCTTATCAAGGTCACGTCAAACCCTACAACCGATGATGTTAACGTAGACATCAAAGAAGAACAATGCCCTTGCTGTCGCATTTGCGAAATCAAATGTCCAAAAGATGCTATTCACATCCGAAAAATCTTTACTGGAATACTAAGAATTAACCAGGAAAAATGTCCCACTGGCTGCAAGGATTGTTTAGACGTATGTCCAATAACTGGAGCCCTCTATCTTTCTGAAAAAGACGGTAAAGTACATGTCAACGAACTCTTCTGCACTTACTGCGGCGTGTGCAAGATTGTTTGCCCTGAAGAGGAGGCATTAGAACTTTCACGCTACACGATATATCATACTCCTGTTCGTTCAGGGGCATGGAACAAGGCTCTTGAAAAACTAACATCAGTCCCTGAGATGACAAAGGAATTGCGTGGGAAAGGACGAAAGAGAACCAGAGAAGCTGTGAAGAAACTTCTTGAACCGAGGAAGAAGTAAAAATGTCTGAAACCAAACAATCACTTCAGAAGGGAAGTGAAAAAGCAGAGCCAAAGATCACTGAGACTGCGCCGATTAAGCCATACGAGTTTGATCCTCATTTCAAAAATGAAATCGGTGAAATGCATGGCGGCGAGAACCTTAATCAGTGTTTTCAATGTGGCACCTGCACTTCAGATTGCCCCATTGCTAGGTTCAGCGATTCGTACAGACCCAGAACAATAATACGAATGGCTCAACTTGGGTTGAAAGACAGAGTGCTCGCTAGCGACACTCTATGGTTGTGTGCAGCTTGCTTCACATGCACTGACCGTTGCCCCCAAGACGTTGAAGTTGCAGGCGTAATACGGATCTTAAGAAACGCAGCAGTAGAACGAGGAGCCATACCTCTAATCTTCAAGGAATTAGGCTCAAACATTCTAGAAACGGGTATCGCTTACCGAATCCCAGAGCTGCGGCTAAAGAAGCGAGGACAAATAGGATTGCCACCGCTGCCGAAGAGCAACCCCGAAGCCTTAGCGAAACTAGCCAAGGCAACAGGCTTCTCAAAAACGCTTAAGAAAGGTGAGTAGCTATGGCGGCTTCGGAGGGAACCTCAAAATTCCTATTATTCCTGGGCTGTGCCATTCCTTACCGAGTCTCAAGCTACGAGATTTCTACACGTAAAGTTCTAGCGAAGCTTGGAGTTGAACTAGTGGAAATGGCAGAATACAACTGTTGTGGTCTCCCTATAGACCCGGTGAACCACGAAATGATGCTTACCTTAGCGGCCCGGAATCTCTCCTTGGCTGAACAACAAGGGCTCAATGTTGTTGCTTTGTGTCCAGGGTGTGCTGGAACACTACGTAAGGTCAACAAGAAGCTGAAAGAGAATGATGAGCTTAGGCAGAGAATTAATGGCTACTTGAACGATTCTGGCCTGAAGTTTGAAGGCACCATTGAAGCCAAGCATCTTCTTCAACTTCTAGTAGAGGATGTAAGCTTGGAAAGGGTGAAAGAAGCGGTGAAAATGCCGCTGACGAATATGCAAGTGGCGGAGCACGGAGGTTGCCATGTTTCCCGCCCCACCGAAGCCGTCGACTTCGAAGACCCTGAAAACCCTGAAGCCCTCAGAAAGCTGATTGAAGCGACAGGTGCTAGATACGTGGAGTACACGGATATGACAGCCTGCTGTGGGGCTCCAACCGCAGGCATTAACGATAAGATCCCGCTTCAACTCACCAGACAGAAACTTTCACACATTAAAGATGCAGGCGGTCAAGCACTAATAACTGTCTGTCCGTTTTGCCATATGATGTTCGATACAAACCAGCCTAGAATAGAGAGAAGGTTCAATGAAAACCTAAAAATCCCAGTTCTTCACTATCCTCAACTCTTAGGCTTGGCAATGGGTTTCTCACCAGAAGAACTTGCGTTCAAAGATCTACGGGTGGATCCTAAGAAGATAATCTCACAGATATCTGGCAAAGCGGAGGTTAGTTGAAGATGGTTGAAGAAAAGCCTCGAATAGGTGTATTCGTATGCCATTGTGGTCTAAACATAGCTGGGGTAATCGACGTAAAGGAATTAACAGAATACGCTAAGACACTGCCAGACGTGGTTTTCGCAAAGGACAATCGTTATACATGCGCCGACCCTGGTCAAGACGAAATCAGAAAGGCAATCAAAGAATACAGGCTTAACCGAGTCGTGGTTGCTGCCTGTTCACCTCGCATGCATGAGCCAACCTTCCGCAAAGCCTGTGAAGAGGCAGACTTGAATCCATTCTTCTTCGAGATGGCGAACATACGGGAGTTTTCATCTTGGCCTCATGCCAGCATGCCGAAGAGAGCCACTGAGAAAGCTAAAGAAATCGTGAGAATGGCTGTCGCAAAGGCGAGACTGCTTCAACCCCTTAAGGAAATAGAAGTGCCTGTAACCAACAAAGCCTTGGTCATCGGAGGCGGAATCGCTGGACTCAATGCTGCACTCGATCTGGCCGAGATGGGCTTCAAGGTTTATCTGCTTGAAAAAACCGAAAGCATCGGAGGCCACATGGCCCAGTTGGACAAGACTTTCCCAACGTTAGACTGTAGCATATGCATCGAAGGCCCCAAAATGGTAGACGTAGGTCGCCATCCTAACATTGAGATAATATCCTATGCTGACCTGATCAAGGCTTCGGGCTATGTAGGGAACTTCAAAGTTAAGATCAGGAAAAACCCGCGATACGTTATCCATGAAGACTGCACAGGCTGTGGCGAATGTAAAGACGTGTGTCCAATTGAATATCCAAACGAGTGGGACATGAACATCGGTGTGAGAAAGGCTATTTCTGTTCCCTTTGAACAAGCTGTCCCACTAGTATACACCATTAACATGGACCACTGCATAGAGTGCTACAAATGTGTGGACGCTTGCGGTGCAAGACAGGCCATAAGCTTTGATCAAAAACCAGAAGAAATCGAGTTAGAAGTCGGCGCCATAATCGTTGCAACTGGCTTTGATATATACCTGCCGTATGATGACCCGTTGTATGGCTATGGAAAATATGATAATGTTATCACAGCGTTGGAGTTTGAACGGCTCATTCTGGCAGCTGGTCCCACTGGCGGTAAAGTCATCCGAGCGTCAGATGGCAAGAAACCTCACACCGTAGCCTTCATCCAATGTGTTGGGTCAAGGAACCTCAAGAAATATGAATACTGCTCAGGCTTCTGCTGCATGTACGCTTTGAAAAACGCCATTCTCCTCAAAGAGAAGTACAAAGACGACGTGGAAGTATACATCCTGTATATGGATATGAGAACCCACTTCAAAGGATACGAAGAGTTTTACAGAAGAGCTAGAAACTTGGGCGTCAACTTTATCCGAGGGCGAGCAAGCCACGTCATAGAGGATCCGGAAACCAAGAATCTTATCATACGAGCCGAAGACATGACGCTGGGACAGCCCGTTGAGCTACCTGCTGAAATGGTTGTACTGTGTACAGCGGCAGTTCCCAAATCTGACTCAGGAGACATAGCGAGAATCCTCAGTATATCAAGGGGAACCGACGGTTTCTTTTTGGAGAGTCATCCAAAACTGAAACCCATAGACACCCCTGTGGACGGCGTTTTCCTAGCGGGAGCTTGTCAAGGCCCAAAAGACATACCTTACAGCGTTTGCCAAGGCAGTGGTGCAGCGAGTAGAGCTGCAACCATACTTTCGAAGCCAAAATGGAAGATAGAACCCATTGTTGCAGAGGTTGATCCTGAGAAGTGTAGAAACACGAGAGTGAAATGCGGTATTTGTGCTGAAAGATGCCCCTATGGCGCCATTGAGGCTTTTGAAAAACAGCCTGCAGAGGTCATAACGGCAATGTGCCACGGCTGCGGCACTTGCGTGGCTGAATGTCCTTCAGATGCGATAGTGCAGAAGCACTTCACAGATGAACAGATCTTCGCTCAAATTGAAACAGCTTTGGAGGAAGAACCAGAAAGCAAAGTTCTAGGTTTTCTGTGTAACTGGTGCTGTTACGCAGGCGCAGACTTAGCTGGCACGAGTCGCTTCGAATATCCACCTCTAATTAGGCCTATTCGTGTTATGTGTTCAGGCCGTGTGGACAAAGACTTTGTGTTAGATGCCTTCAGACGGGGTGCCGGTATGGTACTGATCGGAGCATGCCATCTGCCTTACGACTGCCATTACATTAGCGGTAACGTAAGAATGAAAGCCCGCATGGACGCCTTGGCACCTATGCTGCAAAAGCTTGGTTTAAGTCCTCAACGCTTCAGAGTTGAATATGTCTCAGCAGCCGAAGGACTGAAGTTTGCAGAGCTAATGAAGGAGATGGCAGCACAGTTGAAAGAGTTGGGGCCAGAGAAGATTAAGGCGGAAAATGCAAAGCTCAAGCCAATTCTAGACAGAATGTTAGCCAAGAAACTGCCACAAAAGATCCGGCAAAAAGCCCAGCAAGTCATTCCCCAGAAGCCAGTTTCCACATCCTAGCGGACCTGTGAGATGTCACTTGGTTATTCATCATCTATTCCTGTTCTGACAACGTCACAGCTGATTCTGCGGAACCGTTTTTTCCGAAGCCAAATTCACTTTATCTTCCCTTCTTCGTGTCCGCTAGTGTTATGTATTTTGGAGGCACTTTTCTGCACAGATACACTTTTTCTGTTGGTTTGAAGAACTTCAACCCGTTTTTCCTAGCGTCTTTAGCACTGACTTCGAGAACTACAGGTTTCGATGTTCTTCTCTGTCCCACCTGAATTGCCAGTTCTCTTGTAGGTGACAGGTGAACCCACTTTCTTTTCATAGGTCTAAGACCCAACTTCAAAATCTGAGAAGCCGATTCAGCCGTGGTTCCGTGATAAAGAACTGCAGCAGACTTATCCTCTTCAAGACCCACTTTCACTTCGATCGAATGTCCATATAGAGCCCTCACCTTGCCGCCGACGATTTCAAACCGCTTTCTGTCTCCCTGTTTCACCACCTCGTTGATGATGAAGTGCTTATCAACATCATATCTCTCCCGAATCTTAGGCAAGAGGTCTTCAAAACTAACAAATCCCTTCTCGTCGATCTTCAGGTCTTCAGGATTATGACGAAGAAGGTAGCTCATGTATCTGCTTACTTTGACTTTCAGCTCTGTGGTCATGGTTGTTCAAAAGTTAGGTTATTGACACGTTTTGAATTTGGAAGTACCGTTTTGCCAAGAAGCGTATCCGCTCAGCGTTTCTCCCGTTTTTTCCAATTGCTACCCCTTTATCTCTAGGTTCAACTGCCACAACCGCGATGGATTTTCCATCAGGCTTCTCTGTTATTCTAATTTCCCTTACGTGTGCTGGTCTCAAAGCGTTTTTGATAAATTGGGCAGGATCATCCGAAAATTCAATGATCTCGTGTTTCTTGCTTGTCATTCGTTCTAGAAGGTGAATGTTCTTGCCGCCTTTTCCTATAGCCATACCTATGTCTCCTTCCTTCACAACGAGGATGGCGCGATTCGTGTCCTCGTCGAGGATGCAATCCCTCACGGCAGCCCCAGTAATGCTCTCGAAGAGGGCGATGAATCGCATTTCTTTACCGGTCAGTTTGATTCCGCTGGCCATGCTAGATCTCTTCAGCCTCCTCTTGCTGGGGTTGAGTTTTCTCAGCTAGCTTCAAGATGTCAGAGTCGCCAGGCTCTTTTACCGTCAAGTTTGCGACTGCAAACCGCTTTCCACAAGCCATGCCTAAGTCGATATTGCTGCCTTTATAAGTGACGATGGGTATTTGAGACAGATCGCCGTAATACTCTAGGTCACTGCGAATCTGGGAAGGGGTGTTGGAAGCCACGAGAATAAGTCTGGCCTTGCCGTTTTTTGCGCTTCTAACAGCTTCTTTTGCTCCAAAAACTACTTTACCAGTCTTCACCGCGGTTGCGATGGCCTTGTCCGCATCGATCATTTGCTTTTCTCCTGTTTGCCTGCCAACGTCGACATGTATAAGTTTACGAGACCTGTGCCAATGGGTATAGATTGCCCTACTATAACGTTTTCGGTTACACCTTGCAGTGGATCTGCTTCACCCTTGATTGCCGCGTCAATAATGTTAGGGACAGTTATTTCGAAGGCTGCACGAGCCAAAACGCTAGACTTGGCGCCGCTGATACCGTGGCGGCCAATCTGCCTCACTTCACCTGTAGCGGTCATGATGTCTGCAACCAGCATTATGTGCCGAATATCAACATCTAATCCCTGCTCCTCCAATACGTCGATTGCCTCTTTAACAAGCGAATTGCGAGCAGCCTCGATACCTAGGGTTTTTGCGATCTCATGAACATGGTTTGTGACGGTTCTAGTTGGGTTGATACCAGCGATCTCAAGAGCTTTAGGCAAGTTGGACCCGTCAGTCCTGATAACCCACTCTCCCTGTTCTTCAGTTACTAATACACGCTTAATCCCAGAGACTCCTTTAACACGTTGAGAGATGACTTTGTCCAATAATTTCTTGCGGTTTCCCGGCTTCTTTGGTTTTACATAAACCTTCTTGCCTCTTCTTCTCACATCACAAGCTGAGATCTGCTGTACCCCCTCTATCAACTCCTCCATTGAGACTCCTCTGTTTTCCATCAAGGCGGTGTCAAGGGCAACAACAATCTGCTCGTGTTTAGGATCTTCATAGATCTCTTTTGCAATGTCTTCTACAGTGGTGTAGATTACGTTGCGGGCAGCTTTGGTGGCTTTTGATTTGCTTTTTCGATGGCTCTTATCAAGATAAATGGACATGATTGGCGTGGATGGAACTCGTCTGGCGTCCACAATTTCAATGAGACGTGGCAAACCTAGAGTAACGTTTTGCTCTCTTACACCAGCATAGTGGAAAGTACGTAGAGTCATCTGTGTGCCTGGTTCACCTATTGACTGTGCAGCTATGATGCCGACTGCTTCTCCAGGCTCAACTAGGGAGCGTTTATAGTGTTTCAATGTCAGCTCGATAGTTTGGTCAACCGCTTTCTTGTTCAGTTTAGCCTTCTTCAGCTCTCGTTTCAATTCGTCCAACAATATCGGTGTAAGGTCATCCTCAACTTCCTTCAGTTTCTCTCTGATGTGCTTTGCAGAAGCAGCTCTGCCGCCTCCCATCATGATGCTGACTTGGTCGACTAATCTGCTGACGTTGACAGCCTTTCCGTGGTCACTCTTTGCTGGATCTACACCGTCTTCTCCGTAGCGGAACTGAACGATGTCGCCAATGGAATTGCGAACTGTTTGGTCATATTCTATACGCAAATGTTCAAGTGCGTTAATCAATCTTCGTTGCATGTAGCCGCTTTGCTGCGTTCGCACTGCTGTGTCCACCAGGCCTTCGCGGCCTCCCATGGCGTGGAAAAAGTATTCCACAGGGTCCAAGCCTGATTGGTAGGAAGAATCGATGAAGCCTCTTGCTTTTGGGGAAGGGTCGCCTGGCTCAAAGTGGGGCAAAGCTCGTTGCACGTAGCCTCGCATTATGCGTTTTCCTCGCACTGACTGTTGACCAACAGAAGCTGTCATTTGACCAATGTTCAGATTAGAGCCTCTTGCTCCCGTTCTCGTCATGATTATGCCTGCATTTTCAAGAGTAAAGTCCTCATCTGCGATTTTTCCAGCATCGTCCCTTGCTTTCGCCAACTCGTTCATGACATATATCTCAAAAGAGTCCTGAAGAGACTGGCCTGGAAGTCTTTGAAGCGTTCCTTTTCTGTAGTCAACGATCAGTTCCTGAACGTTTTTCTCATATTTCTCTAAGGTTCTGCTGATCTTGTTCTGAGCTTTAGGCGATAGCTCCAATTCGTCAAAGGCGTATGTAAAACCGCGAATGGACATGAAGAGTTTCAGGAATTGACAGATTTTGTTCAGAAACTCTCGGCCACGTTTGGTGCCGTAGTCTTTGATTATGCGGTGGAGAATGCTTTCAGATTGTTCTGCACCGATAGAACGCCTGTCAATGACCCCTGCCTTTAAAACTCCGTCTTTAATGACGACATAGGCGTCGTGAGGGCAATCTTCTTTGTCGCATTCAGTGCAGCTTTGACATATAGTGGCTTTCAAGGAGTAGTTAAAATCTTCAGGTAAGAAGAGGCTGAATATCTGTTTTCCTGTCCACATGGGTTTCGGTTTTTTCACTTCGGGCTTTGGCAAGTTGCCTTCATAGCCAGCTGCGGTTAGCATTCTACAGACCTCTTCCTTGGTGAGCAGCGTGGATTTTTTGGTGAGAAGGTAGGCGGACGTTATGAAATCTCGAATTGCACCTATTATCGGACCTCCGAATCGGGGGGAAAGTATTTGGTCTTGCACCTGCATCAGTAAGAGGGCTTCGGTTTGGGCTTCTTCACTTTGGGGTATGTGAAGGTTCATTTCGTCCCCGTCAAAGTCAGCATTGTACGGTGGACAGACACACAGATGTAGACGGAATGTCTTGTAGGGCAGCACCCTTACGTAGTGTGCCATAATTGACATGCGGTGGAGTGATGGTTGCCTGTTGAAGATAGCAATGTCCCCGTCTTTGAGATGGCGCTCCACGATGAAACCTGTCTCTACTGCTTCAGCCACCTTCTCTCGGTCAACCACGAATTCCAGCCGGATCCGTTTGCCATCGGGTCTAACCACGTATAATGCTCCTGGATACTTGTTAGGTCCATTTTTGACAAAAGCCTGCATCTCCTTAATGTTCCATTCGGTGACCTTTTCTGGAATAGAGAGTTTCATTGCGACGTCTAGTGGGACGCCTACTTCGCTGATATCTATGTTAGGATCGGGAGAAATAACGGTTCTCGCGGAGAAATCCACTCTTTTTCCAGAGAGGTTGCTTCTAAAGCGTCCTTCCTTTCCTTTCAGGCGCTGAGCCAAAGTTTTCAACGCCCTTCCGGAGCGGTGTCTAGCTGGGGGAATTCCGGAGGCTTCGTTGTTGAAGTATGTGGTAACATGGTATTGCAGGAGTTCCGACAGGTCTTGAATAATAAGTGTTGGCGCTCCTGCCTCCATGTTTTCTTTTAGACGTTGGTTGATTCGTATGATATCCACAAGTTTATGGGTTAGATCATCTTCAGAGCGGATGCCTGATTCCAGAGTAATTGATGGTCTAACGTAGACCGGGGGAACTGGGAGAACTTGAAGAACCATCCACTCGGGTCTAGCAGTCTTGAAACTAAAACCGAGAAGTTCCAGATCTTCATCAGGTATCCTTTCAAGTCTCTCTCGAACTATGCTTGGAGTTAACTGCTGTGAACCTCCCTCAGATACTTCTTCACGGAAGCGAGTTGGCTTCTCAAAAACTATCTTGTATTGAGGGTCTCCGCAATGGGGACACTCCTTTGACTTTGCATCCTTTAGTACTTTTTTGTAGATTTTGTCTGGAACTTCTCCTAGAAGTTGCCTTGCTCGCTGGATTCGCCGCTTGGCCTTTTCAACCTGCTCATCTGAAAGCATTATGCGGCCGCATTTTCTACACGTAGCCCTTAAGAGGTTATGAATAACTTTTGTGAACTCAATGTGGATTATCGGAACTGCCAACTCTACATGACCGAAATGACCGGGGCATCTGATAGCGGTGTTACCACATGTTTTGCATCTTTGCCTCGGTTCAAGTGTTCCTAATTTGCCGTCCATCAAACCAGAAGTAATCGGGGCTCCGTCTTCATCATAGGTGTCTGCAGTTTGTATCTCAGCGACTGAAAGCCTCCTCAATTCTTGAGGCGAAAACATTCCAAATCGGAGCTCATCTATTACCTTGTGAGCTACCTCTTCAAACGCCATTCTAAGCACGCTCCTTCAACCTTAGCTTAGGTGCAACGCAGAGGCTCATCAGTTCCTGCAATAGAAGCTTGAAGGCGTAGGAAATAACTATGGGAGAAACTTGTCCGCCTTCTTCGCATATGCGGCAAACATATGCTCGTTGTTTTATGTCGTAATAGGCTATATATCCACAGTTTTCACAGATGTACAGAAGGTACTTGTCTGATTCTTCAAGAAGACGGTCTCGCAAAAGCATAGCTGCCCCATGACCTATCAGGCAGTCTCGCTCCATTTCACCAAATCTTAGTCCACCGCCTCTCGCTCTGCCTTCTGTGGGTTGTCGCGTTAGCATTTGCACCTGGCCCCGCGCCCTAGCGTGAACTTTGTCAGAGACCATGTGATGAAGTTTCTGATAGTAAACCACTCCTATGAAGATGTCTGCTGCAAATTTCTCACCAGTTGTGCCGCTGTAGAAAACCTCTCTTCCAGTATGGCTGAAACCGCAGTCAATCAAAATCTGCTTTATATCACCGGATTTTTCGCTGACGAAAGGCGTTCCGTCAGCTGTCCTTCCACGACCAGCAGCCATTTTTCCAGCCATGGATTCCAGAAATTGACCTATAGTCATTCTTGATGGTATGGCGTGGGGGTTTATTACTATGTCAGGGACGATCCCTGTTTCTGTAAAAGGCATATCTTCTTGAGGTATAATCATTCCGATGACGCCTTTTTGTCCGTGGCGTGAAGCGAATTTGTCCCCAAGTTCCGGAATACGCTGATTGCGCAGTTTGACTTTGACGAGCTTGTTTCCTTCGTTAGATTCTGTTATGAAAACATCGTCAACAATACCTACTTCCGATTGTCTCACGTCGACAGAGGTATCACGCATTGAGGGGCCTTTCACTTCAAATTCCTTGTATTCTTCAAGGAATCTAGGGGGGCTTGTTCTTCCTATAAGAACATCACCGCCGATCGTGTTTGCTTCAAGGCTTACAACGCCGTCAGGCTCAAGCAAACGATAGTACTGTTCCCCCCTGAACCCTCTTATACCTGCCTTTGGAATGAGAAATCGATCTTTCAATCCGCCTAAGTATTGGCGGCATTCCGCTTCATAAATTCGGTAAAAGGTGGAGCGACCTAAGCCGCGTTCGATGGATGCCTTGTTGAAGATGAGGGCATCCTCCATGTTGTATCCCTCGAAAGATATCACCGCAACCACACAGTTTTGTCCAGAGGGTCTCTGGTTGTACCCTAGAATTTCCATTGGTTTCGTGTTGACTATAGGGATTTGAGGGTAATGTAAGATGTGGGAACGAGAGTCTACACGGTAAATGAAATTTGTTGCGTAGACGCCGAGGGCTTGTTTCGCCATGGCAGCCTCGTAAGAGTTTCGAGGTGACTGGTTGTGCTCCGGGTATGGTATTAGAGATGCACATATACCAAGGATTGTGTAAGCTGAAATCTCTACGTGGGTGTGCTTGGGCGATATTTCGTCCAAACTCAGAGCTACATAAACGTTTTCTTCCTCTTCAGCGTCAATATACTCCATAACTGCGTTTTTAACAAGGTCTTCCCATGACCATTCGCCGGAGCGAATCTTGTCAATGTGCTCTGGCTGAAGCTTGGGAACACCATTTTCAACTATGATTAGAGGTCGTCGAACTCGTCCTTCATCACAGTTGATGCAGACCTCATCTCTTCCCCCAAGGGTTTTGAAGTGGGCAACGTTGATCTCTAAGGAGACTTCGCCTCTTCTGCGTTTGTTTCTCAATTCGGAAACGAGTTCCTCTGGGTGCGGGTGATATCCCATTATTGACCCGTTTATGAAAATCTTCGAACCGGCGGCGCGAAGTTCTCGGTTTGCATCTTGGGTGGGAAGGACACCTAAGGCGTAGATAGCTTGCCTGACCGCATCAACGCTTACAGCTACAGATATGCATGCGGAGAGAGCAAGGTTTTTCACCAGGCCACAGTTTGAGCCTTCAGGTGTTTCGTTTGGGCATAGGCGTCCCCAATGAGTTGGATGTAAGTCACGGGCTTCGAAGTTTGGCTGGCTGCGGCTCAGAGGTGATTGAAGACGGCGTAGATGGCTAAGGGTCGATACCAAGTTCGTCCGGTCTAGAAGCTGTGTTATGCCGACTCTACCTCTACCCCAATTACCTGTTGCCAAGGCATGTTGAAGTCGATCTGAAATTATGCCGGGGCGCACGGCAGCAGAAACTGTGATCATCTGACGTTTGAACCCCATTCTCTCCAGCTGATACTTTATGTCTCTGCATAGGTTTCTGAAGGCTACGCGGAAGAGGTCTGAAAGGAGAGGACCAGCTAGTTTCAGTCTCTTGTTCTTGAAGTGGTCTTTGTCGTCTGTTGTGCGTCTTCGAAGTTTGAGTTCTATTACGCGGCAGGCCATTTCGCCTAGAAAGATGGCTTTGTCCATACGGTTCTCGGGCTGGCGGTCCAGATGAGGGAGGAAGTTTCGGTCGAGGATGTTTTGGGCTCTTTGAAGACGGTACTCTAACACTTGTCCGTGGGCTACACGGTTGCCGATGTATTCGAGGGCTTCTTTAATTGTCTCCACTCCAGCTGCTTTTTCAAAGGAAAGCTCAAGCATGTTTTGCATTAACTGATCAGGGGAGATGGTTTCAGCGATTTCCTTGTCAGATTCAAGTCCTAAGGCTCTCAATACAATTATGAAGGGGATTTCAGATGGGACGCCTGGGATTGTGACGTAGATGGCGCCGTCTGACTTGAGGCGCAATTCTATTCTTGCCCTAAAACCGACCGTTGTTGAGAAGATTTTTGCTTGGTAAACTGGGTGTGCCCCTCTAGTGTCAATGTCTACAAGTATTCTGTTTGCAGCCAAGTCTTCAAGGGCAACTGTTACGCGTTCCGAGCCGTTTATGATGAAGTATCCACCTGGGTCTTTCGGGTCTTCTCCGTGGAGGACCAGTTCTTCTTGTTGCAGTTGCGAGAGGACGCATAGTTTTGATTTAAGCATGACGGGGATGTCGCCGATCAAAACGAGCTCTGTGTCCTGTTCCCTTCCGTCAATTATAGGAGTCATTTCAACTGCTATGGGGGCGACGTAGGACAGATCGCGAAACCTTGCTTCTGTGGGAAAGATTTCATGTTTTGTGCCGTCAACCTCGGTGACGTAGGGACCGCTTATACGGGTTTGAGGGTCGATTATCCAGGCTTGGCCAAGTTTTATCTTGTAAGGGTTTTCTGGGAGTTCAATGTTTATTTCTCCAACCGTGTCTATCATCTGCTGCAATCCGTGATCAATGAATTCGTTATAGGAGTCTAAATGCTGCCTAACTAGCCCTTTCTCCTTGAAGAAGGATTTTTGAAGAAGTAAGAGTTCTTCTTTGTCGATTTCTGCCATTTCTCTAGCAAACCTCCAAAAAACTGCGATTTTCTAACCTAGATTGAAGGAGAGATCTTTTTGAGTTTTCTTCTTCCAAACTGGGGATTTCCTCCGAGGGGCCGGATGTCATCCGACCCGAAAAGGTGGGTCTCCTTATATTTTTTATGGTCCTTTTTGGAGCTAAAGCCATAGAGTCATGGTTGTGTCTAATAAACTTTACCTTGTTGGACCCTACATTCAACTGAAAGAGCTGGCAGTTGGGGCAGCTAGATCACCTTTCCATTCCGAGAGGAATTCTAACCATTACCGTTCGGAATTCTGTTTTTCTGAAAATCAAGTTAGCACCCTTTATGTGTCCAAAATGCTCTCAGGCTTGACTGCCGCAAAGCTAACATTTTTTATCCACTGTCCAACCTAAACCATAAAGAGGACCTATGGGAAAGTCAACAACTGTCTCTGCCAAGATCCCGGCAGAGGTCTACAAAGAATTTGCTCTACGCGTGTCTGAGGGTGAGAGAAGCGCCTTCATCCGAGACGCCATTATCGAGAAGCTGCAAAAAGTTCCGAGACCAGATAAGATCTCAGGACTAGGAGAACGAGTGAGCAGGCTGGAAGACGAGTTTTCTGAAATCAAAAAGTATCTTGCAAAGCTTGAAGTGCTTACATATGAAAGAGGAAAAATCAATCCTTATGCCTTCTGCATTGACGACGTAGATCACAAGATCATGGACTATCTTCTCCACTACAAAGGAGCAACAACTCCAGAGTTAGCTGAACATCTAAAGACGAACAGATGGCTCATCCTCAATAGACTGCGGAAATTTCAGAAGACCTCTAAAAAACAGCTGGGAAAGCCAATAGTGGAATATCATGCTGGAGAGAAAAGCGGAAAAAAGAGAGCATGGTGGCTTAACGAAGAACTGGTTGAAGCTTGAAGCAACACAGAAACTCAAATAATGTCACAGCAATTCCTATTTAGGGGCCCGTAGCCCAGTCAGGATTAAGGCACCGAGCCATCAAAAGTGGTGTGCAAGCCTCCGGTCTAAGAGGGTGAAAGCCGGAGATCTGGGGTTCAAATCCCCACGGGCCCGCCAAATATTGACAGCGGATTGACATTTCTCTCTTTCTTTCACTCAAAGATGCATCACCATCAACCTTGTCTTCCGTACAGGTAACAACAAGTTGAGTAGATATCATCCAAAAGTCGGTGAAACTGTTTGATGCAAGAGAGCTGATCATCAATATCAGAAGTTACATTGTGATGGGTTTATGGAATGTTTTTCTATAAAATCTCTACCGAAAAACATAAGAATGAACCAAGCTGATTATATTTTGGTGTAGAGCTTACTGGGAAGGTTCTTAGCGTGGGGGTGACAAAGAGAGCAATTCTCCTAATCCTAGTTTATATGGCAATCTCTGTTTCTCACACCGTTCTACCTGAAGCGGCCTTTGCCGTTCATCACAGCACCATCAGGGTTCCACGAGACTACCCCACAGTAGGTGAAGCCGTTGAAGCGGCAAACCCGGGTGACACTATCCTGGTTGCAGCTGGAACCTACCGTGAGTACGTGTACGTGAACAAGAGTTTAAGAATCATAGGAGAAGGAGCAGAAAAAACAGTTGTTTCTTCCTTCGAGATTACTGCAGACAATGTCACGGTAAACGGGTTCGATGTCTGGGATGGTCTTTGGCTGACCTACTCTTCCGGATGCAACGTGAGCAACAACATCGTGTGGCATTCATTCTACCCGATTGTCCTCGACCACTCCAGCAACAATTATGTTGCTTACAACACTATTCCCCCCACTGGGGAGGGAATCTACCTATTTGATGGTTCAAACAACAACGTTATTCGTCAAAACAACATTGCAGGCCAACAGATTGCTATACACGTATTTTATTCCCACAACAATACGATAGACTACAACAGGATTTCAGAAAGCTGTACTGGCATCTACATTAATGGTGGTCAGCATAACAGAGTGGAAAGCAATAAACTAGCACAGAATAAGGCCGGCATAGCGATAGGAGGTAGTTACAACTTGATGATAAGCAATTTGATTACAGACAACTCAAGGGGAATAAGCTGCTATTCAGGCAAGAACAATAGTATTTATCACAACAACTTTCTCAACAACCCGGGTGAAGTTGTGGACAATGGAAAGAACGCTTGGGATAACGGGGCTGAGGGGAATTATTGGGATGGCTACAACGGAACTGACTTAAACGGTGACGGGGTAGGTGACACTTGTCTGCCTTGGCAGGAGGTTGACTATTATCCCCTGATGGCTCCCTGGACTCTGATCAGAACTTTTTACGTCGACGTGAACGGAATGGTCTACCCAGTCAGGATTAACTGCAGCTCTACTGTTGCGAGTTTTAACTTTGACGCCTCATTAAGGCAGATGAGCTTTAATGTGACGGGGCCGCCAAGCAGTCTAGGGTTCTGCAGCGTCACGATTCCCAAGGCATTGCTGAGCGGTGACTTCGCTGTTTTCGTGGACGATGAATTGGTAACGTGCACTCAGGCTGAAAACGCGACTCACACCTTCACGTATTTCACCTACGCCCATAGCACGGGAAAGGTGAGGATTCTGGTGCCTATTCCGGGGGACTTGAATGTTGACGGAGATGTCGACATCTTCGACATCGTGTTAGCAGCGTCCAGCTATGGAGTCACCCCGGACGATCCTAACTGGAACCCGCTTGCCGACTTGGCGCCGCCTTGGGAGATCATCAACATCTACGACATAGTCACACTCGCATCCTATTACGAAAAGTCATGAGAGAAGTATCGAAAGGTCATTTATCCACGTGCGCGTGCCCACTCTCGTCCACGGAACGAAACTTGTTACCACGGGCGCTCAGTTCTTGAGTCAGC
>JABAOC010000177.1_pt2 | contig 34517 bp, 24 predicted proteins | sample 7062161 | NCBI WGS metagenome assembly JABAOC01 (sample SAMN14538625, study PRJNA623070) | marine sediment metagenome | biome: marine biome [ENVO:00000428]; feature: marine pelagic biome [ENVO:01000023]; material: deep marine sediment [ENVO:00002113] | place: India: Gulf of Khambhat ... | reverse complement strand
GGCCTCTCGGCCGGCCAGGGACTGCTGATCCGCGACCGTACGGCGTTCGAGCGGGCGCGCAACCTGGACGCGATCGTCTTCGACAAGACGGGAACTTTGACGCGCGGCGAGTTCGGCGTCACGGACGTGGTGAGTTTGGGCGAGCTGGAGGAAGCGGAGGTCCTGCGGCTGGCGGCGTCGCTCGAGAGCCAGTCGGAGCATCCGATCGCCGCCGGCGTGGTACGCGGTGCGGAGGAGCGCCAGGTAGCGTACGGCGCGCCGCGCGACTTCCGGGCGATACCGGGGAAGGGCGCAGAGGCTGAGGTCGATGGACGGAACGTGAAGGTGGTCAGCCCGGGCTATCTCCAAGAACGCGGGCTCGTCGCCGAGAGCGATCGAGTGGAGGAGCTGGCCGGTCAGGGGAAGACGGTGGTCTACGTGCTCGTCGATGACGAGGTTCGCGGGGCCATCGCCCTGGCGGACATCATCCGCGAGGAGTCGCACGAGGCGCTGCGGCGCCTCAGGGAGATGGGCATCCAGGTGATGATGCTCACCGGAGATGCCGAGGCGGTGGCCCGCTGGGTCGCCGACGAGTTGGAGCTGGACGATTACTTCGCCGAGGTGTTGCCGGACCAGAAGGCGGACAAGATCAAAGAGGTGAAGGCGCGCGGGCTCACCGTCGCGATGACCGGCGATGGGGTGAACGACGCGCCGGCCCTGGTAGAGGCGGACATCGGCATCGCCATCGGCGCCGGTACCGATGTGGCGGTGGAGTCGGCGGACATAGTGCTCGTACGCTCCGACCCACGGGATGTCACGTCGCTGGTCGAACTGGCCAAGGCGACTTATCGGAAGATGGTGCAGAACCTCTGGTGGGCGACGGGCTACAACGTGGTGGCGATCCCGCTGGCGGCCGGCGTGCTCTACGGTTCCGGCATCGTGCTGTCGCCGGCGGCGGGCGCCGTTCTCATGTCGCTCTCAACGGTCATCGTCGCTTTCAACGCGCGCCTGCTGGGACGGACCCACTAATCGGCAACCGCCGCCTGGTACCCGGCCGCCTCCACGGCGCCGACCAGATCGGTGGCGTCTACGTTATCCTCGGCCTCCACCACCGCCGTCTTGTCGGCTAGTGAGACTTCGGCGTTGTGGACGCCGGTCAGCTGCGACAGGGCGGACTTGACCGTGTTGGCGCAACCTTCACAGCTCATTCCCGTGACGTTCAGCGTGATGGTCTTCATCGGCAGTCGTGCGTCTCCTCAGGTTGACGGCTTCCGCGCTGAGCGGCTACAGTAGGCGACCATATGAAGGTCTACACCACAGCGTGTCCACGCAACTGCTACAGTACCTGCGCCATGAAGGTGCAGGTGGAGGACGGGCGGCTCCGCCGCATCGAACCGCACCCCGGCAACCGGGCCACGCCGGGCGGTGCCTGCCTCAAGGGCCTCAGCTACGTCGAGCGCGTCCATTCGCCGGATCGGATCCTCCATCCCCTGAGACGTGTGGGCGATAGTGGTGAGTTCGAGCGGATCTCATGGGATGACGCTCTCGACACGATCGCCGAGAAGCTGGTAGAGCTGAAGGCCGACCCCGGTCCGCAGAGCGTTCTCTACTATAGCGGCAGCGGTACGAAGGGCCTGCTCAAGGGGGCGGGCCGGGAGTTCTGGCGGCTGTACGGGGGTTGCACTGCGACCTACGGCGACCTCTGCTGGCCGGCCGGGCTGGAGGCGACGCGCCTCACGCTCGGCGCCAACAAGCACAGCGCACCGTGGGACGTAGCGGATGCGAGGCTGATCGTCCTCTGGGGCAAGAACGCCGCCGAGACCAACATCCACCAGATGGCCTTCATCGACCAGGCGCTCGACGCGGGAGCGAAGCTGGTCGTCATCGATCCGCGGCGGACGCAATCGGCGGAGCGAGCTGAACTGCTGCTGCAACCGCGGCCGGGTACCGACGGTGCTCTGGCGCTGGCGATCGCTCACCTGCTGATCAAGTCTGGCCGCATCGATCGGGCGTTCATCGAGCAGCACGTGCTCGGTTACGCGGCGTTCGCCGAGGCCGTAGCCGACTTCACACCCGAGCGGGCGGCCGAGATAACCGATATCCCGGTGGAGTACATCGAGCGGCTGGCGGAGTATTTCGGAACGATCAGGCCGGTGACGGTGAGCCCGGGGTTCGGTATGCAACGCTTCACGAACAGCGGGCAGACGATGCGGGCACTGCTGGCGATCCTCGCCATCACCGGCAACATCGGCAAGCCGGGTGCCGGCTGGGTCTACGCTAACCTGCAGAGTCACATTCTCGAGCCTGTCCTGGACCCCATCGCCTTCTACCCGCCGGAAGTGCCGGACGGCGTGGTGCGCGTGTCGATATCCACCGCGCGCCTCGGTCCCGAGATGTTGGCGACTCACGACCCGCCGCTCCGCATGGTCTGGGTGGAGCGGGGCAATCCGGTCACCCAAAACCCGGAGACCAACACGGTGCTCGAGGCATTTCGTGCCCTCGACTTCAGGGTCGTGGTCGAACAGTTCCTCACCGATACGGCTCGCGAAGCGGATATCGTGCTGCCGGCGAAGACGATGTTCGAGCAGTCGGATGTCATCGGCGCCTACTGGCACGCCTACGTGCAGCTCAAGCAGAAGGTGATCGATCCACCGGGTGAAGTGAAGCCGGAGACGGAGATCTACAGACTGCTGGCGAGGCGGTTGGGGATAGCCGAGCGTGACGACCCCATGATCTTCCCGGTCGGCGATGGTGAGGTCGATGCGTACCTGGAGCGGGCGCTGGAGCCGTTCCCGGAGCTCAGCCTCGAGCGTCTGCGCGAGGGCCCGCTGCCAGCGCCCGGCGGTCAGGACGTGGCGTTCTCGGACTTCGTCTTTCCCACGCCCTCGGGCAAGATCGAGCTCGAGTCCGCGGAGGCCGAACAGCGCTGGGGGGTCGCTCGGGTGCCGACCTACGAGGAGCCCGGTGAGTCGATTCGGCGGCCGCAGCCGGCGGCGGACCAGTATCCGCTGTACTTGCTGACACCCAACACGAAGAACAGGATCCACTCACAGTTCAACAATCTGAGGATGATTCGCCAGTTCGGCGACACGCCGGCGGCGTGCTTACATCCCGATGATGCGCGGGAGCGGTTGATAGGCGACGGTGATTGGGTGCGCGTGTTCAACGAGCGGGGTGAGATCGAGCTCGAGGCGCGTCTCGACAACGGGCTCAAGCGTGGGTGCGTCTGGGTCACCAACGGCTGGTGGATCAGCGAAGGCGGCAACGTGAACTTCACGTCATCGGCGCGAGAGACCGACATGGGCCACGGCGCGGCCTTCCACGAGAATCGGGTGGAAGTCGAGCGAGCGGGCGATGCCGAATAGCTTCGTATTCGACCCGAACCGCTGCACCGGCTGCGGCGCCTGTCGGCTGGCCTGCAGTATCGAGAACCAGCTCGAGCCCGAGCGCGGCTGGCGGCGCATCGACACGTTCAATCGCACCCGGCATCCCGGCGTGCCGCTCTATCATCTATCGCTTGCCTGCAACCACTGCGCCGAGCCCGCCTGTATGTTCGCCTGCCCGGCGCTAGCCTACACCCGCGACGACGAGAACGGCGCGGTTCTGCTCGACGACGATAAGTGCACCGGCTGCAGGTACTGCGCCTGGGCCTGTCCGTACGACGCGCCGGTCTTCGAGCCGCCGCGCGGTGTCATGACGAAGTGCACGTTTTGCCACCATCGGCTGCGGGAGGGGCTGAAGCCGGCGTGTGCATCACTGTGTCCCACCGGCGCCCTCGATTTCGCCGACATCGCGGAGACGGAGCTCGAGAACAGTATCCCCGGCTTCCCGGCCACCGATCTGGGCCCAAGGGTGCGTATCGAGCCGCTGGACGAGAGCCGGCGGCTACCGGTGATGACGGCACCGGATGTGGCCGAGCCTTACATGGCGGCGGCCGAGGCGCCGACCACGGGCGTCACGCTCAGGTCGGAATGGACGTTGATGCTCTTCACCGTCCTGGGGGCGGCGCTGGTGGCGACGGTCGCCGCAACGCTGGCCTCCGCGTTCTCGATCAGGCCCATCGTGTTCACTGACGCCGCCGTCGTCACGATGGCGCTCGGCTCGTTCCACCTCGGCAAGGTGAGCCGGGCCTATCGGGCGATCTTGAACGTCAGGGGCTCTTGGATGAGCCGCGAGGTCGTGGCGATGTCGAGTTTCTTCGTACTCGCCGCGGTCTATCTCTGGCTGGGTCCGGGGAACCCAGCGTTGGGCGCGGCCGCCGCGCTCGTAGGTTTCCTGGGACTGCTTTCCGCCGATCAGGTCTACGGTGTCCTCAAAGCGTCGCGTCCTGCGTACAAGCACAGCGCCGGCGTACTGTGGACCGGTCTCTTTCTGACCGCTGTATTCGCCGGGTCGTGGTTCGCCGCGCTCTTCGGGTTTGGCAAGCTGGCGCTCTACGTGCAAAGGAAGACCGAGTTCAGCGATACGGGCCGGCCGGTAAGACCATGGACGAGCTTGGCACGCGTCGCCTTCGGTTTCGCGATACCGGTGGCTCTATGGTTGGCCGACCCGGCGGGAACTCGGGCCCTGTTGGTCGCCAGCGTCATGCTGGGCGAGTTGATCGATCGTGCCGAGTACTACGCCGAGCTCGAGTCGGAATCACCGCGCCGGCAGATGGGAATCGCCCTAGAGGAACTGGTTCGCGCTTACCCGACCGCCGATCGGCGGCTCGCCGCCTCAGTGGGTGACTGAAGTTTCTGCGGGGTTGACGGCCGCCTCCTACGGGTGGGAACTTGTCTGAGAGGGAATACCTTCGCTCCTATAATAAAGATGAGTGCACCTCGAACTGGCGCGCTGGCATTTACGCTTTTGTTCACTCTCGTTCCCCGGGTAGCGGCGCAAGAGCGCGACGCCTTCGAGCGCCAGCGCGAGGAGATGGTCCGTCTGATCGAGGCGTACGGGGTCCGCGACTCGGCGACACGCGCCGCGATGCGGGCTGTGCCGCGTCACGAGTTCGTGCCCCGGGAATCTGCCGGGCGCGCGTACGGCGATTACCCACTCCCCATCGGCTACGGCCAAACGATCTCGCAGCCCTACATCGTCGCCTTCATGACCGAGATCCTGAATGCGAGTCCGGGGATGAAGATTCTCGAGGTCGGCACAGGGTCCGGTTACCAGGCGGCGGTGTTGGGGGAGATCGGCTGCGAGGTCTTCACGGTGGAGATCTTCGAGGCGCTGGCGACGAGCGCGCGCCGGCGGCTGGCGCGGTTGGGGTATGGGAGCGTGACGGTGCGGCACGCCGACGGTCATTACGGTTGGGCGGAGGAGGCACCGTTCGATGCGGTGATCGTCACGGCTGCTGCCGGACACATCCCGCCGGCGCTAGTCGAGCAACTGCGGACGGGCGGTCGCATGGTGATCCCGGTGGGAAGCGTTTATGGGGTCCAGAACCTCATCCTGGTGGAGAAGCATTCGGAGGATGACGTGCGCACCCGCAGCCTCCTGCCGGTGCGCTTCGTGCCGATGCTGCAGGGGTTACGCTGAATCGTGTAACGAGAACTGGCCGCCCGCTGGCCGTCGTTCTCATCTCGGCTAGCACGCTTGCCTACGAGATCCTTCTCGTCAGGATCTTCGCTATCGAGGAGTTCCACCACTTCGCCTACATGGCGATCGGCGTCGCCATGCTGGGGTTCGGCGCGGCGGGCACCTTCCTCGCCCTAGCGTTGCCGGATCGAGAGCGCGCGGAACGCTGGTTCAGTTGGGCAGCGCTACTGACTCCGGTCGTTCTCTTGGCCAGCGTGACCCTTGTGCATCGAGTGCCGCTGGACGCCACGCAACTGCCATGGGACGCGTGGGAGTGGCCACGGCTGGGGCTGATTTACCTCCTGCTCGCCGCGCCGTTTGCCGTAGGCGCATCGGTGGTGCTGCTGGCGCTGACGTTGGAGCCGGACCGGGTCGGCGCGCTCTATGGTGCCAGCTTCTTGGGCGCGGGTCTAGGGGCGGGTCTAGCGCTAGCGATTCTCTGGATCTCTCTACCCGAGCGCGCGCTTGCCGCGCCCGCTCTGGCTGCGTCGCTGGGCGCGATCGCCGTGGTCCCGCTGGCGACACGGAGAAGGCTGGCGGCCGTTGTGGCAATCGCCAGCCTGGCGCTAGCCGTGGCAGCGGCGGCGCGGCCCTTCTGGCGCATCGAGGTGACTCCATACAAGGGGCTGCCGCAGGTGGAGGCGTTCCCCGACGCGCAGCGCGTAGCGGAGCGGGCGAGCCCGCTGGGCTGGGTCGTGGCGGTGGACGCTTCGGCGTTCCGGCACGCGCCCGGGCTGTCGCTCCTATACCGCGGGACGTTCCCGACGCAGACGGGGCTGTTTGTGGATGGGCAGACCGCGGGAGCGTTGAACCACTGGGAAGAGGCGGACGCAGACACAGCTATCTTGGACTGGCTACCGTCGGCTGCACCCTACGCGCTGGGTGCGCGTGACGATGTACTGGTGGTTGGCGCGGGTGGTGGGACGGAGATATGGAATGCTCTGACCCACGGTGCCGCTGAGGTGACCGCGGTGGAACTGCATCCCGAGTTGCTGAGGCTGTCGGGGTGGGCGGGTGACGATGGGTCGCTCATCGACGGGGCGCGGGTCGTGACCGCGGTCGGCGATGCGCGGAGTTTCGTGGCGCGCTCCCGGGAGGAGTACGACCTCATAACGCTCAGCGCCGGCGTTGCCTTCGGCAGTTCGGCGGCGGGCGTTCACGCTCTCAACGAGGATTTCCTCCATACCGTAGAGGCGTACGTCGGCTATCTGGAGCACTTGAGCGATGATGGCGTCTTGGCGGTGACCCGCTGGTTGATGGTTCCGCCGCGTGAGAGCGTGCGCGTGATCCTCACGGCCGGTGAAGCACTGCAAAGGGTGGCACCCGAAAATCCCATCGACAAGCTGATCGTCGTGCACAGCTGGGCGACTACCACCGTGCTAGTGAAGCCGTCGGGCTTCGGAGCCGACGAGGTACAGGCGCTAATGCGTTGGGCCCGGGAACGTCGCTTCGACCTCGATTGGTATCCCGGGATCGAAGTCCCCGCGACAGGGTTCAACGAACTGGATGAGCCCGTGCTCTACCACGCCGCTCAAGCGGCCATCGGCGGTGACGAGAGTGCAAGGCGTTTCGCCGCCGGATACCCGTTTCGCGTGTCCCCAGTCGACGACACTCGACCCTTTCCCCACCACTTCCTGCGCGCCGGGTCGCTGGCGGCCTTCCTGGGCAGCGACCGAGGCTCGTGGCTGGCCTTCGCCGAATGGGGTTATGTGGCGCTGATCGCGACTCTGGTACAGAGCGTGATCCTTGCCGGGCTGCTGATGATTCTGCCGGCCCTGGCTCGAGCGCGAACGACGGTGACGGGGGGCTGGCTACGGCTGGTCGGCTACTTCCTAGCGATCGGGCTCGCTTACCTGATGGCCGAGGTAGCCGCCATCCAGCAGCTCAACCTGCTGCTGGGCCATCCAGTCTACGCCGTGGCGGCCGCCCTGGTCGCCTTCCTCGTCTTCTCGGGTTTGGGCAGTGCCTGGTCGGACGGGCGGCCTGAGGGGTATGGATGGATGGCCGGGCTGATGTTGGCAGGGATGTTGGGTTGCTGCGCGGTGCTTCTGCTGGGGCTCGTCCACCTGCTGGTATCCGCGCCGCTGGTGTTACGGGCGATCGTGGCGCTGCTCGTTCTTGCACCGCTCGCCTTTGTGATGGGCCTACCGTTCCCGCTGGGGCTGCGCTCGCTGGCGGGGGGTCATGCGCAGGGGATCGCCTGGGCATGGGCAGCGAACGGATTCGCTTCGGTGGTGGCGACGCCACTCGCTGCGCTCATCGCGCTCGAGGTGGGTTCAGACTTGTTGTTCTTGTGTGCGGCGGCTGCCTACGCCGGCGCGGCACTGCTGGGCCGCGCCGGCGCGGAGCCGTTGAGCGTGGTTGAGGCCTAGGGCCAGATACCGCGTTCGAGGGTCACGCGGGCGACGCGCTCGATCGCCACCACGTAGGCGGTGGTGCGAAGGTCAACCGGCTCCAGGTCGCCGTCCGGGTACCCGCGCTGCCTGCGCTCGGCCTGAAGCACATCGAGGGACGAGTTGATAGCTCGCTGTCTGGCGAGCACCCCATCGGTCGCACGCTCCATCTTGACATGCAACTTGAGGTTAACGCTGTCCTCGTCCCACTGGTCGTACTCGTTGTTCTGGACCCACTCGTAGTAGCTGACCGTCACACCGCCGGCGTTGGCCAGGATGTCCGGCAGCACGGGGATCCCGCGCTCGAACAGGATCTTGTCGGCGGCCGGCGTCGTCGGCCCGTTCGCCGCCTCGGCGATCACCTTGGCCTGGACCTCTGCGGCGTTATCGCCGCGAATCACGTTCTCCAGAGCAGCGGGGATGAGAATGTCACAGGGAATGGTGAGTATTTCCTCGTTGCTCACCTCTTTTGTACCCGGGTAGCCGACCACCGATCCCGTCTTCTTCTTGTGTGCCAGCACCTTGTCGGGATCGAGACCTTCCGGGTTGTGGATGCCGCCGCGCGAATCGCTCACGGCGATGATCTTTGCGCCCTGCTCGGCGTAGAGCTGCGCGGCGATGGCGCCGGCATTGCCGTAGCCCTGGACCACCACGGTCGCGCCCTTCACCGAGTCGAGGCCATCCACCAGGCCCATAGACAAGGCCTGCTGGGTGCAGTACAGACAGCCGCGAGATGTCGCCTCGTTGCGGCCCAGCGAGCCACCCATGTTCACCGGCTTGCCCGTGACGACGCCGAGGTTGTTACGGCCCTTGTGCATCATGTCATAGGTGTCGTAGATCCAGGCCATCGTCTCCGCGTTGGTGTTCACGTCCGGCGCCGGGATGTCGCTGTAGGGCCCGATGTTGTTGCCGAGCGCCGCGGTGAANNCGGTGTACGGCCCGATCGCATCGCCTAGCTCTGAAACGAAGCGCCGGGTGATCTTCCGCAAGTCCTCCTTCGTACGCTTCTTGGGGTTGCAGATGATCCCGCCCTTCGCACCGCCGAACGGGACGTCCAGCACTGCGCACTTCCAGGTCATCCACGACGCCAGCGCCCGAACCTCATCGGCCGTCACGTCCGGATGATAGCGGATCCCGCCTTTGCCCGGCCCGCGGGCCAGGTTATGAACACAGCGGTAACCGACGAAATTCTTTACCTCTCCCTCCGCTGTCTCGATTGGGAACTCGACCGTGATCATCCGGTTCGGCCGCTTCAACCACTCCACCAGGCCGGCTTTCAGATCCGGGATGTAGCGCGCCGCATGGTCGAACTGCTGCTGCGCTATGTGGAACGGATTCAGGTCCTCTCTGCCGTTTCCGGCGCCTGTCGCTTGGGTCTGCTTGGCTTTGCTCATTGCTGGTTCGTTCCCTTGGGTACGTGGGGCTGCGCGAGTCGCCGAATGACTGTGAAGCGAAAAGCATCTTCCAGGCCCCTGGGGGCTATGTCCCGTAAGACAATATATAGCAGAGGGTTAGTTCATGCGGTCGGGTCATCAGCTGCCCACTGGCCGGGGCAGAAAGTCACAGGCAGGGAAAAGTAGGAACACGGCGGCCGGCGCCACAAGAGCGGGCTCGGGGCTGGTTCTCAGGCTTGAGAACGAGCCCCACATCGAGGTAAGCCAGCGCACATCCGTCGTTTGCAGAGACGAGGCCAAGGGAGTATCTTTCACTGGGGTTGACCTAAGTACAACCGACGCAGTGTCGGAGGGCAGCGAGATTTTGCGGGCCTCAGGGGTGTACTAGCCCCTGGAGACTGCGTCTCCGTACCCGCTCTGTGGGGCGGGATCCCGTCGTCGAGCCGGGCGTTGACTGGTGCGTCGAAAGGCGAGTCTGGCGCTTGGCCCCAGCAGTAGTGTCTGCGGTCCCAATAGCTGGCTCAGGGGTGTGAAGCCCGCTCGTGCGGGGGCCGGTAGGGGGTTCGTTCCTGCCGGACGTAAAACGGCGGAGGTCTGGATGCTATATGGAAAACCGGTGAAACGGAGGTCGGATATCGCCCGATCGGGAGCGCGCAAGTATCGCGTATACACGCGGAAGGACATCGGACTGATACCTCAGCTTCAGCATCTGCCTGTGACGGATCGAATCGCGATGGAGGCGGTCGCGGCCGTTCTTCCGTTCCGGGTGAACAACTACGTTGTAGAGGAACTGATCGATTGGTCCAACATACCCGAAGATCCGATCTTTCAACTGACGTTCCCGCAGCCGGGCATGTTGAGTCCGCGCGACCTGGCGCGGATGTACCGGTTGATACGTCGCGGTGCGTCAGCAGAGGCGGTAAGGGCGGCCGCCTGTTCGATCCAGTACGCGATGAACCCGCACCCGGCGGGGCAGCGGGATCTAAACGTTCCGGTGTTCGACGATGAGCCGATTCCGGGAGTGCAGCACAAGTACCGGGAGACGGTTCTGATCTTCCCGGCGGCGGGTCAGACATGTCACGCTTACTGTACGTACTGCTTCCGCTGGGCGCAGTTCGTTGGCGTCGATGATCTCAAGTTTGCGAGTCGTGAGTCGGACAAGTGGGTTCGTTACCTGAAGGGCCACCGCGAGGTGACGAGCGTGCTTTTCACGGGCGGCGATCCGGCGATCATGAAATCGTCGGTCCTGCGGCGATTCATCGAGCCGTTGCTCGATCCGGCGCTGGATCATATCACGAGCATCCGAATCGGCACGAAGGCGCCTGCCTACTGGCCGTACCGGTTCGTGACCGACGATGACGCCGACGACTTGCTCAAGTTGTTCGAGGATGTGCGTGGTTCGGGCCGCCACCTGGCGTTGATGGCGCATTACACTCACCGGCGCGAGCTGGAGACGCCGATCGCCGAGTTGGCTGTGCGTCGGATCAGAGACGCCGGTGCGGCGGTGCGCTGCCAGGCGCCTCTCGTTCGCCACGTTAACGACTCGGCGGACAGCTGGGCACAGCTGTGGCGCCGGCAGGTCCGAGTCGGCGCGATCCCCTACTACATGTTCGTCGAGCGCGACACCGGTCCCCGGGACTATTTCTCGGTTCCGCTGGCAGAGGCGCTGAATATCTTCAACGACGCTTACCGTCAGGTATCCGGTCTGGGACGTACCGTCCGGGGCCCGAGCATGTCGGCGACACCCGGCAAGGTCCTTGTCGACGGTATCGCCATGGTCGGCGGTCAGCGGGTGTTCGTCCTGAAGTTTTTGCAGGCGCGGAACCCCGATTGGGTGGGCAGACCGTTCTTCGCCAAGTATGACGAGACGGCGACCTGGCTCGACGAACTGAGGCCCGCCTCGGGGGCGAAGGAGTTCTTCTACAGGCCGGAGCTACGCGAGATCGCGGTAGCGCGGAGAGCCGGCCGAGGCACAGGAGCGGAGACGGAAGCGACGCCTGCCTAGGTTATTTATTGGGAATTCGTGAATCCATGACCAATTGAATAATTGACCGATTGAATACTCGAGATCAGAAGGGCCGCTTGGCTTCCCACGCGGCCCTTCTCAATTCGAAGGCTCAATTGTTCATGGATTCACGAATTCCCATCCCGCGTTTCCTCCGTGGCAACAGCTTCTTCATCTTTTGTGGTGTACTTGTCGAACCAGCTGCGCAGGTACAGCTGCGAGCGCATGAAGTTTGACGGTCGCGAGCTGGTGCCGTGCCACTCATCGTTGAAGCGGAGCATCACGGTGGGGACCTTCTGGACCTTGAGCGCCATGTAGAATTCCTCGGTTTGCGAGATCGGCGTGCGGAGGTCGTTCACCCCGGTCATCAGCATGGTCGGAGTCGTGACGTTCTCGGCGTACATGAGGGGCGAGCGGCGCAGGTGTTCTTCCGGGTCCTCCCAGGGATAGTGGTCGAAGTTGCTGTACCAAAAGGCGCCGTCGGTGGTGCCGACGAAGGAGAGCCAGTCGATCACCGGGTAGTTAGAGGAAGCAGCGGCGAAGCGGTCGGTGTGGCCGACGATCCATGCAGTCAAGACGCCACCGCCGCTGCCGCCGTAGACGAACATGTTGCGCTCATCGATGTAGCCGCGGGCGATTACCTCATCTACGCCGTTCATCAGATCGTCGAAGTCCTTGCCGGGATAGGCGCGTTTGATGGCGTTGCCGAAGGCCGAGCCGTAGCCCGAGCTACCACGCGGGTTCGTGTACAGGACGACGTAACCGTCGGCTGCATGCTCCTGCCGGGCGAAGTTGAAACCCACGTTGTACATGGCGTGGGGGCCACCGTGGATCTGCAGGATCAGCGGATACTTTTTCGCTGGATCGAAGTCCGGCGGCTTGATGATCCAACCCTGGATGCGCAGGTCGTCCGTGGAAGTGTACCAGATCTCCTCCACCGGGCCGAGTTCGATCCCTGTCAGGACATCGTCGTTCACGTACGTGAGCTGAGTGATGCGCTGCGGGCGCCTTGTGTCGAAGCTGACTACATCGCCCGGTTCGTGGGGATCGGAGCGGACGCCTACCGCATGGCCGCGGGCAGTCATGTCGCTGACGGAGAGCACGTGAACTCCATCGGTGAGACGTTCCACCTCTCCGTTCAACGTTGCGGAGTAGAGGTTCCTCGTCCCCTCGCTGCTAATGTTGAAGTAGATCCTGCGGCTGTCGTTCGACCAGATGAGCCCACTCGGCGAGCGGTCGAGATCGGCTGTGAGCGCCCTCGGGTTACCCCCGTCGCGGTCCATAACGTAGAGCGTGCGGTCGACATAAGTGTCGTCTGTGAAGTCGTAGCCGGTATAGGCGATGAACCTGCCGTTCGGCGAGACGACAGGGCTGCTGTCGGGCCCGCGGCGCTGGGTGAGCTGAGTGATCGTGCCGTCGGCGACGCTCAACTCGTAGATCTCCGACTCGAGCAAGATGTAGTCGGCGTCTTCCTCGCGCAGGCCGCTGAAGACGATCGCCTGGCCGTCGGGCGTCCAATCGAGGCCGGAGCCGTGGTTGTAGTCGCCGTGCGAGAGCTGGCGTGGGGTTCCGCCCTCCGCCGGGACCACGAAGATGTGGCGGTACCCGTCTTTGTAGAAACCGACCCGATCGCGGCGGTAGTTGAGCCGGTCGATGATCCGCGGACCTTCGGTCCACCCCGCGCCCTCGGGCCTGCCGGGCAACTTGACGGTCCAGGTATCTCGGCTGGGCACGAGCATGGAGAAGGCGATCTGCGTGCCGTTGGGCGACCAGCGGATGTTAGCCGGTGACTCATCGACGCGGGTGACCTGAGTGGTCGCTCCCTCGGCGTCCATCCAGCGGACGAAGATCTGGGAACCCTTGGGCTCGCCTTGTGCCAGGTAGGCGATCCGTGTCCCGTCGGGCGACCAGCGGGCGGATGAGCCGTCGGCCAGGTAGCGGTTCTTGCTGCCGTCAGCGTTCATGATCCAGAGCGCAGACTCACGGCGATCGTTCAGCTTGTCGACCCAGCGGCGGGTATAGATGATCTGGCTGCCGTCCGGCGAAATCCGCGGGTTGGAGACGCTCTCCATCTCCAGGTAGAGCGCTAGGGTCAGCCGATCGGGTACCGGCGGCTGGGCGTTTGTAGCACACGGGAACGCTAGGACCAGCGCCAGGGCCGCGAGGGTTGCGCGCTTCATCTCGGCCTCCTTGCTGTGGGTCGGGCTCGGGTCTCCGTGATAGACTAGGCTACCGGCCGGGGTTGTACAACGGGGCCACGTGCGCTGCGGCCTTTCCCGCCCGGCTCTCGGACGATATAAGTTGTCCGCCTGACATCCCGGGTCGGTAGCGACTCCGGGTGGGCGACTCGAGTGCCAGGAGGCCGGAACTGAGCTCAGAAGCGACAAGGGAAAGGCAGGGGACCGACCTGGCGTCGGTGGCGGTGCTCATCGGCATCGCGCTCGTCGACATGATCGGCTTCGGTATCGTCCTCCCGCTGCTACCCTTCTACGCGGTGGAGTTCGGTGCCTCGGACTGGATGGTGGGTCCGCTGGTGGCGTCGTTCTCGGTAGCGCAGCTGCTGTCAGCGCCGTTCTGGGGCAAGATCTCCGACCACTACGGCCGACGCCCGCTGATCCTGGCCGGGCTGGCGTTTTCGGCGCTCTCCTACGTTCTCTTCGGTCTCGCAACGACTGTGACGATCCTGTTCGTCTCGCGCATCGTCCAGGGAGCGTCAGGTGGGACGATCGCTGTCGCCCAGGCCTACGTCGCGGACACGACGGCGCCGGAGCGCCGCGCCCAGGTCCTCGGCTGGCTGTCGGCCGCCACGGGAGCGGCGTTCATGATCGGCCCGGCGATCGGCTCGTGGGCCTGGCGTTGGGGTGGTCACACGGCGCCGGGGTTCGTGGCCGCGGCGCTCTGCGTGGTCAACCTGGGGCTCGCCGTCAGGTTCCTGCCCGAGCCGACGGCTGCGAGGCGGCGCGAAGCGCGGGGCAGCCTGGCCGTGCCTCCCCTGCGCGCGGTATTGCAGACGGCCCTGCGCGGGCCGCTCGCACGCATGATCGGTATCTATTTCCTGGGAATGGGTGCGTTCACGGCGATGACGGCGATCTTCCCGCTCTTCCTCTCGGAGCGATTCGCAATAGACGAATCGACTGTGGGCTACGTGTTCGTCTACATCGGGTCGGTCTCGGTCCTGGTACGCGGCGTGGCGGTGGGGAAGCTGGTGAGTCGGTTTGGGGAAGCGACCATCTGCCGGCTCGGCGCCGGGATGCTCGGCATTGGGTTGGGAGTGGGCACCGTCGCTACCACCTATCCGCTGCTTGCCGGGGCCATCACTCTGGTCGCTGCGGGAACGGGAACCCTCTTCCCGCCGCTGGCGGCTCTCATCTCTCGCGCTACGCCGGCGGAGGAACAGGGGAGCACTCTGGGACTCAACCAGTTCTTCGGTGGGGTCGCCCGCGTAGCTGGGCCGCTGGGAGGTGCAGCGGTCTTCGATGCCTACGGTCCCGGGGCACCGTTCTTGACGGCGGCGCTGGGGGTGGGGGTGGCTTTCCTGATCGCGCTGGGGCTCAAGCCGGTGGCCGGTGCCCGGTAGCCGGTTGCCGGTGGACGATACGCCGTTGGCAGCCGACGCACGGTCTGCTCCTTTCCCTTTCTGTGATGATTCGTTGATGGCCGGGCACTAGCGTGGAGAGGTTGATGTGATTGACTCTCCTCGACCGTAGGTGCTGATGACCGGCCGCTTGGCAAACAACTTCACGGACCTCGAGGTCTATCAGAGAGCAAAGAAAATAGCCGGTACGCTCTTCGAGAGAACGAGGAGCTTTCCGCGCGAGGAGGCCTATGCTCTGACCGATCAGCTGCGGCGGTCCTCACGGGCGATCGGTGCGCAGATCGCCGAGGCGTGGGGCAAGCGATTGTACTCACGCCATTTCTTGAGCAAACTGTCCGACGCCGATGCTGAGCAACTCGAGGTGCAGCATTGGATTGCTGTCGCCGTAGACCGGGGATACCAGGATGCGGAGGAAGCCGCGAACCTACTTGAGGAGCTGGCGGTCGTTGGCCGAATGCTGGGCTCAATGATCGACAAGGCCCGCCTCTTTTGCCGGGAGACGGGCCCTTTTGTTGACAGTTAAGTTCTGTACCGGCCACCGGCCACCGGCCACCGGTTACCGGTCACCATCAGAAGATCCGCCGACTCGCCCTGGCATCGACGAGCTCGTCGATCCAGGTCCAGAGGTTCTCCTGCCGGTCTACGGGCAGCCCCAGAGTTATCTGGTTGCGCCAGCCTCGCATGACCTCTTCGTCCTGCGTCCAGAGGCGAACGCGTTGGCGCGGGACATCCTGCTCCCAGCGCACGGCGACCGTTGGGCTGGCGTACACCAGTCTGACGGTGACCCTACGAGAGAGGTACTCGAGGGGCTCTAGGTTAATTCTCGAGTAGCGGTCATCCTCTTCGCTGGCCGATCTGACGTCGGGCACGCCGTCGCTGACGACCAGAATGGTAAGCGGCTTGAGGATGAGGTTCTGCCGCTTCACGAAGGTCGCCACGCGCTCGAAGAACGGGTTGAAGTCGGTCAACGCGTCGCCGGATGGGAACCAGCGGTGCAGGTCGGCATCGATCTCGTCGACCGTCTTACCCTGGAAGTCGTGGATCGGATGGAACGACTTCGCTTCGCCGGGCCGTTCGCCGCCTATGGAACCGACGAACATAACGGCCGGTTGCTCCAACTCGCCCAGCCCGTTGAGGTGGCCGTAGATGTAGTGGGCGGTGAAACGGATCGCGTCGTTGTAGTTGCCGGTATTCTGGAACGAGCCGCTCACGTCTATCCCGATGAACAACGTCATGCGCGGCTCCGACTCCCCCTGCGGCGCACACGCCGCGGTCAGGAGCAGGCTCGTCGCCAGCAGTGTGCTGGCGATCCGCCACCTTGCCGTCCTGGATTCGTGATCAACGTACATGGCAATCACCTGTGGCTCGGTTGTCGTTGTCCTACGCTCAGTCGCCGCTCGTTGATGGCTGACCCGATTGGCCGCGCAGGACCTGGACCAGCGCGTCCTTGATCATCACGTTCTCGATTGTAGTAAACGGCAGCTTGAAGGCCTGCCTCGACGTGATTACCACAGTGGCGCAGTTGACGGCGGCGGCGAGCAGCTGTAGCACCGGCAGCGACATGAGTTCGAGCAGCTCGAGCGAGCGGGCGCGGAACCATTCGTTCTCGGCCTTCAGCGCGTTGATCGGCCCGCGCCACCAGTCGGGCTCGGGAGCGCGGGGCCGCTCGCCGGGCGCCGCCTCGGCCACCGAGATGGTCTCGCGCGCCAACACGGCGAGCAGCGCCGGGGTGCCGAAGCGGCCGAAGAGGAACCAGGTCATCGCTCGTATACCGATCCAGCCGAACGAGGCCATGGCGAGTGTGCCGCCAAAGCCTATCTGATAGCCGGTATTAGCGGCGATCCAAGGCGTGATCGCGTCGATCAGCTCGCGATAGAGGAATACGACCTCGAAGAACATCACGAAGAACTCGACGAGACACATCTGGATGAACGTCTTGACGTCTTTCCTCTCCCAGGCCTGGGCGAGCACCTGGATCGAGGCGAAGCTTCCGCAGATCACGACGAACAGGAAGAGCCAGAGGATAGGCGCCATCAGGGTCCGGCTCTCGACACCGGCGAGGTCATAAAAGACCTCCGATACGGTCGGCATCAGGGTGTAGGTGAAGATGAGCGCCTCGAGCGCCGACCAGCCGATGGTCAGCAGGAAGGCGAGCCACGGGACGCCGGGCTGGAAGTACTTGCGGCCCATCCAGTCGAGCAGGGCGAACGGCGTCAGTATGACCAAGCGCAGCGACTTGAAGCCGAGCTGCAACGTCAGCTTCAGGAGGCCCCAAGCCCAGCCGATCAGCATCCAGACGAAGCGCGCGATGCCTACCCAGAAGAGCCAGGCGCTGCGCCCGGTCTCCCACCAGAGGAGAACGAGGGCGACGAGGAACTCGCGGCGGCCCGAGCGGAATGGCACGGTGTAGAGAGCGAGCATCGTGCACCAGATCGCTACGATGACGAGCAACGCCGGGAGCAGCAGGAAGACACGCTTGAAGAAGGTCGCCCAGTGGGTGTTCGCGATCCAGGCGAAATCGAAGATCGTGGCCTGTGCGTCCGGTATCCAGGCGATGAGGAACGTGAGCAGCTGGAAGGTAAGCTGCCACTGCTCCGGCAACGTCGCGGCGATGGCGTCTAACATGGTACCCCGTCCTTTTCAGTGACCGATGGACCGGCAACGGCTTACCGGTACACGGATGGACAAAAACGGAACCCCAAAGGTCCGCCGTCTCGGTTGAGAACAGGAAATCGGGTTAAACGGGAAGGCTGGGAGAGACGCCCCCCGGACAGGAAAGCGCTCTCATTCTACCCGAGGCTGGCGAAGGTGTCAAGCGTTTTGGCGCCCCTCTAGACAGAGTCCCGACCGTAATCCTATGTGGGGTAGGAACTTGGGGCGGGCGTCTCCTGTTTCCACCCGGGGGGTGCCGGGGGCGAAACATCGCTCTGCCCAGGCTTGCGGTAAGAGGCAAGAGGCCCACGAATCGAGTGCTCCCAGGCTTGTCGCGACGGGGATCGCGGTGCAACTTGTGCCATAATCTGTGAGCCAACGGTCGAGGAGAGGCACATGCTGGCTGCAATCCTGCTGATCACTATCGCTCTGTTCTGGGTCGCCTACCGGGTGTACGGGGGCTGGATGGGCCGAGTCTACGGGCTCAACGATCGCCACCTGGTACCGTCCGAGGGGCAGTACGACGGTGTGGATCACGTGCCGACGAAGACGCAGGTACTGCTGGGCCACCACTTCTCGTCGATCGCTGGTGCGGGACCGATCGTCGGTCCGATTCTGGCCGGCTTGTTCTTCGGCTGGCTGCCGGCACTCGTCTGGATCATCGCGGGCTCCATTCTGGTAGGTGGCGTGCACGACTTCGGCTCCACCATCGCCTCGGTACGGCACAAGGCGAGATCGGTGGCCGAGCTTGCCAGGCAGTACATCACACCAACCGCCTATAAGCTCTTCCTCGCGTTCATCTGGCTGGCGCTGATCTATGTGATCGTCGTGTTCATGGATCTGACGGCTGCGACGTTTGTGGACGTCGAGATGAACGGGAGCGGTGTGGCGATCTCGGCGATCATCTTCGTTGGGCTCGCCTTGGGAATGGGTTTCCTGACTTATCGGCGCGGCCTGAGTATCAAGAGCGGTACGCTCGTCTTCCTGCCGCTGCTCTTGCTGGCAGTTTGGATTGGCGACGTGGTGGCGGAAGGTGCTGGATTACTGCCATTGCTTGCCGGTAGCGAGAAGAACACCTGGAATATAGTGCTACTGTCGTATTGTCTGGTCGCGTCGATCACGCCAGTTTGGGTCTTGTTGCAGCCGCGCGACTACCTGTCGAGTTGGCTGCTGTATCTTTCGGTCTTGGGAGCGGGACTGGGCCTGCTGATCGGCGGGTTGACCGGCGCAACGGCCGTGGCAAGTCGCTGGCCGGCTCTAGTCTCGCCGAGTGCAGTGACCGGGTTGGGTATCGCTCATATCGGTCCGCTCTTCCCGATCCTCTTCATCACGGTGGCGTGCGGGGCTTGCTCAGGCTTTCACTCGATTGTGGCGAGTGGTACGACATCCAAGCAGATAAAGTGTGAGACGGACGCGCGGCGGGTGGGCTACGGGGCGATGTTGATCGAAGGGGTGGTGGCGGTGATCGCGCTGTCTGCGGTCGTCATCCTGCCGTTCAGCGCAGATGCGTTCGGCGAGACGCCGATCGCGATCTATGCGGGGGGCATCGGCGAGTTTCTCGCCAGACTCGGGGTGCCGGGCAGATTCGGCGCCCATTTCGGCTTGTTGGCGTTGTCTACATTCCTGCTCACCACACTCGATACCTGTACGAGGTTGGGACGCTATGTAGCGCAGGAAGCGTTTGGCTGGGACAAGAACGATGCCCGTAGCCGCGTGGTCGCTACAGTCGCCACGCTGGCGCTTCCGGCGTTCCTAGTGTTCGTGACCTACACCGACCCGGCCAGCGGTCAGGTACTGCCGGCCTGGCGCGCGGTATGGCCGGTATTCGGCGCGACGAACCAGCTGCTCGCCGCGCTCGCACTGCTCGCAGTCACCGTGTGGTTGAAGCGAACCGGGCGTACCTGGATATTCGCCGGAGCCCCGATGGCCTTCATGCTCGTGATGACGATGACGGCTCTGGCGATGCTCATCTGGCGAAATGGGCTGACGCTGATCGGCGTGATCTCGTCGGCGCTGTTCGTGCTCGGTTTGCTGCTGACCGTTGAGGCCGCTCGTGCCTTCAGGCTTCAAGAGCTGGGGCCCGAGCAGGTCACCTTGAAGCCGGCGGGCGCGGCGGGCGACTAGATGATTACGGGGTAGTTGACTCGAGAGCTTCGGATTCGTCGTGTCGGGGCATACCCCGGGTTCCGCCCAGGACCTGGCGAGTGAGCTCGGCGAGAGCCGCCGGCGAGAAGGGCTTCTGTAGGAAGTTCACAGCGCTGTCGGCCATCATGTCGCGAACGGTCCTATTGTCCGTGTAACCGGACATGTAGATGACGCGCGTCTGAGGGCGAGCCTTGTGGAGTTGTTCCGCCAGTTCGACTCCCCCCAGCTTTGGCATCACGACATCGGTGATCAGGATGTCGATCGGGCCCGCGTGCTCCTGATGAAGCTGAAGCGCTTCCGAGCCGTCATTGGCTTGGAGCACCTCGTAACCGCGGCCTCGTAGCACACGAGCGGCCAGGCTTAACACAGCGGGCTCGTCTTCGACCAGGAGGACGGTCCCGCTGGTCGTGATGGGCTCTTCGGCCCGCGGGGTCGGTTCGGCCGATTCGACCAGGTCCTCGACGGCCGGAAGATAGATCATGACCGCCGTGCCATGGTTTGGCTTGCTCTTGATCCAGATGTCACCGCCACTCTGTTTGACGATTCCGTAGACGGTGGCGAGGCCGAGGCCGGTGCCCTTCACCTCTTTCTTGGTCGAGAAGAACGGCTCGAAGATCCGCGCGAGGGTCTCCTCGTCCATGCCGCAGCCCCTATCGATGACCGAGAGAACGGCGAAGATACCGCCTTGCGACAAGCCGAGTTGTTGGGCCGAATCGAGTTTGAGGTCGGCGTGAGCCGTTTCGATAGAGATGGTGCCCCCATTGGGCATCGCCTCGTAGGCGTTCTCCACTAAACTGACGATGATCTCTTCAAGCTGGACGGGGTCTGCCTTCACGGGGCGGAGTCCGCGATCGAGCACCGTCGTTAAGTGGATCGTGTCACCGGTCATATCCCTGAGTCGCGGTCCCAGGTCGGTGATCAGCTTGTTCAGCTCGATCAGGCGTGGTTGCAGCATCTGGCGGCGGCCGAACGCCAAGAGCTGGCTGGTAAGCGCGGCGGCTCGCTGACCCGCCTCTTTGATCTCCTCGATATCGGTACGGGCCCGCTCGTCGATGAGGCCTTTGAGGACGAGATCGCAGTGCCCGATGATCGAGGTGAGCAGGTTGTTGAAGTCGTGAGCGATCCCGCCGGCGAGTCGTCCGATAGCCTCCATAGTCTGGGCGTGACGCAGGCGCTCCTCCAGATTCTTCTGGTCGGTTAGGTCGCGGGCGATGGCCGACAAGTGATCGACCCTACCGTCGCTCGTCCTGTGGGCGACGATCACCGTCGAGGTCGGTATCACACGTCCGTCGCGTGCCTTGAACGACATCTCGCCGGACCAGTAGCCGTCGCGGATCGCAGCCGGCAGCACGTGGTCGCGCATCCGGGTACGGTCGGGCTCGGGATGGTACTCCCAGGCCGGCACCGGTGATGGCACGTCGTCCTCCTCGATGCCCAGCATGTCACGCCCGGCGGAGTTGAGGTAGGTGCCGACTCCATCGACGGTGAATATGCCAACGAAGTCTGGTGTCGCCTGGAGGATCTCGGCCAGCCGCTTGCGGGTGTCCTCGACTTCCTTACGCTCGGTGACGTCAGCGATCAGGGAGAGGCTGCCGACGACCTCGCCGTTGTCATCGCGCAGCGGCCCACCGGAGATGTGTACGTTTATCAGCGTGCCGTCGCGTCGGCGCCGGACGACCTCGACCTCGCTGAGACTGTGGCCTTGCAGCAGGCGACCGTGGAGCCGGCGGAACTCGGGCAGTTCGGTGTCGGGGACGATGGGGGGAAGCGGGCGCCCCACGACCTCGGCTTCGCTCCAGCCGAAGATTTTCTCGGCCGCGGCGTTCCAGGTGAGGACGTTGCGGTCGGTGTCCAGAGCCATAATCGCCAGCGGCGAGGCTTCGATCAGGGCTCGTAGCGTCTCGTTGGTGCGCTGCAGTTCCTCGCGGGCCTGTTTCTCGACGGTAATGTCTTTCAAAGATCCTTCATAGAACAACACGCGGCCCTTCGCGTCTCGCACGGCGCGGGCCTGGTCTAGCACCCAGATCAGTGTCCCGTCGCTGCGGCGGAGCTGCATGGGATAGTCACGGACCAGGTCCTCCTGCTCGAGCTTGGCGATCTGGCTACGCCGCACGTCGTGGTCGACGAAGAGGTCGTAGGCGTTGAGCTGCAGAAGGCTTTCCCGGGAGGGGTATCCGAGCAGCTCGACCAGCGCCGGGTTGGCGTCGAGGATCGTCCCGTCGGGCGCACTGAGGTACAGGGCGATGGGTACGCCGTCGAACAGGCTTCGATACCGTGATTCGCGGTAGCCGTGGCGCTGGGGCCTGCGGCGCTGTAGGCGGCGGAGCCAAACGTAGAGGAACGCGCGTAGCTCGCCGAGAAGGTGCCTTAGACCTTGCTGGGTCCAGGCTCTGCGGTCGGGTGCCTTAGGCATCCAATCGGGCTTGGTGTGTAGGAGCCGATAACGTTATCATCACCGCACCTCAGCAGCGGAGGAACGGCGCAGCGACCAGCGGCACGGGTATCCTTTGGCGCCGAGTAAAGTCGGCGTCGTAGCGAGAGGCCGTATTAAGCCAGCTGAGTTCTTGGGAAAGCTACGGCGGGGAAGCGTAGGCTCTCTGCTCGTGCTAGACAGATTATAACGCCATAGGCGGCCATCGTGCCAGACGAGTAGGACCGGAGGAGGTTCAAATGAGATGCCAGCAAATCGTGTGGACCCTTGCCGCCGGCTGCGCCTTCCTGCTGCCAGGCGCGATAGGGCAGGCGGAGGCTCAGACGGTGTTTGGCCTGCCAGCGGGCGAGCCGGCAGCCGTGCAGGGAAGGGTAATCACCCCGAAGGACGTGGCCCGCATCCGCTCGACCGGGCAGATCGCGATCAGCCCGGACGGCTCTGAGATCGCCTACACGCTAAGCGTTCCGGGCGAGCCCGGCGGTGACCGGAACGGGCCGGCCTGGGCGGAGCTTCACGTGGTGTCCTTCGACGGGACGCGCGATCGGCCCTTTATCACTGGTGAGGTGAACGTCTCACACCTGCGCTGGAGCCCCGACGGCGCGTACGTAAGCTACTTGGCCCGGCGCGAGGGCGATGACCACACATCGATCTACGCGATCCCTGCCGAGTCGGGCGAGTCGGTCCGGCTCTACGGGCACGAGACGAGCGTGCTCGCCTTTGACTGGCGGCCGGACGGGCGGGCGATCGCTTTCGTGGCCATTGAGGCGGTGCCGGAAGACCTGGCGGAGCTGAGGGGGCTAGGCTTCAACCAGGAGATCTACGAAGAGGATTGGCTGTCGCGGCGTCTCTACGTACTGGAGCTGCCGAACGGCCCCGAAGGTCCGGCCGGCGCGGTGCGGACCGTGGAGGTACCGGGGCAGCCGTGGAGTGTGGCCTGGGACCCGGACGGCAGGCGGTTGCTGACGGATCTCTCGCCGACGCCGCTGGTCGACGACCGCTACATGTATCGGCGTCCGCATGTGATCGACGCGTCATCGGGCGAGGTTCTGGCAGCGATCGAGAATCCGGGCAAGCTGGGAGCGTTCGACTGGTCGCCCGATGGGAGGACGATCGCGCTGATCTCGGCCGTCGACATCAACGATCCCCGGGAAGGCCGCCTGATGGTTGTGCCGGCGGCCGGCGGAGCGCTGCGCGATCTGTTGCCCGGCCTGGAGGGGCATGTCGAGTCCTTCGCCTTCGTCGCGAGGGACCGCTTGGTCTACCTGGCGGGGATCGGTGTGGGCAGCCGCTTGGGTCGCGTGAAGACTGACGGCGGCGACGCCGAGATCCTGTTCGAGAGCAGCGACCCCGTTCTCGCCGGGCTGAGCGTCGATGCGAGGGGCCGCTTCGCTGCGTTGGCGGCTGAATCGCCGAGCTTCCCGCGGGAGGTGTTTGCCATGCGTGTCGACCGGGCCGGCGAGCCGAACCGGCTGACCGACGCCAACGCGTGGCTGGCGGAGATTCGCTTCGCCCGGCAGGAGATCGTCCGTTGGACCGCTGAGGATGGGCTGGAGATCGAGGGCCTACTCATCCACCCGCTAGATGGAAGCGTGAACGCCCCGACGGTCGTCGTCGCCCATGGCGGTCCCGAGTCGCACTTCAAGAACGGCTGGTTGACCACCTACAGCCGCCCTGGGCAGATGAGCGCCGCGCGAGGCTACGCCGTGTTCTATCCCAATTACCGGGGTAGCACGGGCCGCGGCGTCGCCTTCTCCAAAGCGGATCAGGCTGACGGTGCCGGCGCCGAGTTTGACGACGTGCTGGCCGGTGTGGAGTATCTGATCGAGCGGGGGGTAGCCGATCCGGATCGGGTAGGGATCACCGGCGGCTCGTACGGCGGCTACTTCACGGCCTGGGCCGCGACGCGGCACAGTCAGCGCTTCGCCGCAGGCGTCATGTCCGTCGGCATTTCCAACCAGCTCTCCAAGACTGGCACCAGCGACATACCACGGGAAATGGAGCTGGTCCATTGGCTCTCAAACCCGTACGAGAACCCGGACCTGTTCTTGGAGCGGAGCCCGATCATGTACGTGAACAACGCGCAGACACCGCTCCTGATCACGCACGGCAAGGAAGACCCGCGGGTCAACCCCGGCCAGTCGCGCGAGCTGTATCGCGGCATCAAGATGCAGACCGATACACCAGTGCGCCTGGTTCTTTATCCGGGTGAAGGCCACGGCAACCGGAGGGCGGCGGCGCGTTACGACTACACGTTACGGCTGCTGCGCTGGTTCGACTGGTTTCTGAAGGAAGGGAAGACCGAACTCCCGCCGTGGAAGGTCGATTACGAGCTGAAGCCGGACGTCATGTAGCTAATATGGGAATTGGGAATCCGTGACTAATTGACTACTTGAACAATAGACTACTCGAGTTGAGAATGGCCGCTTGGCACGCCTTGCGGCCATTCCTCATTCAGATGCTCAATTATTCAAGTAGTCAAGTAATCCTGGATTCCCTATCTCCCACCCCAACGACCCTACCTCAGACACTCACCCGTCCAGCGAGCAATGTTCTCCCCGAACTTGAAAGCGAGTGCGCGATGTATTTCGGCGTCCGGCACGCCGAGGATGTCCTCGGAGGCCAGTCGCTCGCGTTCCAGCTCCAGGTGATAGGCACGAATCCAGCTCTCGAGCTGCGCTGGGACGACCTCGGGGTGGAATTGCACGCCGTAGGCGGTCGAGCCGAGGCGGAACGCCTGAACGTAGCGCTCTGTGCGCGCCAACAGCTCGGCATCCGCCGGAAGGTCGAAGGTGTCGCCGTGCCAGTGGAAAGTCTCGAAGGTCTCGGGAAAACCTGCCCAGAGCGGGTCGTTCGCGCCGGCTTCGGTGAGCTGCACCGGCGCCCAACCGATCTCCTTTCCATGCGCGCCGGGATAAACACGGGCTCCGGCGGCGGCGGCGAGTAGCTGTGCACCGAGGCAGATGCCAAGTACCGGTCGCTCGGCGGCCAGAAAAGCACGAATCAGATCGATTACGCTGCTGAGATAGGGGTGACGGTCGATCTCGTAGGCGCCCATCGGGCCGCCCAGGACTATGAGACTGCCGATGCCAACGACACGACGCTCATCGGGCAGCGACTCGGCGTCCACGTAGTCGGGGCTGATGCCGGCGTGCTCGAGGGCCTCGCCGAGGTAGCCGAGGTCTTCGATCTCGACATGACGGATGACCGTGCAGTCACCGCGCAATCCGTTCAAACCATAGCTCCGTTAGAGAGACGGGCCGTGCCCTAATCAACACGGGTATCGAACGTTAAGATTTGGCGGCGACGGCAGTGTGGCAAGCGGGAAGTGATCGAGCTTTCGGTCGTGTGCGGGAGCGGAAGGTCAGTATGCTGCTCGCTAAGGTGCAGCGGCTCGGTCGGCAGGCGGATCGGACTGTCGATCAGCCGATGAACAGCGAGATGTCCTCTCCCTCCTGCACGGTATCGGCGCGCGCTTCGTGAGAGCGAGCTCTGTCTTGTTTTGCCCAACCGAGCAGCCCCAGCAAAGCGAGCGAGATGATCGACAACAGCAAGCCGGATTTCATCCCAGACCTCCACGAACCAATCTAATTCTTATTACACCAGTCTCGTTAACTCGATCCCTAGAAAGGTGAAGGCGCGGGCCTTGCGACCCGCGCCTTTGGGGCGACCACCGACCATGACACCGCTGCCCAAGGTATGGTTTCATGGTAGGTCCGGCATGTGTGCGGGAACCGGCCTGTTCGGCTTTGGCCGGCGTCTGGTGAGGCCGAACGCTCCGGCCTCCCGGTACCGGTGATACGAGTGACGGTCGGTGGTGAGGAAAAGTCTGCCCGACGCGAAGCCGGTCGCGACGACCGATCCGGTCATGCTGACCGAGGGGTGTCGGTCCTTTTGACCGGTCAAAATCAGCGTCATGAAGGCTCGCATCGGGAACCTGTTTCGCTAAGTTGTTAATTTGGTTGGCTTTGCTCGGGTTGTCTCCCGACTCCCTAGGCTGGCAGAGCACGCGTCCTGCCATCCCTCGCCAATAACAAGAGGCGATTTGCGTGCCAGACCGCGGCAGGTCTGGCGGCTTCCGACGGACCTCCCCCGCGGGAGTGATTCCGGGGGAACGTTTGTTTGCCCCGACCCTCAGGCGCCGCTGCCCGTCAGCTCGTTTAACAAGCGGGCCAGGCAACGGGCTTGGGCGCGGCGCGTGTAGGTCTTAACGGCCCCCGTCCGGGTCGGGGCGCTTAAGAGGCCTGAGTCGGCGAACTCGCGGAGCCAGACCTCGAGGCGGTGGGCGATGATCTGCGGGTCGTCGCTCAGGTCGGGCAGAGCGCAATCGCGGAGGATTCGCGAGGCTTCGCCACCGGGGGGTCCGACGGCGAGGATTGGGCGGCCGGCGCCGAGATACTCGAACAGCTTAGCGCTGAGCCAACCCAGCTCCGGATCGCTCCAGCCCAGGAATAGCAGGGCGGACGCGGACGCTTGCTCGGCGAGGCACTCTCGGTGAGGGACAGCCGGCAGGTGGCGCAGGAGATGAGCTACGCCGTGGCGCTCGGCTAGGCCGGCCAGGGCGCCAGGCGCTGTACCGATGAAGCGGACCTGAAACCCCGATCGATCGAGGTCGAGCTCGGACCGGTTCGCCAGCAGGGCCAGCGCCTTGAAGAGTGGTTCAGGGTCCTGACCGGGGCGGATCAGCGTCCCGACATAAGTCAATACGAACTCGGAAGCGGACTGGGGTTCGGGAGGATAGTCAGCCGGGTCGAACCCGTTGTACACGACCTCGACGTCACGACCGTGCAGCTCGCGAAGCTTGCTTGCCCAGGTGGGCGCGACGGTGGTGATCAGCGCAGCCTTACGCAGCACCCGGCGTTCCAGCCACCTCTCCAGATAGCGGAAAGCTTCGATTCGGGCGTCCCAGTGGTTATCGGACCAGAGGTCGCGGTAGTCGGCGATCCAGGGGAGTGCGGAGCGGCGTTGGAGCCGAGCGGCGACGATATGCGAGCTGGGCGGCCCGGAGGAGCTCAAGATCGCATGGAAGTCGCCCGACTCGAGGAGGCGACTGCCCTCGGCGACGGCGAACGGTACCCACCCGATTGTCGCATCCGGCATCCGCACCGAGCTCATCGGCAACAGGTGCCGCAGCACGCTGTAGGCGGCGCGACCTATCGTTCGGCCGCGGGCGGTCCGCTCACGGAGCGATACAGCACCTTCAGCTTGGTCGGCGTGGCTTCGCGCCGCTTGGACTCTCCAAGGCGACGCGAATCGAGTGGCGTGAACATTCACGGACCCGCCGCCAGCAGCTTCGGTTCGCGCAGTGAGAACCGTTGGAGTCCAGCCGAACTCGGGTAGATACTGCACGAACTTCGACACCCGCAGTCCGCCTACCGCCCGGTTCGGAGGGTAGAAGAAGGAAACGATGAGCAGCCTGTGGCCTTCAGTCATCTAGCCCGAGCGATCTCGTTGAGCCAAGGGTCCATTTCCGCGCCGGATCGTATGACGGGGGCGAGCCGGCGTGCGCGCTCCTTGAAGCCGGCGAACAGGCTGGGCCGCGCCGCCCAACGCAGGAGCTCGACGCTCAGCTCGTTGATGGGCATCGCCCGGCCTACGCCGTCTTCGCGGATGTTGTCGGCGACCGCTCTCAGGTCTGTGCTGAGCACGGCGAGGCCGTTCGAGACATACGCCGAGTACTTGGACGTCGGTGTCAGATGGAAGTACGGGTTGTCGGTGGGCCAGAGGATCAGTCCGGCATCGCATCGCCCGGCCAGCCAATCGTGTGTGGCGAGGTTGAGCCGACCGTAGTGGCGGGCGTTGGTGACGCCGAGCTCATCGAACCAAGTCTCGACGGCTTCGCGGCCCGGGCCGCAAACGTGGAGGCGCGCCTGGGGTGCAGTCTGAATCGAGCGGAGGATTCGCCGGAAGTTCGACGCGATGGTCGTGTCGATAGCACCCGAGTAAAGAAAGTTCACCTTCCCGGCTTCGAACTCCATCTCCGGTTCGCCCTCGGGCTGCGCGGCCGGCACATAGAGGTTGCGCTGGAAGGCCCGGAACCTTTCGCGCTCGATTCCGTGCTGGTCGACGATTGTGTCCTGATACCCCGGAGGTGTGACAATCATATGGGCTGCCCGTAGCAGGCGGCTCTCGATGGCGCGCAGCTGAGCGATCGGCATTTCCGACGGCGGCCCACCAGCCGCGGCTGTTCCCTCGGCCATCTCGATTGGCAAGTCCTCCATGATCACGATGATGCGCTGCCCCGTCATACGCGCCTTCAGCCTTAGGGCCTGGTAGCCACGGCGAGCCATAGCCAGCAGGGTGGGGTGGTTGAGGTGGGCGAGCACCGGCACCTTCGGGTAAAGGAACAGCAGGTACTTCGATCGGTCGGTCAGCAGTTGCCGGAACTGACCCGCCATCCAGCGGAGAGCTGCCAGCCGTTCGTTGAAGGTCGCTCGTACTGCGGGCTCGACGGGCCGTAGCCACTGGAGTCGCGTATCGATGTGTTCGCTGTGCCGTTCGAGCAGCGCCGCGAGCGCCTGGATGTAGATACCCGTCGCCGATGCGGCGGGCACGCCCGGGGCGCCGGGCTCAAAGGCGTAGAAGCTGACGGTTCTTCTCAAGCTTGTACCATTAGATCGCGTCCGCGAATCCCGGCTCGATCTTCTTGAAGAGCCAATAGCCCAGGCCGGCGACCACCACCGACCCCGCCAGGGCTACCGCGAGGGTTTTCCAGTCCGGCAACGTGCCCAGCGCAGTGACGTGCCGGAAGCCATCAAGTATTCCCGCCGCAGGGTTCAGCGTCACGTAATATGGGCGCCAGCTCGCCGGCACAGACGAGAGCGGGTAGACAACGGGACTGCCGAACATCCAAAGCTGGATCAGGAACGGCAGCGCGTAGCGGAAGTCGCGGTAATAAACGTTAAGAGCGCCAACGGCCAGCGCGACACCAGAGGCGAGCAGGGCGAGGGCCAGCCAGAGCGGGAATGCCAGGAGTGTCACCAGCGCGAGGCGCATGCCTAGAATCGGGCCGAGAATTAGTAGAATTAGAAAGGCGAAGGCGAAGTCGAGCCCCGCGCTCAGCACGGCGCCGAGGATCGGCACCTCGCGGGGGAAATAGACCTTGCGAACCAGACCGGCGTCGCCGAGCAGCGCCTGGGCGCCGAGGCTGACTGATGTCTGCAGGAATATCCACGGCACGAGCGCCGAGAGCGCGAAGGCCGCGTACGGCACTCCACCGCCCGAGATCCGCGCCACGCGGCCGAAGAATAGCGCGAAGATCACCAGGAAACCCAGCGGCTGCAGCGTCGCCCAAGCGAAGCCCAGCAGCGCCTGCTTGTACTTCACCCGTACGTCGCGCTCGGCAAACGCCAGTACGAGCGACCGCGAGCCCCATAGCTCGGCCAAGCTCGCCCATAGGTTGGCGCGTCGGCGCGCCTCGATCGTGAACTCCGCGGTCGACATCAGGTCTCCGTTCGCCGACGGTTGCGGCCTCGGTTGGCCAGGCTCGCCTCGCACAGTCCCCAGATCCTACCCGCTTGCAGGCTGGCGGTCAGTAGGCCGGCGGCGCACCAGCGGCGCGCTGCGTGAGCCAGCGATCGCGCGACGGCGAGCAATTCGGTTCGCACTCGATAGCTCCGCCCGACGGCGTGCGCGAAGACGACCTGTGCCCGACCTCTACGGAACCGCACGCGGACCATCCTCCAGAAGCGCAAGTCGTCCTGGGTACGCCGATGCCACACCCACGCGTCGGGTGTGTAGATAATACGGCCGCCCGCGTCGAGAAGGCGAAGCTCCCATTCCTCCTCGTCGCCGGCGACAAAGAGCGACTCGTTCAACAGCCCGATCCGCTCGAAGGCCGAGCGACGGACGGCCATGTTGGCGCTCCACACCAACCGCGTTTCCTTCTCCTCGTCGCCTAAGTCCAGCTCGGTGTCTCCGAACGGTTCCCGACCACAGAATCGCGGTGGCTTACCTTCGAATCGAAGCTTAATCCTGCCGCCGATGCAATCGGCCTGAGGGTTGCGCTGTGCGCATTCGACCAGTGCCCGCAGCCAGTCGTCGGGCGCTTCGATGTCGTCATCTGCGAGCACGATGAGATCACCGCGCGCGGCCCGGATCCCCGCGTTCCTTGCGGCATTGGCACAGGCCGCCGGCTGGCGCACGTACTTGACGCTCGGATCGCAGCCGGCCTGAAAGGCGCGCATCTTCTGCGGCGTATCATCGGTAGAGCCGTCATCGACAACGATGATCTCGTAACTGTTCGCTGGGTAGTCCTGCGCCAGCAGACTGTCCACCGTTTCCTTCAGCAGCTTCGCCCGGTTCCGGGTCGGTATGACGATCGAGACAAATGACGAGTCCGGCATGGCTAACGCGGCACGCGTGCGAACCAGAGTCCGGTAGCGCGCCAGACGGCGAAGCGCAGGCGCAAGAGAAGCCTCCTGAGGCCGGTCGTCTTCACATACACCAGTCCGGCGCGCGGCCTCAGCCCCAGGTTGCTGAGGTGAATATCCCAGCGCATACCGCTGAACCGCCGCACCCCTTCGGGTAGGTGACACGGGTGCTGGTCGTCCTTCTCGAAGGTGCCGCGCTGGAGCATGAGTCCGCCGGGCCGCAAATGCTGCATCAGCACTCGGGCGGCGGCGAGTGGATCGGTCAGGTGCTCGAACACGTCGAAGCAGACTACGATGTCGTAAGTGCCGGCCGGCTCGGGAAGCCCCGATCGCGATTCACGGAACGTGGCGGCTAGGCCGCGGCGCTGGAAGCGGTGGCGCGCGAAGCGGAAGGCGGGGCTGTCGATATCGCTAACTGTGACCTCGTAGCCCTGGGCGGCGAGCAACAGTGCGTCGGTCCCGACCCCGCATCCGAAGTCGAAGACGCGTCGCCAGCCGGCTGCCGGGGAATGATGCTCGGCCACGAATGACAGCGCTTCCCGGTAAGCACCGCGCTCGCGGCTGGCGTGCCACTGCATCAGCTCCCAAATGTATTCGTCGGCCGAGCGGTAGAACTCGAGGATCTCCTGCGGTGTCCTGGGATCGGCGCGCCGCCAGGCCTCCGCCAGGTCGGCGGGCGTGTACGAGTGGATACGCTCGCGACAGACCGCGTTGCTCATTCCGGTGAAGCTCGCGAGATCGTCGAGGTCCTCGTCGCTGAGGAACACGGGGTCGAACCGAACCGCTGCGGTCCGCTCGAGGCGATCGAGCTCCGTCACTGACTCACCGCCCATTCGTGATCGACGTAGACCGGCCCGTCGGTCGAGAGGTGGGCCTGGGCGGCCGGACCGGTACGCTCGGCCGTTTCGGTCACCCGGAACGTACCGATCGGCTGCCAGTCGAAGAGATCGCCGTAAGCCTGCTCGGAACGCACCGAGCACCAGACCTGATAGACGCGAGGGAGCAGCGGCACGGCTCGCAGTCGGCAGGAGACGGTCACACGGCCGTCGACCCGGTCCGGGGCGCCACCGTCCACCAGCATGCTGCAGAGGATGAGGTTGCCCGGTCGGCCATCGGTGATCCCGATGCTCACGTGCGGTCGGTTGACGGGCACCAGCGCCTCGAAGCCGAGCCTGATCTCGATGTCCTCGCCGGTCTCGAAGGCGTAGCGCTCCGCGCCGCCCGGCTCGTGGCAGGTGGCGCTGACAAGCCGCAGGTACTGTGACGGATGTGGCGTAATGGTCTCCGCCAGTCGGTGCTGGTGAGCCGAGTCTACCCAATCGAGATAGGAACGTAAAACGTCCTTGGCACTGCCCTCGCTCTGCACCCGACCATCGAGCAGGAAGATGCCTCGTCGGCAGATCGCCTCCACGGCCGAGAGGTTGTGGGAAACGAATAGGAGAGTGCGGCCTTCTGCCACCAAGCGAGTCATTCGCTCGACACACTTCGCCTGGAAGCCGGCATCGCCGACGGCGAGCGCCTCGTCGACCACGAACACCTCGGGGTCGAGGTGGGAGGCTATGGCGAAGCCGAGCCGCAACTGCATCCCCGACGAGTACATCTTCACGGGCGTATCGATGACGTGACCGAGCTCGGCGAACTCGACGATCTCGTCGAACCGGCGGCGGACCTCCGCTTTGCTCATCCCGAGGATCTGCCCGTAGAGCCAGATGTTCTCTCGGGCGGTGAGCTCGGGGTGAACGCCCGAGCCGACCTCGATTAGCGCGCCGACCCGGCCGCGCACCCGCGCCCGACCCGCGGTCGGATAAGTGATCCTCGAGATGATCTTCAGAGCGGTCGTCTTGCCGGCGCCGTTCGGCCCGATGATGGCGAACGACTCCCCGTCACCGACCTCGAACGAGATGTCCTTGAGGGCGAGGATGCCGCGGGGGGCCGGCCGCGCACCGCGCAGTCGCTGTGGAATCCGTCGCAGCGCCGCACTCAGATCGTGGCGGAGCGACGCGTACCGGGGACCGCCGCCACGATATCGCTTGGTTACGTTTTCGAATCGAACCGACCAGGTCATCGCTACTCGCTCACGAGTGTGGCTGCGCGGAGCAGCTCGAGCTCTGCAGGTATCACCGTCTCGGCGGCGCAGCGCTCCACGACATGGGCCCGTGCATTTCGGCCCATCGCTTGAAGTCGTTGCCGATCGCTCGTCAGCTCAAGCACCGCCCGCTGCAAACTCGCCGGCTCGCCCCGCTTTACGAGGTAACCGTCGGCCCCGTCGCGAACGAACTCGGGGATGCCGCCGGCACGAGCGGCGACGACGGGAAGGCCGCATGCCATGGCCTCGCACATCGCGACGCCCTGGGCTTCGGTCCGAGCGGGGGCGACGAAGTAGTCGAACTCGTTCATAAGCGTTGGGACTTCTGCGTGCGGGACCGCTCTCTCCTCCAATGTGACGGCCGCGTTCGTAGCGTCGATCTGCTGCTGTATCAGCCCCGCCTCGGGTCCGGTGCCGACGATGGTCAGGTCCGTTTCGTGGAGGCCGGAGTAAGCAGCGATCGCGACGTCCAGCCCGTACTTGCGAGCGAGCCCCCGCAGCGCCAGCCCTCGGGGACGTTCGTCCGCCCGCGCCGCGGGCGCCAGAGGCCGGAACCGCTGCACGTCCACTGCGTTCGGTATCGTCGCCGTGCGTGGATGGACGAAGCGCATGCTACGTTCGGCGGTGCGCCGCATCCATTGCGAGACGTACACGACCGCCGCCGACTTAGCCAGGAAGCGACCCAGCCGCCAGAGCTTGCGCGCATCGTGGGGGAGCGAAAGAATTCGCGCCAGCCCGCGGTGGTAGCCGTGGAGCGCTGTGAACATGGCTTCGTAGCCGTGGATCCAGACGACCCGCGGCAGGGGCAGTCGGTCCGACAGGCGCGTGTGTGCACTGCCCGGGTACGGCGTGTGCACCGCGACAGCGTCCGCGTTGAAGGCCTCGCAGTCGGCTCTTGCCCTCTCGACGTCGCCGCCCACTATGGGAATCCGCTCGTACTCACTCTCGGGCTGACCGTCGCGCCGGGGGCGATACACCCTCACCTCATGCCCCGCTGCCTGGTAGGCGGAGGCGCGGGTATGGACGTAGACACCGCTTCCCGGGTTGGCCTGATCCGGGTAGTACTCGGTCAAGATCGCTATCTTCATTCGGTTTGCGGACGGGGCGGGTTGGGCAAGGGGGCACTCTAAGATGAACTCACTCCCATCCCGATTGCAACATCGGGATAACGTTGACGGGGCCCGCGAGCGAGCCGATCTTTAACCTGCCCTCCGCTCCGCGTTATCTGCCACCTGCCCGTTGGGGGCCAGTCTTCTAACTGCGATAGGGTGAAGCGAGCAAACGCCATCGTCCCAATCGTCGGCACCGCCCTGGCACTATTGGCGGGACTGGCGGCGCAAAGCATGGGTGTGGTCGCGGTCGTCGGCCTGGTCGGTATCGGCCTGGCCGCGGCCGCCTTCATCGATCTCCGTATCACCCTGCTGGCGATCGCACCGGCGATGGTCCTCCTGCCGGAACTGCCGCTGGCTCTGCCGCTGCGGACCGAGGACCTGCTACTCGCTCCACTCGCTGCCGCCTGGCTGACCCGTCTGGCTTTGGGACTCGAGAGCTTGCCCAGGACGCCCCTGAACCGCCCGCTGTTCGCGATCATCATCGTCGAGTCGGCGGCCGTTCTCTGGGGCGCCTATCGAGGCACCGCCGGCATCTCACCGGTGCTCTACAGCTCCACGTTCTTCTTTCTGAAGACGGTGGAGGTGACGCTGATGTACTTCATCGTCATCTCGGCGATTCGCAGCGAGCGCGATCTTCGCCTGTTCACGTATGTGTTCTGTGCGGCCGCTGCGGCGCTGGGGGTGTGGGGGGTGCTAGAGCGGCTCGCAGGCGGCGGCGCGGCGATCACGGGGCCGGCCGGCCACGCTGGTTACAGTCTGCTCGGTCTCACGTTTGTCGTGCTGCTGGCGGTCTT
>JABAOC010006495.1_pt4 | contig 34524 bp, 27 predicted proteins | sample 7062161 | NCBI WGS metagenome assembly JABAOC01 (sample SAMN14538625, study PRJNA623070) | marine sediment metagenome | biome: marine biome [ENVO:00000428]; feature: marine pelagic biome [ENVO:01000023]; material: deep marine sediment [ENVO:00002113] | place: India: Gulf of Khambhat ... | reverse complement strand
TACCTCTACCCCGGCGGCCTTCTTAGACTCTTCCCGCGGCGATATCAAGAACAACGTCGGCTTCCCGACGGCCCCCGCCGGCAGCTTGAGCGACGCGCGTTCGCCCCCCACGGTCCCGCCGCCCGAAGCCAGGAAGCCCGCGTTGAAGCCCTTCTGGCCGGAGACTATGTTACCGCCCGTGTCCGCGGCCCGCCACTTCAACGTCCCGCTGCCCTTACCGCCTATATCCATGACGAACGTGCCGAGGAAATTTTTGTTGCCGGACCCTGCCGACATACTAATAAGCTCGGCGCGCCTTTCGCCGTTGTCGAACTTAAACCACACTTCAGCTTCCGCTTTGCCGAAAAGCGTCTCGTCGGCGCCGACCAGCACCTCGATGTAGTCCGGGTTGGCCTGGGTTAAACCAAGGCCGGCTACTACTGCCGGGGGACGGGCATCTTGGGTCGGGATGAAGGAATAGGCAAAGGGCAATTCCGATCCCGCATATGCGATGTTGCTGATGATCGCGACGATCGCCTGGTACTGGCCCGGGTTGCGTATCTGGATTATACCCTTATCCTCGGGCGTAAACATGCGCGTGTCCTGCCCCTGTTTGCCCTTCAAGTCGGTCCAGGTCGCGCCGTCCTTGGTCACGAAAACCCCGCCCGCCCAGTCTTTAGTCGCGTCGGCGTTGTCCTTGTCGCCCTCGAAAGTTACGAGCGCTATCGGCCAAGTACCGAGGGGGTTATTAAATCGGTAGAAGCCATGGCCGAGGTGGTTCATACGGAAAGCTGAGGTGGGCTTGTAATTCCTTATCGGGTACTCGGTCGGGCCCCAGGTATTCTGAGGATTAACCGTCGTGAACTGCTTACCGTACGTGTAGTGCTTGCCGTCGTCGCGCGTGCCCGTAAACCAGTTCCAAGTGGTCCAATACTCGAATATATCCTTGCACGCGCGGCCGTCGAGGTATGGGTTTTCCTCGCTGTAGTATCCCGCGAGAAAGCCGACGGCCTCTTTACTCTCGCGATCCACGGCCGGGTCTTTGGTATACCACTCGTCACCTTTTGAGAGGGCCCGCCATACGTCCCGGACCATCCAGAAGTTGGCGGGGCGGGGCTTCCATTCCGGCGGGTTCCAGAAACGGCTTTCCCAGTCGCTGAGGAAGTAGTTCCAAATCACCGACATATAACCGCCGCCGCCGGGATCGTCGAGCGCCCTCAGCGTGTTACCCAAATACTCGTTAGCCCGGCCTATAGCGCCCTGGTCGCCGGGGAAGACCTCGTTCTGGGCCCAAGTCGAGGAAGCCTCGAAGTACCAACGGGGCGTACTGGTGGGCGACGACTCCACAGCATCGAACATATACTGGCAGCCGTGATTGAGCTCGTGGACGACGGTAACTCTCTCCGGAGAGCCACCTAACTTTTGGAATTCGTTCCGGAGCAAGAAATACGGCGTCCGGTCGTTGCGGTAGGTTTCCCTAAACTCGAACGGGTCGCTCGCCGTCATGCCGATTACGCCGCCCTGAAATTGACCCAGGTACGCGTCCCAACGGTCATTGCCGCCATAATCGTATTCCGGGTCGGGGGGGTAATCGATATCCGGATAGTAATCCTTGAGGGGCAAGTACTTCTGTTCCTCCGGGTCGGGGTGCTTGAACCAATCGTGTTCCGTGAATACTTTCCACGCGTATTCCAAAGCTTCGGCGTAGTCCTCGATCATGTCCGGGATGCCGTTTTTATTCAGGTCTCCCTTATCTTTGATCGCGTTCGGCCCCTCTTCGACCCAGTGGATGCGGAAGCTGCCTTTCTTCGAATAAAGCGGCGGCGAGTCGTAATGGAAGACGGGTAGGCCGCCGTAGTTAGACGACGTGTTGAACGCGTTTGTGAAATCGAGGCGGCGGTACCTCGTGCCGCTATCGAAACCGGTCGGGCCGAAACAGTTACCGTACACCTCGATCAATTTTTTCTGTACTTGAGGACGCATGCGGGGCCAGCGGGCCTGAAGCTCGAGCCAGACGGGCGTCCCCGAAACCCAATCCTCGGCGTAATACTCGGCCCGATATTTCTCCGGGACCTGGGCCAGCGTCGTAGGCGTAAGGGCGAAGAACCGATACATCAACGACGTATCGTAATCGATCTCGCGCGTTTTTAACGCGACGTCGATCTTGTATTCGATCGTATTTTCCTTAGCAGCCAGCCGCCCGGCCCACGCACCCGTAGCGCCCGCGAGCGCCGCGGCAGCTAAAATAAGTATCATCTTCCTCACTTTATCAACCCCTTCGCAGAGCTTTTACCCAGCTCTTAAGCTCCCACCGGGGAGCATTTTTCACACTTATATTAACGGTTATCATAACGCCCTTATTGTGTCAAGCTTTTTTTAACGGGAATTATTACAGAGCCGTAAAAGCTCAGCCGATGCGGCTCTCCGCTTTGTCGCGGACCCGCGAAAGCTCCCTCAGCCGCGCGTCGATTTCGGCCAACACGCCCTCATAAAGCGCCCGGGCCTCCGGGTCCTCCATGCCGGCGACGTTTATTTGGATATTATACGCCGCCGAGCGCGCCGCCGCCTCGAGACACAACGCGCCGCAAGCCACGTCCGAAACCGCGCTCTTCGCACCCCACTCCGCCAGGGCTTCCCCCGCCTCGAGCGCCGCCAGCGCCGTTCGCGCCGTCTCCATCGGCACGCTCGCGGCCCCTATCGTCGCCTCCTCGACGGCCGCTTTTCGCGCCTCCCGCTCGCCCTCTTCCTCCTTCGGCATTCTAAACGCGGCCATCACTTTTTCGAATGCTGCGGCGTCCTCATCTATTAGCGCCACGAACCTCTCGCGCATCGGCCCGAGCAACTTGAGCGCCTCTTCGATAGCCGTTTTGTCTTCCGGCTTCTTCTTCCCCATAGTTATCTCGCCGACCATCGCCAAGAGCGAAGCCCCCAACGCCCCGGCCAACGCCGCGACGCTGCCGCCGCCCGGGACCGGCGCCGAACTGGCAAGGGTATCGAGAAACTCCTCAATCTTCTGGCTGCCGTACGTCATGCTCCAACCTCCTCACGGAGTGTAAACGAGCTGAGTTCCCACCGAGTACTTATGGACTTATCTTGCAAAATCATTAAAACCCACTAAACGCAGCCCGCGTGGGTTTATAAGGGTAAGACAACTTATAGACCTAAAGCGTCCGCGCGGCCGAGATTACGCGCGGGCGAACTTGGAAGCTTCACGCATCCCTTACCTGTTCGCCGTCGCGGAAGAGGTAACGTTTGATCTTCCTCGTAGTAGTCTTAGGTAGCTCTTCCTTACGGACCTTTATAATTTTTACCCTTTTATAATCGGCGAGGGAGCGGCAACAATCGCCAACGGCGTCGCGTACGCGGCCCTCGACGAACGCGTCCGTTAGGGGCACGCCCGCCCGCTTCGCCTCCCCCTCGAGATACTCGTAATCGGGAAAAATTACGGCGCCCACGACTTCGCGGCCGCTCGCCTCGTCGCGCATGGGCATCACCGCGGCCTCCGCAATTTCCGGCACGGCGCCAAGCTCCACCTCGACCTCCTCCGGGTATACGTTCTTGCCGGCGGGCGTCACGATCACGTTCTTAATCCGGCCGGTTATATAAAGGTATCCCTCGCGGTCGAGCCACCCGGCGTCGCCGCTGTAAAACCATCCGTCGCGAAGGACGCTCGCGGTCATAGCCGGGTCGCCGTAGTAACCCACCATAACGTTGTCCCCCGCGACGGCCACCTCGCCGACGCCCTCCGCGTTAGGCTCGTGGATGCGAACGCGGACGCCGGGGACCGTAAGGCCGCTCGAGGCGAACTTGATGCGCCGGGGCACGTTCACGGAAACGACGGGGGCGGTTTCCGTTAGGCCGTAACCCTGCAGGAGATTCAACCCGAGGTAGTAGAACGTCCGGGAGACCTCGGCTTTAAGGGGCGCCGCCCCGGATATGAACATCCTGATCGTGTCCAGGCCGGCTTTCCGCCTCAGGCCGGCGAAGAGGAACCTCCCGAGATTCACCCCCGTAACCACGTGGAAGGCGCGCGTGAGGGCCATAAAAATTTTGAACAGGCCGCGCGTCAGGGGGGGCGCGTCTCTTACCGCACGCCGCAAGCCCGCCAACATCTTTTCGTAGAGCAGCGGGACGCCGCACATCATCGTTACGCCCGCGTCGCGGATGTCCTCAATAATTTCCTTGGATTTAAAGGAACGGGCGTACGTTATGGCGGCCCCCCCGGCGATGGGAATGAGCATCCCCGCGGTCGCCTCGAAAGTGTGGTGGAGGGGCAGCAGCGAGAGGAAGACGTCGTTCTCGTCGAAGTAGAGCGCTTGGTAAACCTGGTCCACGTTGGCCCCCAGGTTGCGATGGGTCAACATGACGGCTTTGGAGGCGCCGGTGGTGCCGCTCGTAAACAACAAAACGGCCAAGTCGTCCAACCGCACGGCGCGGCCCATAAAGTCCTCTCGCGCCGCGGCGTCCTCGCCCCCGGCCAACGTCTCCGCCCAACCACGTACGCCGCCTTCGCCGGCCTCCCCCATCGAGATAATTTCCCGTAACCCTTCGAGCTTTCCTTTTAGCCCCGCGAAAACGGCCAGCGACGACGGCGCCGACACCACGACCTCGACGCCCGCCCTCGCCATTATGGCCCCAAGTTCCTTCTCTTTCAGCAGCGGGTCGAGGGGAACGCACGCCGCGCCGCCGCCGGTCACGGCCAAGTAGGCGACGGCCCACTCGTAGCGGTTTTCGCCGATTACGGCGACGCGCGTCCCGGGGACCACGCCCATTCTTCCGAGCGCCGCGCCCAGGCGGACGACGTCGTCGAAAAGTCGTTCATACGTTATTCGGGAAAACTCGCCGGAGGGAAGCCGCCGTTGCGCAAAAACGCGTTCGCCGAATTTCTCGCGGGCACGGCTCACGAGGTCACGCACGGTAAAAACGCCTATGCCCGGGCGTATACCTTCGGTCATCTCTTACCTCTCTTAGCCCCGGCGGGGACGGTTTAAGCAAAATAAAATAACGGCTCGAGAATTTTTTTTACGAGGGACGGCAAGCTAAAAGCGGGCCGTCGCTAAGGGCTTTGCGCTTCGCCCTCGCTCTCCGCGGGGGGAAACCGTATTACCCCTTTGAAAACTAAACGCCGATAATAGGCCCCCAGGCCAATAAGCAAGTATCCGGCCGTCCAAAAAAGTGCGGTCACGAGGTTCCCGGCGGGGCCGTACAGGCCGGCCTCGGCAAGGTGCCAATAAATCGCGTCGCCGACGGCGTAGAATATCAGGCCCACTGCCACCTGTACCCACGGCCTCCCCATACCTTGCCCGCCGTATATAGCTATGATTACCAACGCGAGCGCGCCGAGGCCGAAATCGGCAACCGCCAAAAAACAGTCCCGAAAACGCTCCCAAGGCGTCAGGGCCGGGTTGCGCAAGGCCGGCGCGATGACGAAGTTGGCGACTACGATCAGCGCCAACGCCGCGGCCGCGAGTGCCCCCGCTACCGCTTGGGGCGACACGCGCCGCGGCCGCCTCGCAACCTTTATGAGTAAAGCGGCTATTATGAGGGCGGAACCTACTCCGCATAGGAGGTCGGGATAACCCGGGGATAGAGATAAGGTACCCCACCGCGAAACGTGATAGAAGGTTGAAACTTTGCAGCCGAACCAACCGAGGATGCCGAGCGCGAACAGGAACCATATCGTGCGGGCCCGCGGCTCGCGGCGGGCCGGGCTGAAGGCCGCGATGACGAAGAAGGCCGCGATACCCGACGACGCGGCAAGCGCGCCGCTGAGCGTGGTCGGCCGCAGGCCGCCCGACGCCGGCATCAAAATTATCGCCGCGGCGAGCGCAACCAGAAATGAGAGCATGAGCCAAAGGTATATGCTAAGGCGACGCAAGCGGTCTCCCATTCAAGGTTAACACGGCCTCGCCCCCGCGGCAAGGATATTTTTTAAAATAAAAACCCCTCAGCTCAGCTGAGGGGCTACGTATTGATAATTTACTTTACCGAACCACGACCATCCGCTTGGCCGCGGCCTCGCCGCCCGCCTCGAGGCGGTACGTGTACACGCCCGGCGCGAGCGAAGAGACGTTCACCTCGAGCTCGTTCTCGCCCGGTTTGGCGCCGCCGGCGAAGGCCGCCATGACCTTCCGGCCCGCAACGTCGTAAATCGCAATCGTAGCCTCGCAGGCCGTCGGCACCGAGAACGCGAACGTCGTGGCCGCTCGAGCGGGGTTGGGCGCGTTCTGCGCGAGCGCGAAGGATGCCTTGACGCCTATCGTGCACTCGGCCGGCCCGTGCCGCTCTGCCGGCCCGCTAAGCGGCACAACCTCGAGCCAATACTGATAAGTTACGCCCTTGCTCACATCGTCATCTACGTACCTGTACGGCGAGCGGCCCGTTATCAAATCCTTATTTATTTTTCCCGGTTCCGCGGCGACGCGGGCCGATTTAACCGCTCGGTAGAGGTTGAAACCCGCGACGGCCTCCGAAACCTCCCAACTAAGCGCGACGCCCCTCTCATACGCCTCGGCCGTGAAGTGATAAACGTTTACGCCGATGTTGCCTTTATTCAGGAAGAGTTTGTTCGGCCCGCCCTTGGGATAACCGGAGGACCGCGTACAACCCGCTACGACGTCTGCGTAGCCGTCGGCGTTGACGTCGCCGAGGCGCAAACTAAACATGTGAAAAGGCGGCCCGGCGGAATATTTCCATGACGGGTATTTCTCGAGTACGCCGCCCTTGTGGAAATAACCTTCCAACCCGTGCGTAGCCTGCACCAGGTCCAAGTACCCGTCGGCGTCGCAATCTACCAAGAACGATTGCTTGTAGAAGTCATAGTATTCAGACTCCCAATCCGGCTTCGTCGGCAAAACGCCGGCCCGCGAGAAGTAGATGTCCTCGTATTGGTCTTTCGGGGCCCCCGCGTGTGCCCCTACAACAAAGTCGAGCCAGCCGTCACCATTTACGTCGCCCCACGCAAGGGCGTCACAATTCGAGTCGGGGGGAGCGTTGCGCCAACAGGGCTCACCTTCGAGGACGCCGGCGTTATTCCTGAAAACGTACGCGTAACCGGACTCCATATTATAGCGCGTAGCACAGCCGCCGGCGAGGTCCATATCGCCGTCGCCGTCCATATCGCCCCACGCAACTTCAAGGGGGAGGTCGGAGCGCCATAACCACGAAGGCATGACGTCCAAAGTACCCGCGTTGTTTTTGAAAACGTAAAAACCACCGTTAAACTTGTATTCGGCAGCGGCCAACTCGAGGTAACCGTCGTTGTCGACGTCCCCCCAAGCGAGACCCGCGGCCGACACGGTAACCATCGCGGTCCACGATGGCCGTACCTCCAACCCGTTACCGGCGTTTTTATAGACCTTGATGGTCCTGCCGGCCGCGATCGCCACGTCAACGTCGCCGTCAGCGTCGAAGTCGGCCTCGGCCACCGTATACGTATCGTTGCCCGCTTCGGACAGCCACCCGGGGTTCGCTTCCAATTCGCCGTTCTTGTTGAAGTAGATTACGTCGCGGTTGTCGGTTTGAGCGCGGGTCCCGTTACCGGCGAAAAAGTCGAGGCGGTTGGACCACTTGTAATCCACCTCGACGCGGGCGCCGTCGGGCGGCGCGTTCTTGAGCGAGAACCACCCGGCCCGGGCGTCGAAGCAATAATCGGCCCGCGGCACGGGCGTACCGTTTACGCGCACGGCATTTATCGTGAGCGCCGGAAAATGTTCGAGGTAAAAAACGTGCCGCTGGCCGTCGCCCGTTTTGCGTTCGCCGTTAACGACTTGCCAACCGTCGCCGTTGAAGTCGGCCAACGCGACCTCGATTGTAGAACGTTCGTCCGCGCTCTCCCAATCCGGCGTGTACCCGAAGCAGGGCCGCGCGAAAACGAATAACGGATACAAAATTGCGCCGGCCGCGACCGCAAATATTACCTTCTTCATCCCCTTGCCTCCTTTTACGGCGTATAAGAGCTCCACCCCGCCTTAGCGGAATAAAGCTTTAACCTTTCCCACCGACGCCGGCTCGGCCGAGGGGTGCTCCTGTACGTTGAACCGTATGATAGAATATATTCCGTTCTCCACGTCGCTAGTACTTATCCATACGTACTCGCCGTCGAAAGCACACCCGTGGGGGTGGCCGTACCGCATAGCAGAAAACGAGGCCAGAACGGACCCCTGCAACGTACACTTATATACCAACTTATAGTCGCGGTGAGGGTACGTTATCCAAAGGTAACCATTCGCGTCGTAGGCTAAATCGCCCGGCCCGAAACTAAGCGTATAAGACGAATAAATCGAACCCGTCATAGGGTGTATTAGGTGAAGGCCCCCCACCCCCGTACAGTACATATGAGATTCATCCACGTACGCGACTCCCCAGGGGCCGCCGCCGGGCGCGGGGAACGAGCCGTGTATCGAGCTCGAGCCATCTACGTAGCGGTTAACGTAGTACGTACGGCGGTCTACGACCCAATAGTAAATCCGGCCGTTTACCGCCCCGACGGTTATACCGCGACTCCAAACCGCTTTTAGAGGATGATAGCTTATTATGGACCCGGTGGTCGTCGTCCGCCACACAACCTGGCCGCAATAAGCCGCTATGTAGAGGTACCCGGGCCGGTAAGACATGCCGAAAGGCCAATTACTAGGCGCTTTGAAAGAAGATATGACGCTCCCGAACCCCGTCGCGAAAACATAGACCGGCGCGCACGCCGCGACGCCGGCCACTAGTATGATTATTTTCTTCATATCCCTGCCTCTTTTCCCTTGCAAGAAAATTTTAATATAAACTCCGTAAAAAACCAAACGGAAAACCCGGCCTCGCGGCCGGGATTATCGAGCGTTTTTCCTACTTTTCTATATTAACGAACCACTACCATCCGCTTGGCCGCGGCCTCGCCGCCCGCCTCGAGGCGATACGTATACACGCCCGGCGCGAGCGAAGAGACGTCGACCGCGAGCTCGTTCTCGCCCGCCCTGGCGCCGCCGGCGAAGGCCGTCATGACCTTCCGGCCCGCAACGTCGTATATCGCTATTGTAGCATCGCAGGCCGCCGGCACCGAGAACGCAAACGTCGTCGTCGTCCGCGCGGGGTTGGGCGCGTTCTGCGCGAGCGCGAAGGAGGCCTTGACGCCCGCGCCCATGTCGACGCGCGCCGGCCCGTGGAGCGTCCCCTTGCCGTTCAAGTCGACGTCCTCGAGGTAGTACTCGTAGCTCGCGCCCGCTTTAACGGCGTCGTCCACGAAGCGGTACGGCGATTTCCCTACGATAAGGTTGCCGTTGATTTTAACGCGGCCTTCGTCCGAACCGCCTGCCGCCTCGCGGTAGAGGTTGAAGCCGGCGTGGTTGTACTCGCTGGCCGTGGTCCAACGCAGCACCGCCCGGCCGTCGCGCGCGTAGCCGTCGAAGCTCGCCAGCTCGACGCCGACGAACCGCTTCATGTAATTGAGGAACCACATGAAGACGCCCTCGTGCTCCTTGCACGTCGGCTCGATAAGGTTATCGGGAGGACAGAAGCCGCCCTCGTAGCGCGTGTTGACCTCGAAGCACCAACCGTAGATCTTCTTCTTCTCCTTCGTCTCGCCGTAGTGGTAGTCTATCGAACCGCCGTTGACCGGATAGCGTAACATCTCGAGGGACGTGCCGATGCCGTAGCGGCCGCGGAGCTTGGTGTTCATGCCGTTCGCGACTTCGAGGAAGTAATCCCGCTCCGGATTGGGCGCCCTTTCGAGATAATCGTAACAATAGGGGATCAGTATATATTCGCCGTAGCTGTGATAATCGAGCGCGAACTTGAAGTTTACGTTCTTCATCAGGTTCCGGATGGCGGTGGTCTCGGGCTCGCTGAAAGCCGCCGGGCCGCGGTAGGTGCTCGACGAGGGGTTAGGGCTCGAGCCTCGGTTATCGTAGCCCCACTTGTAGCTGTAGTTGCGGTTAAGGTCGACGCCGTAAATGCCGCCGCCGTTGTCGCGCCGGTTCTTGCGCCACCAATAGGAGGGGTTGCCCTCGCTGTGGTTTTCGACGTATACGTGGCCGTCGGGGTTCGCCATCGGCATGAAGTAAATCTCGTAATTATCTACGTAATACTTGATGTCCTTGCTCGTGGCGTAGCCCTCTAGAAGGACCTTGATAAACCACAACGGTATCTCGACGGTCATAAGCTCGCGGGCGTGGTGATTGCCGACGACGAAGAGCCTTGGCTCCGCCTCGCTCTGCGCCGGGTTGTCCGAAATTTTCAAGTACCACATTTCGCGTTTTTCCCAGGTATCGCCGACGTCGTACAGCTTACAGATGTCCGGGTACTTGGCCTCCCGTTGCTTCAGCTCGTCCAACATCTCCTGGTAAGTATGGTAAAGGCCCAGGTCGGGCGGTAGGGCCGCGATGTTCGCGTACGCGTCCTCCGCGATAACCTCGAGCCGGTACCCGAGTTCCTGCAGGCCGGCCAGCTCCTCGGCGGAGGCGATAACGTCGACGTACCCCTCGCCGCCCGAGCAGACGTCCATTCCCGTGACGAGGATATCCCGCGCCACCGCCGCCGTGGAGTCGTAATAAACCCTGGCCCATACGGCGCCGGAGGCCGCGAAAGCCCCGACCGCCAACGTCAAGGCCACAATGATCGGAATCGCTCGTTTCATCTTTCACCTTCTCGTCTCGCGCCGCCTTCGCGCCGCGGTCCTTCTTAAATTTATACCTGATATATTATATCATATTTATCTTCCGACAGCCACATCGACAAACTTCGCTACCCGTTCCCCTCACATAAATCCAGCAATAAACCGGCGCGGCGGTTTTAAACCTACCGCCCCGGGTCGGCGGCCGCGGCCACCGGCGAATCCATCCCCGTATACTCGTACAACAGCTGCCCCGCCGTCGAATACCGGCGGAGGGCACCGCTCGAGGAAACGAACACGTAGTCGCCGTCCTCGTCCAACTCTACGTCCGTCGGGTACGAGAAACCCTTCAACGTAAGCTCGGCGACCTCGCCCACGGACCACTTACCCGTCAACTTGCGACGGAAGGCGACGAGCAAGCCCTGCTCGTAATCTACGACGAAAACGCTGTCCGCGCCACGCGCGGCGACGGCCGCGTACGGGAAGCCGAAGCCGGTGACCTCGGCGCCGCGCGCGCCCGCGGCGCTCACCCTAACGACCGCCCCCGCGTCTCTGTCGAGGACCCAGACGCCCCCCGACGCGTCCGCGGCCACGTACCACGGCGTCTCGAAGCCGCCACACGTCGCCAACGCGACGGCGTCGGCTTTGACCGCCCCGGCCACCTTCCCCGGCAGCTTTAAGACCCGCCGCCCCAATTCGTCCGCGACCCAACAATCGCCCGTCGCCGGCACCACCGTCACGGCGCGCGGCGAGCGGAAGCCGGTAACCGTCGCCAATACCGAGCCTTTCTCGCCGATCTTCAATACGCGGAAGTGGGACCGGTCCGCGACCCAGCACGCCCCCGTCTCCTGGTCCACCGCGATCGACGTGCCCCGCCTGACCAGCGGTTCCTTCCCCTCGCCTTCGCTGGTTTCGAAAAGCACCTCCCCGTCGCTATTGAACTTCCGGAGTTTATTCGCGTAGTAATCCAACACCCAGGCGGAGCCGTCGCGCCGGTCGACATCGACACAGTTCGGCTTCATAAAAAAAGGAAAATAACCGACCGAGAAAATCAGTCCGCCGTCGTAATCGTAAACATTGACGACGCTTTTGCGCTGGTCGATAACCCAAACGCGGCCCCCCGCCGCCGGCCCGGCCTCTTCGTCGCCGCAGCCCGCCGCCAACGCAAACATGAAAATCGCAATCAAAAATATCGAAAACCTTGCCGTCGCTCGCCCCATCGCGGGCACCATCCTCTTCATATAAAAGTTAAATCAACCTCGAGCCGAAGTCAATACAATTCCCAAGGTCGCCGTTGTGCGGGCGCGCCAATTCTACCATCGTCGGCTATTTCGCGAGGATTACGGCCCTCGCGAGCGTCAATGCGCTATATCGTTGAAGGCCGTTTCTCCTAACCACCTTCAACCCGCTTTCCGTTTACTCGCGCGGCCGCCGCGAAGCTATCAGCGCCTCCGCCGCCAGCAACAGGAAAACCGTCGCCGCGGCCGGGGCCTGGAGGGGCACGCTTGCCCGGCCTCGCCCCCGCGGCTCGTGGCGCGTCACGACCGCGCGCGGGAAGAGCCGCCGTAACTCCTCCTCGCCAATCGCCTTCGGGTTCGACTCAGCCGAAATAAACGCTCGAGCCGGCGCGAAATCCGGATACGTACGCGCCAACGCCCTCATCTTTAAATCTAAGACGAAGCCGACGAACGCCGCGGACGTATAGAAATTCGTATACTCCCGCCCGACCGGCGCGCAAATCAAGAAGACCTCGCCCTTCCCCATTCTGCGCGTCGCGACGAACGGCCGGCCGTCCGCGGCCGCCGCCGCGGCTTGCCAAGGCGCCGACGTCGTCAACGCCATAACGCCCGCCGCCCGAAAAGAACCCGCCGACGCGGCGTTGGGCAGAAACGCGGCATCCGCGGAAACCGGCCCCCCCGGCGACGCGAACTTACTCAAAGTCGTATCGTCGTCAAACCGGCCGCCGGCCGCGCCGTCCGCTACCACCGCGACGACGAAGCCGCGCTCCACCCACGAGCGCACCCGAGCCGCCGCCCGCCACGCCGACAACGACGTTACGTAAATCCCCGGCGGCGCGGCTAACTCGCCGGCGGGACGTTCCGCACCTACGGCGGCTAAGGCCGCTTCCCATAAACGCGCGCCGGGCGTCGCAGGCGCGACGGCATAAGCAACGTCCGCAGTAGGCGGGACGTACACCGTGGCGTAGTCGTCGAAAGGATACCCGCCGCGGCAACGGAACTCGTAACGGCGGCCACCGGGGACCGAGAACCGTACCTTCGCCCGCGCCGCCGCGGCGCCGTCCGCCACCGCTCCGCCACCCGCCTCCTCCACCGCCAGCGGCCGGGGCTTGCCGTATTGCCGTATGTCTAGGTTCACGTCGAAAGTATCCTCCGCGCCGGCGAAGACCTGGACGCCGGCCACGGCCGCGTTCCACGCCGGGCCGGCCTCCGCCCTCACGTCGTAGAAAGTTACGCTCACGCCGGAAGGCAAACCGGAGGCCGCCGCCTCGACGTTCTCGAAGGCCGCGTCCTGCATATCGGTAAAAATTGCCACTTCGCGCTTGCGGCCCTCGGCCCCGGCCTTGGCGCATAACTGGCCTGCCGCGGCCAACGCGTCGGCTAGGCGGCCTTCGGCCGTCGGGACCTTCGCCACGGCCCCGGCGACGTCGCCCAACCCTCTCCACTCGAGCCTTTTCGCCGCGGAACCGGTCCAAAGGACCACGCCGAGGTCCTCGGCGGACGCGGCCGCGCCGAGCGCGCGGACGTGACGGACCGCGCGCCCGAGGCGTTCGCCCTCCGCGTCGACGTACGTCATGGACGGCGAATTGTCTATGACGGCGACCACCGCGCGCGGCGGCGACGCGCCCCTCGGCGTAAAACGAGGACCCGCCAACGCCAACACCAAGAAGACGATAGCCGCGACGCGCACTACGAGCAGCAGGACATCCCGCCAGCTCGGGCGCCGGCGCGCGCGCCTCTCCTCGATAATTTTGAGCAATTGAATCGACGGGAACCGGAGGCGGAGGCGGACCCGCCTCTTTATAAGGTTTAATATTATAGGCAAGGCCCCGAGCGGCAAGAGGAACAAATAAAGGGGATTGAGAAAAGATAACATGGGGGGAGATGAGAGTTTACGTCAACGCGCGGCGCCGGCCGAGGTACGAAATTAGAACCTCCGCGGGCGGCGTGTCGGTGACGACCGGCACGTACTCGATATCGCGCGCGCCCAGCTCGCGCCTATAATCTTCTTTGAGGGCCGCCAACGCGTCGAGGTAACTATCCCGGAACCGGGAACCGTCGAGCGCCACCGTCTCCGACGACTCCATATCCTCGAACGACGCGGCGTCGCGGAAGGGGAAGTTCTCCTCCGCGGCGTCGAGGACGTGAAACAAGATGACCTCGTGTTTTCCCCCGCGCAGCGCGCGCAACCCCTCCAGCACGCGGCCGCGCAAATCCCATAAGTCGGTGAATATCGCGAAAAGGCCGCGGCGCGGCGCGCGCTCGGCGAGGGTGGCGAGCGCGGCGAATAAATCGGTGGTTCCGGCGGGTTCGGTTCTCTCCAGGACGTTCAAAATCGCACGGAAATGCTGCCGGCTCGAGCGCGGCGGCACGACCTCGCGGACGGCGGCGGAAAAAACCGCCAAGCCCACGGCGTCGCGTTGGCCGAGGGCGAGGTACGCCATAGCCGCGGCCAGCGTCGCGGCGTAATCGAATTTGGTCAACGGGCCCCCGGAAGGATAACCCATGCTCGCGGATGAGTCCAAGCATAAATAAAAACGGAGGTTCGTCTCCTCCTCGAACTCCTTGACGTAATAGCGGTCCGTGCGCGCGAAAGCGCGCCAATCTACGAGGCGGAGGTCGTCGCCGGGTTGATAGCCGCGGTACTCGGAGAACTCGACGGAGAAACCCTTGAAGGGGCTGCGGTGCAGGCCGGCATAAAAGCCCTCGACCACCAAGCGCGCGCGAAAGCCCAAGCCCTGTACCGCGGCCAACGTCAGTACGTCTACGAATTTCGGGAGAGTCATTATTCAACCAGACGCATAAATATAACGGCACAAGCCCCGCCGAACGTCGACCGGCCTATAGTCCCAATTCCCCGCGGACGCTTTGCATTCCCTCCAAACATAAACCCAAAAACTCCTCGAGCGTCAGGCCCAGCTCGGCGCAACTCGCGATCTGGTCGCGGTCGGCGCCCGCGGCGAACCTCTTCTCGTGAAATCGCCGCAATACGAAGGCCACGTCGCAAGCCGCGAGGGATTTCTCCGGATGCATAAGGGCCGCGGCCACCACCAGGCCCGTAGTCGGGTCCACCGCCCAGAGCGCTTTCTCGAGCGGCGTCTCGGCGTCCTTACGTTTATTATGGGCCAAGATGGCGTCGGCGACGCCGGCCGGCAAATCGACATCGCGGAGCATCTCGAGCGTGGTCGGGCCGTGGCGGGCCGGCTCGTCCTTGGTGAGGTCGTAATCGAGGTCGTGCAGGAGGCCGGCGAGGGCCCACACTTCCTCGTTCTCGCCCAGGCGCCGCGCGACGGCACGCATCGCCGCCTCCACGGCCAACATATGCTTGACGATGTTCGGGTTGCTCACCTTTTCGCGAACGAGCTCGAGCGCGTCGCCGCGTTCCATAACTCGACTCCCGGAGCTCTGCAAAGTTTTAACCTGTTTACAAGAGGACTTTCACCGCCGCGCCGGCGGCTTAGGACGGCCCTCAAGGGTTTCGGCACGCGACGGTCGTCAACGCAGCCGCCGCGGCCGCGAGCGCAACCCACATCATAATCAGACGGCCTAACCACATATCTGAATCCTTCGAAGTGCCGGCGACCGCTTATTAGTATAACGTTACGGCCGCCGCTAGTCGAGGTAAATTTTGCCTTAGGGCAGATGAGAAGTCCGAAAAAGAGTTGACAACTTGGCGCGAGAATTTTTATATGTATTAATTAAAAGGGGATCGACCTCGCTAAACGAACCATCAAGGAGGGTCACGCAATGAAGAAAACGGCAATAGTCACGGCTTTCTTACTGACGCTCGGAAGCGGTGCCCTAGCTAGTTCGTATCTGGGTAGCATAGTAAGTTCGTTCAACGCCTCGGTAAAAATAGGCGCGTTTACTTATTATCCGCTCGGGCTGGCGTACGACGGTGCCGACCTTTGGACCGGCCACTCCAGGTACGCCGCGGAATGGACGCTTACGGGCAGCCGGAAAAACGTGCACTATATAAACGCCGGCATCAATTACGAGACGGCGTACGACAAGGCGAATAATCGCCTTAACGCGATTAACAGGCTTTCTTCGGTGTATAGGATATTGACTATAGACCCGGGTTCCGGTTCCATTACGAGCTCCTTTCGGGTACCGTCGCCCCTCGCGGTCCCCCAGGGCTTAACGTTCGGCGCCGGCTACCTCTACATCGCCGATATGTATCAGAGTCGGATACTCAAAACGACGACCGCGGGGTCCGTCGCCGGGAGCATAGACCCGAAGGTCTTCGCGATAAAAGGGCTCGCCTGGGACGGCGACACCACCGGCGGCCCGTTCCTCTTCGCGTGCGTGATGGACGCCAAGCACACGATTCACCGTATAAACGTTGCGAGCGGCTCGGTCGTTAAGTCCTTCGAAGGGCCGAAGTTCACGGGCAACATTATCGGCCTCGCGTGGGACGGCAAGTACCTCTGGGCCTCCCAGAACTACACCGGCCAAGACATGTACGCCTTCCAATTTATCGCCTACAATCCTAACGTAGGAGTCGCGCCCGCGACGTTGGGAAAGATAAAAGCTTTGTATAGATAGTACGGCTCGAGTAGTAAAAAACAACGCCGGCCCTCGAGCCGGCGTTTTATTCAAACAAAAAACCGTATCGCCTACGGCTCGTAAGCCGTTTCCCAACCGGCCTGGGGAAAGAGCGCGGCCGAAAAGAAGAAAAGATACGCGCCCACCGCGGCGTCCACGTCGCCGTCGAGCTCTCCCTTGTAAAAGCCGACCGCCCTGAAGTTGGCATCCTGTACGACGCCCGAGCGGACGTAACCGACGGTCCGGAACGACGCGTCTTCTATCGTGCCGTCGCCGCGGACGTAGCCGACGGTCCGGAACCTCGCGTCCTCGACGCGGCCGTCGTCGCGGAGGTAGCCCAGCGTACGGAAGCGCGAGTCCTCGACGCGGCCCTCCGGCCGGACGTAACCCAACGTCCGGAACGACGCGTTCTCCACGCGGCCGTCGTCGCGGATATACGCCACCGCGGTGAAGCCCGCCCCCTCAATTTTGACGTCGGGGGCCGCGGGCCCGGCCGACACGGCGACGAGGGCCGCGGCCACGCTAACGACGAAACCTCTTTTCATACCTGAGCCTCCGAAATTTCTATCCGTACCCGCCAAAGAATCGCGTAGTAAAGAAACGACCCGGGCCGCGCTTAAGCGGCCGGCTCGACGAAGATCCCGCCGACGAAGAGGTTGCGGTCGCCGCCGGCGAGGTTTTCCGTGTCGTTATAATATTCCAACACTAGATGGTGATACCGGGTTGGCGCGGCGGGGATGTTCTCGGTCCAACGTATACCGCGTGCCCACACGTCGAAATTTGCCACGCGCTCGCCGTCCACCAGGACCGCGACGCGAGGGGGAATGCCGTTGGCGGGTTCGGGGTTTAGGCGGAACCCAACCTTGTAATCTCCGTGAGGCGCGGTGAAGAAACAACCGACGCGGCAGTCGTTGTACAACGCGAGCTGGTAACCTTCGGCGTCCAACTTTTTGTGTGGGTAACCGCTCGTGACGAGCGTGCACTCCCGAAGCGGCACGGACCGGCGATACGGATGGCGCTCGACGAGCAAGTCGTCTTTTAACCGGTAGACGCTGACGGGGTCGGCGGCGAGCGCGTACCCGATACCCTCGAAGAAAGCCACACGTTCGAAGTTGCGCCAGAAGCCGCCGAGGTCGCCGCGGGCGCCGTCCAACGAGCCCGGCCTATATTGTGCCCGGTCGTAATAACCCTCCTCGCCAACGTGCACGATGTAGTATATGGCACCTTTGGACGCCCAGAAGTCCACCGGCTTGCGCGTAAAACAATCGACCTTGATTATCTCATATTTAACCTCGTCCACGGGCGGCGCGTCGGTCTCGCCGCCCTCGGCTCGGGGGGCCTTGTTCCACACCTCCTCCACGATGACCGCGGGCCAGGGGACGTTCTCGTGGACCCAATTGGCGGCCCTCGTCCGAGGGTCCTCCCGGCCCCAGGCCCTTACGCCGTGCGCCGTCGTCCACGCCGGGACGATAAACGCCGCGGCGACTAAACCCGCGGGCGCCAAGATTTTCAGCGGCCTCGGCACGCGGCGCCGGAGCTCGGCCGCCACGGCCCCCAAGGCCGCGCCGAAGAAGAGGGCGAGTAGCGGGAAAAAGTCCAGCACCATCCTGGGCGTCCATATACGGTAGCGCGATATGCCCAAGGCGAACGCCGCGGGGAACAACAAAAAGGCCAAGCCGTCGCCGCGCCAACGCCGCAACACGACCCAAATTCCCGCGAGCGTCAAAAGGGCCGGGACGTACGTCGCCGCGGAATTCCAGTAGAAGCGCACCTCCTCGGCCCAGGGACGGCCGGTCGTCAGAGACTCGTGGCCGTGCACTTCGTAATACCAATAATCGAACGCGACGGCGTCCAGAAAAGGTCTCATCCGGAACAACGCCCCGGGCGTCGATATGAAGAAAGCCAAAACGGCCGCGACGGCAAACCATAAAAAATCCCGCGCAGGCCGCCGCCAAAGGGCCAGCGCTATAAAAGCCGCGGGAAGAAAATACGCCGCGATGTACTTCGTGCCGACGGCCAGGCCGAGCAGCGCGGCGCTCGCAAGTAAGTCGCCGCGGCCCAGCTTCTCCCGATAGCGAAAGAGAAAATATACGCCGGCCATCACCAACGCCGCGACGGGGATGTCTACGCCTATCTGCCGGCTCTCGGCTATGTTGACGTTGGAGACGGCCAAAAGGGCCCCGCCGGCCACGCCCCACCACGGCCGGCGCCATATCCGGGCCGCGAAAAGGTACGTAAACGCGACGGCCGCGACGCCGAAAGCCACGGAGATAAGCCGCCCCAATAAATAAAAACGGTGCACCGGCAGGTCCGCGAAGTTGACGAACTCCGCGGAGGCGCCCAAGGCCCGGAAGTAACTCACGATCGCGCCCAGCGCCTGGACGTTGACGATCGCGGAGGGGTAGCGGTAAAAGGATTCGGGCCACAGCTTGCCGCTGATTATCATCTTACGAGCCGCTTCCATAATAAGCGGCTCGTCCCAAAAATATATATGGGGCAAGCCGTAGTCTACGTGTATTACCCTGAGCACTGCGGCCAGGAAAGCCACGCCGGCCGCCGCGAAAGCGGCCGGGTGCCGCGACGCCGCGTCACGGACCCGGTTAAAAGCCCTCGGGCCGGGCGACGTTACCACTCTTACCAACCAGCGAACCAAATAGCTTTCCCCGAATATTTCGGCATCAACGTAGGCTCCGCCGCTGACCGCGCGGCGTTACGCGGGGAAGTTCCCGCGCTCGGCGCCCCTAGTAGTAGAACGTCTGCCGCATCATCTCTTCGCCGTCGACGAAGATTATAATCTCAACCTCGGTTACCGACCCCTCGGGAGGCAAAAAAAGTATCTTCACGGGCGTCTCCTCGCCCGCCAGCTCGACCTCCATCGGTTCCGACGTGGCGCGCGCGAGCGAGTCCTCGCCCGTCTTAGCGGAGATATATTTGTAATCCGCTTGAGCGTTAACGGCAACCGTGCCGGTTCCGCGGAGGGAAAAGTTTAGCTCGCCCTCGTCGTAAATTAACGCCGTAACCTCGACGGCGCCGGCGACGCTCGCGGCCCACAAGGCCGCGGCCGCGGCAAATAGCTTGCTCCTCATACCTTCAATTCACCCCGAAAAATATAAACCAAATATCGTCCTCGCACAAGACAATAATTAGAAAACCTTGACTCGTAACTTTTACTTTTACAGGGAAAAAGGATATCGCCTGATCTTATGTAAAAGCAGCTTTTGACAACAACCGCCCCGGCGGCTATAATATAAGAAAGACTTAAAAATGGCCGAACGAGGCAAAGAAATGCGGCGCGAAGCCGAGGCCCTTGCGGAAAGGGCGTCGAACCTAACCTTCCTCGGCCGATACGCACAGGGCCTTTCGCTGTACGAAAAGGCGCTCGCCCTCGAGCCCGGCTTCGTCCGCGCTCACAGCGGCCGCGCCGTGTCGCTGGCGCGAATGGGCCAGGCCGACAAAGGTTTGGCTTCGGCCAAGGAAGCGATCCGGCTCGACGCCGCCGACGCGCTATCGTATACCGCGCTCGCGTTCTGCCTACACCGCCTCGGGCGCGACAAAGAGGCTCGTTCCGCCTACGAAACGGCGCTAGCCAAGGGCCGGGAGGACCCGCGCGTTCTGTATAACTACGCGTGTTATTGGGCCGAGCTCGGCGACGAGGAAAGGTGCCGACAATTACTGACGCGGGCGTTCCAATACGTAGAGAGCGGCGACGTCGAACGCTCAAAAAAAGACCGCGACCTCGCCGCCTACGTCAACGCCGACTGGTTCAACGAGCTGCACGCCGCAGCCAAGCTGCTAGACGAAGGGGCTTCACACTTCCTCGCGGGCCGATACGCCGAAGCGTTGGCGGCCTTCGACCGTACGCTCGCAGTAAACGCGGCGCACGTACGGGCGCACGCGGGGCGCGCGTTCGCGTTGGCCCAACTCGGCCGCGCGCGCGAAGGCTTAGCCGCAGCGAAAGAGGTAATTCGCCTAAGCCCCGGCTACGGCCGCGGATACTCGGCGTTAGCGATTTGTCTCCACCGACTACGCCGGCGCGGCGAAGCCCAGGCGGCGTACGAGCACGTGGTCAAGCTCGTGCCCGACGACGCAAGCGGACTTTATAACTTCGCGTGCTTCTGGGCCGAAGTGGGCGACGGCGACCGGTGCCGGGAATACCTGGAGAAAGCGCTCCGTCACGACGACGGCCGCGTCGCGCGACACGCTCCCAAAGACCCCGACATGGCGCGATACCGGGAAGCCGACTGGTTCCGAGAGCTTATCGCCACGGCGAAGCGGAAAGGGCCGGCCGTTTCGCATAAGAAATTGCTTTAAAAATAGGTCAAACGCGGTAACGGGAACGGTTCCACGCGTTTCCAAAAAGGTGGTCGTCCAGGTGGCGGAAGATTGGACGGAGGAAGAAACGCGGCGGCACGTCGGCGAGGGAAACGACACTTGGGTCATTCCCGTCAACGTCACGGCTGACGCGGGGCAAAGGGTTCTCAATTTTTGGCACGTAGAAGACGTACTGAAACGAGCAGGCCGGATAGCCGTCGGCGAGTGTGATTGCCGGAAGAAGATGCGGCGGTGCGACCACACGCTTGAGGGGTGCTTGTTCACAGGCCCGTGGTACGACGACGCGGTAAAAGAGGGCTACGCGAGGCCGGCGACGCGCGAAGAGGCGTTGGCAATTCTCAAAAGGACGTACGACGAAGGCCTCGTATTAATTATGGCCGAGGCCGACGAGGGCCCTTTTAAAATATGTAGCTGTTGCCCGTGTTGTTGTTTGCAACTTGCCGGCCTAAAAAAGTTCGGCATGGAGTACGCGTTACTATCCTCGGGCTACGTCGCGGCGCACGACGGCGATCTTTGCACGAGTTGCGGCGCGTGCCTCGAGCGGTGCCACTTCGGCGCGGCTACCCGCGGCGACGGCGGCATCCGGCTCGAGCCGGAGAAATGCTTCGGCTGCGGCCTGTGCGTCGGCACTTGCCCTAGCGGCGCACGGAGACTTGTCGAAAAATAATCAAACGCCGCTCCGAAAAAAAAGCCCCGCCCGGGAGGCGGGGCGATTTTATTTTGGGAAGACGCGCGACGTTACATAAACCAATACGCGGCGCCGACGCAGATCGTAAGAAACGCGCCCTTATCCCTGGAATCCACTATGTGTTGGGCAATGTCCGCGGTGACGGACCAGCCGTCGCCCACCGGGAAGTCGCCGCCGATGGCTATATTGCCGCCGAAAAAGACGTTGCTGTCCTTATCCCAATAAACGCCCGGGCCCAAGCCTACGTACCCGGAATTCTCCCGCACCGGGACGCCGACGTACCAACGCACGTTCGCGTCGAAATTTATAAAGTAATCGTCGCCGATGCGCACGTGCTCCTTGGCCCGGAAGCGATTGTAGGCCAAAAACCCGTAGGCGAAGAACCTCCCGCTGCGGCCCAGCCTCGTCCCGTATCCGAGGGACCCGCTGAAGCCCTGGCGGTAGTTCTCGCGGAAGGCCGCGTCGTCTGGGATACCCAAGCCAAGCCCCAGCGCGCCGAAGTGCCGCAAATCGCGCTCGGCGGAAGCGGGGTTGATAACGGCCAAGCTCGTAATAAAAACCGGCAATGCGATAAATAACCGCCTCATAGCAAACGCTCCTTTCGCGAATTTAACCGTCGCCACGGGCGCCATCCCACCCGAGCCCCCTACTAGATCATCTCCGTTTATTTATAATATTAACACATTTCGACTTAGTGGGAAACGGCCCCTCGAGCGCAAGACGCCGACTCGCGCCGCGACGCCAAGCCGAAGGCCACGTTCTCGCGCACCTAAAACTCCAATACCGGGCTTACGACCACGTAATGAAGCATCGCGAAATTGTATACTTCCGCGACGTCCGCACCCCCCTCCAACATCCGGTATCCGCCCTTGACGGCGAAGTTCTCGCTGAGCCGATATTGAAGCGCGAGGAGAACGTCCTCGGCGCGCCCCTGCGGCGCGGCCAACGCGTCGCCGCCGAATAGAAGTTTCCAATCGTCCGCGAACGCCCAAGCGAGGCCGAAGTTGAACAGCGGCACGAAGCCGGTGTTGGTTATCTCGGCGCGGAGGCCGTCGCTCGCCAACGTAATCGCGGCGTCGCGGACCTTCGCCGTAAAGCCCACGCCGAACGTCAGCTTATCGCGCCGGACGAAATTGTAACGATACGTCGCGCGATACGAGTCGAAGCGGTACGTCGCCTCGAGGGGCGCGTTGGCCGGGAACTCGACGCCCTCGAAAAAAACGGGCCGGCCTATGGAACCGTGGGCGTCCAGCTCGAGCGGCGCCGCCAACAAACTTACCGCGTGCCGTTCGTTAAAAACGTAACCGACCCGTGCGCGTTGGAAAAAACCGGCGTCGGTTTCGAGGTCGCGGGACAACGATATGTCCGTGCCGCCCTCTTTCGGGACGCGGACGTCGTTGTAACCGCTGAAGACGGCGCCGAGCTCGACGTCGATTACCCACCGCGCCGACGCGGCCGCAGCGAGCGCAAATAACAAGCCCAGGGCCGTTGCCGTTACGATTCTCAAAAAATCACCCCCGGTAAATCTTATTTCGAATTGTCAGCCTCGATAGCTTCAAGCCCCGGCGACCGGGGGGCTAAACAAATCCCGACGCCGCCGATTTATAAAATTATATATAAAAATCGCCGCGCCCGGCCGGCAGGAACGGGACGCGGGCGCCCCGCCGGCGCGCGCCCGCCGCTACTTCCTGCCCAGCAAGTAGTACATAGGCGTCGGGCCGAGGGTGTGCAACGGCAAGGTGCCTCGACCCGCGAATTGGAAACGTTCGGCCAGTTGCTCGTACGCCGCCGCCGAAACGTTTATCTTTCCCGGTTCGCAAGCCTCCTGCAACCGGGAGGCGACGTTCACCGTTTCCCCCCACACGTCGTAGACCATACGCCAACCTTTAACCAGGCCCGCGATACACGGCCCGACGTGGATCCCTATTCTAACTTGCCAACCGCGTTTACCCACGAACTTCAATATGTCGAGCGCGGCCTCGGCGCACGCTTCCAGCTGGTTGGCCTCCGCGAACAGGCCGCCGGCGTACATGTACCCGTCCCCCACCGTCTTCAACTTCTCCAACCCGTAGTCCTTAACGACGAGGTCGAAGGCGTGGAAATACGCCGCCAACTTCGTAACCAACGCTTTGTGGTGGACGCGGGCGGAGATATCGGAAAAGCCGGCGAAGTCGACGAAGACGATGGTCGCGTCGGGAACCGAGCGCGGGACCGGCGTCTCCACCTTCTCGAGCTCGGCTATTACCTGCTCGGGTAATATATTTCGCAGCAACTCGTCGGCCCGGCGGTGCGCCGCCTCAAGCTGACTCGTCTTGAGTTTCAATTCAGCTCGGGTCCTTCGCTGCTCCGTAATATCCAACGCGACGCCTATCGTTAAATTGTACTCGCCCTTTTCGTCTTGCAAAGGCGTAGACGAAACTAAAATGTCCCTGAGTTCGCCGTCCTTCCGGCGCATCACAATTTCGTATTTAGTAGACTGCCCTCCTTTCTTTTTCTTTTCGGTAGTCTCCAACAACCTTGGAACCTCTTCCTCGGGAACTATTTGGCTTAAATTCATCCCCGTTAATTCTTCCTTGGTGTAACCTAATATATTGCAGTAAGCCTGGTTGACGAAAAGAATATTTTCGTCGCCGTCAACTACCGCGAAGCCGTCGTGGATCGTCTCGACCAAACTCCGATACCGTTCCTCGCTGCCCCTCAGCGCCTCCAAACTCCGCGCCCTTTTGATCGCCACCTCGGCCTGACGGGCGAAAACGGTCAACTTCTCCAGCTCGCCTTCGTCGTAAACGCCGCCGTCTTTGCAAATCGTTATTACGCCTAAGACGTCGCGGCCGTCAAACATCGGCACGGCGATGACGGATTCATTTTCGTCTTCCGCGGCGTCGGTCCCCGGTACGTGGACGCGGTAGTCGTCCTCGGCGCCGATATTCACGAACGACCCGACGCCGCTTTCCGCCACCCGCCCCGTAACGCCCACGCCCAACCTTACGTTGAAGGACAACACCGCCTCGACGCCCTTCCGCGTGTTCGCGTACAAAGGCTTAAGAACTCCCGCGTCGCGGTCCAACAGGTAAACGATACAGTCGTCGCCGCGTAAGAGCGTCATAGCCTGGCCGGCTATTTCACGCAGGACCGCCTCCAACTCGACTTCGTCCGCCAGCGCCAACGTCGTATGGTACAAACCGCGATAACGCTCCTCGCCCTCCCGCAACGCCTCCGCCGCCTTTACGGCCTCGGTCACGTCCTCGGTGATAACGACCGCGCCAACGATTGCCCCCGAGGAATCGCGCAAGGGGTTGATCTTGGTGTTGAGGATGCGCTCGCCCCTTTTCAGCGTTTGGTGCCGGACGCCGTTCCGCTCGAAAGGCTCGCCGCGCTGGAGCGCCCGCTCGAGCGCCGCGCCGAGGGGCTCTCGCGCGAGCGCCGGGAACGCGTCGAATATAACCTTGCCCTTAATCTCCTTCGAGTCCACGCCGAACTGCCGCTCCATCCCCTGGTTCCATATCTGTACCCGCCCCTCCTTATCCAAGGCGTATATTCCCACCTGCGTGCTCTCGATTATGTTCGCGGTGAACTCGCCGAAGTAACTCATTTCCCCCTCAGCGCGTTCGAGCTCAGCTGTCCGCGCCTCCAAGTGCCGGACGCGGGCCCTAAGTCGCTCGAGCTCCTTCAGCAGGTCCGGTTTCGCTTTCTCTTCGTCGACCATAAACGGCTCAGGCCAGGAGGCGCCGCCTTCTCGGTTAAACATTACTAATTTAATTCTATTCTAACATAAAAAGGTGCTAAAGGTAAACTGCGACGCCCGCCCTCTCGGGCGAGCGAGGTCGATAAAAAAAGGGAGGCACCGCGTTTTCCTTCCGACCCGGGATACGTAATTTTAAATGAAAACGGTTCGCTCCCGGCGCCTTAACAGAACGGGGCCCGCAAAAAGCGCGGCCTGCGGGACGCGAACACCTTTTCGGCTTTTAATTAAACCCGAAATCCTTTTCGCGGAACAGTTTAAGGCAAACGTCGACTATTTGAGAGTCGTACCGGACGCCCTTAAACTCCGATATCTCCTCGAGCGCCTTATCTACGCCCAGCGTGGGACGGTAAGGACGGTGCGAGGACATCGCCTCGACGACGTCCGCGACGCTCAATATCCGCGCTTCCACGGGGATGTCGTCGCCGCTCAGGCCGCGGGGATACCCGGAGCCGTCGAGGCGCTCGTGGTGTTGCAAGACGACGTGCGTTATGGGCCAGGCGAACTCGACGTTTTTCAGTATATCGAAACCGACCTGCGGATGGTTTTTGATGATGTTCAGTTCCAGCTCCGTTAGCCGACCCGGTTTACTGAGTATCCCCTCGGGGATAGAGATCTTGCCTATGTCGTGCACGGCCGCGGCCATGAAAATGCCGTCGACTTGACCGGCGGCGAGGTCCATCTCGCGGGCGATGGCGCGCGCCAACCTCGCGACGCGCAACTGGTGGCCCGACGTATACGGGTCGCGCGTCTCGACCATCTTGGACATGGCGTATATGGTTCCGTTCAGGCTCTTCTTTACCTTATCCAGAACCAACTCGCGGTCCGTGATATCTCGGACGGTGACGATGGCCGCCGGCCGGCCCTCGTACCGGATAATGCCGGAAGTCACCTCTATGGGAACCTCGCTACCGTCCTTCCGCAACATCGCGATTTCGAATATACTCGGCGCACCCTCGCCCGACATCGTACTCCTATGTTTCTCCAAGACCAACTCCCTGAATTCGGCGGCGACGAAGGGGGCGAATTCCTTACCGGTCAAATCGCGCGGGCTATCGTAACCGGTGAGCTGTGCCACCGCCTCGTTGGCGAACTTGAATACGCCGTCCTGGACGATTACCACGCCGTCGTTCGCTTGCTCGACCAAAGTCCGATATTTTTCTTCACTCTCGCGCAGAGCTTCCTCGTTCCACTTCCGCTCCGTAACGTTCTCGAGGACGCCGTCGATAAACGCCGCCTTCCCCGCCTCGTCCGTGATAACCCGGGCGCTGAGCGAACCCCAGAAGGCGGCCCCGTCCTTTCGCTTAAGTCGCACCTCGTAATCCGATATGGCCCCCGACGACCCGACCGCCTCGATAAAATGTTTACGGTCGTCGGGATTTAGATACAGGCCGGCTACGGGTACCTCGTACATCGCCTCCGGCGTCCCGTACCCGAACATCTTGGCCAAAGCCGGATTGGCAGAAAGCAAGCGGCCCGCGGGGTCCGCCGTCGTCCGGAAGACGCCAACCGGGATATTCGCCGTGAGCGTACGGAAGCGTTCCTCGCTCGTGCGGAGTTTCTCCTCCGTGCGTACGCGCTCGGTCACGTCTTCGATAATGACCACCGCCCCCGCGAGACGGCCCGAGGCGTCGCTCAACGGATTGACCTTAGCGTTTATCACGCGCTCGCCCTTATCTCGCGTTCGGTGCCAGAGGCCGGCGCGTTCGAAAGATTCGCCTCGCCCAAGCGCCGCCTTTATCGCCGCTCCCAGCGTTTCTTCCTCGAGGGCGGGAAAGGCCTCGAATATATTCCTGCCCACCAACTCCTTGGCGTCTATGTCGAACTGCCTTACCATCCCCCGGTTCCATATCAGCACGGTCCCTTTTCTATCCAGGGCATATATCCCGACGTGCGTGCTCTCTATGATATTCTTGGTGAACTCGCTGAAGTATTCTATTTTTTCCTCCGCCCGCTGGCGCTCGGTAACGTCCTCCGTAATAACTACCGCGCCCACGATGGCCCCGGCCGCGTCCTTCAGCGGGTTCACCTTCGTATTTATTATGCGCTCCCCCTTCTTTCGCGTCCGGTGCCGGAGGTCCGTTCGTTCGAAAGACTCCCCCCGGCTAAGCGCTCGTTTAATAGCCGCGCCGAGCGGCTCCTCGTCGAGGGCGGGAAAGGCTTCGAAGATGTTCCTCCCCGCCAACTCCTCGGCATCCACGCCGAATTGCCTGACCATCCCCTGGTTCCATATCAGCACGGTCCCTTTTTGATCGAGGGCATATATCCCAACTTGCGTGCTCTCAATAATGTTCTTGGCGAACTCGCTGAAGTACCTTATCCGCTTCTCGGCCCGTTTACGCTCGGTAACGTCGCGGGCGAAGACTATGGCCGCGGGGCGGCCCTCGTAATGGACGATACCCGCGTTCACCTCGACGGGGACCTTTCTCCCTCGCCGGTCCAAGATGGCGACCTCGAATATCCTCGGCGCCGTCTCACCCGCTATCGCGCGCTGGTACCTCTCCGATACCAATTCTCTGAACTGAGGGGCGATGAAGGGCCCAATCTCTCTACCGATTAACTCCCCCGGGTCATCGTACGAGCCGAGTTTCGCCGCCGCCCGGTTGGCGAACTTGATCCGGCCGTCCTGGACGATGATGACGCCGTCCGTCGCCTGTTCTACGAGCGTACGATATTTCTCCTCAGATTCGCCCACCGCCACTTCCGCCTCTTTACGGCCGGTAATATCCTCCAGGATCCCGTCGAAATAGGCCACCTCGCCGTCGGGCCCTTTAACCGCCCGCGCTCTGAGGGACCCCCAAAATACGGTCCCGTCCTTCCGTTTGAATTGGGTCTCGTAATCGGACACGGCCCCCGCCGAACTCACGGCCGCGATAAATTCTTTGCGCCCGTCGGGGTTAAGATGCAAGTCCGCTACGCGCGTCTCGTACATATCTTCCGGCCGCTCGTAGCCGAACATCCTGGCCAACGCCGGGTTGGCCGAGAGCAAACAGCCGCCGAGTACCGCGGGCGAACGGAAGATGCCGACGGGTATGTTGGCCTGAAGGCTGCGGTATCTTTCCTCGGACACCTTTACCGCCGCCTCGGCCTGTTTGCGCGCCGTCACGTCGCGGATTACGCCGATAAAACCGCGGGGCTCGCCGTCGGCGCCTCGGACCAAAGACACGTTGACGTCGGCGCGATAATAAGTACCGTCTTCTCTGCGTAAGTCGTACTCGATGCCGGTCCCGAAGCCCGTTTCCAAAACCTCCTGCAAACTTTTATACGCGCTGTCTCGTTGCTCGGGCTTTATAAATTCGAAAGCGCTCCTACCCACAAGCTCCTCGACGTTTTCGACGCCGTACAACGAGGCCGTCTGGCGATTGAGCGTAACGATGTTTCCCCTGAGGTCCGTCTGGACGATGGCGTCGGGAGAAGTTTCGACCAAACGGCGATAACGTTCCTCGCTCTCGCGTAACGCCATTTCCGCCCGCTTACGCTCCGTCACGTCGGTAACCATTGCCAACGCGCCGGCGTATTCGCCGTCCTCGTCGAAGATGGGCGCGGTCTCGAGAATGGCCCAGAGGTCGGCCCCGTCTTTACGGAGGAACCGGAAGTCGTGTTGTTCCACGATGCCGGCGCGGCGACGCTGTAAATATCTCTCCGCAATAGCGCGGCCCTCCTCGTCCATGAAATCGAATAAATAGCGCCCCTGGAATTCCTCCGGCGTGTAGCCGAACATTTGCGCCATTCTCTCGTTGACGAACGTCGTCTTGTTCGCGGCGTCAATAACCCATACGCCTTCCCCCGTCGTTTCTATTATGCGCCGATAACGTTCCTCGCTCTTGTGCAAAGCCTCCTCGGCCTGCCGGCGCTCCGTTACGTCGACGAAGGTAACCATAAAGGCCGGCTCGCCACCGTAATTAAATATTAACCCGGCGGCCTCTACTAACCTTACGTCCCCGTCGCGGCATAACATTCTGAGCTCAAACCCACGAGGCCCGGCGCCCGCCTTCACGTTTCTTATCACTTTGGCCGCTTTTTCCCGGTCCTCGGGGGCGACGAGGTCGAAGACGGAGCGACCCTCGAGTTCTTCGTCGGGCGCGTACTTTAAGATTGCCCGAGCCGCGCCGTTTATGAATAATATTTCCCCCTCCCGGCAGATCATAACGCCGAAGGGAGCCCTATCCACGATAGCGTGGTACTTCTCCTCGCTTTCCCGCAATACCTCCTCGGCCCGTTTGCGTTCCGCGACTTCGCGCTGAAGTTGTTCGTTCGCCGCGCGGAGCTCTTCCGCCCGCTCTCCCACAAGCAGCTCGAGGTGCTGGCGATGCTTTACCAATTCCTCCTCGGCCAGCTTACGCTTTATGCCCGAGGCCAGGTCCTGAGCCATCATTTCCACGAACGACATAGTATAAACGTCGGCCCTCTCGAGGACCATGCTGAAGAGGCCCAGTATCTCCCCCGCGGAGCGCATGGCGGCCGTCACTACGTGCCCCTCATCTCTCAAATCTTCGCGAATCGCGCCCCGCCAGTCGTCCCCTCCCAACAACTCGTCCGAAAAGACGGCACCGGCCGATTTAAATATCGACTGAACGTGGGGATCGTCGGCCGCTATCAGGCCCTCCCGGTCGTAGAAATGGGGATTCGGCCCAAACGACCTCTTGAGGGACAAGCCCCTCGCTTCCGCGTCGGTGAGGTAGATACCTCCCGCTACGACGTGCGGGTTATCGGCGAGCAGCACGGCCGCGGACTCCAATAAATCCTTAAGCTTAGGAGCCTCATTTATTGCTTTCGAGATCTCGTTCAACGCCTTTAGCGTACTTACGTGCCTTCGAAGCTCCGCCTCCGCGCCCTTGGCGTCGGCCTCGAGCGCCTCCAATTCTTCAACGCGGGCGCGCGCCGCGGCGAGTTCCTTTAACAATTGCTCCTTCGTCTTACGGCTATCTTTCATCGACGAGAATTCTCCTCGGGTTGTTTAGCTATCCGCGAACGATTCACCTCTAACACAAAAATTTAATATCGCTTACTACGAAGCGCAAACGAAAAACCGCCGGTACCTCGCGAACGGCGAAAACTTGAGGCTCGGCGGCCCCCCGTGGGGCGACTTTTTTTGGGTCACAGGCGAAGAAGGCAGCCCCGTTTGCGTACGGCGCGCCTTCGTCAAGGCGAACCTGGGAAAATTTTTAAACTCGAATAAATTATACCCTATTTTATTGCAAAAGAAACCGGAGCACTACTAAAGGCGCGGTACTTTTTGAAACGAAAACGGCTCGGCCATTCCTCCCCCTCTTTTGCCGAACGCTCGAGCCCATCGTCCACCCGCTTGGGCGGGCCGTTACCGGCCGGCCATAATTCCGTAAAAGAATAACGCAGCCAAGGCCAGCGCGATTAGGACGGCGAGCATAATCGCCACGGAGGCCGACCTTAGGCGGGGCGGCGCCGTACGCTCGCCCGCGGCCAGCTCGTCGACGTACTCCTTCGCCTCCCGCGGCGATATACCCGTGTGCGCCCGGACGACTTCGACGGCCTGTTTCTTCCTGCCCTCCCGCAGCCAGGCGAGGGCTTCCGCCTCGTACGGCGGCGGCTCGAGCCGGCCCGAGGAAACGTCCACCGCGTACGCCGCTCCGCAACGGTGGCACCTGACGACCGCGGCGGCCGCCTCGTAATGCAACGTCTCGCCGCAGGCGTTGCACCTAAGCTCGCCGGGTCCGACGCTCATCACACTCCATTATACGAAATAACGGCGCGGAGGCAAATAAAAAAGCCGCCTCGAGGAGGCGGCTCGAGCCCAGGGCCCTGAATCCCGTCGCCGGATTTTATTAGTCGGCTTTCGTTACGAGGACGCGCTTCGTACCCGCGCCCTTCGTCTCCGGGTTGTAGTAATGCAGCGTATACTCGTCGCAGGGGGGTAGAACGAAGACCAGCATGCCGCCGCTCGAGCCGCCGGGCGGCAGGTAGATGGCGTCGAAGGGGTCCGCGGCCGCGTACGTCTTTACGTTGTAGTTGACCGTATAGCCGTCGGGCGTCGCGAGCGTGAAGTCGGCGGGGAGGACCCGTTGCGTAATATCGCTCAGGTTTTTAATTAATACGTCGACGTGGACGTAGACCTTCCCGTCGCCGGCCTTCGCGGCGTCCGGCGGGACCTCCCCGCATATCTCGCGCACCTTGCGCCCGACGGCCCGGAAGAACGTGCCCGCCACCTCGCCCAAGTCGGTGCCCGAAGGCGAACCGGCCTCCTCGTTCGTCGTGGGTTCCTCCCTGGCCTGTAGCAGGCAGCTCTTGACGGCGACGGCGAGCGTCGGCGATACGTTCTCGAACTTGCGCATCTTCTCGAGCTCGGCGGCGCGCGCGAGCTTGAGCGCCCCGCCCTTCTTCTCCGCGGCGGCCTCTTTGGCCCCGACACCCTCCTGGGCGACAGACGCCACGGCGAGGACGGCCGCCGCGGCCGCCAACGCCACCAAATACGGTTTAACGTTCACTAAAAAACCTCCTCGGTTGTATACCCACGAGGTTAGGAAAAGCGGAGGGGGCTGTCAAGGGGAAAGGGAAGCGGCCGCAGGAAAAATCCCGGCGCCGTCCTACTCTCGCCGGCGGGTAAGCCTCGCGTACCGCCGGCGGGGGCGCCCAAGAAGAAATCGCCTTCGGGGGAAATAGAACGTCGCCTTAGCCTTAGAGCCTTCAACACGCCCGCCCTCATCGAACGAACGCTCGAGCCGGCCCCTCCGTCCCGGGCGCGCTCTTTCATTATTTTAAAAAAATTTTTTCGCGACCCTCGCGAGCAAGTACCAACCCTTCGCGAACGCCGTTTCCCTCGCCCGGACGTAATTGACTTCTAAGCCGCCGAAGCCGAGCTTAAATCTCGTAATGCCGGCCCAAGGGTGATTCGGCTCGTCTTTCGGGGCGATTCCCCAGAAGTCATAATATCTCAAGCCGCGTTCTTTCGCCATTTTAATCCCCGCCCATTGAAGCAGGTGCGGCGCCATCACGTTGCGGTACTCGTACGCGGAGGCGCCGTGCAAATAAAGAGCCGGTGTCGTTGTAGAAAGCCAAGATAATCGCGGCGACGGGTCGGTTTTCGTAAGTGGCAACCAGTAACTCTAACTGAATTTCGTCGGCGTCGGCGAAGAACTTTAAAAGGTTTTTATAATAAGCATCTTCGTGGCTTTGGAAGCGGTCGCGCTCGGCGGTTTCCCGGTTTAATCTAAGGAAATCCGTCGGCTCGTCCGTAGTACTGACGACCACCCCTTTCTTGACCGCCAGGCGGATATTATAACGGGTTTTACTTTTCATCTCGGCGAGGATTTCTTCTTCCTCTCGGGCCAAATCCAAAATTAAAGTGTTCTCCGGCTGCCTTATGGACCCGGTCGCGTCCCGATACTTACTATTCAAATATAGCCCCACGGGGCCCTCTTTAATAATCGCCGGGTCGAAACGAGCGAAGATCGCCTTTTCTCGCCTCGCGATCGCGCCGAGTTGCTCGAAGAACGTACCGATAACTTCGGCTTGCTCCTCGGCGGCCGCTGAGGGCTCGAGGATCGGCCCCCGCGGAATATAGAAGTAAGCTTTCCCGAATGGAAGGGGATGTTTTACCGCCAGGGCCGCGAGGAGGTAGCGGCCGCTTTCCTTGAAGGCGAGGTTAAAAACGTCGCGCCCGAGCGACTTCTGAAAATCGCCCCACGCGAAGGTTTGTTGAAACGGCGCGAACGGCGATTTTTTAATAAAATCGGCCCATTCGGACCTTTCCGCGGGCGATACCGTCAATAGTTCCATAGGATTTAATAAGGAAAACGCCGTCCCGAACCCGTTACGCTACAGCTTTCACCGCGGCCGCAAAGGCCAAAGTTAATACGAGCACCCAACGCGTAATACTTCCCACGCATCGAGCCCCTGCGAACCTTTACATATACCGAGAGGTTGGGTTTCAAAATCTAACAAACCCCCGTACGCAAGTCAACGTTCATATCGAAACCGGCCGCTTTAGCGGCCGGTACTTAACCCCATAAGGCCACACAGGAATGTATGGCCCACTTCAAACCGCCGGCTTCAGCCGGCGGCCGCCAGACAGGAATGTCCAGCCTACAAAAGATAATCCTGGCGGCGTCTAACTCTTCCAACGCGAGTGGCGACAGCTTTTATTTTATATCCTTGTAAATCGTCGAGCGGTGGCCGACGCGATATACGATGATCGTATCTTCCTCGAACCAAAATAACGCCCGGTAATCGCCCACGCGGAGCTTTAAAAGCCCTTCCAAATGGGGCGGCATTCCGGCAAGGCGCTCTACTTTGGCTTCGGGGTGTTCGGCGAGCCAAGCCAATTTATCGACGATCCGCTCGGCCACGGCTAGGTCCAGTCGGTCGAGCTCGGCGGCCGCACGGTAGGTAAACCTAACCCTTAGCGCCACGCTCGGCCAGCCGCTTCTTGATCTCGTCGAGGCTGATAAGCTCGCCGCGGAGGTGTTGCTCGCGGGCCTCCGTTAAAGCCGCTACCGACTCGGGGTCGTTTGCGATGAGCCAATTTTCAATATCGTCGAGCGACTTGGCACCGGCCCAAACTTCCGCCGGGATCTCGATTACGTCTTTGCCCTTCTTACCCACAGCGTTTCACCTTATATATTATAACGCGAGCGGACGCCACCTTACAATAAAAAACCCCGCCTTAGATAAGGAGCCGATTTTACGCGCTAAGAGGCCACACAAGAATGTGCGGCTCACACCACTAGTAAGGCCACACAGGAATGTGCGGCCCATACCAAGAGAAAGGCCACACGAGGATGCGCGGCCCACCCCAAAAGAAAGGCCACACAGGAATGTGTGGCCCACAAAAGATAATCCTGGCGGCGTCCAACTCTCCCAGGGGGTCGCCGCGGCGAAGCGTTAGCTCTTAAGCAGCTTTACGAAATCGGCGGGCTCGAGTTCGGCATCTCGCAGTATCTTCCTCAACGTTCCCTTCTTAATCGTCTTCGCCAGCGGCACCGTTACCGGCGGCTTAGTATTGTGATACATCCGGACGTGGCTGCCCCGCTGGCGCCGGATAAAATAACCGGCGCGTTGCAGCGCCTTGACTACCTCCTTCCCCGATACAATTGGGAGCTCGGTCACGAGGCGACCTCGACCTCCTCCACGGTCACGTCGACGTCCTCCGGAAGCGCCACGCCGTCTTCCCGGTAACACTCGAGGGCGAGGGCGAGCGCCTCCTTTATGTTGGCGACGGCTTCCTCGTAGGTGTCGCCCTGCGAGACGGTCCCGGGGACCGCGGGGCACGTTACGACGAAGCCGCCTTCTTCGGCCTGCTCGAGAACGACCTTATATTTCGCCATACCTTTTCACCTGCGTTTATTATAACGCCGCTTAACGGCCGGGGCAAACGAAAAAGGGTGGACGGCCGTGCAAGGCCACACAGGAATGTGCGGCCCACTTC
>JABAOC010006034.1_pt3 | contig 34561 bp, 47 predicted proteins | sample 7062161 | NCBI WGS metagenome assembly JABAOC01 (sample SAMN14538625, study PRJNA623070) | marine sediment metagenome | biome: marine biome [ENVO:00000428]; feature: marine pelagic biome [ENVO:01000023]; material: deep marine sediment [ENVO:00002113] | place: India: Gulf of Khambhat ... | reverse complement strand
AACCCCTCCTCAAGGAGCGAGGGCTCCAAGAGTATGGCCTGCTGCATGTCCCTCTCGCTGGCGTAGAGGCTGAACTCCCCAGAGTCGGAAAGGTCGAGGACGGCGACTAGGATGAGCCCGTCGAAGGTCACCTCTAGGACCTCGTTCTCCTTGCGCCTGAAGACCCTCACCACAAGCTCTCCCTGCCTGAGCCTGCTCCTAAAGATGGACTCCGGGGGCTGCCAGTTGACGGGCGCGTAGTCTCTGGGGCGGTGGACCAATGCGGAGCCGTCAGGTTTGCATATGAGGACCCTCTCGCCCTTCTCGAGCTTCGAGCTGGCCCTACCCTCGTAGTCCACCCGGCAGTTCCCTACGGCTATAACGGTCTTGTGCCTAGATATACCAGCCTTTATGACACCCATTGCGTCTTCTAGATCAGGGTTCTCGAGGATGACCTGATTCCTAGGGCTCCTCATCGCCATCCACCGGCCTTTGCCGGTTCATCCTATGCTCGTCACGATGTTGATCCAGGGGGCGTTCATCTTCTGGTCCAGGAGCTTTAGGTGGTCAGTGGCTCCTGAAAGCACGAATGTGTTGTGCCCCGGGTACATCCTGTCCGGCCCGAGCTCTATCAGCCTCTTTATCGACCTCTTCCAGTCGTCTAGGTCGAAACCTGGGCCGTTGATATAGCCCAGCCTTCCCTGGGAGGAAGCGATGTCGCCCGCGAAGAGGCTGGCCCTTTCACCCTCCCTTATCAGAAGGCTTATGCAGCCGGGGGTGTGTCCCGGAGTGTGGAACACCTCGAAATCCACCTCTCCAACCTTCAGCGCGTACCCGTCCCTGACGATGAGGTCCACCTTCTCGGGGCTGAACTCAAGGTCCCTCTCCCTGGCCATGTCGTAGAGAGAAAGTTCGTCCAGGCTCTCGATGTGCTCGACCTCTGATTCGTGGGCCACGAGCTTCACGTCCACCGCCCGTTTCAGGTCGTGGTTCCCGCCTATGTGGTCGAAGTGGCAGTGGGTCAGGAAGGCGACCTCCAACAGGCCCGGGTCGAGCCCCATTCGCCTGATGTTCTCCAAAATCTGTGGGATTCCGTTCCCACCGCCCGTGTCGATCAGGGCGAGGGCCTCTCCGCCGTCTACAAGGTAGACGTTGCAGTCCCCATCGGCGGAGTACCCGTAAGCCCCGCCGCCGACGAGGTAGACCCTATCAGTGAGCTTCAACAAATCACCTGGAGGTTCTACGCCTAAGACCCTTTTAATGGATTCGCCTAACCCTGGCCCTCGGCCTCGTCTGAAGGGCCTTACCTTTTTGGACATATTTTATGTCCTGGCGGGGGGATCGAGGAGTCGAAGCCCCCCACTAATGGCGCTTAGAATTTCAATGAAGATGCAACTCGTATCCAGGAAGTGAAGATGTTCGAACATTCTTCGACGATTTTTTATTAGGCCTTATAAAAAAGATACCTTCAAAAACATGGACGGAGAGACTGGCCAACTCCGACGCCAAAAAAAGAGTTGTGGTCCCTAGCATAGGGCGTCCTAGGAGGTTTCCTTGTTGGCCTCCCTGAACCTCTCCGCCATCTTATCGTAGTAAAGCTCCATGAACTCCTCAAGCTTGTCGGGGTGGGCGAGCTTGATGTGGAACCTGACTCCTCCTGGGCTTGCGGCCTTCCTGTCGCAGTAGGGACACTCGTAACGCTCCATCTGGATGGCCAAAATCTGCGTCCCCGACCATACTTACAGTATTTAGCTCTATTAACAGTTTTTATCCAGAAGAATTGAAACTTAGCTGGAAATCTCATTGGTCCCAAAATTATGGGGCAAAAACCTTTTTCCACCATCTAGGATCTACGAGATCTTCCTGCGCATCCTTTTTTAGGCAAAGCTCACACAGAGTTGGTTGGGTGCCTGTTTGAGCGGTAAAGAGGAATCCAAGATAACTTGGATAACCTGCCCCGAGTGCGGGTCCAAGATAGGCATAGTGGTATCGGTTGGCAGGGCGCCTACAGCGGTCCCTGAAGAAGCCGAGGCTGAAGCCGCCCCGACGTGGCCTCCTGCTAGTATGAGGGAAAGGCTCGCGGCCGCGGGAGTCGACCTATCCCTAGTGGAAGTGGAAGAAAAGGAGGACGTCGTCATCTTGAGCCCTAAGAGGTTCCTGGGAGACCTCTGGGGGCCCATAAACGACGCGGTTAAGAGCCTCGGCGGGACCTGGATCAGGGAGGGGCGGGAGAGCCGCTGGGAGATACCCAAAGGGGAAATGGGTTAGACCCCCTCCAACCCCCGACACGCAGAAGTAGCTATCTATACTGATTTCTCAGATGCTCCGCCACTTCCCTGGCCCACTCGCCCGTCTCCGGCCTTTTGAGGACCTGGTCGAGGAACTCAGCCCACTCTATCCCCAGGGCCCTACGCCAACCCTCATAGGCCTCCTTCAACCCCTCGTGGGCCCCGTGATGGTAGACGCAGTAATCCGAGCCCTCGACCCGTTTCCCGCCGCAGACCCTACAGGTTTCCGCCACCTTCGCCTCCCTTTTTGGATGGGCATTCTAAGTTTATACAGAGGTTCCTAGGGCGCCTTCCCCTCCTGATGATCTTGACGATGGGGGCCCCGCAGGCGGGGCACGGCTTGCCCGTGGCCTTTATCTTCCCTTCCTGGGGCAGGGGGTAGCTCTGGCTGCAGTGTCCGTCCTTGTAGTTGCTGCAGCCCGCGAATCGCTTCCCCGTCTTTGGGTTGGTGATGACCCTTATCTCGCCAGTCCCGCAGGTGGGGCACGAGCTTAGGGTCTCCTCCTTCCTCCTCTGCTCAACTATGGCCTCCTTCATCTCTGCGCCTATGAGCCCCTCCTTCTCCTTGAACTCCCTGAGGATGGGGTCGAGGACCTCTATTGCCTCCCGCACGACCCTGTCTCCGGCCATTTTCCCAGCCTCTATGAGTTCAAGGTCTCTCTCTAGCCTCCTAGTCATCTCGACTGAGAGAATGTCTGGGCTGTACCTGCCCAGGGTTTCAGCTACCTTGAACCCCAGATACGTTATCCTGACGGGGTTGCCCTCTAAGTAACCCCTCTTGAAGAGGGTGTCCATTATGTCCGCCCTTGTCGCCTTGGTGCCTATCCCCTCGTCCTCCATGAGCTTCAGGAGGCTGCCCGGGTTGTATCGGCTCGGCGGCTTCGTATACCTCCTCCTGGAGCCCACCTTCGCCATGGGGACGATCAGCCCCTCCCTCAGGGCAGGGAGAGCCACCTCCTTCTCCTTGAGGTAGGGGGCGTAGAAGAGCCTCCAACCCTGCTCCAGTATCTGGCTACCCTTCAGGAAGAACCCGTACCCGTAGACATCGACCTCCGCGTTGACCGTCCTCCTCACGGCAGGGGCGGCTAGGCAGGCCATGAACCTCCTGCACACTAGGTCGTAGACCCGCTCCTCGACCCTGCCCAGCCTCCCGGGGAGGTTTCCGGTGGGGTAGATGGCGGGGTGGGCCGGGTCGTCCTTCTCCCCCTGCCTGGGCCTTAGGCGGGGCTTCATGAGGAGCCTTTCAGCGAGGTCTGCGTAGGCTCGGCCGTTCCTCAGCTTCGTTAGTATTGAGCGGATGTCTATGGAGGGGGGAAGCCTCTGGCTGGAGGTCCTTGGGTAGCTGATGATGGCGTCCAAGTAGAGCCTCTCGGCGGCCCTCAGGGTGGTTCGGGGGGAGTACCCGAAGTGGCGGTAGGCCTCCCTCTGGAGGTCGCCTATGCTGAAGGGGGGCCAGGGGTACTGGTTCTGCTCCTTAGTGACTATGGAGGTTATTACGCCCTCCTTCCCCCTGCAGGCCTTCACTACTTCCCTTGCCTCCTCCTCGGTCTCGACCCGGGGCTTCTCGTACTCCAAGGGATACCTCTTGCCTGCTATTTCTGTCTCGGCCTGGACGACCCAGAATGGGGTGGGGACGAAACTCCTTACCTTGACCTCTTGCTCCTTGATGAAGGCGAGGGTGGGCCCCTGGACTCTCCCTATGCTCAGGGTCTTGTAGTACCCCGTTGCGTTCTTCACAGACAGGGTCAGTGCCCGGCTAAGGTTTATGCCGAAGAGCCAGTCCAACTCATGCCTTGCCTTCCCGGCGGTTACGATGGGGAAGTCGAGGCTGGAGGACATCTCATCCCAAGACTTCGCCAGGTCATGGTCTGTCAGGGTGCTGTAGTGCATCCTATTTGCCCTGCCCAAGCTCTCCTCCCCGCAGACGTATCGGAGTATGTTGTAGGCGATGAGGCTCCCCTCCATGTCGTAGTCGCAGGCGCTCACGTATTCCCCTACGCCCCTCGCCAGCCTCTCTATAACCTCTATGAAGTTCTTGGTCTTCGCCGCCGACTTGCTCGCCTCGTAGGCGGGAACCCACTTCATCCCGTATACGGGGTAGGTCCACTTTCCGCCATCCTGAACTATCGAGTAGAGGTGGCCTAAAGCGGAGACAACCAGGAGCTCTCTTCCCTTTCTATAAGCAACATAATAGGGTACCCCTCTCTCCCGATAGCTCTCGGGCCCTCCGGCATCGTCCAGGGCCTGGGCTATCCTCCTTGCTGCGGTCGGCTTCTCACAGATTACGAGGGTTCGACCAGCCAATACGCCTTCAAAAATTTAATGGCCCAATTAATATATTGAGTTACCTCGTACCCTGAGGACTCTTTTTTAAGAAACCCGTTATTTTATAGTTATAATGCCAGATGCGTATCGTCTCTTCAAGATACGTTTCAAGAGAGCAATCTCCAGGCATTCCGTGTGAGGTCGGATGAACACGATAAGCGCCGTCTACTCGGAGAGGAGGATCGTCGTCCCAGCTCAGAGCGACGCAGACAGCTTGTATCAGGACGGGTATGGCTCCAAGGTCGACACCAAGGTGCTCGCCCTTGAATCCTACGAGGCTCTGTACCTTGTTGAGAGAGGGAAGGTCGCAGTCGTCGATGAGGCGACCGGGAGAAGGCTTGTCTTACAAGAGCTCCTGTGGAAGCTCTCCCCTAAGGACCCCAACTTGTGGACCAGGTACCTGGTTTACAGGGATCTCAGGACGAGGGGCTTCGTGGCGAAGGGTGGGCCCGGCCTCGGCGTAGACTTCAACGTCTACGAGAGAGGCGCATACGGCAAGAAACGGCCCAGCTACGTGGTCTACGCCATCTGGGAGGGCGCCCCCGAGGCCATCGGGCGCCTGGAGAAGGTCCTAGAGGATGTTGAGGTGTCGGGGAAGTCCCTTAGGCTCGCAGTCGTAGACAGAAGGGGTGAGGTCGTCTACTATACCCTATCGGAGATGGGCTTCGAGAGTGAAGAAGAAGACGACGGTTCGTAGGACTCGGGCTACTTAAGTGCCTCTACCAGCTCTTCCAGCTTTACCCTACTCTGTTCCCCCGTCTCCATATCCCTGACGGCCACGCAGCCCTCTTCAAGCTCACTCTCCCCGACTATGATCACCTTCTTGAACCCCCTACTGTTCGCGTATTCCATCTGCCTCGACAGCTTCCGCTCCATGAGGTCAAGCACCGTCGGGATGCCCGCGCCCCGCAGCTCCTGCGATATTTCTATCGCCTTGGGCCTAACGGAGTCCGACACCGGTGCCACGTAGACACCCACTCCGAGGTACATCTCCTCGAAGGCGCTCTTCCTCTCCAGAAGCAGAACCAGCCTGTCGATGCCGAAGGAGATGCCCGTCGCCGGGGTTGGCTCGCCCCCGAAGAGTTCGATTATCTCGTCATATCTTCCGCCGCCGGAGATGCTACCGTAATCTTCGTATCCCTTGGCGTATATCTCAAAGACGGGGCCCGTGTAGTAGTCGAGGCCCCTGGCTAGGCTGAGGTCGACAACGATATAGTCGTGGAAGCCGAAGGGCTTGGAGTGCTCGACTATGCCCCGGAGGGCGTTGCAGCCCTCGATCCCCACGGGTATGCCCTTCAGGGTATCCAGTGTCTTCTCGATCACTGATCCCGGCTCCCCCTTCAGGACGATGAGGTCTAGGAGCCTCTCGGAAGCCTCCTGATCCGGCGTGATGCTGGAGAGTTCCTCGATTATGGACTCTCTCCCCGTCTTGTCCAGCTTGTCGATGGCCCTGAAGATGTCCAGAGCTCTCTCCTTGGGCATGCCAACATACTCGACGAAGGCGTTCAAGATGCGCCTGTCGTTAAGCCTGACCATGAAGCCCTCGAAACCCAGCCTCCTGAGGCAGTCCACGGCGACGGCTATCGATTCTGCGTCAGCGATGGGATCGGCGACCCCGACGATGTCTGCGTCTGCCTGCCAGAACTCCCTGTAGCGGGACTCGGAGGGGCGCTCGTACCTCCAGACGGGGCCCATCGCGTACCTCTTGAAGGGCATGGGGAGTTCCCTGTGGGTGGCTACGACCCTGGCGAGGCTGGCTGTCCACTCGAACCTGAGGCCCAGCTCCCTCTCGGACTTGTCCTTGAAGTAGTAGATCTGGTTGACGATGTCCTCCCCGCTCTTTATCTTGAGCATCTCCCAGCTCTCGAAGGCCGGGGTGCCCAGGGGCTCGAAGCCATAGATCTCGTAGACCTCCCTTATGCGGTCCAGCACCCAGTTCCTCTTGAGCATCTCCTCCGGGAGGAAGTCCCTTGTCCCTCTGGGCGGCTGAAACATTTCGAAGCTATAGGGGGATCGTTTCTATTTGAAAATATTGTTAATTTGTTACCCCTGAGAAATGGATTTTCTTACCAAGATCAATGGCGGGTTTTATTGTTCATCAAACGAGAGGCTGCGCTTCGGGGAAACTACACAATTAAAAATGTAGACGTCTGTCTACTTTGACCACCTCAAGAACCTTGGGGCAAACAAACCAGGTTAGGAGGAGGCCCGAGGCGAAAGACACGAGATACATGAAAGCCAAGACCGCAGGCGACAACCCCCGCAGCAGGAACTGGACCACGAAGACGTTGCTCGACGAATAAAAGCCACCGTCCAGGTACATGGACGATTTTCTTCCCCTCCCCAAGGCGGCGAGGGTCAGATCGGCGACGACCCCCTCAACGGCAGATATCATCAAGGCGAAGACACTGTGGAAGCTGAAGAGCGTGACCTCAACGAGCCCCTTTAGGACCCCCGTCATGAAGGCCGCGCCCATCCTGTCCACGAGCACAGATGCAAGAACTATCCATAGCACGTGTAACCCAGACAATATCTGGGGGGAGCCGAGAGGCATCCCAGGAAAGGCGTTCAAGAGGTTCCCCAGGTGGCCGATTGGGACGCTGGCGACGCCGCCGATGGCGCTGAGGATCACGATCATCGAGAGTTCACGGGACTTGAACCTGCGGTTTGACGTGTCTTATGACGCCTCTTTCAAGGGCTTCCCCAGACTAATGGCATACTCGTTGTTTAATAGCTGTCTGGCTCAGCTAATAGGCTAACGAAGTCTCAACCCTTTCGACCCCTCTTCCAGGGTTCTTCCTCTTCAGCCTGACCGCACCGATCTCGGAGGTGTTCCTGACGTGGGTCCCGGCGCAGTGCATCTCCACGGGCCCGCACCTCCACACCCTGATCCAGGGCTCGTCAGGGTCCGGGGTTATGGAGACCTCGTGCCCCTCCGCCAGGAACCTGTTGGTCTCCTCCTCCACCCTCTTCAGATCGTCGGCCGGGAGCCTGCCATCATAGACGTAGTCGGCCCTGTCTTTCCTGTCGTCCACGAGGGAGCCGACCCGCTCTAGCTCTCCCAGCCTCCTCCATAGGAAGTGCTCCATTATGTGGGCCGCCGTGTGGAGCTTCATTATCCTGTATCTTCTCTCCCAGTCTATCTCTCCCACTATGGTGTCGCCCACGTTGAACTCCGGGGGCTCCTCAAGTATGTGGACGATTTTATCATCGCTGATCTGGGTATCTGTGACCCGTGAATCTCCCATAGTTCCGGTGTCACTCACCTGCCCTCCGCCCTCCGGGTAGAAAGCGGTCTTGTCCAGCTCGACATTGCTGCCCTCGATGACCAGAACTTTGGCCTGGAAGCTATTGAGGTATGGATCGTCATTGTAGAGTTTGACGGTCCCCGGCATAGGGAGCCTCCTAGAAGACGCCCCTCAGGAAGGGGTAAAGGTCCTCCACCTGTTCCTGGACCAGCGTCTGATAGTACTGGTAGAGGATGCTCACGCAGAGGAGGGCTCCCATGCCCGAGCCGAAGACGCCGAAGAAGTCAGAGACCGCCGCGAGGAGCCCGACGATCATGCCTCCTATTATCGTGATCGTGGGGATATACCTGTTGAGCAGCTTTACTATGGGCTGCCTGCTCCTCCTGAACCCTGGCACCTGCATCCCTGACGCTAAGAGCTGTTCAGCCATCTGGTCTGCCCCGAGCCCGCCGATCTCCAGCCAGGTCATGGAAAAGGCGACGCATATGCCCACGACTATCAGGGTGTATATAAGCGCCCTCAAGGGCGCGGCGGCTACTGCGCCCAGGTTTCCCGGGGATGTGACGTAATATACGAGGCCGCCGGTCGGTACGAGTCCCTGTGTCGTCTGGTTGTATGTGGCGAAGAGGTTCAGCAGCATGTTGGCGTTGTTCGTGTTCCACCTCACCCATACGAACTGGCCGAACAGCTGGAAGTTGGCGAAGAGGGCGTAGGCTAGGATCACGGGGATGTTGGAGACGTATAGGAGCTTTATGGGCATCCTCCCCCTGTAGCCCCTGAACATGGAGTGGCTTATAGGCATCTCGACCCTCATCCCCTCCACGTACACGACGAAGGCGAAGACCGCGACGGTCGTGAGGAATCCTATCATGTTGGGCCATCCTCCGGGTCTGTAGAACAATTGTGAAACAGGCTCCCGTTTAAGGATCGACTGTATGAAGGCGAATATGGCGCCGTACATCTTACCGTCCCCAACCGTGACGAGGCTGAAGGAGCTCCAGAAGATGTTCTGAGCTATCCCCGCGACGATGAAGAGGCTTATCCCGCTTCCAATGCCCCATCCCTTCTGAAGCAGCTCGTCGAGCATCATGATGACTAAGCCCGCCGCCAGCAGCTGGCCGAACAGGAGTATCGACTGGCCGAAGGTGACGCTTCCGAAGGCACCGGCCACTATGTACATGGATGCCTGCACTATCACCATTATTAATGAGAAGACCTTGCTCGCCGTCGTGAAAAGTCCTCTGTCCTCCGGGCTTGACCTGTCGAACTCTATTAGTTCTGAGCCGGCGAGGAGCTGTATTATGAGCCCTGCGGTGACTATCGGGCCTATGCCCAGCTCCAACAGCGTCCCATGGTTCTGGGCGAAGATGATCCTCATCGTGTTGAGATACGGACTGTCCTCCGTCGGTGGCACTCCGTATAGGGGTGTCTCCGCCATTATGAGGTATATTATTAGGGCGAGGGCCGTCCAAATGAGCCTGCTGTTGAAGCTAACCTTCCTCTCGGGCGGCTTCACCTCTGGTATGAAGGGGGATATCGGCTTGAAAAGCTGTAGGAAGCGCCCCATCCCAATCACTCAGATTCTACTATGGACCCGCCCGCCGCCTCCACCTTCTCGAGGGCCCTTGATGAGTACGAAGCCACCCTGAGCTTCAGCGGTATGCCTATGGAACCCCTGCCGAGGAGCTTTTCCACCCCCAGCGCTTTGAGGTCCAGCTCGGCTCCCTCATTTACGGCCTCGGCTCCAAGCGTCCTGAGCACAAGGTCCTCTAGCTCGCCCACGTTGATGGTCTCTTGGGCTGGCTCAAGGCTCGAGGGGGGCTTGAACCCTATCTTCCTGTACCTGTTGGGCTCGTACTTGACCGTGCGGATCCAGAAGTGCTTCTTCCCCCCGGCTTTTCCCACCCCGCCCCTGCCGCCGGACTTCCTGTGCTGGCCCACCTGGCCCCAGCCCATGTACCTCGAGCCACGCTGCTTCCTCACCTTCCTATCCTTGTGCGGCAAGCTTTCACCCTCCGTATGGACTGGCTCCAAGAATAAATACTTGTAGCATATAAATCAAGCTTTTTTTTCTAGCACATCCTCTCTGCAAGCTCGTTTATAGCCTCTCCCCGGTAGCCAAGCTCCCCGCTGTCGGCATATGCACGCTTAACGGTCTTCCTGAAACCCTTCCTTGGCGGGTGGAGCCTGAAGAAGGGCTTCACGCCCTCCAGCTTGTGGAACTCAGCATTGCAACTGTGGATGGCCTCCGCTAGTTCATCCAGGCTCGTGTACCCGAGGGCCTTCAGGGCCTCCTCGCCGATCCTCCTCCCGCCGGGTGCCTCCCCCCGCTTTTCAAGCAGGAGGCGGATCGTCTCCACAGTGGGCTCGCCCCATGTGACGTAGTCCTTGGCCATCTGAAGCATCCCCAGGTAGGACGGCCTGTCGTCCAGGATTGTGGCGTAGTTGTTCCTGTCCATCCTGAGCATCCGGAGGGCGTCCTCGACCCTCCTAGGGGCGTTGACACCTCCCCTGATCCTGACGGCCAACAGGCTCTTACCACCCATATTACATCGACCAGTCCCTTGGTGTCATTATCTTGGCGGTCTGCTTCAGGGCCTCGAACGTCGCGAAGGCGAAGGAGGTCGTCGTCGCTGTGGCTCCTATCGACTTGGACCAGCAGTCCTTTATCCCCGCAAGCTGGAGCACGGCCTTGGCGGTGTCCCCAGCCACGAGCCCCAGCCCCTTTGGGCCCGGCAGCAGAGTGACTACGACGCTCCCCTGCTTCCCGGTAACCTTGAATGGCAAGGAGTGGGGCTCCCCACAGTCGCACTCCCAGCTCCCGCAGCCCCTCCTTATCGGGTAGAGGTTGAGCTTCGCCTCCCTGACCCCCTTCTCTATGGCGTTCCTCACCCTGCTGGCCCTCCCCGCGCCGAGGCCTATGAGGCCTTCGCCGTTCCCCACGGCGACTATCGCCCTGAACGTAGAGGACTCCCCAGCGTCCGTTTGCTTCTGCACCAGGTTGATGTCTATGACCTCGTCCCTGAGGTCGGGGACAAGGATGTCTATTATCTCGACCTCCTTAATGGGGTAGCCCTCCATGAATATCTCGCTGACGGAGGATATCTGTCCCTCAAGGACCATCATGCCCAGCTGGGTCTTGGGCTTCCAGGACTCGAGCACCTCCTCCTGCCTCGTCCTTCTCCTCCCCCGGCTCACCCTCCATGCGCCTCCATTATCCTTTCCTTGACCTCCTCGAAGTGGTCGGGCAACGCCTCGGGCTTCAGCCCCCTGCGGAGGTAGACTGAGAACCTCCGCTCGTACTCGAAGGGGTCCTCGATGCTTTCAGCATACTCGGCTATGCTGCCGCCTCTCATCCTCTCGGGTGGGGGGAAGACGTCGCTGTCGCAGGGGACCTCCAGGCCCGCGTCGTTCGCCCCCTTCACAACTGCGAAGACCTTAGAACCCCTCGTAGGTCTCTTGAGCCCGATGTCCAGGATGGCCCTCTCGACTCCGACTCCCAGCGCCCTCTTGCCCGCTATCATTCCCAGAAGGTAAGCCGCTGGGGTGTTCTTGCTCCCCCCCTGCCAGTCGTAGTCCTCGACCAGTTCCTCGGAACTCGCCTGCGTGATGACGATGTCGCCATCTGTCTTCGACTCGACCACTTGCACGGTCACGTTGTTGTTCGAGGCTCTCACCACGAACCTGGGGTACCCCGATGTGGCCATCACCCTCCTGACCCTGTAGTCGGTCTTGTTCTCCCGCCTCCTCCTGTATGGCACCCTGTACCTCGGTCCCTTAGCCAAAGGTCCTCCTCCTCAGCCTCTGATCTGTGATGTAGCGCTCCAGCTCCGCGACGCTCCTGAACTCCCCGCCCTTCGCCTTCCTGTACAGGTCCCTGTAGGTGCTGACCGTGATGACCCTCCGGTCCCTGAGGTCCATGAGCTTCCCGCGGAGGGCCCTGATCCTGTTGATCCACCTGGTTTTTCTAGGAACGACGGAGTATTTCCCTCCCTTCCTGCTGCCGGGCCCTCTCCTCCTCCCAGCCCTTTTCTTCGCGGCCAGCTCCCTGGCCCTCGCCCTGCTCTGGCTCTTCTCGGGCGCGGCCCTTATAGCGCCCTCGTGTATGAGCTTCCTTATCTCCTCTCGGGTGATGGCCATCTCCACGTCTTCGGCCCTCTCGGGGTCTATCCAAACCCTGTTCTCGCCCACGTCGAGGATCTCGGCGGCCAGCCTCCTCTGGCTCTTGAGGTTCACTCCTCCTCTTCCTCCAGATCCTCAATCTCGCCGCTCAGGGGGGCTGCCCCGGGGTTCAGGACCTGTATACCCCTGCTGTTGGCCTCCTCCATTATGAGGGCTTTCTTCCTGCCCCCGATGGAGCCGCCTATCCTGGCGACCTGGGTCTCAGGATCGATTATGGTGAGGTCTCCGACGTTGAAGACCATTACCTCCTCCTTCCCAGAGGGATGGAGGCCCCTGACAGCCTTGGGGCCGCCGTAGCCTACCTTGACCTTCTTAGGCCAGCCCCCCCACTCCTGCCTCACCTTGTTGTCTATTCCCCTTGGCCTCCTCCAGCTGGGCTTTATCCGGTCCAGGCGCCAAGACTCGTACTGGACGAACTTCGGCCTCTTCTGGCCTATCTTCTTCCTTACCTTGAGCAGCCTGCGCTTCTCCCTCTCCTCCATCCCCCTCACTCCTTGCTGTAGACGTATATGCCGTCGAGGAACTTCCTCAGGTCCTTGTTCCTTATCTTGCAGGCCTGCTGGATGTTGGCGGCCGTCTGGGCCACCTCCTCTATGTCTAATCCCTCGATGATTACGTCGTCTCCTTTGACCGTTACCCTGGCGCCGCGCACGATGTCCGCCTCTCGGGGCTTCCTCTCCCCGACGAAGTTCTGGATCTTCACCTTCCTCCCCTCGACCCTGACGGTCAGGGGGAAGTGGATGAAGACGACCTTCATCCTGTAGGTGAAGCCCTCCATGACCCCCTTGATCATGTTCCTGACGTGCGTGGCGACGGTGTTGACGAGGGCGGCCCTCCTCTTCTTTGGGTTTACTGCCCAGATCCTCAGGGCTTTTCCGTCGAGATCCATGTCCAGTCTTGTGTGGCCGAAGTCCCTCGAAACCCGTCCCTTCTCGCCGTTAACTGTGACCCTCCTATCCTCTAGGCTGAGGGTGACCTCGTCGGGTATCTCGACCGTGTTCTCCACTATCTCGACAGCCACATCACATCACCTAGTATATGTATGCCAGGATCGCTCCCCCGACGTTCTGCTCCTTCGCCGTCGTGTGCTCCATGACGCCCTTGGGGGTGGACAGTATCACCATTCCCAGGTCTCGGCTGGGGAGGAACCTCTTCTCGTACCTCTCCATCTCCTTGACATTGGCGTAGAACCTGGGCCTCACGGCCCGGCAGTCGTTTATGCGCCCGAAGAGCTGGACACGGAACTTCCCCTGGCGCCCATCGTCTATGAACTCTATCTCCCCTATGTACCCCTTGGACTGGATGAGGCGGAGGACCCTACCGACTAGGCTCGAGGCCGGGGCTATGATGCACTCCTTCTTCCTCCTATGCTCGTGGATCATTATCGTGTTGAGGGCGTTGGTCAACGGGTCCATCATCTTCACCTGTACTTCTTGAACCCCAGCTCCTTGGCTATCTCCCTGAAGCACTGCCTGCAGAGGTTGAGACCGTACCGCCTGATGAGGCCGTCGTATGTGCCGCAGCGTATGCAGTGCCTGCTGCCCTTGCCGTAGCTCCGCTCCTTCCTCTCAGTCACTCGGGGTTCCCACCTCAACACCGAAACTGCCCCTAATAAATTCGACCGACTCCTCCCTGGTCACTCTGTGGCTGTGGCCCACCTTCGCCCTCCCTCGCTTTCGCCTGGCCACCCTGTAACCTGGCCTCTCCACGGTGGCCATGACGTCCATCCCGACTATGCCCAGGTTAGGGTCGTAGCGGGTGCCCGGGATGTCTATGTGCTCCCGGATTCCGAAGGCGAAGTTACCCTGCTCATCGAAGCTCCTTGGGTTTATCCTGTTGCCCACCGCCGAGAAGGCCTTCCTGAGGAACTCCTCTGCCCTCTCGCCGCGCAGAGTCACCATGCAGGCTATGGGCTCCCTCCTCCTGATCCCGAAGGTCCTTATGGTCTGCTTTGCCCTCCTCTGGCAGGGCCTCTGGCCAGTCAGCTTCTCCAGGAGTGTCATGGCGTTGTTCAGGGGTTCCCCGGAGGCGCCGACGGATATGTTGACCACTACCTTACCTATCTTCAACTCCCGCATCGGGTTGCCTTCTCTTCCCGCCTCAGCCATATCAATGACCACCCGGCAGCGAGATTACTGGCTCTTCCTCCCCCACGGCGAAGAGGTAGCCCGCCAGTGTCCTGATGTCCTCCCCCTCGGGCGTCCTTATCGTCGCGGTCTTCTTCCAGCCCGGCTCTGGGCCGAACCCTATTACCCTTCCAGACTCCCCCTGGGACCTCCCCCCCGTGACGATGACCCTGACACCCTCCTCGAAGCTGATGTGGCCCACGATCTCCTGTTCAGGTACCTTGACCTGGACGACGTCGTTGACCCTGTAGCGGTCCTCTTCCGCCGGGATGACTACGCTCCTACCGTCGTGCAGGTTCAGCTGGGTCCTCCCCCCCTTGAGGGTCGACTTGCCCATTATCCTGCAGAGCTTGAACCCCGTCTCTCCCCCCTCTATGGGGTGGAGCTTGAGACTCCCTCTCCTCTCGGGGAGCACCCTGTATGAGGCGCCCGCGTCTGGGACGCTCAGCACGTCCATAAGGCCCACAGGGTACCTTTCGTCGATCCTGGGCTTACCATCAACGACGAGCCTGCCCTCCTTTATGAGGGCCTTTGCCTCCTTGCCCGTCTCTGCATATTTCAGGACGTCCCTGACCACTACCTTTAGGGGCATTGACTCCCTTAACAGGTGTGGGCCGGGCTTGCTCTTCACGGCCCATACCTTGGTCTTCTTAGGGATGGGCCAGAAGTCGGGGGCCGGGTGACGCTTTAGATGCTTAGATGGGCCCTTCTTCCCCATCCCTAGCCCTCCTCCTTCTTGGACCCGAAGCCCCGCCTCTCTAGGATCTTCCTCCTCAACCTGTCGTCGAGGTTGAGCTTGGTGATCATGACGTTCTCGGCCCTGATGGGTATGTGGACCGTCGAGCCGTCCATCCTCGTCCGGGTTATACCCTCGATCGAGAGCCTCCCCTTTGAGGTGTCGACTCTGATTACCTTACCCTCGGAGAGCTCCCTGTCTCCCTTGGTGATAGTGACCGTGTCGTCACGCACCACGGGCATGGACCTGGCCCCGTACTGGGCCCTGAGGCTCGGAGAGAGGGACGCCGATAGGAACTTCCTCCTGACGTGGTGGGGGGCGTTGAATCTCCTCTTCCTCGCCTTGCCCGGCTTTTTGACTCCCCCCTTCATCTAGACCACCATCTTGGCCAGGTTCCCCAGCCTCGGCCACCTCTCTGCGGCCTCCCGGGCCACGGGCCCCTTTATGTCGGAGCCCCTGGGGTCCCCTTCCGGTGTGAGTATTATCGCAGCGTTGTCCTCGAACTGGACCCACGTGCCGTCCTTCCTGGGGTAGGGCTTTTTCTGCCTTATTATGACGGCGTTGAAGAGCTGCCTCCTCATCTCGGGGGTCCCCTCCCGGCAAGACACGATGATCAGGTCTCCCACGCCCGCCGAAGGGAGCCTCCTTCGCCGCCCCTTGTAGCCCACCATCTGGATGAGCCTAAGGACCCGAGCGCCAGTGTTGTCGGCGCAGGCTATCATAGAGCCGGATGTGAGGCCACCGCTTATCCCCCGCCTCGGCGTTATCCGCCTCTTGATACGCTTCGACATCCTACACTTCCCCCTCCAGCTTCTCCACGACGCAGAAGGACTTGGTCTTGCTCAGGGGCCTGCACTCCGCGATCCTGACCCTGTCTCCCCTGTGGGCGCCGATGCATGGCGGGTTGTGGGCGGTTATCCTGCTGCTCATCCTGGCGTACCTCTCGTACTTCGGGTAGTACTTGGTGTAGTCTATCGTGATCACGACGGACTTCTCCATCCTGTCGCTCACGACCGTGCCCTCGAGCAGCCTCCCCCTGACGCTCAGGGAGCCGTGGAAGGGGCAGTTGGGGTCGTCGCACCCCTCCCTCGGCCTCTTCAAACTCATCAATCTCGATCGCCCTACCAGAACCTCTTGTTCCTCTTTTTCACCCTGTCCTCCGGCCTTCCCAAAAGGGTCGATCCATCTACCTCAACCATGGAGCCGTCTGGCAGCTTGAACCTGAAGACGGCGTCCTGCTTGGCGACCCTCTTTACTTTCCCCTTCTGCCGTACGACGAGCATGTTCTTGGTCTCGTCGATCACCTCTCCGCTTATGGACGTGTTGCATGGGTTGCTGTCCTCGGAGACCTCGACCTTGAGGCCTATGAGCTCGTGGCTCTGTATCTCCCCCGCCTTGATGGTGCTCATATCCCCAGCTCCTCCCTGTTCACGGTCTCTATCCTCGCTATGGTCTTCTTGAGGGCCCTTACCCTTCCCGGGTTCTCTACCGAGCCGCCTGCCCGGATCATGGTCAGGACCTTCGAGAGCTCGGTCTTCATCTCCTCGAGCCTCCTGTTGCGATCATCCACAGACATCTCCCTTATCTCCTTCATCCTGAGGATGGGCAAAGTTCATTCCTCCTCTTCCTGCTCGGGCCCATCGCTGGAACCTTCTGCTTCCTCAGCCTCTTCCTGCTTTCTGGGCTTGGCCTTTCCCCCTTTTTCCACTTCAGGTGTCCCAGCTTCAACCCTCGTTTCGGAGACTCCTTCTTCTTTGGGTTCCTCCTCGTCTGCTTTCTCAACAAACTCCTCAGTCTCGGCCCCCTCGACTTTTTCCTCAGAGGGTTCTTCGGTCTCGACACCGGGTTTCTCTTCTGGCTGCTCCGGAGCCTCGATCTCTTCCTCGGGCTCGGGCTCGACGCCCTCGGGTAGCGGGTACTCCTCCTCTGGGTACTCTATCTCTGGCAGCCCTTCGAGGTCAATCTTGTCGGGGAACTTGGCGTCCGGGGGCACTATGTTCACGGTGACCCCAAGGATCCCCCTCTTCATCTTCACGTGGATGGTGGCGGTCCTCAGGTACATGAGGGAAGGTTCGCCCGACTTGGGGATGTATCCCTCGCTCACCCTCTCGAACCTGCTCCTCGCGCTCCTAAGGGGCCCCCTGAGCACGACCTCGCACCCTAGGGCGCCGGAGTCCATGATCCGCCTGAGGGACCAGAATATCGCCCTCCTGAAGTGGACCCCCCTCTCCAGGGCGTTGGCTATCCTAGACGCCATTATCCTAGGGTTGAGCTCGGGCACCTCCACCTCAACGACGGTTATCTGGGGATTCGATATTCCCAGCTCATTCTCCAAACGCTCTGAGGCATCCTTTATAGCGCGCCCCCTCTTCCCTATCACCCTCCCGGGCCTCATGGTGTAGAGGTTTATCTGGGCCCCCATAGGAGTTTTGGTGAGGGTTATGCCGCCGTAGCCTGCCTCTTCGTACTCGTCGGCTAGGAGTTCGTCAACTTTCGTCCGCTCTATGGCGTCGTGGATAATACGTTTGACAACAGACATTAAACTTCCTCGACTGCGACCTCTACATGGGTCAGGTGATTGAAGTAGGGAGAAGACCTGCCAAAAGCCCTGGGTATGTAATTGCGGATGACGCGGCCTCGGTGGGCCGCGATATGGATTATCTTGAGGCGGTCTGCGTAGAGACCCTTGAACTCGGCGTTGGCCTCGACCGATTCGAGGACCTTGAGAATCTCCCTGGCAGCCTTCTGGGGGTAGCGGCCCGCGTCGTAGCCCTGCGCACCCCTCCTGTGGGGCAGCTTCTTCTTGTGCCTGCGATAGGGCACAGGGGTCTTAAGATCTATGACATCCTGGAGGACCTCCTTGGCCCTCTCCAGCTTCATGCCCTTTATGTAGTTGCATATCTCCCTCGCTGCCTTGGGCTTGATCCTCAGGTCCCTGCCGCTGGCTATCGCTGTCGTGTCTGGGTCAAGCCCTTGGATGGAGTACTTCCAGGATGGCATATACGCACCGTACGCCTACATGAAATCGACACTTCATATAAAAACATTATTCCATATCTATGAGACCCTAAAAACTACTCTTTTCGACTTGTTCATATGATTTAGAACCGTTAAAAGAGGCATAATTTTGCATTCGTTAATTGTTGTCTATCTAATGATCTTCATTTCAAATAGTTTTTTCATGAACATAAACAATGTTTGTTATTATATTTTTACCTCTATGGAGAATTTGAAAAAGGAGTTCGAAGGATTTGCCGTCTACTTCAGCGGGATGTACATCGAGCTCCTTGAAGCTCCTATTCCTGGTTTGCCGTGGCGCACGGGCCTGTTGGTGATGGCGTACTCCCCCAGGTAGTGGCCCACCATCTTCTCGTTGATCTTCACGTCAACGAACTCCCTCCCGTTGAAGACCTGGATCGTCTTCCCCATCATCTCAGGGAGGATCACCATGTCCCTGGCGTGGGTCTTGATGGGCTTCCCGTCGTCCTGGGCCCTAAGCTTCTCCAGGACTATCCTCTGCTCGTTGGAGAGACCCCTCCTTAGGCTCCTGCGCATCCTCGCGGGAAGGAGCCTTATGAACTCGTCCATCGACAAGGACTTGAGCTCCTCGACGCTGTGGCCCCTGTACCTGAACTCCTTGGGCATCTTCGCTCAACTCCACGCATCCGGCCTATATAAGCCCTAGGCCTTGGCCCTCCTGACCCTCTTCTTCTTGCCAGAGCCCCTAGCCGCTATGAGGCCGACCTTTGCTCCGGGCGGCGAGTGCCTAGAGACAGTGGTTGAGTGCCCAGGGCGCCTGTGGCGCCCCCCTCCGTGGGGGTGGGATGCGGCCGTCATTTTCACCCCGTGGGCCACGGGGTACACTTGCCCCTTTGCCTTTGCAGCGTAGTGGGCCTCTCCAGCCTTCATGAAGGGCTTCTCTGGCCTTCCCCCTCCCGAGACTATCCCTATCGTCGCGCGGGCGTCATCAGAGAGACGTACCGTTCTCTTTGATGGGAGTTTGAGCGCCGTTCTGCCGCCTATGTGGGCGACGACGGTGGCGAAGCCCCCCGAGCTCCTGGCGAACTTCCCTCCGTCCCCGGGCCTCTTCTCTATGTTGCAGACCATGGTCCCCTCGGGGATCATGCCCAGGGGAAGGACGTTGCCCACCCTGAGGCTCGCACCGGCCCCCAGCTGTATGGTCTGGTCTATGTGGACGCCCTCAGGGGCGGCTGTGTGGTATCCCTCACCCTCCTCAAGCTCCACGTAGGCCAGAGGCGCGCCCCTTCCGGGCTCGTGATGTAGCTCCTTGATCACTCCCTCCATGAGATCGTCGCTGAGGGGGGGGTACCTTATCGGGGCTATCCTGCCTTTCTTGGCCGCCCTGAAGGTAGATGTGCCCCTTCCGCGACGCTGAACCTTGAGCTTCTTACCCATATCTCATCCCTACAGTATTCCCAGGCGTATTGCGATGTCTGAGGCGTCGAACCCCTCCTTCAGCTTGACGAAGGCCTTCTTCAGGCCTCCCCGAGTGATAAGGGTCCTAACGCTCTCCGCCTCCACCTCGTACAGTTCGCTTACCGCCCAGGCTATCTGGCTCTTATTCGCCCTCCTGTCGACGATGAAGACGAGCTTGTTCTCGTTCTCGATCATGTTGACCGAGCGCTCCGTCATCAGGGGGTACAGGATTACCTCGTGGGGGTTCACCGGCCCTCCCCTCCCCAGACCTCATCGAGGGACGTGAAGGCGGACCTCGACCAGACGACGAGCCTCCCCGCGTGGGCTCCCGGGGCGAGGAGCTCGGCGTTCAGGTCCGTGACGTTCACGACCTCCACCCCTGGAAGGTTCCTAGCAGCCATACCGATGCCCAGATCCTCTGATACGACGATTAGGGGCCCCTTCCCCACCTTCCTCTTCCTCCCCCTCGTCTTCCCCCTTCCGGCCCTGATCTTCTTCCTGTCGGCCCTCTCTACGTCCGCCCAGACCCCGAGGTTCATGAAGAGTCCCCTGACCTCGCCGGTCTTCTGAAGGCCCTGGACGTCGTCCACGACCACTATGGGGAGCTGCGTCACCGCCGAGATGTCGTGGCCCCGTCCGGCGACGATGTTCCTGTCGGCCGTTGCTGCGATGCCCGACTTTATGGCGAGGCACCTCTCCTTCTTGTTGATCTCCTTCCTGATGTTCTTCTCTGAGGTGGGCGGGAAGGCCTGATGGCCGCCGACTGTGCTCACGCCGAAGGCCGCCCTGTTGCCTCCCTTGATCCTCGGGACCCTCGCGATTCCCAGCCCCACACCCCTCGACTCAGCGGTTGTCCTCTTCCCGGCAAAGGGGTCCCTTCCCTGGGGCTGGAAGCCGTGGCTCTGCTGAGCTATCACGGCCCTCTTGATAACATCGGGCCTGTAGGGAGCCTCGAAGACCTTGGGGAGCTCCACCTCGCCGACCTTCTCGTTCTCTTGGTTCAGGACGGGGACCTTCACCTATCATCCCCCTCCCCGCTGGAAATCGGTGTTTAGGTAGGTTATCTGGGGCGCCTCCTCGGGGTGTTTAGGACGCCTCACGGACTTCCTGAGCTTTATGAGCCTCTTGGGAGGCCCCACGACGCTCCCCTTGAGGAGGAGGTACTCCCCCCTGATCGGGCCGTAGTTCTGGAAGCCTCCCTCGGGGTTGATCCTCTCCCCCTCAGAGCCCATCAACATGATCCTCTTGTTGTAATCTGTCCTGTGGTGGAAGCCCATCTGACCCGCCCTAGGGACCTGGGGCATGACCCTTCTGGGGACCCAAGGACCTATGGACGCGACTCCCCTCTTGGTCTTCCTCGACTTGTGCTGCCTGATTCGGATGCCCCACCGCTTAACGGGGCCCTGGAAGCCCTTGGCCTTCGTGACCCCGATGACGTCGATGGCCTCACCCTGCTCGAATATGTCTGAGGCGCTTACGTCCCTCCCCAAGAGCCCCTTAGCGTACTTGAACCTCTCCTCCATTGAGCCCCCTCCTATGGCTATCTCCATCAGGTCTGGGACCTTCTTGTGCACCCCTGCCATTCGGGGCTGTGTGGCCGCGATTATCCTTATCTCGTCTACCTCGTCCAGCATTGAGGAGACATTCTCCAGAATCCTGTCTGGGTTGTACCCCACCAAGGTCTTGTTCTTCCTTATGAGGTCGGCCGGCGGGTTGGCCATCCATGCCTCCGTCACCGCCTTGAGGCCCTCCTGGGTCTTCTTGTATGCCCTTATACCGCACACGAGCATGGGGGGCGTGTCCAAGATCGTCGCCGCGCTCTTCACCTCTTGGCCGTACTCGGGTGCCCTCTCCCTGTCCTCTATGTAGAACAGGTGGGTCATCCCGGCCTTGTAGCCGGCGAAGCCCAGGAGCTGGGGTCCTTCTTCCACCTCGGGCCAGTAGTCTATCCTACCGGCTATGCTCTTCGCCCTCTTCCTGGGCGAGAAGGACATCGAGCCTCTCTTGGGCGATCTGACCCTGGGCATCCACGCACGCGCCTCAGTTTCGACTAGCTGTATTGAATCAACGAGTCTGAAATTTAAATGATTCGAATAAGTAGGAAATATATGCATTATTTCTATAGACCCTAACGATTAGGGGATTCCACATGTTAGCGGCGAGTATCCATATATCATTTAGGAAGGAAATCTGATAAAACGAGCAGCATCAGCTTGATCCTTTTCGTTCAGGGTAGGGGCAGAGGTCCCTCAGGAAGCATTTGTCGCAGAGGGGTCTAGGGGCTTTACAGGTCTCCCTCCCGAACCTGATCAGCAGAACGTGGACGTCCTCATAACGCTCCGGGTCGGCCGCCTCCTCCAGCACCGAGCGTACCTGCTCGTAGGAGGCGTTCCCAGGGACCAGTTCAAGTCGCTTCGTGATCCGGGCTATGTGGCGATCAACCGGTATGACCCTCTTACCCCCCTCGAACATGAGTACTACGTCGGCGGTCTTCGGCCCCACCCCCGGGAGCCCCATGAGTTCCTCTCTTGCCTCGGGGAAGGGCTTGTCCAAGACCGGTGAGATGTCGCCACCGTACTTCTCCAGCACCGCCGAGGAGAGCCTCTTCAGGGTTACGCTGCGCTGGTTGTACATTCCTGCGGGCCTTATGGCGTCTGCGATCTTACGGACCGGGGCCCCTGCCAAGTCTTTGGGGGTGATCCCTATCCTCTCCTCAAGCCGTTTGAAGGCGGCGGCCTCGTTACTGTAGCGGGTGTTCTGGCTAAGTATGGTGCGGACGAGCCCCCTGAAGGGGTCGCCACTCCTGGGCCTCCAGCGCCTCTCGTAGTGGGAGAGGAGGCGATCAACTATCTCTCGGGCCCTGCTCAACCTTTATCGCGCCCTCGGCCCGCAGGTGGGTCTCCAACTCCCTTACCCTATGGGAGATCAGTTGTAGGAGCTCATCGAGGTGGGCCCTCTCCTGGGCCGAAACAGATATCCAAGGTATCCCGTATCTCTCCAGCCCAAGAAGCTCGCCTATGCGGTCCGCAAGCTCCGGGGCCAGGTCGATCTTATTGAAGACTATTATTACCCTCTCGTAGGGGACACCAATGTCCTTCAGGAGCCTGAGGCCCTCTGCGATCTTCATCTGAAGGGTGAGCTGGGGGTCAGTTATCTCGAGGAGCAGGATGACCAGGTCGGCGCTCCTGATGTCCTCGAGGTTGAGCTGGAAGCTCCTTATTAGGCGGGGGTCCAGGTCAAGGACGAACCCGATGGTGTCTATGAAGAGAAAGGTGGTCTCGTGGTCGATGAACCTCCGCTGGTACTTGCTCGAGAGGGTGGTGAAGGGCCTGTCGCTGACCGGCTTGTCGTCACCGGTCAAGGCGTTGAACAGGCTCGTCTTCCCCGCGTTGTAGTAGCCTGAGATGCAGATGGTGGGGTAGCCCAGCTCCTTCCTCTTCCTTATCCTCTGCCTCTTCTCCCTCATTAGTTCCTCTATCTGGTCACGGATCCGGGCCTGCCTCCGACTAATCTCCCTCAGCTGGCCATGGAAGGCGTACTCGCCTGAGCTCCTGAAGAAAGGCCGCTCCTGGATGTAGTTGACGGAAGCCTGTAGCTTGAAGAAGGGGGCCAGCTTCTCCAGTCTAGCCGCCTCTATCTGGAGCTTGCTCAGGCTATCAGAGGCCATCTGGTCGAATATTTCTAGAGTGAGTTCGTAGCGGTCGATGACCTCGCAGTCAAGGGCCATCATCAGGTTGAGCTTCTGGCTGCTCCTAAGGAGGTTGTAGAAAATGGCGAGGTCAATGTCGTGCTTCTTCATTTTCTGCTTTGTCTCCTTCACCTTGCCGCTGCCGATGTAGTATTTGGCGAAGGGCTTGTAGCGGCTCTGGACTACCTCGTCTACGACCTCTATGCCAAGTGTCTCTGCCAGGCGCTTCAGCTCGTCTAGGCGGAGCCTGTATATCTTGTGGTCGTGAACGTTGATCTTCATCATGCAGAGGATAGCTCTGCCCCTGACCGAATCCGACACAACCTCAAATCCTCAATCCCAAAATAATAACCCTTCCTAAACATCGGAATCGTGGGATGCATTTCAACGTCTCGGAGTTCATTCTCAACATCCTTAGAGGGTGGTAAGACCCGCCATCGCATTTGGGAAACGCAATGAAACGGCGAGCACATCCTCGACGCTAAACGGGTCTTACCATATCTCCACATCAGCAGGGCGTTTTTAAATGTTATAGCTTGTACTGAGACTTAAGACTACAAGAAGGTTTTGACTCATTGCCCACGAATGCTATCCAGGTGATGAAGGAGAAAAATATCGGCTAGAATGGCTTCTCTTTCCTAACTTCCCTGTAGAGCCTGCTGTAGACCGATTCCCATTTGCCTTCCTGGATCTTATCGCATATCTCGTACATGATCTCCCGGAATGCCCTCTTCTGGTCCTCGTCCTCGTACTTGTAGTAGAGGGCGGATAGGTCGCACCATATCTCCTCCTTTATCTCCTCAAGGTCCACCTCGGAGGGTGGGAGGATCTGGTTGACCATCCCCTTGACCTTTTCCCTCAGGGACTCGGGTTTCTCATCCGACGCCATCGGAGCTTCGATGCTTCGAGCATCTGTATTTGGATATAAACCTTGCGAGCTACTGCCTAAATTACCATACATTTAATACTTTTTTAATAATATTAGTTAAAAAATCCACGTCAAAACCAATTTACCAATACGTTTCACCTATACTGAGTATCGAACTATAATCCACCGAAGCCCACAGCGAGAGGAACCCATTTTACACGATAAAACCTTATAATATACTGGAAATGAGGCCGAGGCGAGTCCCCCTCTTAACCGCTGCCGTTGCAAGGCAGATACTGGACCTAAAAGAAAGGGTCTCTTTGGACCTCGGCCTCTCGGAATCAAGGGTGACAGTGGAAGAGGAGCTAGCGGTCTTCCCTGGCGAAGAGCGGATAAGCCTGGAGGACTTGGAGAAGGTCACGAGTCGAGAAGATGCGGTTTACTTCCCTGAGAACGGTTCGCTCTACATGGTAGCCACATCCGACGACCATTTCTACAAACTTGTGCCTACAACAGGCGCCCCGACGATAGAGATAGACGGGATCCGAATGCATAGGACAAAGGGGACGACCCCTAAAAAGGATGCGGCCGAAAAGCTCGAAATCCTGGGCCTCGAGGGCGGCAGGGTCCTCGACACCTGCGCAGGGTTGGGATATACCTCGGTCGGGGCACTGGAGAGGGGAGCGGAGCTTGTCCTCACCGTGGAGCTCGAGCCCCCAGTGCTGAGGATAGCCGAGTTGAACCCATGGTCTTGGAGGATTTTCGAGGACGACCGCCTAAACATCGTCCTGGGAGACAGCTTCAACGTGGTAGATGCCCTCCCGGAGGCTTTCTTTGACTACGTGGTCCACGATCCTCCCCGCCTGGCCCACGCGGGCCACCTCTACGGCCTAGAGTTCTACAGGAAAATATACAGGGCTCTGAGGGTGGGAGGGAGGCTCTTCCACTACGCCGGTGAACCGGGGTCCCGCCACAGGGGGTTGGACATACGCCGGGGCGTGGCCAGCCGCCTCAGAAGGGCAGGGTTCAGGAATGTCTCCTACCACAGGGAGGCCATGGGTTTGACCTGTGAGAAATTAAATGCTGACGACTAGTTGCTCAGCCCAATTCCTCTAGAATCCTGTATATTTCGTCTTGATCGACGGCCTCGATGGGCTCAGCCTCTCCCTCCCTCAACAAGAACCGTCCCTCAGACGTCGAAACCACCTCCCCTATTATCGAGGCTGCCACGCCCAACTCCAGCAGGGATTTGACGATCTCCTCTGCCTTCGTAGGCTCCGCAGTTATCAAGAGGCTCCCGGAGCCCAGGAGCTTTAGAGGGTCCACATTCAATGCGTCGCAGATCTCCTGGGTCTCAGGGGCGATGGGGATGGACCACTCATTAGCAATGAGCCCGACCCCTGCGGCCTCTGCCAACTCCCAAAGTCCGTTCAGGAGGCCCCCCTCGGTGGGGTCGTGGAGGGAGTGGACCCCGCCCACCTCCATCGCCTTCATGGCCTCGGGGACGACGCTTATGCTCCTCAGCATGCCCTGGGCCCGTTTCAGAGTCTCATCGCTTACTCTTCTCCTCAGCCTATCTACAAGGTCGGTGGCTAGGACCGCCGTTCCCTCGACGCCTGCGGTCTTTGTCATTATTATTAGGTCTCCCGGCCTGGCGCCTCCCGTAGTGACGTACCCGTCCCTGGGCGCCTCGCCCATCATGAACCCGGCGAGGATGGGCTTATCGAGGCCGGGGGTCGTCTCCGTGTGGCCCCCAATTAGGCTGACCCCCACCTCGAGGCAGGCCGAGTGCAGGTCCTTCATGATTCCCTCCAGAAGGGACTCTTCGGCACCCTCGGGTAGGAGGGCGATGCATATGAACCATAGGGGCTTGGCGCCGGTGGAGGCTATGTCGTTGGCGTTTATGTGGACCGAGAGCCAGCCGATGTTCCCCTCGGCCCCCGTTATGGGGTCGCCCTTCACGACCAGGACCCTGTCGCCCATGTCTACGACGGCGGCGTCCTCCCCCACCCCAGGGCCCTGGAGGAGCCTGTCGGTAGGCACCCCAAGGCATTTGAAGACCACCCTCCTGAGGATGTCAGAGGGGACCTTCCCCGTGCGGAACCTTCTGACCACCGGCACCTTCCTAGACATCGACTATAGTTTGATGCGTCGGGATATAGGTTTTCCCGGGGAGCCACTTTCACCCACCTCTCCACAGACGATATGCTAGGACTTACGCAAAGCATAAATTCCCTGTGCCCAACCCAGAAACGGGGAGATTTATGAGCAGGCCCCGCAGCGTTTTCGTGGACGAGGGGGTCCTAGACCTCAACTACGTGCCCCTCTCCCTCGTCCACAGGGAGAGGGAGTACAGGTTCCTGGCCAGCCTCTTCGACTTCATCCTCAACGCCCCCTACGAGATGACCCAGAGGGCCGTGATAATGGGTGGCGTCGGCTCCGGGAAGACGGCCCTAGCCCAGAGGTTCGGCCTTAACCTGATGAAGGAGGCGGAGAGGCGGCGGGTAAAGGCCCGCTACGTGCACGTCAACTGCAGGGAGCTCAGGGGCAGCCTCTTCATGGTGCTCAGGAGGGTGGTGAAGTCCCTCCGCCCCGAGTTCCCCGACAGGGGTTACGCCGCCAACGAGCTCCTAGACACCCTGGTACAGGTCCTGGACGAGGAGGACACCCAGCTCCTCCTATGCCTCGACGAGGTGGACGCCCTGATAGAGGCGGAGGGGAGCGACGCCCTCTACTACCTCACAAGGGTCCAGGAGGAGAGGCTGGAGGGGCCGAGGCGGCTCAGCCTCATATGCATCTCCAAGACCCCCGAGGCCTTCAAGGGCCTCGACAGGAGCACCCTCAGCTCCCTCCAGAGGAACGTCATAAGGATGCCTGAGTACACCCAGCCCCAGCTCGCCGACATAGTCACGAGCAGGGCGGAGACGGCCTTCAGGGAGGACGCAATACCCCCAGAGGTCGTCGACTTCATCGCAGAGCTGGCATCAAATGAGGGGGGAGACGCCAGGTACTCAATAGACCTCCTTTGGAGGGCCGGGAAGTACGCCGACAACGACTACTCAAGGGAGGTCCTCCCCGAGCACGTCAGGAAGGCCGCGGCCACCCTCTTCCCCACCCTGAGGGAGGAGGCTGTGAGGCAGCTTAGCCTCCACGAGAAGCTTGTCCTGCTTGCGGTGGCCAGGTTCTTCAGGCACAGCAGGGAGGCCCACGCATCCACCGGGGAGATAGAGCTGAGCTATCAGGTGGTCTGCGAGGAGTACGGGGAGGAGCCCAGGGGCCACACCCAGTTCTGGAAGTACCTGAACCAACTGAAGGGCCTCGACGCCGTCACCGTCAGGCTGGTGGCATCCCCCCAGGGGAGGACCCACTACATAGGCCTGGCGAAGGTGCCCGCCGAGGAGCTTGAGAGGGAGGTGGGGAGGATCATTGAGCAGGGCTAGGAGGGGGATGGAGGCGGAGGAGCTCCTGGGCTCCAGGGGGCGGATCAGGGTGCTCCAGGTCCTTGCGGAGAGCGGGGAGCTCAACATAAGCGAGGTGAGCCGCAGGACCGGGCTCAACTACACGAGCGTGGAGCGCCACCTCGTGAAGCTGAAGAGGATGGGGCTCCTCAGGGAGAAGAGGTACGGAAAGATAAGGATATTCGAGGCCCTATTCCGCTCACTGACCGTCAGCTTCGAGAAGGGCCGGGGTGTGACCGTCGAAGTATCGAAGCCCGAGTGAAGAACCATAAGGGATGAGGGTTTCCCTCCCAACTGAGGACCTTTATCTCTCCTTCTTCCCTTGGATGAACTCCTCCACCCAGTCGTGGGCGACGTGGTCAGGCACCTGCTGAGGGGGGTGCTTGAAGGCGTAGGACGATATGCTTATGAGCCTGCCCCCTATCCCCCGGTCCAGGGCCAGCTTCACCGCCCTTACGACGTCTATAACGACGCCCGCACTGTTCGGGGAGTCGTTCACAACCAGCTTGGTGTCGAGCACTAGGGGGAGGTTGCCGAAGCCGTGGCCGTTCACCCTTATGTAGCAGATCTTGTGATCCTCGAGGAATGGGACATAGTCGCTGGGCCCGATCCTTGTGGGGACATCGTAGGGTATCAGGCTCTTGACCGCCTCCGTCTTGCTAACCCTCTTCGTCTTCAGCCGGCTCTCAATGGTCATGTTCTGGAAGTCAGTGTTCCCCCCTATGTTCAGCTGGTAAGTCGAGTCCAGGTGGACGCCCCTTTCGTGGAAGAGCTCCGCCACCACCCGGTGCAGTATCGTAGCCCCCAGCTGGCTCTTTATGTCGTCCCCAGCCACGGGCAGCCCCGCGTCCGTGAACCTCTCCGCCCATTGATCGTCGGACGCTATGAACTCGGGGATGCAGTTCACGAAGGCGCAGCCAGCTTCCAGCGCGGCCTGGGCGTAGATCCTCGTCCCCTCTGCGCTCCCCACGGGAAGGTAGTTGACCAGCACTTCGGCCTCGGCTTCCCTCAGGACATCAGCCACGTCGACGGATTCTTGATCCTTATCGACGTGGAAGGGGCCGAACATGTGGAGCGCCACGCCGTCCGAGATGGGCCCCGATAAAACCTTGACTCCGGTCCTTGGCACGTCGGCGAACTTGGCGCAGCAGTTGGGATCGGCCCATATGGCCTCCGAGAGGTCCTTCCCGATCTTCAGGTTGTTTACGTCGAAGGCTGCTACGAACTCTATGTCCCTTATGTGGTAGTCTCCGAACCTGACGTGCATAACCCCGGGCACCTCCTCGGTGTCCTCGGCGTCCCTGTAGTACTCGACGCCCTGTATGAGGGCTGATGCACAGTTCCCAACTCCAGCGATCGCGACCCTAACACTCATAGCGATGCCCCACCTTCTTGAGGCAGTATTAACGACTAGGACCTATCTAAATGTGCGCATTGGATACAACAGGTTATCCATTCTTTGGTTGCGCTCTGCCTGAACGACTCAGACGGTTCTGCAATTTGTGGCAGGCAGCTTGATGATGAAGGACGTACCCTTGCCGACTGTAGAGTCGACTTCGATAGCCCCGCCGTGAGCCTCGACGGCGTATTTCACGTAGGGCAAACCNNAATAGTCTCTCGATTTTTTCTTTGGAGATTCCTTTCCCCGTGTCCGATATCTTGATGGCGACCGTGTCACCGTCCTCCTCCGCCTCTATGGTTAATTTCCCCCCGAAGGGCATAGCCTCCACCGCGTCCCTGATCAAGTTGTCCAAGACCCTCTGGAATTTTGTCCTGTCTATCGAGGCCTTTATTTTGCTCCCAACGCTTATTTCCACATCTATTATGCTGGGTATCAGGGATGTTTTCACAGACTGTTCGATGAGCTCAGAGATGTCCACAGTGGTTTTGTCCAGCATACCCAAGTTATAGAACTTGGAGAAGTCTTCTAGAATCTTCGCCGAGTATTCTACGCTCCTCTCTATCACGTCCAGCATCTTCTCCTTGTCCGAGGTATCATGTCTGAGGAGGGAAGCGGCGTTCGTTATGTTTTGGAGGGGCCCCCTGAGGTCGTGTGCCACCATGGACGTTAGCCTAGACATCCCATCGATGAAGCCCCTCAAACTCATCTCGTTTATCCTCTCGTTATGTTGGAGCCTCTCAAGGGCCGTTGCCACGAGCTCGGCGAAAACCTCAATGACCTTCTGGTCACGCTCTGTGAAGTCGTGGGGTTTTTCGCTCTCAACGTTTATGACGGCCAAGACTTTTTCACGCACTTTTACGGGCACGTCCAGTTCCGAGAGGGTAGGATAATGGACGTTGCTCGGCCCTGGTATGTAATCTTCGTCTTCCTCCACGTTCTGGACTAGCTGTGATTCCCCCGTCCTCACAGCCCTTACGGTTATGCCCCTGCCATCCAGAGGGAGCTCAAGGGGCATGCCTATTCGCCTTAGGAGGCTGAGCTTTAGGTAGCCCCCCTCTACGAACCCGATGCTCATGTGGTTGTACCCTAGGACCTGCTCTATCACGTTGAAAGTGACCTCTGCGATCTCCTCCTTGCTCTTGGCTTCTATCAACTCCGCTGCGTGCCTGTGCAGGGCTTCGAGCCTTTGCTCGTATATGACTCTCTCAGTGATATTCTCGAATGCGACTGCTAACCTGTCCCCCGGTATCCAGAAAGAACGGATCCTAAAATAACCAGAGATCCTGTCATCCGCCCAGTACAACTTTTCGCTCTTGAAGATCCTCCCCGTTCCCCTTAGACTCAGGTAGGCCTCCTTCAACTCCTCCCCCTGCCCCCATATCTCATCGAACTCCTTGCCCCTCAGCTCATCTATCTTTAGCTTGGTGAGGCGTTCCGCCTCCGGGTTGCCGTCTAGCAACATGAGGCAGTCGGGGGTCAGATACTGGTAGATTAAGAGGCCGGCGGGGATCTCCCTAAATATATCGGCGGTGGCCTGCCAATAGGCTTTGAGTTCGTCCTCGGCCCAGTACTTCGCCACTAACGACTTTATGCGCTCAGCCAGGATCCTGTAGTGGCTGGCGTTGGCCTCCTTATTTTCGTATGCGTCTATGCCGACAGAGAAGGCCTCCGAGGCCACGTCTTCGCTCCCTCGCCCCGTGTACAGGACGAGAGGGATGCTCATCCTCCGCTTAACCTTGACCGCTAGCTCTATGCCGTTCATCGTCGGCATCGCATAGTCACAGACGACGCAGTCGTAGCTGAACTTCTCGAGCTTCTCCAGGGCCTCTTGGGGTGAGGATGCCGAGTCGACTGAGAAAGCCGGATCTTCCCTCTCAAGGAAGAGCTTGGTTAGGTAGAGCTGGTCCGGTTCGTCGTCCACGTGGAGAATCCGGATCAGGTCCCTTTGCCGGGATTGGTGAAGCCTCAGCAACCTCATCTAGTTCTATTTTGAGGATTTTGTTTAAATGTCTTATTGAAAGTATTTTGTGCTAATTTTGTTGATCGGCTTCTTATTGCGGCCTCAGCTTAACTCTGATCGCTCATCTGTTCGCCCTAATGCCTTCACATCATCGGCCGGTTATTGTTTCTGGGCGACGGAATAAATAGGTATCGATCGATTTTCTCGGATTTTGAGCCCTTTTATCCCTATTTTAGCTAGGAGGTCTCCTTTTTCATCGATTTAAGCCGAAACGTGGTCGCAACAATTATTTATCCATCGGAACTATTTTTCCTCCGACATCCATGAATCAGCTCGGTTCGAAGGCCCTCACAGCCACCCTTGCACAGCAGATAGCCCCCTTCATCATAATTACCGTAGTGGCGTGGTTCTTCCTCAAGGACATCGTCCTTGTCCTGGGGATAGGGGCCCTCGGGGCCCTTCTACTGACTTTTATCGAGTGGCTCGTCGCCCCCTCCCTGGTCTCCTCCCTCTTCCAGGTAAGGTGGATGGAGAGGGTGGACGACCCCGTCTTCTGGTCGATGGTCCACGGGGAGGCGGCCAAGGCAGGGGTGAAGGTGAGAAAGATAGGGATCATCGACAGCGACGTGCCCAACGCCTTCGCCTACTCCTCCCTCTCCTTCAAGCCCCAATTCGTGTACACCAAAGGGGTGCTGCAGAACCTGAGTTTCTACGAGGCGAGGGCTATGACGAGATACCTCATCGGGGCCGCGAAATCGGGCTTGCTCCCTACTGTCACGGCGCTTTCGGGCCTCCTGAGCATTCCCCCCAGGCTGGCATGGGGCTACGTCGGTGCCAAAGTAAAGGGCGAGAACCCAGGCTTTGGCGAGCGCGTCTCCGCGGCCCTGAGCTATATTCCATTCGCCCTCACCTACCCCCAGACGGTGATGGTCGGGAAGGTCCTTGCATTGAGTGGCGACGAGTACTGCATCGAGGGTTCCTCGGACCCTTCCGACTTCCTCAGCGCCCTCGTCAAGTCGGCGGAGAGCATATCAAGGTTACCCGCCGACCCGTTGCGCTCCCGGTGCGTATCCCTAAAGAGCCTCATGTTCCAAGACCCGACCGTGGCCGTAAGGGACGAGCCTGCCATGAGGCGTAGGATGGCGGACTGGGGGATCGACGTCCATAGCCTCACCCGAATCAACCACGACCCTCAAAAAGGGGACACGCAGATCCACGCGCTGGAGAAGTTCTGGCCCCAGCCTGGCCTTGTCGAGAGGATGGAGAGGGCCGTGGATTTTGCCCAAAAAAGAGGGGAGCCCATAAAGATGGGGCTGAGCTGGATCGCTTAGGGCTACTCTACTTTTATCTTGGACCCTCTACCCCTTCTCTCCTTCTTCTTGAATACCGTCTCGAGGATGCCGTTCCTGTAGGTAGACCTGGCAGAGGCCTCGTCTACCTCTGTGGGGAACTCAAGCTCCTTGTAGTACTTCCTGTCGGGCTTGTCGACGTTGATAGTGAGGGACCTCTCCGTGGCGAAGAGCTGTATGTCCTCCTTCTCAACGCCCGGAAGCTCCGCTAAGACCTTGACGGTGTCGTCGTCCTCTATCACGTCTACTAGAGGCTCCCTCCTCTCCTGAAGGTCCAGTGGGGGCCTTCCCTCGCCGGAGACGCCAGGCTTGAGGTTCCCGAACTCCCGGATGATGGGCTTGCCGTCTGGCCCTATCTTGACTGAGTAGCCGTAGACGAATGGGCCGTACTCTCGTCTGATGGAGCCGTCAGGTAGCCTCCTCTCCCTCATCATCTCCTCGGGCATCGTCTCCTCCATGTCCTTGAGGCTCCTGGCGATCTCCTTCTCCATCTCCTCCATCATCCTCTCGATGTCGGCGAAGAAGGGTCCACGCCTACCGAAGCGCTTGAACCATTCGTCCCAGAAAGACATCTTCCACCATCTTCTGAGAGCGAAAGACTACTTTTAAAGATATTCCAACTCGAACCCCTTAATAGCCTCAGCTGGGGCTATGATTCAGGGCGCCGTCGTTGACGATCCTGGTGGCTTACAGCGAGATAGCCCTGAAGAGCAGGTACGTCAGGAACAGGCTGGAGCGAATGCTCGCAGAGCACATAGTGTTCGTGCTCAGGAGGAAGGGCTTCGAAGACTTCCAGGTCCTCAGGAGGTTCGGTAGGCTATACGTCGAGGGCGTGCCCCAGGAAGCGGCGGCCCTCGTCGCCAAAGTCTTCGGGGTGGCCTCCGCAATGCCCGCCCATAGGACAGATTCATCCCTAGACTCCGTTATTGGTCTAATAGTCAAGGTCGCGGCGGACGCTATAAAGGGGGGGGAATCCTTCGCCGTTAGGCCCAAGGCGGTTGGCGAGCACCCCTATTCGAGCCGCGACCTGGCCGTCAAGGGGGGTTCTGCGGTGCTTGAGGCCCTCTCTGACAGGGAGGTCAGGGTCGACCTGGATGAGCCGGATGTCACTCTCTACGTAGAGGTCAGGGACAGGGACGCCTTCGTCTACACGAATATAATCCCGGGGGTTCTGGGCCTCCCATACGGCTCCCAGGGGAGGATGGTCTCCCTCTTCAGCGGGGGAATAGACAGCCCAGTAGCGGCCTGGCTGATGATGAAGAGGGGGGTCGCCGTCCTGCCCCTGCTGATGGACCAAAGGCCATGGGTTGGGGATGGCTACATAGAGAGGGCCGAAGACGCCTTCCGCTCCTTGAGGGAGTACGCCCCAGTCGCCGACTTCGATCTCTACGTCGCCCCGATGGGAGGGGTTATGGGCGCCATCATGGAGTCTCCTGAGCCCAGGTTCAGGTGCGTCCTCTGCAAGAGGGCCATGTACAGGATAGCCTCCGCGTTCGCAAGGGAGAAGAAAGCCAAGGGTATCATCACTGGGGAGAGCCTGGGGCAGGTGGCATCCCAGACACTAGACAACATCTATGTGCTCGACGAGGCAGCCGAAATGCCCGTGATAAGACCAGTCATCGGCCTTGACAAGGTCGAGATCGAGGAAGTCGCGAGGAGGATAGGCACGTACGAAGTCTCGGCGGTGAGGGTCGATGGTTGCAAAGTTGTGCCAGGAAAGCCTGCAACCAGATCGAGCACAGAAAAGATATACGGCCTAGAGGAGAGGCTCGACCTCAAGAGGCTCTGTCTGGAAGCAGCCGCAAGGATAGAGAAGCGGGTTTTCGGCTAGGTCCTCTTTGGATAAAAGATGAAATATCCCTGGGCGTTATTATCTGGGAGGAAACCGCCTTGTCCAAAATACCAGTGGACGCTTTCGCCGGGAGCGTTGACCTAGACTTCACGGAGGAGGAGGAGCACTGGAACGTCTACAGGCTCAGCGACGGGTCAACCCTGAAGGTTAAGCTTGTTCTCAGGGGCGTGAAGCGCCTCAAGAGGTACGAGCCCGACGGGAACCCGATATACGTCATCAACTCCATAAACGTGGTCAGGGCCGTGGATGTGCCAGAGGAGCTGAAGGCAAAGCCCAAGGAGTCAGAGCTGCCCCCAGTATGAGGGTGATCACCTTGAATCTGGAGCTGGTGGCCCACACCCCAGACGTGGAGACGCTAGTCGCCACAGCCATGCTCACGACGACCAGCGGGGCCAGACCATCAAACCTCTACCAGAGGCTCTTGGAGAACCCGGAGAAGGTGGATGAGGTCGTAGGGAGGCTTGAGACCCAGCACGGCAGCATCCTGGAGCACAACAGGTTATGCTGGAGGGTTGAAGCGACGGAGACGGAGGTGCTGGAGACGCTCCTGAGATGCAGGTTCTTCTCCTTCACCAAGTTGGGGGGGTCCAGTTGGATCATGAGCGCCAACCTCAGGACGGTTGTCGAATATGCCCAGTCTTGCGAGGACGGGTTCGGCGAGGC
>JABAOC010002238.1_pt3 | contig 34658 bp, 31 predicted proteins | sample 7062161 | NCBI WGS metagenome assembly JABAOC01 (sample SAMN14538625, study PRJNA623070) | marine sediment metagenome | biome: marine biome [ENVO:00000428]; feature: marine pelagic biome [ENVO:01000023]; material: deep marine sediment [ENVO:00002113] | place: India: Gulf of Khambhat ... | reverse complement strand
AGGAAGAGAATCTTTTCTCTGGGACAACTTCATGTATAGGTTGTGGTGCCACCTTGAGTCTTAGGTTGGCACTAAGAATCTTAGGTAGACGAACGGTTCTGGTTGTTCCTGCCAACTGCACATCCATTATTCAAGGCAAGTATCCCAGAACGACCTTCAAGATTCCGGTTTTGAACGTGGCCTTCGCTTCGTCTGCTGCTGTTGCTTCAGGGTTGGTCGCTGCTCTTAGGATTCGAGGCATTGAAGGAGTAAATGTGGTGGTTTGGGCTGGGGATGGAGGTACTGCTGACATAGGACTTCAGGCACTCTCCGGCGCGGCTCAGCGTCAAGAAAATATGCTCTACATTTGTTATGATAACGAAGGTTACATGAACACTGGCATACAAGAAAGTGGCGCAACCCCTTTCGGTGCATTGACTTCCAACTCGCCACGTGGCAAGAGGCTCTTCAAGAAAGACATGCCCCTCATAATGATGGAGCACAAAATACCCTACATCGCAACTGCGAATATTTCGTTTCCGCACGATTTTGTCAGGAAATTTAGGAAGGCTTTGACTCATGTGGGACTAAAATATATTCATCTCTATAGTGCGTGTCCCCCAGGCTGGCGAATACCGCCAAACGAAATAATAAACATAGGAAGACTTGCTGTCGAGACTGGGGTGTGGGCCCTCTTTGAGATAGAGAACAACAGATTCCGCCTCACAGGTCCAAGCGTCAACATCCTCAACCAAGGCAGACGAAAACCCATTGAAGAATACCTGAAAATTCAAGGAAGATATAGAAAAATGACAGAGGACGACATAAAAATCTTGCAAGAATGGATAGATGAATTATGGAAGAGATATTCTGAACTGCATGAACTGGAGTAGACGCAATCCATCTTCAATTTCCAGTGAAAATTAGGTGTTTCGTCCTGCTCGTGCATCAAACGCTGATTTGCGACGCGCAGTTAATATCCTCCATCGCTGATTGCCATCTTAAGTTCATCTATTGCAGTCGGATCATCCAAAGTCGATGTATCTCCAAGTGGCATGCCTCTGACAAGCGCTCTTCCAAGCCTTCTCATCACTTTGCCGCTTCTATTCGTCGGTATTTTTCTAACAAAAAATATCTTCTCAATTACTGCAACCGGGCCAAGTGCTTTTCTAACCGTTTTTTTAAGTTCATTTGCCAGCTTGCTAGATGGTTTGTTGCCAGGCTTTGCCACAATAAAAGCAACAGCTAATTCTCCCTTGAGAGGATCTGGTGTTCCAACAACCATTGCTTCGCCAACTGCTGGGTGGAACAGAAAAGCATTTTCTATCTCAGCAGTTCCAATTCTATGTCCAGCTATCTTCAATGTGTCATCGGCTCTCCCTAATATCCAGATGTATTCATCTTTATCCTTCATTGCAGCATCACTTGTGTAGAAATAACCTCTGAAGACATCATAGTAAGTCTCATTTACGAATTCGATATCTCCCTTCCACTCTGTCTCACCAAATCGCTCTACATCCCCCCATATGGTTAGGAATATTGATGGCGCTTTAAAGGGTATTTTGTAGACCAGAAGACCTTTCTCATCTTTTTTTGCCGGTTGCCCATTTTCACTAAGAACTTCAGTTTCGATGCCTGAGACAGGTAATGTCACAGAACCCGGTTTCAACGGTATCTTGTCTATGTGGTAAGTTGGAAAAACGGTTAATAGTGTTTCAGTTTGACCATACGTGTCTACTATAGGAACTCTACCATTCCCGACCACATCAAATGCCCAATTCCATGCTTCGGCATTTAGAGGTTCACCTACACTTCCTATGAGCCTCAATGAAGACAAATCATGCTTTCTTACCAGCTCATCACCATAACTCATAAAGAGCCGGAAGGCAGTTGGGGAAGTATAGAATACGGTTGCTCTATACTTCTCAACTAGTTCCCAGTATTTATCGGGCCTTGGGCAATCCGGAGCCCCTTCGTAAAATACAGATGAGAGACCGAACAGTGGTGTTGTATATACTGTAAACCACATCCCACCAGCCCAACCTATATCTCCTGTGAAAAACCACGTGTCTTTTCGGGTATTTTCTTTGTTGAGATCAAAAGCCCAAAGCATGTTAGCATAGAGCCAAACGAGTTTGTAGGACGTATCCACAATTCCTTTAGGTCTACCTGTTGTTCCAGATGTGTACATGATGTAAATCGGTTCATTGGCCTCTAGCCATTCCGGTTCAACGTACGAGGCATTTGGAATGACGTTGACCAAATCATGCCACCAGACATCTCGACCTTTTTTCATGTTTACTTTTCTATTCCACCGTTTGAAAACGATGACCTTCTCAACACTGGGTGTTTTTTCAAGAGCTAAATCAACTATTTTCTTAAGGTCAATGATCTTCCCTCTTCTGAAGGTCCCTTGCGCCGTTACGAGAAGTCTGCTTTTGGAGTCGTCGAGTCTACTTGCTAATGCATCGACTCCAAAACCCGAGAATACAATCACATGTAATGCACCAATTCTGTGAGTGGCTAATATGGCAATGATTGCTTCGGGTATCATTGGCATGTAGATGCCGACTCTATCTCCTTTCTTGACTCCAAGATTTTTCAGTACCTTTGCAAATCTGTTGACTTCTCTAAACAAATCATGATAACTGAGGACTCGAGTATTGCCAGATTCATCTTCCCAATAGAATGCGACTTTATCTTTTCTCCAAGATTTCACATAGATGTCAAGCCAATAACTGAAGTTTGTCAAGCCCCCCAAAAAGAATCTATGCATGGGAGGATCATACTCGAAGTATTTTTCCCACGGTTTTTTCCAATAAAGAGCTTGCTTCGCAATTTCCCCAAAGTATTCTTCCGGAGACTTGAGCGAGATAGCATGTGCCTCAAGGTACTTCTGTCCGACGCCTGGAAATACGTAATCCTTCAAGTTGAAACTTCTCTCTTGCATAGGTGGTCGAAAGAAGTATTGTTTTCATGGTTAAAAAATTAATGTGACCCGAGGACACTTGAATAAACACAATGTTTAAAAAGTAGGTGCGATTGGGAGAAGGTGGCTGAATTCAGTCAGCCTCAGACAAGGTGGAGATATCCCCCGCAAACCCCACTTTTCTGCATTACGTTGCGCGCATATAGTCTCGTTCCAACCGAAAACCTCATTCGCTACTTTGACTACTTCAAGACGGTGATCGAGTTGGGTATGGGAAAAGGTTCCAAGAAGAAACCAATGACCAAGAAGGAAAGAGCGGAGAAAAGAAAGAAGCGCAAGGAAAAACGTTCAAAGAAGTAGCTACGAGCAAAAGAACAACAAGACAGCTCCCTATTCTTGAAAAAGAGAACCAAGAAATTGGCACCTAAGAATTGCGTGTGCAGGAAGCGTGAACCTTTGATGGAAAAAAGGAAATGTGTACGCTGCGGTGCCCGTCTAACCGATGAAAACGTCATGAAAATTAGAATTGAAGACGGATCATGGGAGACCATACCTCTCCCTACGTGCCCGGATTGCTTCGAGAAGCAAATGCGCGAACGAATATTTCGTTAGAGCGCGCGCAACAAAATCTTCAGAAAATGAAAATAATCCCCACAATAAGCTCGAAATCACACTTTGTAGACATATATCGTGTGCGATGGGTATCCAAGCTTTGGATTTTCACAGAACTTGTCAACCCTATGAGGTTTCCACCCAAGAATCTCATAGTCGTGGCACACAATTCGTGTTCCTTGCCTAAGTTCTGACTCTAACTTCGGCTTAACCTTCTCATTTGCGCTTGTCGTCAGGTAGAGAGTAACCACATCTGCCCGACTCAGGTCCACTTTGAACATGTCGCTCTGAACGATTTTGACCATGCCGTTTAGACCTAGTTCAGAAACCTTCTCTAGAGCCTGCTTCACGAGGTCTTCCCTCATCTCTACTCCTACTCCCACGGCTCCGAACTCTTGGGCCGCCATGATGACTATCCGCCCATCTCCTGAGCCCAAGTCGTAAATTGACTCGCCAGGTATTAGCTCTGAGAGAATAAGCATTCTTCGAACTACTGGAAGGGGTGAGGAAACGTATGGCGCAATGTACAAGTTTTAGCCTCCTAAGCTCGTCTGTTTTATGCAGATTGTTGTCGAACACGTGCTTATTTCTTTTTCGAAAGCGAGGACGAAGTGCGATAGCATTTATAGTTTCTGGGCTAGTTTGCAAAAACTAGAATTGTTAGGCCACGTAGGTGTTTCTGTTGGATTTTTTGGCTGGGGCCGGTCGCCTAGATTCTCCACACTTTAGACAGCTCTGCCCGCAGATTTCAAGATAATCCTCTTCATTCGCGAGAACCGCTTCAGCTGCTTTGCCACAGAGACTGCTGGGGTCCTTGCAGCCTGCCTCTCTGCACAACGTAGAGATATATGTGCAGCAGTCGTGGGTGTCTTTCACGTTGAACGCGACTCGGTTGGTGCGTACGAGTAGGCAGAGTTCCCTTGCTAAAACGCAAGTTTTGATAAATTTGAATCGGCCTAGGACATTCTCCCGCATCCTTTGGCGGCTTAGCTCCAAATCTTTCTCTCCACAACAATAGTGAGTCCAACTAACTGTCAAGCCCTCTTTTATATTTTGAGAATCTAACATAACGACTGGCAATCTAACTTCTTACTTCTTCAAAACCCTCATGTGAATCAACTGTTCAATTCCCACGAATGGACATGTTGTTCTGCAAAAACTATTAGAATCTTCTCTTCAACGCTTTCTTTTCGGCTTCTATTACCAATTCAAAAAAAGGGTCTGTGAGCTCTTTCTCCTTCAGAAGAAGGTCATTCACGTCAGATGGCCTCAGTCTCTTCCCGGAAAGGGCCAACGCGGCGGGCTTGCCGTATATTGACATAATCTGCGCCGTTTTCAGAGCCAAATCATGCCATCTTTGTTCAATCCTTGTCAATCTTTCACCTTTCTTGTCTATCAGTGAACTAGCCTCGTCTTCTTCTTGACGGAGTACGCCGAGAGCCGTGGACCCGCATCTTGGGCACTCTGGTTTGCTAGGCAGATCCTTAATGCGGATCATTTCAAGGTAGTCCCAACAGTTGGTGCAAACAAAGGTGCGCGTCTCATCGAGTAGGCGTGCCTTAGCTGACTCTATGAGTATGACTCGCATCCGCTCTGGAGGAATTAGATCGGTTTTCATGCTAGCTCTCTCTAAACCAACTCGTGCGATTGGAGAGACAACTCCTTCGGGTTTCACCTTTTGAATCTTAAACTCACCTTTTCCAACTCCATGTAGAACCTGAATCATATGCTCTAGGTCTAAGTCCTTCGTAAACGTCTCTTTGAGCGCCTCGTCGTATATGACGGTATCCTCAAAGCTTTTGACCAAGTTGCGGAGACTAACACGGCTGAAGTCAACCCATTTCTTCAAGGCGCCGAACCTTCGAGCCACGTGAATCATTCGTCGTTTAAAAATTCCGGTCTTGACAGCAGCCTTCATGATCTCGTTTCGAATAGTCGAATCGGGCCACTTCTTCATCTCGTCAAATAGCGCCACTATGTAGTCAGCGTTTGAGGCACCTATGGTTTGAATGAAAATGCGATATGGATCATGTTGCACTGCCACTGTGTATCCAATTTGTTCCGATAGTACATGACCAACTAGCTGGGCTAAAGCGCGGTTTGTGAGAGATCCGAAGTTAGCGTGGATAATGACGAAGTCCTCCCAATCTTCAATTAATAACCGTCTATTAGTTGGGACGGGGCAGTTCATCTTGACTTGGTTGACAGTTTCCAGCATGGCGCGCCCAATCGTGTCTTTGTCCGCTGGGTATTTCTGGGCCAACCGATCCGCTGTTTCTTCGGGCGAAATTCTACTCCTCATCTGTTCTTCAATGAAACCTCTTATCCACCCGACCTCCTGAGCGACTTCGAAAGGAACCGGGATTTGCTCTCCAACCCAGCTTGGGATGGCTCCGGTTGGGTCATCAACTGATTTCACGTAAACGTGGTCGCCGGACACGCTTGAAATTTGCCATGGGCTTCCGCGGATGATGAACTTGACACCTGGTTTTCCGTATTCTGCCATGAAGGCTTCGTCCAATATGCCCACAGCGGTTTCCGACGTTTCATCTATAACAAGGTACTGTTTTTGGTCTGGGATCATGGAAAGGTTTCCAAAGTAATATTCATACAAGGCCTTGGTTCGGCGCGGCTTGAGAGCAAGCATGTCTTCAAATGATACCCATGCTAGTCTGGGGAATCGGGAGTGCATGTAGGTTAGAACTTTTTCGATGTCTTCCAGGGTAAGATCGCCATACGGATATGCGTTTTTGAACAGGTCATAAATCTCGTAGAAGTACCAACGCTTTTTCTTCATCAATAGTCCGATGATCTGATGAGCTAGTGCATCATAGGGTTTCGGCGGTACAATGACTGGTTCCAACTCTTCTCTGCCCGCCATGCGGGCGATGACCATGGCCTCAAGGGTGTCGTCGGAGTCCATTGTAATTATGAGCCCTTTTGCGATACGCCCGATTCTGTGTCCACTTCTACCAACGCGTTGGATGATACGTGTAACCTGTCGAGGGCTCATATACTGTATTACCAGATCTATCCTTCCAACATCGATTCCCAACTCAAGTGAACTGGTGCAGACTAGTCCCTTTAGCTCACCATTCTTCAGTCCTCGTTCAGCCGCGATCCTCGATGGTTTGGCTAGAGACCCATGGTGAATAGAAACTGGGAAATTGATGTCCCAAACTTTGAATCGGCTGGCCAAAACTTCTGAGGCGGAGCGCGTGTTGGTGAATAGAAGAACTGACTTTTGTTTTTCAATAAGATCACGAATGATGCGTAGTCGAGCGGCAACCTCAGGATGAGTGAAGAGCGCGGAGGCGAGCTCGTGATCTTTGGAACTAGGCTGAGGGAAGAGTATTTCTAACTCCATAAGCCTGGCCACGGGCACCCTCACAATTTCCACTTTTCGCTCGTTGCCGACTAAGAAACTGGCGACCTTCTCGGGACTGCCGATGGTAGCTGACAACCCGACTACTTGAAAATCTTTGCCGGTGACCCATCGAAGTCTTTCCAGAGCCAGTGACAATTGGCTTCCACGTTTGCTGTCTGCCATTTCATGAACCTCGTCGACGATCACCCATCTGATCTCTTGGAGGTGTCGGCGCATCAATCTTCCAGGCAACACGGCCTGTAGAGTTTCGGGAGTGGTAATCAGAATATCGGGGGGGCTTCGAGCCTGTCTTGTACGTTCTTTAGTGTCAGTATCACCGTGTCTCACCGCTAATCTCACGTCTAAATGGTTACACCACCATTGGAGGCGCTCCAGTAAATCTCTGTTCAGGGCTCTTAGCGGGGTTATGTATAGAATCTTGATTCCGCGAGGTCTTTCGGGCATTTTCAAGAGCATGTCGAGAACGGGAAGGAAAGCTGCTTCGGTTTTGCCAGTGGCCGTCGGGGAGATTAATAGAACATTTTTTCCCTCAAGGATTTTGGGTATGGTTTTTTCTTGGGGCTCAGTCGGCGCCTCGAACTCTCTTTGCTCAATCAGTCTGCGAATGGGTTTGACAAGCATCTTGAAAGCGTTCTCTGGAGGTTCCATCTAGGCCATACCCGCGCGAAGTCAAGGAAATACTTTGAAGCACGTCTAAAAGCATTTTGGAAAAGAATCTCACCAAACGTGCGCGGGTCTTCACATCAGTTTCTTTTCCCAATCCATCAGAATTTTCTGCGCCCTCGAAAATGTTTCATTGACCCTAATGATTCCTTCACAACTCAGCCAAGAAGAACATCAACATGCCAAAAATTTGACCGCGTTGTCGCACAAGCATGGAAAGTTTTTTATTGAATATGCTTTAAACATGGTTACGAATATGGAGGAAAACATATTGGCAAAATGTCCGAAATGCGGAACTGAAGTTGCCAACCCAAGGAAAAAATGGAAGATGGCGGGCCGTCCCGACAGAACTGGCAAGAAAACCGAGCTGACAATAGGCCTCTATGACTGCCCCAAATGCGGAGCCTTCAGGAAAGTTCTGGAAAAGCGAAAAATATAGAGAACTGCACCAGTGATTCACCCGTATCCAGAAGAGACGACTACGAAACAATGGGAGCTTGCAGCTCAGTTGCTCCACACGAAAGAAAAAATACCTGCAGCAATCATTGCATGTCGAAGCGTTGCCAGCGCGGAAGAAGTTTAATGGAGTTGTCGGCGAGGCACAATAGCACATGAGGAGAAGGCTGAAAGCCTTTGATGAAGCTCCGGCGCGTAGAGAGGCTCTACATATCCCCTCTTTTTATAGATCGAAGCGGTAAGTTTTTAACATATAATGGCGTTGTTCTTTGAAAAAGGTGCCTTCGATGAAACTGAAGGAGATGGTTAAGAGCGACTACGTGAAGTTTGCTGTAATGTTGCTTATCCTTGCGATCAGTGTTTTTGTTTTTTGGTTTGGCTTGAAGGCTGCTTTGAAGGCTGAATACCCGTTGTGTGGGGTTGCTTCTGGGAGCATGAGACCTACCTTGAGAATCGGAGATCTTATTGTTGTTCAAGGGCTAAACCCGGAGGAAATTGTTGCGGCTCAGGCTCCGGAAGGCGATATCATCGTGTTCTACAGACCGAAGGGATGGCGTGATCCAAACGACCTTATTGTACACAGAGCTGTAGGCATGACTTCCAAAGACGACACATTGTATTTTAGGACGAAGGGAGATGCTAATCCGACGCAGGACAGTTGGGAGGTCCCGGAAGACTATTTGATTGGCAAAGTTGCAAGTCTACGGATACCACTGGTTGGTTTTATCACCTTCCTAATGCGAACGCCAGCGGGAATACTGGTGATCTTACCAATGCTGGTTGTGATATTCATAGACTGGATTCCATGGCCGAAAAAACAAGCTGAATCTTGAAACACCCATGTAATACTCGCTTCTAGACATAGAATACCTGCGCGTGCATACTCAGACAAAGTGCATCTCCATAGATTCAGCTATTTTTGTGGACGCGCTAATTTTGCCGCTCACCTCGCTTCACGTCCACGTTGTATGTATCTTCTCCTTCCTATTCTCGGTATTCTTCTTTCTGCTTTTGTTACGTTGTATAACTGCCGATACCAGTCTTCTCTACTCATTTCATCTACTTTCTCGGTTATACTAAGAAGATCTTCCAAAATTTGGTGATGGCGTCTCTCGTCGTCAATTACAATGTCAAACAGCTTCTGAGTGTTTCTATCTTCAATCTCCCCACCTATTTCTTCACCTCTTTTCAACATCTCTAATTCTTCGCTGATGTGAGTTGTCAGCTCCATCATCATTCTATCCTTTTCGATATCACCTATTATAACACCTGAATTCAGGGCGATTAGGGTTTGATAAATATCTGAATGTTTCATTGTATCCAGAATAATCCAGTGAATAAACAATTTGACAAGAGGGTTCTTCGTAGAGTTATAGAAAGTCGTTAACCTCTTTGCCATCTTATCCTCAAGTTCCTTCTGTTCTCTCAACTTTTCAATAATCTCTCTTTTCATCTTCAACTTACTCAAACCCATTGCAAAATCCAAACAAGGATTAAAGGCTTATCCCAAAACCCAAACGACGCGCACGAAGACGGTGACTTCACACAAAAGGTTCTGCATGCGATCACGTTCTTGGTTGTACCATGACAAATGTGACTCAAATATCCTTATGTAACCAAACTCATCAAGACCCTTTTCCCATAAAAGCAGTGCGTGCGCAAAACAACCCCGGGTTCTTAGTTCAAAGGTTGAATGAAGAATCCAGAAGGTTATAAACTACAAACTCTGAATGAAACTTGGAGAAACGAGTATGCATTTGGAGGAGATGAAAAAGGAAATAGAAACGCTAGTCTTAGAGAAGGGATTTTACAACGAGCCTGAAGATATTCCAAAGAAGCTGCTTTTTGCATTTATAGAACTGGGCGAAGCGAGCGACGCGTGGAAAAAAAGTAAAAGTGAATCGGAATTAGCTGAAGAACTGGTTGATGTAATGTTTTATGTTCTAGATGCCAGCCGACTAGCATGTCCCTCGATAAATATGGATGAAATGTTCCTGAAAAAACTGGAAAAGAACAGACAAAGAACGTATCAGTACGGCGAAGCGCATAGGCGAAGATCGCGCGCTCGCAATGCGAGTGTGTAAAATTGCGCGCGCACATCGATACTTGATAAATCTTGTTTTTTAGTGGGAATTACCGTTATTCTGTGGACTGTCAGAAGTCTATATCTTCTGAAAAAGATCAAATGGGCGACGAGGAAATTGCGATCAGAGCAGCCAAAACACCAAAAGAAGCATGTCAACTCCCAGAAGTTGACTTCGACTACGCAGGCACCATCCACGGCGAAGAAATCTTTAGAAAACGAAAATAGTATGGGTTTCACAGCGTAACGTACCAGTTTCAGTATCGAAACCCATATTAAAAGTGAAGGGGTTAAGACTTAGCCATGTTAGTACTGTACGTCCAAAAGCTTTCTCTTTATGTGTTAGTTTGCATAACTTTGGTTCCCTATGTGGCTTCTTCTTTGGGGTTAGCGGAAAGTTTGATTTACAATGCTGAAATTGTTGCGTTGGCATCGTGGTACATAGCAAGTTTGCTTATTCCCTTCACTTTGAAGGAGTTAGACACTGCCTTCGTGTTGTGGTACGTTATGTTCGTTCTGGTGGGTGTTGCCGTAGGTTCTGATATGGTCTATCGCATTCATGTAACACAAGGCATGGATTTCTCGCCAGCCAATTGGTACAGCAGACTTGGCGGACTGACGCGTGTTTTTTACTCGTTCATGGAAAGCTGGCTTCTGCTTATGATGCCGGGATGGGTTTTGTTCCTTGTCATGGTGTTTGGTCGAAGAGTGTACTGGAAATCTGAAGAGACAACTCAGCCAGCTTAAAATGGAAGGTACAACTCATATTCACTCTTAATGGTCGAGTTACGTTTCTGTTGTTTCTCGTTCATGGTAGCCAAGCCTTTATAAGACACTCACGACATTTGAGCTGGGTGTAGGTGTTCATATGCCGAAGGTTAAGGCTTCGGTAAATATTGAAAATGTTGTTGCATCTGCGACGCTCAACCAGAGGGTTGACCTTAACGCGGTCGTGAAAGGCTATCCAGGAGTTGAATATCGCCCAGAACAGTTTCCAGGTCTAGTTTTTAGGTTGAAGAGGCCGAAAACCGCAACTTTAATTTTCAACTCAGGGAAGATGGTTTGTACAGGCGCCAAATCGGAGAAGGAGGCTAGAAGGGCGGTGGTGAAGGTTATTAAGGAGCTTAAGAAGAGCGGCATAATAATAATCGGCAAGCCTGAGCTGAAAATACAGAACATTGTTGCCTCAGCGAGCCTCGGGGGAATGATTGACCTCGAAAAATCTGCCTATGCACTGGGAAAAACTATGTACGAGCCTGAGCAGTTTCCAGGTCTCATTTACAGAATGGCCGAACCCAAGGTGGTGATTCTTCTGTTTGCCAGCGGAAAACTTGTTTGCACGGGCGCCAAGAGGGAACAAGACGTCTATGATGCGGTTGGTAAACTCCATCAGAGACTAGAGGACGAAGACTTAATATACTATGAATAGAGCCGGGAACTAGGCTCCTACTTTTTCACCTGCTTCAAGATCAGGTTGTATTGATCTTCCTTAATTGCATCCATCGCATAGAGTATTTTGGCTGCCTCACTCATCCTTAGCAGGTAGTGTAGCGCGACGTTGCTCCCCACGAGGTTTTCTTTGCCACTTTCCTCTCGGTCCAGCAATACCACGGCGTCCGTTACTGTTCCGCCTTCCGCTCTCACTGCTTCCGCGGCTTTTCCCAGAGAAACTCCGGTTGTGACGAGGTCATCTATTAGCAGCACGTGGTCTCCGGGCATGAGGAGGCCTTCAATTCGACGCTCTCGTCCGTGCAGTCGCGTGCGTGGGCGGATGTAAAGGAAAGGCTTCCTCATCCGATATGCGATAATCGAAGCGAAGGGTATGCCTGCTGTTGGTACAGCCGCTATTCGATCAAAGCTATTGGGTCCTAGACCTGTCTCTATGAGACTGACGTAGAAGTCGCATATTTTGCTGAACGCGTCTGGAAAGCTGGGAACAATTCTGAGGTCAATGTAGTATGGGCTTTTCCTTCCGCTGGTGAGTTTGAAGATTCCGAATTTCAAGGCGCCGATTTTAATCAAGATTCGGCAAAGCTCAGCCTTCAAGGCTTCGCTGTTTTTCTCCAAAGACAACGTTTTCCCTCAAGGTTTACTCAAGTTCTCTGCGATTTTCCGGCCAAACTCTCCAGCGGCCTCTGGTCCCCTCCCAGTTACTATTTTTCCGTCAACTACAACTGGATCATGAGAGATTATTGCGCCACCCTTCTCTAGCTCAGTTATAGTGGTGGCTGTTCGAAAAACTGTTGCCTTCTTGCCTTTGAGTAGCCCTGCTTTGGCCAAAACCACAGGGGATATACAAATGGCTGCAACTAGCCGTTCACGTTGGTTTAGATACTTGACTATTCTTTGAACTTCTGAATTGTCCCAGAGATAGGTTTGCGAGCCCGATCCACCAACAACGACAACGGCGTCAAACTCCGCTGGATTGACCTCCTCTACAGTAGTGTCAGGTGCGATCTGCATACCAAACATTCCTCTAGCTGTTCCACTCGTTGTGCTAGCTACCACAACCTTGATGCCTTCCCTCTCCAAAATGGTTTTTGGCGCTTCAAATTCTTCATCTCTAAACTCCTTAGGAGCAATTATTATCAAGACCTTCTTTTCCACCTATCATCAACTTCCTCTTACCATTCCTATCTCAAGTTTATTGTGGATTGAGTTTTAAAGGACTTGTGCTGTCCGTTACGTTTAAATGAAGCTCGTGGAAATCATGTAGGAAGGGTATTCAAATGGTTGATGTGTGGGTTCCTTACGGCGAAACTGAAGTCTGCGCCAGAATTCCCACCAGAAACTTCTTGGGCACCATTGACCCAAGGGAAAAACCCGGTGTAGCAGATGCTCGGGCCGAGGTTGAAAGAGCTCTGAGAGAGCCTATTGGAACCAAACCATTGGATGAAATCGTAAAGCCTGATGACACGGTAGCTGTGGTGATAGACGATTCAACCCGAGCAACCCCAAGCTATATTATGGTTCCTCCTTTGCTAGACGAACTGAATCAGGCTGGTGTGAAAGACGAAAGCATCACGCTCATTTTCGGATGTGGTAGTCATCGTCCGGTAAAGAGAGAAGAGATGACGAGGCTTGTGGGCCAAGAGACTTTGGAACGAGTGAAAGTAGTGAATCACGACGCCAAATCTGAGGATCTAGTCTACCTCGGTAAAACAGCTAAGTTTGGAACCAAGGTGTATGTGAACAAAGTTTTCGCTCAAGCAAACGTGAAGATTCTAACTGGAGACGTGGAACTGCACTACTACGCCGGCTACGGGGGCGGGAGAAAAAGCATCTTGCCCGCTGTTTCGAGTGTAGAAACCATTCAAAGCAATCACGCCATGCTCTTGAATTCCAAGGCTAGAACAGGAATGTTAGAAGGCAATCCTGTACACGAAGACATGATGGAAGCAGCCAACCTGGCAAAGGTTGATTTCATCGTAAACATCGCTACCAACAGCAAGAACGAGTTGGTGAGGGCATTTGCTGGAGATCTGGAACAGGCTTTCTATGAAGGAGTAAAACTTGTAGATGAGATGTACAAAGTCCCAATTGGACGTAGGGCAGAGATTGTGGTTGTGAGTTCAGGTGGTCACCCCCTTGACATCAATCTTTATCAAGCTTACAAAGGAGTTGACAACGCGCTTGACGCAGTGAAGAGGGGAGGAGTCATAATTTTAGCGGCCGAGTGCCCTGAAGGGCATGGACACGACGTTTTCTACGAGTGGATGACAAAATTTAAGGACGTGAACCAGATGGAGAAGGAGATAAAGAGGCGCTTCCGTCTCGGAGGGCACAAAGCTTACTACCTGCTTAAGGCCGCACAGAAAGCTGAGATTATCCTTGTTTCCGCCATGCCAGACTATTTGGCTCACAACGTGTTTAAGTTAAGAACGGCGAAGGCGATTAACGATGGGTTACGTGACGCTTTTAACATCACTGGAAAGAATGCGAGGGTTTGGGCTATCCCCCATGGAAACATGACGTTACCCGTTTTCAAGGCTGTAGAATAACGGAGCAAAACACAGGCGGCTGGTTAGATGGTGCAAACGACGTTTACATTGAGGCGATTTGACTCCTCGGATTTGGAGAAGGTCATGCACATAAACCGTGTATGCCTCCCAGAGAACTACACGAGTCTCTTCTTCCTAGATTTGTACAAGCGCTTTCCTGAGACGTTCCTAGTTGCAGAGCGTAACAAAGACGTAGCGGGGTACGTCATGTGTCGAATCGAAACAGGACTACTCGGATTCGGGATAGGCATCAGAAAGAAGGGACATGTAATCTCTATTGCGGTTTTGCCAGAACATCAGCGTCAAGGTATTGGACAGGCTTTGATGCAGGAAGCTATGAGGTCCATGCTAAGCTACAATGCAAAAGAGTGCGTTCTGGAGGTTCGAGCAAGCAACGAGCCAGCAGTAAGGCTCTACAAGAAAATGGAGTTTGAAATCAGGCGGACGCTGCGGGGATATTACTCCGATGGAGAAGATGCATACCTCATGACAAGAAAACTGCCCTTCAAACCCTAGTTTTGCAGCACATCGTCTCTTTACCACCCAAAAGTGGAGTTTACCCAATTTCCTGTTCAGGCTAGATCGATAGAATCAAGAGACCGAAGACCTGTGTACCGACAGAATTATTGCGGAGGTATAGGCTATGTGGTTTCTCCAGAGAAAAGCTTCAAAACAAACCAACGGTTGCTGCATCTCAAGACCGAGGAATGGAGTATTTATCTGAAAGCACAACGCAATTCTAACCGAACCATATGAACAAGACAGCCTGCAGAGAAATCATCCAACATTTAATGAAAATCGCTAACCCGACAAAACAAGACGTAAACCTAATCAAAACAAAAATAGCCAGCAAATACAACCTGAAAAAGGTGCCGCCCAACTCAAAAGTAATACGCCACCTCAAAGCCCATGAAAAAACTAAGCTTCTACCAGTCCTTCGCAGAAAAGCGGTTCGGACAATCTCCGGAGTCACAGTAGTGGCCGTGATGACCAAACCTTGGCCGTGCCCCCAAAAGACTCCATGTGCATACTGTCCAGGTGGTCCACCTTACGGAGTTCCCCAAAGCTATACAGGACATGAACCAGCAACCATGAGAGGCATGCAAAGCAGATTCAACCCCTATAGGCAAGTTAGAAGTCGTGTCAAACAACTACAAGCGATCGGACATACGGTGGACAAAGTAGAGCTGATCGTGATGGGTGGAACCTTCCCCAGCATGCCCCGTGACTATCAGGAACGGTTTGTTTGGCGTTGCTTGGATGCTCTCACTGAGAGAAAGTCTAAGTCGCTGGAAGAAGCCAAGACAGGTGCTGAGACAAGTCAAATTCGCAATGTAGGCATTACCGTAGAGACGCGCCCCGATTGGGCTAGGGAAAACCACGTGGATCATATGTTGTCTATGGGCATAACTCGCGTGGAACTGGGTGTGCAAAACCTTTACGATGATGTTTATGAGCAAGTCGGTCGGAGACACACTGTACAGAATGTGGTTGAAGCCACACGTATATTGAAAGATGCTGGACTAAAGGTGGCCTACCACCTTATGCCTGGGCTTCCTGGTTCAAGCTTTGAACGCGACCTAAACGCATTTCGGAGGACCTTCACCGATTGCAGCTTCAAGCCTGACATGATTAAGATTTATCCGTGCCTTGTTCTCAAGGGAACAAAAGCCTATGAGTGGTGGCGTCAGGAGAAGTATCAGCCTTACACCACTGGCGAAGCAGCTCAACTTATTCTGGAGGTGAAGAAGATGATTCCTCGCTGGGTACGAATCATGAGGATTCAGAGGGATATTCCCGCGTTTCTAATTGAGGCTGGGGTGAATAGGGGCAATCTAAGACAGATGATTTTGCGGAGCCTTGAGGAGCAGAATATGAGGTGTCGATGCATTCGATGTCGTGAAGTTGGGCATCGTTGGCTGAAAAATGGAGTTGAACCCGATCCCAGCAACATACAAGTGATGACCATTAAAGAGAAGGCATCGGAAGGAGAAGACATTTTTCTCTCTGTAGAAGATTCAATCAACGACATCCTCATTGGCTATCTCAGGCTTCGGATTCCTTCAGAAAAAGCACATAGACCTGAAGTACTTTCTGGCATAACATCGATTGTTCGTGAACTCCACGTTTACGGTCCTTTGGTTCCAGTTGGAAAGCGCATGGCGAAAGCATGGCAACATAAGGGTTACGGTGACCTTCTTTTGCTGGAAGCCGAGCGGATATCCCTGCAGCAATATGACCGAAAAAAGATAATCGTTACCAGTGGGTTAGGTACAAAGCAATATTACAAAAAGGTTGGTTATGACTATGATGGTCCATACGTCTCCAAAATGCTGAAGGAGTGATCATCCGAAACTGCTCGCGTTGCTTCTCGTACACATCTAATTGGCTTACATAACATAGTTCCTAAAGGTTTAAGAAAGAGTGATCCTTAATTCACTGAAGCATGAGGTGATCATATGGTCAATGTTGGCAAGGGAAGGTTATTCAGGAGGGCTGACGGCAAATACTTGATTTATCTTCCCTTGGATTTGGCAACCGATTCTATGTTTCCATTTAAAACACAGACTTCAATAAGGGTCAAAGTATCATTCAAGATTCGAGAAAAGAAACTCATTATCGAACCCCTAGCAGAGTGAACGCTATCAAGCACACGAATGCACAGCAATTTAGCTACTGTACACTTGTGACCTGATGAATAATCTTTGTATAAGATTTACACGCCTCACCGGCACCTGATTCTAATGAACTTCGACTTCTGAAACTCTATCAATTCTTTTAACGTACTTCTTCTTCTGATGCTCCTGCATGTAGGGACATTTAGATCGTTTCTACATGTTCCTCCGTATTCTGCTTCACATTCATCATGCTGACAACCACATACGCTTTAGGACCAGTAGAATCACTCTTCGTAAGATAGATCAGTTCGAAATAAAAAAGCTACACTTTCCAAATCATGAGTTGTGAGCAACAACTCTTATTTTACTGTCCACCCTTTTTTCAGTAAAAAGCTGCGCGCCCACCAACGAATCATGAAAACTATTGGTTGCGGAAGGGGAGATTGAGCCTTTGGAACCAGAACAGACCGAGAAAATTTCCAGGCGATTCTTAGATGTGGCTTTCGCCATAGACTACGAATTATGGGAGGAAGTCACAAAGAGGATGCGCGAGAAACAATTGACATTGTCCGAAACGGTAACTAATGCACTTAAGCATTATTTCAAGATAAAGTAGAGCAGCGATCAATTCAGATCTACCTAAGTGACGCTAGACCGGCAAAAACACCGAACTGAGTTTTACATATTTAACAATGTAAACAGTGATCATAGACGTTATATTAGTAGCGTTGCAGTATTAAAACCGGAGAAATAACGTTTGAGCGAAGGTTTTCCAGGATATAAAGGAAAAGCATTAAAAGTTCTAAAGAATGCTGCTGCTGAAATCGGCGACCTTATCCGTGTCACGAATGATGTTAGAACCTATGAAGGAATCCTTATTCCAAGATCTGAATATGGCGATGATAAACACGTCGTAATCAAAATCAAAAGCGGCTACAACATAGGAATCCTCGTGACACGAAACACACGAATCGAAAAGATTGGCCCGGGAGCCAAACCAACCTTCAAACCGCCCCCGCTGCCGACACGAAATCCAAGGCTACCTAGGGTGGCAATCGTCAGCACTGGAGGTACCATCGCCAGCCGAGTGGACTACCGGACAGGCGGAGTGCGTTCCGCCCTCTCTGCAAGAGATCTCTACAGCGTCGTTCCAGAGCTTTCAGAAGTCGCCACAATAGAGGCTCAGATTCTCTTTAGCCTCTACAGCGAAAACATAACATCGAGGCACTGGTCAGAATTAGCCAAAACCGTTGCCAAATACATTCGAGAAGGAGTAGGAGGAGTCGTCGTGCCCCATGGAACTGACACAATGGCGTACACTGCGGCCGCTTTGAGCTTCGCGCTCCAAAACCTCCCAGTACCCGTAGTACTGGTAGGATCACAGCGATCCGCCGACCGTCCAAGCTCGGACGCTGCAACAAACCTGATAGGAGCGGTTGGGGCGGCGGCGAGAGCTCCCTTTGCAGAGGTAGTCCTAGCTATGCACCAAACTGTTTCAGACACTTCCATTGTCTTTCATCGGGGAACCAAAGTTAGAAAATGCCACACAAGTAGGCGGGACACTTTTCAATCCGTAAACGCCTCGCCGCTTGCTACAATGGAAAACAAGAAGATCACCATGCGGGTGAAAATTTATCGCCAACGTGAACTCTCACGAAAATTGATCTTGAAACCAGATTTTGATGAAAAAGTGGCGCTAGTTAAGTTCCATCCAGGTCTAAACCCCAAAGCCATAGAGATGTACATCGAAGAAGGTTACAGAGGCCTAGTTCTCGAAGGAACAGGGCTTGGCCACGTGAGCAGCTACTGTTTTCCAGCCATCAAGAAAGCCGTCAAAAGCGACTTAGTTGTGGTCATGACGTCTCAGTGTATTTGGGGACGCTTGGACATGAACGTCTACGACACCGGTCGAGACCTTTTGGCAATAGGAGTGATCCCGCTTGAAGACATGCTTCCTGAAACCGCCCTAGTGAAGCTTATGTGGGCACTAGGACAAACAAAACATATTGAAGAAGTCAAAAAGCTTCTTGCCACCAACATAGCCCACGAAATTTCGCCTAGGACCACCCCAGAAGAAGAGGAGTCAAAAGGCAGATGAACACCGACTATTCCAAAGTCGGACTGAAGATTGGGCTAGAGGTCCATCAACAACTCGACGTAAAGAACAAACTCTTCTGTTCCTGCGAACCAAAACTCTTCAAGGAAAAACCAGAGATCACGTTTCTGAGGAGGCTAAGACCCACCCAGAGCGAATTGGGTCAGATTGACCCAGCAGCCTTCTTTGAGTTTCAGAAAGGCGTAAAAATACTGTACGAGGCGAATAGAGAAAACTCATGCCTCGTAGAGATGGATGAAGAACCCCCTCACGATCTTAATCGAGAGGCTGTGGAAATTGCCCTGACAGTTGCTCTCATGATTGACGCCAAACCCGTGGATGAGATACACGTCATGCGCAAAACCGTTATAGACGGATCAAACACGACAGGCTTCCAGCGCACATGCGTCATTGCCATTGATGGAGAACTGAACATCGAAGGGAAAAAAGTTCCCATACAACATGTAGGCCTGGAGGAAGACGCTGCCAGAAGGATGGGAGAAAAAGGCTCGGTTATCCGATACCGAATTGACCGTCTCGGAATCCCCGACATCGAGGTCGCCACAGCGCCAGTTATCTACTCTCCCAAGGAAACGGAAAAAACCGCCCTAACCATCGGACGAATTCTGAGGGCCACACGAAAGGTTAAGCGAGGATTAGGAACCATTCGCCAAGACCTGAACATATCCATTCGAGACGGAGCCATAACTGAAATTAAGGGAGTTCAACAGCTCGGCCTAGTCTCGAGGGTTGTTGAGTGTGAGGTTCAGCGGCAACTTGGCCTCCTCAATATCAGGGACGAGCTGAAAAAGCGCGGAGTAACAGAAGAGAGTATCAAAGACGAATTCGCGAATGCCACCGCCATCTTTGAGCAAACAAAGTGTCAGCTCATCCGAAAAGCGCTCAGCCAAAATCACCGCGTGTTGGCGGTAAAACTGCCCAAGTTTACTGGACTGCTGAAGATGGAGCTAGCGTCCGCCATGAGGCTTGGAATAGAGCTAGCGGACATCGCTCATTTCTGGGGGAGAGTAGGAGGAATCTTTCACACGGATGAGCTTCCCGCCTATGGAGTAACTGCAAAAGAAACGGATGATATCAAGAAGCTTTTGAAAGCGGGGCCTCAAGACGCCATTGTATTTGTGGCGGACAGTATAGAAAACGCAACCGATGCGTTGAAAGCCGTGACGCACAGAGCCAGAGAGGCGACTAGGGGTGTTCCCGAGGAAACACGTGCGGCAAACCCGGATGGGACTACCCGATACATGCGTCCGAGGCCCGGAGCTGCTCGAATGTATCCGGAGACAGATGTCCCCCCAATTCAGTTAAGTGGGGAGTACGTGGAAAAACTGCGCGCTTGTCTTCCGGAGTTGCCTGAGCAGAAGATGAAGCTATTAATGAAAAAGTACGGTTTAAACCTGAAGCTGGTGAAGCAGATTTTGGATTCAGAGCACATGGATTTGTTTGAAGGGCTAGCTCAAGAAACCAAAGTTTCTCCCACCATAATATCGGTTGTGTTGACGGAAACCATGAAGGCGTTAAGGCGAAATGGAATCGAGGTGGAGATGGTTAGTGATGACCAGTTGAGAGAGCTGTTTCGTCTCGTGGACGCTGGAGAGACCGCCAAGGAGGCGATACCGGATATCATAACTTGGCTGTCGAAACATGAGGATGCTACAGCGAAAGAGGCTGTTGACAGTCTAGGATTGGCAATGATTTCGCAAGAGGAGCTGGAAAAATTGGTGGACGATTTGATGAGAGAAAATCGGGGCTTGATAGAAGAGAGAAAAACAGGGGCTTTTGGATACCTCATGGGTATAGTTATGAAGAGAACTCGAGGACGAGTTAAAGCTGAATCAGTTAGCAAGATGCTGAAAAGAAAGTTGAAAGATTCGTCTCAAAGGCGTTGACATAAATAGGGATCAGAAACTCATATAGCAAGGTAGGCCCTTGATCATATAGCCTCACGCGCACAGGTGGTATAATTCACCGCTTGTCGCAAATTCTAAAAGAGAATGCAATGTACTCGAGGTATGGAGAAATAGGGGATGCCGTTTTCATTCCGTGTCAAGCTCGGTCGAGGTGAGATAGAAATTAGTGGTACTCGTGAGGAAGTAGTAAAAACCATTGAGGAACTTCCGCGTCTTGTGGCAAACGTTTCCAAGGCTTTGGAATCAGTCAACATCGGCGAAACTCCGTCTGAATGTACTTCTGCAGTTTATCCCTCCATTTCGTCGTCTGGGAACTGCAGTGAGGCGGTGTTAAAGTTGCTCGAAACTGATTGGGGAAGACGCCAACCTAGAACCTTGCCCGAGCTCGCGGAAGCCATGAAAGCCAATGCTCTGCACTATCCATCTACCACCCTGTCTGGAGTGCTCGTCTGGTTGGTCAAGAAGAACAGAATTAAACGGTGGAAGAAGGATAGGAACTACGTGTACGCTTTGACTGGAAAGGAGACTTAAACATGGGCAAGATTAGGGTTCAGATTAAAGCCCCTTTTGGCGAAGTAGTCTTGGAGGGAGAAAACGCCCAAGAAATCCTCGAGACATTGAGAAACATGCCTCCACAGTTCATGAACGAACTAGACAGCTTAGTCTCCACAAAATTTGCTCCCCCAATGAAGACACAACTGGAAGGAATCGTTGAACTCACTACGGAGGGACCAGTAATAACAACTCGCGAGAAATTAACGCACTACGAAGCCATCGGGCTAGTGTTATATGCTTCCGAAGAAAAAATCAGCACTGCAACCCAAATTAGTCGATTGCTCAGTTCAAGCGGAATTAAGTCTATGGTGCCGGCGCGTCTCAATGAGATGACAAAACGGGGACTGGTCTTCAAACCTGATCCTACCAGGCCAGAGTTCAAGCTAACCGTTCAAGGTGAGAGATGGGTCGAAGAAGACTTGCTGGCCGGGCTTCGAGGGCAGTGAGTTGAGTGAATAGAAGATAAGGGTTCATGTCAAGTACAGAAAGCTTGAACAGACGTTTGTCGGTAAGGTAGAAGATGGCTGGGCTAGCGTAAACCGATTCTTCACTCAGACAACTCCTTCCTTTGCGGCGCCGAAAATGCGAGAAAAAATTCAAACTTAATTGGTCATTGGAGGTCTCTTTTGAGCATAGCGATAACGGCGAGGTCTCCCCTGTCTAGTTAGCAGACCATCCTTAACTAGGTCGATGAGCGCATGCGCAACCGCTGTGCGGTCATAATGATAACCCCTCCGTGCCATCTCACTGTGTACTTCACCAAGTCCTCTGGGATACGCAAACCAGCCCTCTGACCAAAGTTTCTGGATGAGTCCCTTGCAAGTTTCACTCCGCGTAGGAGGCAACGTCCTCTGTGGCATGAGTATTGGTTCCTTTGCATACTCCTTGAGCGTTGACAAAATCTTTTTGACAGCACTTTCGAGCTGGTCTTCCCTACACTCGATTTCGAACTCCATGTCCCCAACTTTCATCTTTAGGCGGATTTGAGTTCTTGATTCTTCAGGCATCTGCGTCCCTTATTGTTTCTTGTATTGAACATGTTGTTCATGCGCAACATTTAAATGTTCACACCCTCCATAAATTGTAAATTGGTGAATATTGGTGATTGAACAATTCCATTATGCAACAACACCAAAATATAATTTTCCACAATCTCTTGAAGATCTACAACTTCCACAACGGTTCATTGAACTCAGCCTCGGATCCATAAAGAAGATCAACGGACAAATTTTTCGACCCGACACAATAACATCTTATGAACTGACCAAAGAAAGTTCCAAGGATGTTGCGATTACTTTTCCATCTACAGATTCTCTTACAATGCAACCTATACCTTTGAAACCACTCTCAGATGACATCACAGTTGTCGCCCTAGATGTCTCCAGCATTAGGATTGGAGAAACCAAAACCGGGGTGCTGTGTGCAGTGAGGGGGGCAATAGTCTCGAGGGAAGAAAGCCGATATCGCTGTCTACGGCTAGGACCGTTTCCGTTCCACATCACAGAGGAAAACAAGAAAGAAATCTGCACAATGCTTAGAAAACATTACTTCAAAGTTTCAGGAGAAATCAACGCCTACAGCCTGGACAACATTCATAATCGAATCTGCAACATGCTCGAACGGAGGCTTCAGATGGGCGTCAGCTGTTCTTCATATCGAAGCATCATCCTTTGGGACGGGTCTCTAACAGCCGGAAGCAGAGATAGCCCAGTCAACGTAGTCTCAAAGCTTCTAGAAGTAGCTAGAAACCGCTTAAACGCGGTTTTGGCTTTCTCCAAGATTACTCGTCTAAGGCTTTCTGGATGCCGACTGACCGACTTAGTGTGGAAGTGTCCACCGCCTTCTTTGCTCCAGATCAATGGTTTCACCGCCCATAATTCCGGCAAGCTGTGCTTTCTGGGGAAAATCTATGTAGCGCGACTCACTGAAGGGAGCTGTTCATTCAGACTGGATGTCGACCGAGAGATTCCATGCGAACAAGGAGTAGATGCCGTACAAAAACTCCTTGGAAACGAATTGTTCATCCAGAGCTACCCTGAAAGCCTCCGACTAGCCCACATATTCTCAACATTCACCGCCAACGAGGTGATAGGAATTCAGCGTCTAATAGCTCAGAAATGCGGATTGAAAATTGTTACTCGGCCAAACGTGCGTCGACTCCTTTTTGGACCATTCGGAAAGGGCTCAGAGGGTTGACAGTGAGACTTTACAGAAAAGAGGGAAACACTGTTCAAATTCTTGCTCTTCCAAACGAGAGCGTTGAGAAGGGAGAATATCTTCTCATAGAGGATCCCGCAACTCGTCGAAGCTTGATCAGTCAAGTAATCGACATTCAGTTTGCAAATGTCCCAGGCATTTTGGAAGAGCTTCTGCGTGACTCTACTACAAATGATCTTATCCATGAAGAAAGCTTTGACCCGTTGAGAGTAGCCTCTCATGTGACCTACATTCAGGACTCGCGACTGCTCATCTGCAAGATTCGTGGGATGATTGAGGACGAAAAGTTGAGCATAGGTTCCTCGTGGCTTCCCTCGCGCTCCCAATCCGCGATCAAGAAACTTCCAACAACATCCCTTTTAGCCCTTGCTAGAGTAGGCAATAGCCTTCCGATTCAACTCGGCGAGACAAAGGAACTGTCCCCACTCAGTATCGAAGCTCGGGCTTTAGATGGAAAATTAAGCATCGTAACGGGAAAGAAGGAAACAGGGAAGTCTCATCTCTCCAAGTTGCTGGTTTTGGGCCTCATGGATTTCGGAGCCATGGTAGTAGTTCTAGACCTGAACGGGGAGTACACTCGTCTAGGTTTCTCGTCAAATGGGGAAAAGAACGAACATTTCAGCAGGGTTCATGTGCTCACTCCGGGAGACAACCTCAAGGTAACGCTCACCCAGCTGAAGCTACGGGTCATGCTGAACATCCTTATCCATGCTCTTCACCTTCCAGGCACATCCGCCCGAGAGTTCCGGCGCATATGGCGTTTCCTCCAAGAACAAGGCACCCTCAACTTGCAGGAGCTCGGTGAGGCTATCAGAAACTGGAGGTGTAATCAGCATGTGCGAGACGCTCTCTTCTCACGTTACTACAGCCTTCTAAACTCTGGCTTTCTCACAGATAACCCCGCGGAGGCGACTGATCTTGAAGAAAACTTTTGCAGGATCAGAAACGGCGGAGCTTTGATCATAAATCTTCACGACACTTCTTTAGTAGATCGACAGATTGCCGTGGAATATGTGCTTGGAAAGCTTGTTGAGCTTTTGACTCAGTGGAAAATAAAGGCTGTTTTTCTCTTTGCTGAGGAAGCGCATCTTTACCTCCGCGAAACCTACTGGGATGACATTGTCACTAGAATGAGACACTTTGGCGTTTTCACTACTTTTGTGACTAATCAACCCAATACCATACGAGAGAATATCTACCGTCAAGCTGACAATATTTTCCTCTTCAACTTCACCAACGAACACGATCTGGAAACTGTGTCACGAGCGGCAAAAGTGGACGCCGAAACAGTAAAATCTGTCGCGCGAGATTTGCCTCCCCGCCACTGTCTCGTTCTCGGAAGAGCCGTGAGTGATTTTCCGGTTGTTGTTAGGGTGAGAGCTCTTGATATTCAAACGATGGGGCAAACGAGGCTCTTTTTCACCGACACGAGCTAGCTTTCTTGAGCTCTTCTTTATGCCTTCTGAAGAAATCGCGAAAAGACTTAGTTAAGTCATATTCTTCCACTTCGTCTAGTGGAACCCACCTGGCGTCCAGCACGTCGCTTGCAGGCTTTAGAGTTCCCCCTTTGAGCTGAACCAAAAATTGCAGCAAAACATAGTGGTACTGGAGACGCCCATCTTTACTAACTATGATATTGTCAATAGCATCCAAAGGTCTTTGCAGCGCTATCTCCACATTTAGTCCGCACTCTTCCCTAACCTCCCGAACTAGTGCTTCTCGAATCATCTCACCCAGTTCAACAGCTCCGCCCGGAATGCTCCATTTACCTTTTGCTGGATCTACTCCTCTTTTTATGATGAGAAGTTTCCCGTTCTGCATGATTACTCCAGCAACGCCCACAATGGGCTGCGGAGGATATTTTCGCTTCAAATCTGGGCCTCCGATGATAATCTCGCTACGAATCAAGATATGCTTAACCAGAGCGCTTTTCATATTTGTCTTGTGTTCACAATAGGTTACATTATGCGCACATGGGCCACGTGCCTTTTTTTCGAAGCGTTTGGAGGAAAAATTTTTCAGACAAAAATCCTCACTTCTGTATGAAAGTCTCTAAAGCGTTTCTTGAATGAGGTGTGGGTGAAATCAAAAGCAAAATCAGCAAGATAGGATATGTTAACAGAATCAGGGACAACCTCATCAGCTTAAAAAGAAAAAAGCTGTTGCCACTGTACGAAGACCTAAAATCTGCTAACTGCGTGGTTTGCGGCGGGTCCGGTAGGTCAATGTGCTCCTTGAACGCTGCGATGAGCCAAATCGCAATGAGCCAGATAGGCTGGAGAAACAAAGTTGTGTTGACTCCGGACGATCCAGGCTTTCCTGGAAAAAACATGTACGATGCGGCAGCCGAGCTTGAAAGACGATACAAAAGGATCTTGCTCTTGATAAACTCTGGAAGCGGTCTTTCTGAAGATCCAGAAGCAATGACAGAAGACTTGGCAAGATACATAGAAGACAGAAAAACTTCCAGGTTTTCAATGGGACTAATAACCTCTAATGTGAATTCTCGGCTAGCCCAGATAGTCCGCGAACATGGACATGTAATTGAGCTGAGGGGGAGAGGACGATCGAAACCCTCCTTTGAATACAGTGAGATAGGCATCATGGGCGACATGTTCGAGCTAGGATCTTTGTTCCTTTTATGCATGATGACTGAAGCGATCTCTCGAAACTTGCAGGTGGACGGAGTGTTTCAACTCTGTGAAGAAGAATTCGGCAAGTTGGGGCCCATGATCGACTCGAATGTAGAAGCGAAAACTTACACGGACATAGTTGATATGCTGGAAAGACGGACCAACGTGTTTCTAGGCGGGAAGGGCACAGCAAACGAAATCGTCAAGATGACTGCCATAAGACTTTTTCACATCAAAGGTTTCTTGGGAGACAACGTTTACACAGCAAGAGGCGTGAACACTCCTCATCCAAGAGCTGGAGATCTGGAGATCTTGATGTCATTTTCTGGAGAAACCAAACCTGTCATCAACTGGTGTGAGACCTTCAAAAAACTGAACGGAATTGTCGTGTCAATCACGGGAACGGAGAAGTCAACATTAGCCAGAAAGTCAGACTTCGGGATAACCATAAAAGAAACAGTCAAGCTAGGCCACCCTAGAAGATTCTACATGAGAGCAGCATACATTTTGAGCCCTTTGCCAGTCAAGCTAGCTGAAAGATTAAGTGAAAGAGGACTAAAGTTGCCGGAATACATAATCAAGTGGTACCACTCTGTTACGCAATAGAAACTAATGCGCGCGCCATAGAGCTTGGTTCACATTTCATTTTTTGATTTAAATTTCTAACTCAAAACCCACACACTGCCCCATTTTTGAGTGGTGAGTACGATACTGAAATCTCAGACACTGGAAGATCAACCCAGATAAGCCAATGAGCCAAATTTTGTAGCTTTGAGCAGACACTCAATCTTAAAAAGTCATTAATCCACTAAAGCTTGAAAAGCCGAGATGATAAGAGAGGAACGAGAAGTCAATGAAACCTTTTAGTTTCGTCCACGTAGCTGATTTGCACTTAGGATATGCACAGTACAATTCGGATGCTCGACGTGAAGACTTTAACGCAACATTTAGAGAGGTGGTGGAAAAAACCGTTGAGCTGAAGCCAGATTTCATGCTCATCGCCGGAGACCTTTTTCAGCACGCCCGCCCATCCAACATTACCCTCGAAAACGCTATAACCAGCTTCAGAAAGCTCAGAGACGCTAAGATACCTGTGCTGACCGTGGATGGATCCCATGATTCAGCCCCCAACATGATCACAGGCACCATTCTTAATCCGTTGGACAGCGCTGGATTGGTTCACTATTTGCCTCGTCATAAAGGAGCTTGTTGGCGAAACGAGAGCTGTTATGTTTATGGGGTTCCCAACTTTCGAACGAAACAAAGAACTGAAGAGCAGCTGCCCATATTTCTAAAAGAAAACCAACCGACACCCGACTCATCGCTATTCAACATTTTCCTCTTTCATATGGCCGTGGATATTCCTAGAGTAAGTCATCCCCAAATGGAAGCAGAGGCTCGACCTGAGCTTCTTCCTGAAAGCTTCAATTACTACGCGGCCGGTCACGTTCACGTTCCCAGCAAGAGTCCATTCAAGAACGGACTCCTCGTCTACAGCGGGTGCACCGAAACCGTTAGCTATGAGGACGCTAGAGTTGAGAAGGGCTTCTACTATGTGAAAGCCAGCGAAAAAGGCGCTCCCAAAGTTCGCCGCATCAAACTTGAAACCCCTCGCCATTTCATCATTTTAGATGAAGACTATACCGGCTTAACGCCCTCAAAGATAACAGAAAAGGCCACGCGGTTCGTGAGGAAAGTTGATGAAGCCGGGGCAGTGATCATTCCTGTGATACGAGGGGTCTTGCCAGCGGAGGCCGGGCGTTGGGAGGTTAACCTCACCAGAATCAGAAGCGCTGCAGAGAAGGCGCTTTTGGTACGTCCACTTCTCCAATTGAGACAAACCGAAGTTCCTGAAGAGGTCGTCCGCTCTATATTTGAGAGCGAACTCAAAGATCTCAAGACGAAGGCCTTCGAGTATTTTCTTGAGATTTTCTCGGAGCGTTACGCTCGGGAAGAAGGTGAAAAGATAGCCAGACTCGCTGTCGGTCTCATCGAGCCTTTAGCAAAGAAGGAAGAGCCCAAAGTAAGGGAGAAGTTGGAGGAGTTTTCGGGTGAGAATTGAAGCGTTGCAACTAGAAAACATTCGATCTCACATCAAAACAACGGTATCCTTTTCACGAGGCTTCAACTGCCTAGTGGGCGGCTTGGGCTGCGGGAAATCCAGCATCCTCTACGCTATTGACTTTGCTCTCTTCGGAGATCCGCTTCGCAGAAGCTACGATTACCTACTTCGAAATGGCGCAGACATTGGCAAAGTCACTTTGAAGTTTGTTCAAGGCGGAAAGCCCTACACGCTGCACAGGATGCTCCGAACAAGAAAAGGAGGCATCAGCCAAGATAAGGAGCAACTCAAACTCTTTGAAGAGGACAGACTAATAGCCAGTGTAAAGGGAGAGGCAGTTGCAGAGCAGTTGGAGGCGGTCACTGGCTTCGACAAGGAACTGTTCCGTGAAGTCGTTTGGATGAGGCAAGAACGGTTGAAGGAACTACTTAATGCGACCCCGCGAGACAGGCAGACAAGACTCGATCAACTTTTTGGACTTTCCAACTATGAGGCAGCATGGAGCAGTTTAGCTGGATTTCAAAGGGAATATGAAGGGGAAAAAAAATCCTACGAACGCGACTTCGATGTGATAGGGAGGAAAAGGCTCCAAGCCGAATATAACAAAGCAGTTGAGGAGTTTTCACAAGCAGAGGTCGAACTTGAAGAGCTAAGGGAAAAGTTCACCCAAGCCGGAGTCGGCTTCCATGAAGCAAAATCCCGCCTTCAAAACTTACAAGACCTGAGGAGACAAACTGAAGAATTGGGGAAAAGGGAAACTCAACTGCAGACAAACATCACCAACATCGAAGACTCTTCTGCAAGGCTGGCAGACGAAATCCAACGAAAAAAACTTGTGATCAAGAACTTCGAAGAACGACTCAGATCCATTGAAGCTAAGGAGAAGTCTCATCGAGACGGTCTTAGGGAACAAGGACTGAAAAGTGATCAAACCCTTGAACAATTAAGGCAGTATCTTTCAGCGCTGGGGAAGCAGATGGCAAGCGTCGGAGGCGAACAAGAGGCTGTAAAAAGCGAGATGCTAACATCCCAAAGGCGCATCTCAAGTCTCACAACCGAAAACAGATGCCCGCTGTGCTTTCAAGGTCTCACTGGAGAATACAAAAAGGGCCTCGTTGAGCGTCTCTACGAGGAAAACGCTGCACGTGAGACGGAGCTTGGTGAGCTTCAGAAAAAATTCGAAGAGTTGGAAAAGCTGCGAGGCATTATTGACTCCGTCGTTCTGAATTTGCAGTCACTCGTTCCCCAGGTGGAGGAACAAAGGAGGAGAGTTTCTGACGAACACGAATCCCTGAAAAACCTTTCAGCAGAATTTGGGGAAAAGCAGCAACTGGAGAAGACATTTCGAGACCAGCTTAGCGCTGTACGTTCAGAAATGAGTAATTTCGACATCACTGAACTTGAAACGGCACGAACTCTTCGAGACGAGGTTTTCACGCAGTATTCCAACGTAAAGTACAGATTAGAAACTGTGAAAAGTCGAAAGACAGATCTGACGTCGAGAGTGGACGAACTCAAAGAACGCTTGGATAATGCGCAACAAAAGGTTGAGAGGATGGAGAAGATTGAAAGACTCCTCGGAATCATAGATGGAATACGAGGAGCTTACAGAAGCATTCAACCCAAACTGCGAAGCGAATTCGTCACCTACCTGCAAAGAGTGGTTCAACAAGTTTTGGATGGACTCGTTGGAGAGGCAGGACGCACGCTAATGATAAAGATCGATGAAACATATAGCCCTCTCATCATAAGCGAAGAAGGGTTTGAACGGGATGTATCAAATCTTTCAGGCGGAGAAAGAACGCTTTTAGCGTTTGCATATCGCATAGGTCTCGGCCAGCTTATCATGCAGTCGAGAACAGGACATGGGCTCTATATGCTTCTCCTCGACGAGCCAACTGAGAGCTTGGGAAGGGAAGACGGCTCGGTTGATCGCCTAGCCGAAGCTATTTCTCGCCTAAAAGCTATTGAACAAATCATCGCAGTGACCCACAGCGAAGCCTTTGCTGAGAAGGCGGAGCACGTAATACGGGTCGACAAAGAAGATGGTATGAGCAGGGTTTTTGTTGAGAAATAACTGAATGGGCGCGTACAGACGACTGTAAGATGGTTTAGCATTGTGGAAAACACATGTGTGCCATTCTTCTGCCATAGAGAAAAAAGGTGAGGCGCGCGTGGACATCTACTTAGCTTAATATTTAAGCCAAAAGTTTAAGGTATACACTCTCTAGAGTTCGATACTGCTTGGGATGAAGGATGAAACATCAGCAAGAGATCATCGAAGCTATCAAGTCCGCAATAGACCATCTCGAAAGCTCCTTGAAAGCTCTGATGAACAAAGACGAAAACGAGGTCGCACGGTCAGTTTGGCTGGCGGCTGCCGAGCTAGAATACGCAAATTTCCTTTTCTCCTTGATGCAGGATGAGCCAGGAAGCCACTCATGGAAGCTTAAGCTGCGTTCGAAACAAGTGGAAATGGAACCTCTACTCGTGTCTGCTCAAGACCTACTCAAGGAGACTGAAGGCGATCTAGACGTCGGCGGGCTTCACGGAGCATATAAGAAGACGTGGATGGCGCGAGGTTACCTCTTAAGGGTTCAAGAGGTTCTGGAAAAGGGACAAAAGAAAGGCGAAAGGTCCAGTTCCACAGGCTGATTCTCTCATCTTCCTCTTGGCAAAGATGTTTCAGAACGTTTTACCCTTTTTGACTACTTTGGACAGGCTTTGGATCTTCGCTTTAGATTTATTTATATCACTCGATTGCTCTCAAATAGTCGGTGTTACGGTGCATGCAGCGGAGGGTAGTTTTCCCTTTTTCAGCTGTAGTCGCTCTGGATAAACTTAAACTGGCCATCCTTATCAACGCCATTAACCCGAAGATTGGCGGCTTGCTCGTTCGAGGACCCAAGGGCTCAGGGAAGACTACCGTCGTACGCGGCTTGATCGATGTTTTGCCACAAATTGAGGTTGTGGAAGGCTGTCCGTTCAACTGTAATCCTCATGACTCATCTAACATGTGTCCTAAGTGTAGTGAACGTTTTGCCAAGAACGAAAAGCTCTCGGTGAAGGGGAGGAGGATGATAATTGTCAACCTTCCACTCGGAGCAACTGAGGACAGAGTTGTGGGAAGCTTAGACGTAGAAAAAGCCATCAAACTAGGAGTGGAAGCCTTGCAACCAGGCATCCTCGCCGAGGCTAACCAAAACATCCTTTATGTTGACGAAATCAACTTGTTACCGGACCANNAGAGAGGGAATATCCATAAGCCACCCCTCCCGCTTCATCTTTATAGGAACCATGAATCCCGAAGAAGGCGAACTCCGACCTCAACTCCTCGACCGGTTCCCTCTATCCATCGGCGTTGAGAAAATCACTTCTGTAAAAGATAGAATGGAAATTGTCCGGAGAAACGTTGATTTTGAAAGTGAACCAGAAAAGTTTCGCGAAAAATATCGAGCCACACAAGAAAAATTAAGAAACAGGATCATCCAAGCAAGAAAAGTTCTATTGAAGGTGCAGATGCCTGAAAAGCTCCTGGAAGCAGTGTGCAAAGCGTGCGTAGACTTGAAAGTCGACGGCGTGCGACCTGACATTGTTATAAGCAAGGCTGCGTGCACCCTTGCAGCGTTTGAAGGGAGAACAGAAGCCACCCCTGACGACGTCTTAGTGGCCTCGGAACTCGCTTTGAGTCACAGAACTAGAGAAGGAGGATTTTTGGATCCAGCTCCACCCGAAGAAGTGAGAAAAATCCTGAACACAGCGATCAAAGAGACAGGTTACAAAGAGAGTACAAGGTCGAAAGAAAACGATGAAGACACTCAAGGTCATAAGGCGGCCAAAGGAAAGGCAATACTTTGGTACAAGGGGAAGAAGAACTCGAAGAAGGAAAACTTCCCTTGGGAGCATGAAAGGCTTCATGGTCTCATGTCAAGGATATCCCAGATTTTTGCTGCCCTCAACAGATTACTGGGCATAGCGACCTTTGCACGAGTGCATCAAGCTGCGAAGAAACTAAAGAACGCCATAAAACATGCTCCATCCGTGAAGAGCGTTCTCAAAGGCTCAACTGTTACCTCAGATGAGAGACCGGAGAAAGAAGGAATCGGACTAGGTCGAGACAAAGGAATTCCTTCGGTCGGTCGTGTGTCAAAATCACCAGACGTGAATGAAGGCTTTTCTGTGGTCAATAAGATCAAGAGCAGTGTTCTCGCGCCCTTCAACCTTTTTTTCAGTGCACAGAAAACTCCTACGAAGAAACGTAGTAGCTACGCTGGGAAAAGAGCGGAAACAGTGACGAGCCTTCATCGCGGCAGACCCTTTGGATGGAAACTCCCCCATGACAAACCGGCTGATATCCATCTGCCAGCAACGATAAGAGTTGCAGCGAGGAGACAGAGAGACAGGGAGAAGCCTTTTGAGACGGCGCTCGCGATATGCTTGGAAGATGTGCGCGAAAAGGTAAGACTCTACAAGGCTCCCATGACCATTGTCCTGGTTGTAGACCTGAGCGGATCAATGCTGTTTAGCATTGAAAGTGTGAAGGAAGCCTTGTTAAAACTCCATAGGGACGCCTACAGATGCAGAGACCGTGTGGGAATCGTGGGGCTTAAAGAGACCGGAGCAGTTGTAGTTCAGCATCCGATCACAAATCTTCGTGTAGTGGCAAACAGGTTATTGGGACTACGGATCAGCGGTGGCACTCCCCTAGCAGCAGGGATGCTAAAAGCATTGGATGTCCTAAAGGAGGCCAAACGAAGAGATTCCTCAACGATACCTGTCATGGTGATTATTACGGATGGAAGCGCCAACGTGCCGCTTTCGAGAAGCTTGGAAACAAATGAAATCCGCAAGTTTGACGAGATTAGCATCGCTACCAGACAATATGAAGATGCGGCTGTGAGAGATGTGTTGTCTGTTTCCAAAATGATCAGAAGAGCGGGAGTTTACACAATTGTAGTGAACACAAATCCTCACTTCTTCGGGCGAGAAACATATGGATTTGCCGTAACTGAGTTTATAGCCTCAAGGACAAAGGGCAGATTGCATGTGGTTGGAAGAGCAGTACGCAGTGAGGAACTCGTACAAAGTATAGTCAACCAGTTAGCTGAAGACCAACGGCTGATCGCCCACGAGGCGTCTCTCTACCCAAAGTTTGCTTAGTTGGCCGAGAGTTGCTTTTGTCTATGCTGTACTAGAAGCAAGTCTATTGCTTTCTTTCTTTTATGATGAAAGTATCTTCTTTTCCAGCGATCACGCGAAACTGTTCCTTCAACTCTGCTCGATGAAGGAACTTTCGAAGAACAGTTCGAATGTAGCTCTTCGGAGGCCGTTTTTTGTCCTCGTAGTTTATGTTGATCTCGCTCCCCGCAACGTTTATTTTTGCGTCTACTTGGCCCTTCAAATATTCGACAAGATCATTTACGTTTTCACCGTTCTTGCTTCGAAGTTCAGAAATTTTGATTTCAAAGGTTGACATGTTCGTCTACTCTCTTGGAGCTCACTATTAAACGGTTCAGAGCTTTATTTCTCTCAGGTCTATGGTTTCATCAGTTGCAGATCCTGTTGAAATCAATGTGACCGGAACCTTAAGTCTTGTCTCGATATTCGAGATGAAATCCGTAGCTTGGGCGCTCAACTCTTCATAATGTCTAACGCCGCGGCACTCCGGGTAAAGTCTGTCTATGCACGTCAGCGCGATTTGGGTTGCGCTATTCAATTTTAGGGTTTTTCGTGCTATTCCGAAGTCGAAGCGTCCAACTCTCCTTATTCCACCAGGTTGCTGGTACACGATAGCCGTCTCGGCTTCTTCCAAGCCAAGTTGCCTAATCTCTTCAGCTGAGTACTCGTTTGCCATTGGTCCTGGGCTGGCTCGGGTTACATAGGACTTGAAGGCAACGACGACATCGTTGATCCTTAAAGGTCCTATTCCCGCGTCTGCAGCAAGTGTGCCAGCTGTCGTATCTTTCGATGTTACGTAAGGATATGTACCGTGGAACAGGGAGAGACAGCGGCCTTGTGTTCCCTCAATTAGCACGTTACCGCCCCTGTCTAAGACATCATTTAGCTCATCTGAGACATCTGTCAGGAATGGCTGGAGTTCGTCGATATCCTCTGCGATCTTAAGAATTCTATTTGCTCTGTCGGCATTAGCTGGTCCACAACCCATTCCCATCGTCCTTATCTTGCCTGTGAAGTGCTCCGATGAATGCTCGGCTTCTATGTGTTTCTCGTCGATTATACCGCATTTTCTGTCGATCCAAATTCTCTCTTGTGTTTGTGTCTTCTCAACCTCTTCAAGGAATATTTTAGGGTTAACCAACACTCCTGCTCCAATGAATAGTTTCGCGCTTTCGCATACACATGCGCAGGTGATTTGTCTGAGATCATATCTTTTTCCTTTGAAGATGAAACCATGCTCCGCGTTGGGTCCAACTCCGGT
>JABAOC010005338.1_pt1 | contig 34693 bp, 37 predicted proteins | sample 7062161 | NCBI WGS metagenome assembly JABAOC01 (sample SAMN14538625, study PRJNA623070) | marine sediment metagenome | biome: marine biome [ENVO:00000428]; feature: marine pelagic biome [ENVO:01000023]; material: deep marine sediment [ENVO:00002113] | place: India: Gulf of Khambhat ... | reverse complement strand
ACAGGTGACGTTAAGTGGTTCTGGAATAAATATGCTGATTCCATTACGCTTGATATAGGACATGTCGAGGCATCAGGGTTTGACTCTGTTGAATTTGTAAGGTCCCTCGATGATGAAACCATCAGAAAGCTTCAATTTGTGCATATACATAGAAACAACGGCTGGCACGGCGGTCTTACCGACCACTGGCCCCTGAGCCCTGATTGCAGGGAGCTCAGGGCACTTGAAGAGCTCATTAAAATAAAATCTGATGTCAGCATAATACTGGAAATCAACGAAACTGAGATGACAGAGGATAGTCTGAAAATCCTCAGGGCACTTAGGGATAGGCTTAAAGCCTGATACTTTAGTTTTTCAAATTATACTTAAATGCATTTTTGGGGTTAATACCAGATGCCGGTTCTGCGTCTCCGGGGTTTTGCTATTACTTCAAATATATCTTTAGATAAAGCATCCCCTTGATAGTTAAATGCAAACGAACTGAGTTCCTTATCGGTCGCCAGGGACAACAATTTTTCTATTCTTTTATCTGTATCAGGATGAGTCCTGAGAAATGAAGGCACAGGAACTTTTCTTCCTGGCATTAAAAATATATCCCAGATACTCCGTCTGTAGATCTCCAGTTTTCTGAGTGCGGAAGCAAGACCAACAGGATCACCAGTCAATTTAACAGCCCCTAAATCTGCATCAAACTCCCTGGTCCTGGACAGGGCAAGCTGCAACAATACACTTAATGTCGGGGCAATTATCAGCCATACAATAAGGGCCCATGGGATATTTATATCAACAAACAAATACAAAGACAGATAAATCAATATAAGAAGTTGACCAACTATTGCGAAAAATGATGTAATTCTGCTCAACAGGTCAGCCAGACTATGTATAAATAGATCGTTATTTTGTATATGGCAGAGTTCATGTGCCAATACACCAATGATTTCCTGCATTCTCAAATTCCTGAATAATCCATCGGTTATTGCAATTGCAGAGTCCGATCTTCTTCCGATAGCAAAAGCTGTCATGATTTTACTCGGTATATAAAAAAGTTTAGGAATAGACGGAAGATCTGCCCTTTTAGATAATATAGAGATCATATCATAAAGCTCTCTTGCCTCTTGAGGCTGAAGCAGTCTTGCACTGTACATTTTTAGAACTAAACGGGGAGAAATCTGGGTACTGAAAGTAACGAGTATTACACCGAAAAGTGCAACTATAATCAACCCTTCTTTTCCAAAAATCATCCACCCCACGACACCAAGTATAAGTATCATCAGTCCAAGTATCAGAATGGACTGCAGAAAATTACTGACTTTCCTGAAAAATAATCTATTTTTTTCCACTATTATAAAAGCAGTTGTGTCCAGGGTTTAGTAACCTATTGATTCCCTTAGATTAGGAAACAATACTGAAATAAATTCAGCAAATGGTTCAGAATGACACACTAAGCTGTTCTATGACATTTCAACAGCCTGTCAGGAAATAACATAAATTAGTTTTATTTTTCACCTAAAGACTTTATATAAGCAACTATATCTTTCATATCCTGGGAATCCTTATCTAATGGTTTACCTTTCAGGGGTTTCTCAATACACAAATTTACTACGTCTTCAAGTGTCTTTACTTTAAATCTCATAAAACTCGTATATTTTTTGTTCCCGGCATTCTCAAGCCCTTTTCCATTTTTATGACAGATATTACAGCTTCTGTCGTTTGTGCTCCCGGCAAATGCAGGGTCATTAAAAAGTTTTTTGCCTCTTTCGACATCCCCTTCGGCATATACAAAAGCAATAGTGATAAGGAGTCCAAGAATAACCAATACCGATTTTTTAAAATATTTCATCTCAATTCTCCCCCTTCCCCGGTCCCGACAACTTTTTTAATCCTTACTTTAATGTTATAAACTGAAATTAATATTGTCAAACTTAAAACTCAATCACACTAAAACGCAGCTTTGTCAACATTCTCCATCAGATATTTCTGGTCTTCCTCTGTCCGGACAAAAACACCAAGATTGCCCAGTCGTATATTCTCAAGCCCGATTGATTTTACTTTCAGATAGGCATCAACCATCTCTTCTGTTGAAGGTTTTTTAAAATCCTTCATACGGTATTCCGGGAAAAATGCAAGAATGGTAAACGGTATTTTAGTATCAACCTCTTTCAATATCCGCGCAATATTCACCAGCTCGGCAGTCTCCACAAGCCCGGGGATATAAAGAGATAATACCTCCAGTACAAATCCCCTTTTGACAATCTCTTCCGGGAGTTTAAGAATACGATCATTGCTGCATCCCGTCAGCCATTTATGTGCCTCATGCGAGAAGGCCTTTATGTCAAGCCAGAAAGCATCTACACCGGATTCAAGAAGATAATCAAGATTATCAGGTGTAAGTCCATAACCATTGGTCTCGATCAGAACCCATAAGTCGGTATTTGCCTTAATCAACCGCGCGCACTCTGCATAAAACTCAGGACAGCAGGTCAGGTCTCCTCCTGTAAATGCAACAATATTTCTTGCCGGGCCAAATCCCTGTGGACTGAAAAGAATTGATTCAGAATCAAGGATCCCCGGGCAACCGGGAGACCTCCTTCTGCGAAGCACGCAGTTTCCACAGCATTTACAGCTATCAGAGGCATGCCAAGCTGTAGCTTTTTCCCTCGGTTCTACCAGTGTAATATTCTTTGCATAATCAGCTGCCTGTTTTAATATCTCCTCTGGTGAATACCAGGTGCCCTCTTTAATTTTACTGAAATACCATGAATGACATTTCCGGCATGAAAAGTTGCAACCCGACTGATAGATAGAGAGATAGTTTTCAGGGCGTGATAAATGGATGGAAGTAATCAGACGGAATATCCGGTTTTCCTTGTGTTTCAGGGTAGCCCTGCATGCAAGCATACTTTTTCCATTCACCTTGACCAGGCATCTCCCGGGCGAAAAACCCTGTTCTTTTAACCTGCATCTGATAGTTTCCATTCAGGTAAAAATAAATTCCTAAAAAGATGTTTTGTAAAAGTTAACAATAGTTGGACATATTCCTTTCGCTCCCTAGAGGGAAATTTTTACCCGTCAAATGACTCATTCGCTCGAATGTTTTTGTCTATAGGTTACGTCTTATGGTAACGGTTACGAAGCCCGTTTCGGTTTCCGGTTACGTCTGTCGTCTTCGTTTACTTAGTCTTTATTTGCCTCTAATTTTCAATATTCAATATTCAATTTCTTCACTGCCTACTGCTTACTGCCTACTACCTACTTTGTTAGTGACTCAATGACCAATGACAAATGACCATTGACTATTGACCAATGACTCTATGACCCTATGTACGCTCAAGAAACATGCCCAACTTTACAACATGTAAAATTGCTTCATACTCATTTTTTTGGTTAATCATATTACTCTAAAAGCTTCTCAGATATCGGTATATTAGATAAATATGGAATGTCAATTCACTAACATTATGTTATCATAATTTATACAACTAAAATTATTTAAGGAAAAAACAAATGTCTCACGTCTGTCCCCCTTGGCTTTCATTCATTCTCTATAATCCTGTCAGGAAGGTCCTTACCGACAGAGAAAAGATCCTGGATGAGTCAGGCATTACAGCAGAATCCGTCGTACTTGAAATCGGGGCCGGCAACGGCTTTATTACCGAGGTCATTGCCAGGCGGGCAAAGAAGGTTATTGCAGTAGAACTTCAGAACGGAATGGCAAGAAAACTGCGAAAAAGGGTTCATAGATTTCTTGATAAAGTTGAAATCATTGCAGGAGATATTGCATCAGTCACCATCGGTAATGAGTTTGCAGATGTATGCATAATGTACTATGCATTTCATGAAGTGAGCAATAAGGTCAAAGCTGCAGAATATATAAGCAGCGCTGTCAAGAAAGGCGGCCTTCTCTCGATCTACGAGCCAACAGTCGAAGTTAACAAAGAGTTAATGCAGAAGACACTCAAGATGTTTGAGCACAATGGATTTAAAAGGGAGATTGAGCGAGACGGCAGATTCACCAGGTTTGCACTGCTCAGAAAAAAAGATGCCTGATACAGGTAAAAAACGCATGTCGGACCGGAAGATTCTTGCTACCTTTACTGCAGCACACATTTTCGATGATATATATATGAACACACTGCCCCCATTTGTACCCGTACTGGTTTCTGCTTCCGGATTTTCTTTTGCTGCAGCAGGACTTCTCGTTACATTTTTTACTATGACATCTTCGATATCACAGCCTCTCTTCGGCTATGTTACTGATAAATACCGCCTCAGGTGGTTAGGTGCACTGGGCCTTATATTGGCAGGTTTCTTTATGGGGATGCTCGGGATAGCCAGATCATATTCTCTCCTTCTCTTGGCTGCAACCATTGCAGGCCTTGGACCTGCAATGTTTCACCCCCATGCCTTATCTGTAATAGCTGAAATATCAACGAGCATGCGAGGACGGCTGACATCTATCTTCCTGATCGGTGGCAACTTAGGATTTGCAATAGGACCTTTACTTGTTGGGTTCCTCACTGCAGTCTCTGGCAGGAGTGGAATGGCATTTATTGCTATTCCCGGGCTTCTCGTGGGACTTCTTCTCTGGAGGTATTCACCGGAATTCGTATCACGACAGGTAAGGGAATCCCGCACCTTAAAATTGAAGGATATTTCGCCTGCCACGATTCTTCTTGTTGTTGCTATACTCAGGTCATGGCTTTATTTCTCTGCTCTCAGTTATATACCCAGTTATTTTGTTCAACTTGGAAATACTATTCTCCGCTCCAATTTCTATATTTCGCTTATGCTTCTTGCTGGTGTGGCTGGTCAGTTTACAGGCGGATCTCTCTCTGATAAATACGGGAGGAAGGAGGTAACCATGATATCCCTGCTTGCTTCTGTCCCGCTTCTCTATATATTCCTCCACACAGAAGGTGCTGTCTCAATGGCCTTTCTTTTTCTCTTTGGATTTGCTGTCATGTCCTCATTTTCCGTAACTCTCGTCATGATTCAGGAGATCATGTCCCGGCATGTAGGAATAGCATCCGGAATCATGATAGGCTTTGCAGTTGGCCTGGGAGGAATAGGTGTCCTGATAACCGGATTTATTGCAGATGTATTCGGCATCACCTCAGCACTACATTTCCTTATACTTTTACCATTAATCGCAGGTATCCTGACCTTTTTTATCCCATACTCTCCTAAAACGCTGAAGATTTTGTGAGTTGTGTTGCCTTACACAATTTTAGTGATAAGTGTGAAGTCAATGAGTGACTCCAAAAAAGACTTGCACCTTAATTCAGTACATCAATATTGGTGCCTGCTTTATATATAAAGGAGAAACAATCTGTTCTACTATGAAATGTGCTACATCTGCTCTGGATATGTTTCCGGCCTTTATTGCCTTTATATCAGTCAGCACGCGATACTTTCCAGTTAGCGGACCATCAGTGAGAAATGCAGGTCTTACTATTATCCAGTCAATATCGCTGTTTTTTATGAGACTTTCCTGACGGCTTTTATCTTCATAAATCGTTTTAATCGAGAGAAGATTAAATATCATATTGTACATAAGGCCCCGATATCCTTTGCTGTTACCAGCTCCCATACCAGTCACAGCAATAAGAAACCTGACCCCGGCCTCCTTCATTGCATTCAGTACATTCTCTGTCCCCTCAGAGAATATCTTCACTGGTTTTCTTGTAGGCTTAATACCCACAGTAAGCACAACTACATCCTGCCCTTTTACAGCGATTCTTACAGAAATTGGGTCAAGTATATCTCCTTTCATGACATTCAGATTTCTGTGCTGTAAATTTAATTTTGAGGGATTTCTCGCCAATACTGTTACAATATGCCCCTTTTCCAGTACCTGCTCTACAAGCTGGTATCCGATGCCCTGGGTTCCTCCTATAATCAGGATATTCATTGCTATGGAATATGAACTAGAAAAGATTAATTAATGGAGCTGTTGGAATCCATTAACTATAAATTGGACAGCTATAACAGCAAGAATCAGTCCCATAAGGCGCGTAATCACCCTGATACCTCCGATACCCATAACCCTTAGAATCCGTTCCCCGCAGTAAAAAACAAGGTAAACAACAATGCAGGCTGTAATAATTGCACCTAAAAGCAGGATCATGCTAAACGGGGAATCATGGCTCTGCTGCCAGACAAGAACAGCTGTTATGGCACCAGGCCCGGCTAATAAAGGAGTAGCAAGAGGTACCATCGCCACTTTCTCTTTTTTCACGCCTTCTTTCTCTTCTTCCTCAGTAGTCTTAATACCGCTTGGGATCAAATGGAGCAACTGTAAGGAATAGATAAAAAAGATAAAGCCTCCTGCAATCTGGAAAGCCGGAAGGCTAATACCAAAAAAGCGTAATACATAATCTCCTGTAAGGCTGAAGAAGATGAGTATTATACAGGCTACAGATGATGCAATGAATGCTATTTTACTCCGTTCTGATGGACTGTTTTCTTTTGTAAAGAGAATAAAAAAAGGGAGATTGCCCAACGGGTCCATAATGATAAGAAGCGGAATCAGGACTGTTATAAAATTTTTCAGTGTTTCCATCTCTAGTCCGTTCCTCCTATTATACCTTTCGCCTTGAGGAATTCTTTATTTTTTGAGGATTCAAGGTAAATTCTGACAAGGTCAAGGATGTTCATATAGAGAAGGAAGTTTGAAGAGAGTTCCATGAATAGCTCCCTGTTAACAAATTTTGAGGCTATCCTGTATGACCGTTGACCCTGAAGCATGTAATGTTCAGAAAGGCTGGCACCCGGCACAACAATCTTACCAAGTACAAACTCTTTACCCTTTTTCCTGCAAAGCGTGTTAGGGAATAAGCCGAGCATAAAAAGAGTGTAATCTCCGATGTGTTTGTGAACCTGAAATTCCCGCAAGAAACTCTCTGCGTTCAAAAGTATATCCCCTTCTGCAATCATATCGGCAATATCCTCGAGACTTTTGCCTGACGCATCCCTGATTTTATAAAGGTTGTCAACATGAATGAATTCACAGAGGATCTGCTCCTCGATGTAACCCGCGACCCCTGTTTTGTCGGTTGGATTATATTTAAGACCGAAATCAAGGGCCCTCCTGAAAAGCTTTCTCAAGGGGTGAGACGGATCTATGGAAATCCTTCTCAACATAAAACTCATCTTACTTATTTTCTCAGAAAAAATTTACTGAGTCAAACATGCCATATAACAAGTATCTGCAAGAGACATGTTTTAACATGATATAATTCATTATGTTCCATGCTTTCGGATTGTCAGCAAACCCCCTGTTCGCTAAAAAGGATATTATTTTTATATCCGCTGCAAGCTCCGGAAGTCCTCCGTTATTTTACGGGTCAAGCATCGGGGCTTTCTAATAGGGTAAAAGTCAGAAATGTAATATGCTATGAAAAAAGAGGCTCTTCTATACGAAAAACTTGGAGATAAAGAAGTCAGATGCAATACCTGCCAGAGAAGATGCCTTATTAAAGAAGGCAAGACCGGCTGGTGCAGGACCAGGTTAAATGACAGGGGTACATTATATTCACTTATATATGGCGAGGTATCGTCAGTATCCTTAAACCCGATAGAGAAGAAGCCGGTCTTTCATTTCTATCCCGGTTCTCTATGGCTCTCTTTAGGAAGTGTTGGCTGTAACTTCAGATGTCCCGGCTGTCAGAACTGGGATATAGCACACTGGAAAGCCGGATCGATGTATACAGAATATATATCTCCAGAAGAGCTGGTTTCAAAGACTAAGGCCACAGGAAGCATAGGAATTTCCTGGACATTCAATGAACCTACACTCTGGTTTGAATACACACTTGATGCTGCAAAACTTGCAAAAACCCATGGGATTTATACCAACTATGTGACCAACGGATTTATTACAGAGGAGGCACTTGAGATAATTGCGCCATTTCTTGACGTCTACAGGGTAGACATAAAAGGTTTCAGTGAAAGTACATACTCAAAAATAGGCCATTTGAAAGAGTTTGAGGGCATCCTTGATACAACGAAAAAAGCAAAGGAATACGGAATGCATGTAGAGGTTGTTACTAATATAATCCCAGGATTCAATGATAATGAAAGTGAATTAAGGGGAATTGCATCATGGATAAGGAATAACCTTGGCCCTGATACACCATGGCACGTAACAAGATTTTATCCTCAATACAAACTCAGCAATCTGTTACCAACATCAATAACCGGACTTGAAAATACATCGGTACTGGGAAACTCAGAAGGTCTATGGTATGTGTATATCGGCAATGTGCCCGGCCATAAACGGGAAAACACTTATTGTCACTCATGCGGAGAACTGCTGATAGAAAGAGATATCTTTGAAATCCTCAGAAACACCATTAAGAATAATAAATGTCCTAATTGCAGTACGATGATACCGGGGAGATTCAAATCAAAATAACGGCTCAATACGGGGTTTACCCCGTAAAGAAATGCTCCGGCTTTTAACAGGGTTTACATACTGAAATGAAATATTTATCATAGACCCTGATGGAATGCTATAAAAAAGTTTTTTCTTTCCCTATAGATAGAAGGAATTGAAATATGGCAGACTGGCTCACTTCACTTACGGAACTTACCGGAAGGATTGCAGGTCATGTTTGGGGTATCCCTTCTATCGTTCTTCTTGTAGGTACAGGTCTATACCTTACCATCCGCCTTAGGCTTATTCAAATACGCGGCTTCAAGCATTCATTCCAGCTTATATCAGGCAAGTATGACCGGTCTGGAGATCCAGGGGAGGTTACACACTTTCAGGCATTATCTGCTGCATTATCAGCCACAATCGGCACAGGTAATATCGCAGGCGTAGCCACTGCAATAGCCTTTGGAGGGCCAGGGGCAGTATTCTGGATGTGGATAACTGCTATAGTCGGCATGGCAACCAAGTATACCTCCTGTTTGCTGGCATTGAAGTTCAGGACTATCCACCCAAACGGAGAGGTCTCTGGCGGGCCCATGTATACTTTAAAATACGGCCTTAACATGCCTAAACTCGGAGCTGCCTTTGCTGCCTTCACATTGATTGCTTCCTTTGGTATCGGAAATATGGTACAGTCAAATTCTGTTGTTGACGGCCTCGGTTTTGTTATACCTGAGGCTGCTGAGTTCAAACTCATCCTTGGTATTGTCATAGCAACAATGGTCGGCCTTGTGATTATAGGCGGCATCAGGCGAATTGCTAAAGTTGCATCGCGTATCGTCCCCTTCATGGCCATTGCTTATTGCAGCTCAGCCCTGTTAATCCTTGTACTGAATATCGAAAAAATACCTTTTGCTCTAGCAACCATCTTCAACCAAGCCCTCAACCCCTGGGCAGTCGGTGGTGGAGCTATGGGTGCCGCTCTTCATTATGGTGTGGCACGCGGGGTTTTCTCGAATGAATCAGGGCTTGGATCTGCCCCAATGGCTCATGCTGCAGCACGCACCAATGAGCCGGTGCGCGAGGGACTCGTAGCAATGATCGGCCCATTTATCGATACCATTGTCATATGCACAATGACAGCTCTCGTAATAATTCTGGCTGGAGCATGGGGTGAGGCAAGACCCGAGCACTTGCAGGGCGCTGCATTATCGGCATATGCTTTTCAAGAGTTCCTTGGACAGGCAGGTGCATGGGTTGTCGGCTTCGGTCTTGTCTTTTTTGCCTACTCAACGATCATTGCATGGTCATACTATGGTGACCGTAGTGCGGAATTTCTGTTTGGTGAAGGTGCTGTAATGCCCTACCGGATTGTCTATACTGTAATCGTTGTAGTTGGCGCATATGTTCCTCTTAAACTTGTATGGAACTTTGCCGACATTGCAAACATGCTCATGGCCGCACCTAACCTGATCAGTTTAATCCTGCTCTGCGGACTTGTTAAAGGACTTACAGACGACTACTTCAGGCGCAAGGGAGCTTAGCTGCTCTTAATCACCTACAGTTATATACTTAAGGCAGAGTTCATAGCCTTTTGGATTGCCTATATCAAATACTATACCTGGCAGACGGCATCCAAGGAATTTCTCTCCCCTATCAAGCATCAGGGTGCGGACAGTCACATCAGTAAATTCCCCTTCCCTGACAGAATCCCTTGCCGTCTCAATGTACTCAAAAATATGAGAACCGGAAATTGCAATCCCGCACGTCCTGAGTTCACCTTTGAACCCTGGTATAAAGTGCCCGTCTTCCTTGGGATGTATTTTTTCGATACGATATATGTCTCCTCCCAAATGGGTAAGATTAACCCTTCCTGTATTACTTATTCCACCAGCATTTTCTTCTGTAACTTCCATAAGTCCTATTACATCCTGTCCGTGTTTTTTATAAACAGACTTTAAGAGCTTTAACGCTCCCGGTGCTGGAACATATATGTTGTCGGGGTACATAATTGCGAGGGAATCCTCTCCTACTGTATCACGTGCAAGGCTTATGGCATCAGCTTCACCCAGCAACTCTTCCTGATAGAGAAAGGTGATTGTGTTTTCCCTGTCTATCTCATCCATCCCATTGGCTGCCAATGGATACATCTTTTCCCTGAATTTTTTATCTTCAAAGTACCTTCGTATTATTTCTTTCTGTCTGTTGATAATAATAATGATATTTTTTATGCCGGAGGACATTCCTTCTTCAACGGTAGACTGTATTGCCGGTCTGTCCTTGACTATAAGCATCTCCTTGGGGATATCCGGGTTGACATGCATCATCCTCGTACCGAGTCCAGCCGCAGGGATAACAAGATAAGAGGGGTCTTTTGTCATTAGATGGTAATCTCCATCAAGTCCTCTGCCAGTAATACATCACCATCAAAAACAGCCCTGCATTCTTTTAATCTTTCTGTGTCAGGATAAGGAGATGGATATATATGGGAAAGAATTAGTCTTCTAACGTTAGCGCTTTTAGCAACTGCACCGCACTCTTTGGATGTCAGATGTCCCGGGGCCTTTAGCAAATCCGGGTAGGAGCAGTCTATAACGAGAAGGTCTGCACCCCTTGAAAGTTCTATTATTCCTTTATCAAAGTCACAGTCACCTGTGATGACAATGGATTTCCCTTCATACTCAAACCTGTATGCAATGCTGTCTTCTGAGTGAACAGTCTTTGCTGAAAATACATAAAGAGGCCCTATATCAAGTTTTTCCATAATCTCGATAACCTCTATATCAAAAGTCCTGGGCTTTCTCATTATTGAAGCAATACATCTCTCATAAAACTTTTTTACCCCCCTTGGCCCAACAATGGATAAATCCTTTCCCCTTACAAAACCAGGTGTGGCCAGTAGTGCATGTTGAAAAGGCATAAGGTCTGAGACATGGTCCGGGTGTGTATGGGTAATAAAGATTGCATCTATGTCTTTATAACTCTTTCCTGCCTTCTCAAGCTGAAGGAGTGTTCCACTGCCGCAGTCTATGAGTAACTGAAAGCCATCAGCTTCCAGATAGTATCCCGGTGCATTTCTCTTTAAAGATGGCACACATGTGCCGCTGCCAAGGACAATAAATTTCATAACCTCAATTATATCAAATATATGAAATGCCCCCCAAAAGGGGAAAAGAACTTTTTTGAAATGTAAGAATATTCTGATATTATCATTTATTATCATTATAATTATAATTATCAGATAATCTATTTAAATAGTTTATAAATTAATTAATGTTTTTAAATAGACATACAGTGTATAAATTGGTAAAAAGAAATTATAGAGTATATACTTCACCCTGCAACTCAATACCTGTTAAAGCTCTAAATATATTTATTTTTTTTATTATTAAAATATATTTACGAGGGGTGAATTTAAACTAAATTTTGGGGGGTGGATTGGCCTTAGAATGGGGGGTGTTAGCATGAAGGTAAAAAAAATAATGAATAAAAAATTAGTTACTGCCCCTTTCTCAGTAACTATTAGAGATGTTGCTCTTAAAATGAAGGAGCAAAACGTTGGTTCCGTGCTTATTGTTGATGAAGATGGCGGTCTGGAGGGAATAGTAACCGACAGGGACATTGCTCTTTCAGTGGCTACAGATAAAATTGACCCGAATACAACATGTGCCTATGATATTATGACCTCGGATCCAATATCAATAGATCCCAATATAGATATTGATTCAGCATTGAGGATAATGAATAAAATAAATGTCAGACGACTTCCTGTATGCGATAGTGGTAAATTAGTTGGCCTCGTGTCCTCAGCTGATATAGCCACTGAAATCAAGGATGAAATAAATCAATTCATTAGCCTCGAAGAGGCCTTTGTAAAACATTGATGAAGATAACATAAAGTCCAATCCACCTGCCGGTGTTTTATGAAGATCTATTATTACTGAAAAGATTAAAATTTGATATCATGAAAAAGGCTACTCTTTAAATAGGTTAACAAGAGGTTAATGAGGTTTCTTTGAAAAATGTCTGGGTATTAATGAGACAATTCTTTTAATATTTCAGGAAGCTGTGAATAGTCATCGAAGCACGCATCAGGCTCGAACTCATTATAGGATTTGCACTCAGACCTGAAAAGTATACACTTCATCCCTGACCTTTTGGCACCAATAAGGTCTTTTACAGAATTATCTCCAATATATACAGACTCTTCGGGTAAGACCTTGAGTTTTTCCAGTGCAATATTGAAGAGCCGGGAATCAGGCTTTTTGAAACCATACCGTGATGATAATATTCTGCAATTAAAGAACCGCTCAAGATCGAGCTTTGCAATCTCATTTTCTGTAAATGTCCACTGTGCATCAGAGACTATCGCGGTCTTGTATTTCTTCACCAGTTTATTAAGAAAATCATAAAGATTGGGGAATACCTCAAAATGTCTGATTGTTAATGACCTGAAGAGCAGTATCGTATCGAGGATGATACGCCTGGTATACCTTCTGCTGCCGTACGTGTTCAATATATAGCTAAAAACTTTAAAGATATCGACCTCGGGATATGTCTCTTCACTCAGCGCCATATACTTCTTGATCCCCTGAAAATAGCTCTGTTTTAATTCCTCAGGTGAAATCTTAACGGAATGATATGAAAGATAGCTTGAAAGGGTAGAATAAACAAACGGGTCATGCTCATCTGTATTTATGTCAATGAGTGTCCCGTAAAGATCAAATAAAATCGCCCTCTTCACTACAGTTTAAGACCCCACTTAAGACATTCCTTTGCCTCATAGGCTAGTCTCTTTCTGTAGTTCCAGTCAAGATAGTTATTTCTCGCTATCCTTAATTCTGTCAATGCCATATAAAAAGGATTTCTACTGGTAATATCCCTGAATACTTTCCCGGGGTTATCAAAATGACTTGAATATCCTTTCAGAAAGCGGCGTATAAAAGGTTCTGACCTGAACAGATCACCGGTAAGCCATAGAAATGCATGCTTTATCTCTCCGCAGACCATGCTAATATCAAACGCAGGGTCAGAATTTTTCATTCTCTCCAGGTCAATTGCAACAACCTCATTGTTGTCAGTAAAGATAAAGTTGGTTGGTGTTGCATCACCATGGACAATTACATTTTTTGCATCTTGGAGCAAAGGCAGCTTTAACCATTTATCCATAAGTTTAAGATAATCATCTAAGTCTTTATCCGAAAATACTGTCTGTTTATGCAGCTTCCTTACCACTTTTTGAAAGTATCTGCTTACAGAATCAAGATCAACAGTATTTCCGTCTACAGTTCTGCCATGTAATAAAAACAGAAAATATGCAAGTTCTGAAAGCCTTTTATTTAAAACATCTTCTGCACCATGATATATAGCCTTTCTGAAATAGTAATCAAGATTTCTGCCCTGGATAAATTCCTCTATGAGTGCTAGTCCAATCTTTTCATACTTGCTGATTGGTCTCACAACATAATATGGCAGTTTATCAAATCCATAACCCCTGATTTTCTGTAGATTATCGTACTCTCCCTTTATTCTTATTATCCTATCCTGTCTCCTATCATATAACTGAAAGAATTTCCCGATAACAGATGTTCTGCTCTTCTCTTCGGTATATTTGTAAACATTGCGGGACGACATCAAGTCAACATGAAAGAGTGGATCCTTGATATCAGAATACACCTGTGAAAAGAGGATTTCATATAAAGGGTCGGCATAATCTAATACTCCAAGGTATGATGTGCTCATATATAAATTTTATCAGTTTACAGGGGACTTTTTAATATGGATTTTACTCTCTTTAAACCCTTTTTCATTCTTTTTAAATATGGAGGTCAAAAAGTTGCCTATAAATCTCTCTTAAATCACCTGCAGTATTGGAAGATTTTTGTAATATAGTATATAATGAATGATATTGCTAATCTTGTGAGAGGAGGTAAGGCACATATGCTGTTATCAAAAAAATTTGATGAAAAGCGGGAATATTTCCGTATGAGGATTGACTCTGAATTCACATATCATATTCCCGACAAAAACAGAACATTAAGCGGGGTCTGCAAGAATCTTAGCCATACAGGAATACAATTCGAAACTACATATGCTCTTACGGAAGGTCAGTCAATAGAGGCCACTTTAGATTCAAAAGACAGCAGATTCAAACCATTGAATGCAAGAGTCAATGTAATTCGCATTGAAAAGACAGATAATAACCTGTATAGAGTAGCCGGCGAGATAATAGAGTATAAATAAGATTATCTTATAAGTACCGCAACAAACACTTAATATTTTCCCTTAATTTTATTCAAGCCTATAGGCGCACGATAAACCCTCTATATTTAAACCCCTTAATTCTGAACAATTGGTCAATAATATATAGACCAATAATATTTTGTATCAATTTTATCATTTATTTTCAAATTGATTTAAGATTAATAAATTATTATATTCTTAATTGATTTTCTGTTGACACCGACCTATTGGTCAATTATAATAAAATTAATGATGTTCTATATTTGCAGAAAGGAAAAGGTGTGTCTCCAAAAGTAGTAGATAAGCACCGGCGCAAGGAGGAACTGGCTCTTATAGCGCTTGATGTATTTGCTCAAAAGGGTTTTGAAGGGACTTCAATAAACGATATAGCAAAAGCTGCAGATATTGCAAAGGGAACTGTTTATGAGTATTTCGAAAGTAAAGAGGAACTGGTTTTAGAAGCCCTGATGGCATGGGTGGGTTCCATGGAAAAAGAGCTATTGAAGATCAAAGTATCTGTTGATGATCCCGAGCAATGCCTTCTTATATTGGTACGTTCATGTATGGAAATGTTTGTTAATGATCCGCGTACCGTGAAGCTTTCCTCTTCTATTTTCCATCTCGTATTGACGAACAGCGAGCTCCTTTCGAAGCATGATATTGTCCACGAGAGCTTGCAGGGTATGCGCAAGATGATTATAGATATTCTCCTGGACGGTGTATCAAGAGGTACTTTCCGACCAGAGATTGCACGGGAAACAGAGAAAATAGCAATAAATCTGCTGGCTTATCTCGACGGTATCGCCTTACACTATTTTTTAAGCAAGAATTTCTTTAATTTAATGGAACAGGTTGAGTTTTATATGGACGAGTTAAAACGTTACTTAAAACCACAGCCAGATACAGGGGTATCCAAATGAAACGCTTTTATGTTACATCAATACTTTTTTTGACGATCTTTTCACTTATTTCATCTATTGCTCTTATTGCTCTGGCCGAGGAGACCCCGGATGCTAAAGCTATAGTTAAAAAAGTAGATATGCTATACAGGAGCAAATCAAGCCAGGGGAAGGTTGAGATGACAATTGTCACCGAGCACTGGATGCGCACACTCAAGATGGATATATGGAGTGAAGGCATGGACAAAACATTCATTTACATTACTTACCCGAAGAAGGACAACGGCATAGCTACACTCCGTTTAGAGAATGAGATGTGGAATTATTTCCCCAAGATTAACAAGGTAATGAAGGTGCCGCCTTCAATGATGATGAGTTCCTGGATGGGTTCTGATTTTACCAACGACGACCTTGTTAAGGAAAGCTCCATGTTAAGAGATTATTTCTATAAGCTCATAAAACCAGATGACAGCGATCCTGGATATTACTACATCGAACTTACACCTAAGGAGGATATCCCTACAGTCTGGGGGAAGATAACAATAACTGTGAGAAAGGGAGATTATATCCCCGTGCGTGAGGTCTATTATGACGAAAAGGGCAACAAGATGAGAGTTATGCATTTCAAGGAAATAACTGTGTTCGGAAACCGCAGCATACCTGCAGTGATCGAGTTAATCCCGTTAAACAAGAAAGGGAAAAAGACCATAATCAGGTATAAGACACTGCAATTTGATATTAAGCCCGAAAAGGACATATTCACTCTCAGGAATTTACAAAAAAGAAGGTAAACCCCGTTAGAAGAACTTCGCCTTTCTAACGGGGTAAAGTGTAGATTTTTAACTTATTCAGGATTGATATATCTGATTTAAAATTTAAAGTTAGTTGAGATGATTATTCCAAAGATAGCATTCAGGAATATATTCCGTCACAAAAGGCGGTCACTACTTACAGGTCTTATGATGGCTGGAGGATGTCTCCTCTTTGCGGTATTTATCGGCATGATTGACGGGAGCTATGGAAACCTAATTGACATGTTCACACGCGACCACACAGGACATGTTCAGATTCACCGGAAGGGATACCTTGATAAATCTTCACTGCACAAGATTATAAGAAGTCCCGAGTCAATTGGCGAAAGGATTAATTCCCTTCCTTATGTCGATTCCTGGGCTCCCCGTGTTTACACTCCAGCCCTGGCCTTTGCCGGTATAAAAACGAGCGGTGTTAAGGTGATGGGTATAGATCCCCGGCAGGAGGCTAAGACTACACGTCTTAAGAACAAGGTTAAGAAGGGACGGTTCTTATCCGGAAAGCCACTTAATGAAATAATAATAAACGAAAGGTTATCAAGGGTATTAAAAGCAGGGCTAGGCGATGAAATAGCACTTATAGCACAGGGCATTGACGGATCCATTGCCAACGACCTGTTCACCGTAGTTGGTATAACAGGCCAAAAGGACTCAACATATAGTGGCTCAACTTGTTATATGCATATTGATACTACACGTATGTTCCTTTCCATGACGGGCGGTGCTCATGAAATAGCGGTTGTACTCACTGACCACATAAGGACTCTTCAAACAGTAGATCTTATACAGCAGACTCTCAATGATGATTCACTGGAAGTTGATCCATGGCAGTTTGTGGAGAGACAGTTTTACACGGCTATGCAGGCTGATATAAAGGGAAACTGGATAACAATAATTGTATTTACCATAGTTATTGCCATCGGTGTGCTAAATACCGTACTCATGGTTATTCTGGAAAGGACAACAGAGTTTGGGGTTATGAGAGCTCTGGGAACACGGTCTTCGCAGATATTCATCCTTATTGTCCTGGAAACTACTTTTCTATCACTATTGAGCATAATTCTGGGGACAGCAGGAGGGATACTTGCCAACTGGATATTATCTGTACACGGTATCACCCTATCCTCCCCTGTTGACTGGGGTGGATTTCTTTTCGATACAATCACTGCGAAGATAACACTTCGTTCGATGCTGATACCAATTGCGGTAATTGTTGGTACAGCTATTATAGTCAGCATACCCCCTGCGGTCAGGGCCGCGAGAATAAAACCCGTAAAGGCATTGAGGTCTATTTAGGCTATGAAACTGCTTATTAAACTGGCATGGAGAAACGTGCTGAGAAACAGAAGGCGTACACTTCTTTCCGGGCTTGCAGTAGGTATCGGCCTCGCCTCAATGATCTTTGTGAATGGTCTCTTTACTGGCATGCTGGACAGCATGATAAGGACCGCAACCGATACGTTTCTTGGACATGGGCAGATCCATGCCCGGGGTTTCAGGGATACTTTTGAAGTTGAAAAAACCATTAATAATTCTGAGACAGTACTTAACGGCCTCAGTTCAGAAGAGATTATATCTCATTTTTCGCCCCGCACTGTCTCTTTTGCCATGCTAAGTTCTGCTTCTGGTGTGAAATCTGTGATGCTCTACGGCATAGAACCACTTACCGAACATGAGATATCTGCAGTGGATGAAGCCATAAGAGAAGGAAGTTATCTCAGCCCGGAAATTACCGGCATGATACTAATTGGTTCAAAAACAGCTGAGACGCTAGAGGTAAAAATGGGTGACCGAGTTGTAATTACAGTTGCCAGGGCATATACTGGGGAACTCTCTCAGGAGATGTTCAGGGTAGGAGGTATTTTCCATATGGGCATAAGAGAGGCAGACGCAGGACTCGCCTTTGTCCATATAGTTAATGCTCAGAGACTACTTGGCATTGGTGATAACTTTCACGAAATAGCCATTCAGTTCAAGAACCTGAAAATTGCCGGAGATCCAGTTCTTCCCTTCTGGAACAAATATTCCCGTGGCGGAAACGAGGCAATAGGTTGGAAAGAGATGGTACCACAGCTTGAAAGTGTCGTAGAGATGTCATATGTATCAACAGGTATTACCATGCTTCTTGTATTTGGTATAGTAGGCCTCACCATCATGAACTCCCTTTTCATGTCTCTTTACGAGAGGATGTTTGAATTTGGAGTTTTGAGGGCTATCGGCACAAGGCCATTCAGGATGGGAGCCATAATAATTCTGGAGGCTGCCGCTCTTTCGTTAATCAGCATGGTGATAGGTTTAGTACTGGGTTTTGGTCTCACAAAATATTTTTCTGTCGCCGGAATTAACTACAAGGGAATCGAGTTTGCAGGGGTGACAATTACCGAGCTGATATTCCCTGTTTTTACAATAGAGCAATTTACACTCTATCCATTGTTGATAATGATCTTCTCCTTAACAGCAGCAATATACCCTGCTGTTTTTGCAGCTAAACTGACACCGGCACGGGCGATGCGAAGGAGCATTTAGGAAAGGAGGAATTCAATGACAGAAGAGATTATCAAGATAGAAAATTTAACAAAGGTCTATGGTACTAACAGTTTGCAGATACATGCGCTCAGATCTGTGAATCTCACTATCCGGACAGGCGAATTCACAGCAATCGCAGGGCCATCGGGATCCGGCAAGACAACACTCCTTAATATCATAAGCGGTCTTGATACTCCAACAGAAGGCCATGCAATGCTCGCAGGGAAACCCTTAACTGAGATGAAAGGTGCTGAACTCTCGGACTTCAGGAGGGACCATATCGGGTTCATATTCCAGTCATATAACCTTATACCTGTTCTATCGGCCAAGGAGAATATAGAGTATATAATGCTTCTTCAGGGTATCCCGGAAAATGAGAGGCTTTCACGGGTGGCATCGATATTGAAAGATGTAGGTATGGAGGGAGTAGAGGATAGGAGACCTAACCAGCTTTCAGGCGGGCAGCAGCAGCGCGTTGCTGTTGCCCGTGCTATGGTATCAAGGCCTGATATAATACTTGCCGATGAACCTACCGCAAATCTTGACTCTCAGACAGGTGCAGCACTCCTCGACATGATGCGCGAGCTGAACGAAAAGAGGGGTATGACTTTTGTGTTCTCAACACATGACACAATGATTATGGAAAGGGCAAAGAGGCTTGTAATTCTGAAAGACGGAAAGATAGCAAAGGACGAGGTACGGGAGTAAGGAGGTTTCAGAAAATTTGCCTTTATCAGGTTGCAGATTATTTATAATAGCTCTGTTTTATACTGTTTTTATTTTTTCAAGCATCGCCTCAGCAGACGAAAATAAACTCAAAATCAGGGGATACATTAAAACCCTTGCCACCATCTACGATTTTACGGGTTATGATTTTGAGCAGACCGGAAGCAATAATACCGACATACCGGATCTCGAAGGATCATTGATTAGTACACTGAGGGTCAGCCTTTTATGGCAGCCTGAAGAATCTGTTTCTGCAGAGCTCGCTTATGAAATAGTCCCCCGTATTCAGGATGATATATTAGAGTCATTTTTCAGGATTCAGGCGGCTAATCCCCTCTCTTACCGCGCTTTTGATTTCGGGGAAAAGATAGACGTTACACATGATACCAGTTCTTTCAGGCTGTTTCAAAACCTCGACAGGGCATTTATAACTTTTTCCCCTCCATTTGCTGATATACACGCCGGGCGACAGCCGATAGCTTTTGGATCTGCCCGTGTAGTAAACCCGACTGATATTTTCACATCATTCACATATACAGAGCTTAATAAAGAGGAAAGAACAGGCGTTGATGCAATCAGGATAAAGATACCTGCAGGTATGCTGGGCGAGGTAGATATAGGGACTGTATTTGGAGAGAAATTTAAATCTTATGAAAGCGCTGCCTTTGTCCGCACTAAATTCTTTTTGTTCGAAACCGATCTCTCAGCCATATCCATACTCTTCAAAGAAAACCTGCTCTTAGGATTTGACATTGCCCGTTCAATAGGTGGTGCCGGCTACTGGTTCGAAGGGGCTTATACATTTTCAGGAATTACAGATAATCGTGATACAGATCAGGATTATGTCAGGGTCTCCACTGGTATTGATTACAGTTTAACCGATAAACTGTATGCCTATGTCGAATACCATTATAACAGCGCAGGAGAAACAGACCCCGGTGACTATAAAATAATTGGTGCAAAAAGTAAGGAGACAGCATATGAAGAAGGTTCAGTATATCTGCACGGAAAACACTATATAGCACCCGGATTTACATACAATATAACACCTATTTTTACATTCAGTGCTCAATCAATATGCAATATAGGGGACAGCTCACTTTTATTTTTTCCTGATTTTCAGTACAGTCTTTCTGATAATGCTGTGCTTGAAGCAGGGGCATTTATCGGCATTGGGAGCGGACCCGATATTATGATAAATTCAGATACGGGAGGCACATACATCTCCGCACATTCCGAGTTCGGACTTTATCCGGATACCTATTTCATATCAGTACGCTTGTATTTTTAAACCTGCAACAAAAAACAGGCGGGTTGGGGGTTACCCGCCTGAGGCGGGTAAAATTTTTCTGCATGTATGCCTGATCTTTTATACTGATAATGTATTTTGAGTTTCAAAATTTCTGTAAAAGCTGTTATGTTTTAAATAGAACGCTATGTCGACAGTATCACTCATACAGGGCGATATAAGACGTGAAAATGTGAGAAAGTCCCTCGAGTTGATCGCCCACAATATTAAAAAGAGTATTGGTACACGTCAGGTAATCATCAAACCAAACTTTGTATCAACTTCGATACAGCTTGCCTCAACCCATATTGACCACATACGGGGTATACTCGATTTCCTCGGAGACTTTTACAAAGAAAAGGTAATTATTGGTGAAGCAGCTGCTGGTAATACCATGGAAGGATATAAACGATTCGGCTATAACAACCTCCTAAAAGAATACAATATCGAATTAATAGACCTTAACAGAGGTGCTTTTGAAAAAATTCCCATCCTGGATATGTCAAACAGAACAATCTACGTAAGTGTATCAAGTCTTTTACTTGACAGGGATAATTATTTAATCTCTGCAACACGATTGAAGACCCATGACACTGTTGTAGTTACACTTTCTGTTAAAAATACTGCAATGGGTTGTGTACTGTATCCTGATAAGGAAAATGTTCATCAGGGAGTAATACAAATAAATAAAAACATAGCACAGCTTGCAGGGCTTGTATGGCCTGACCTTGCATCCATTGATGGATTTGAGGGGATGGAAGGTAATGGTCCCATTTTTGGAGACCCAATTTATGTAGGTGTTGCCCTGGCAAGCAATGATCCACTGGCTGCCGACAGGGTATCATGCGAAATTATGGGTGTGGAAGCCTCAAGAGTTGGTTATCTGAGCCACTGCGCTGCAGACGGCCTTGGTGAATTTGATTTAGAGAGGATAGAGATTTTAGGCGCACCCCTGAATAATTGCAGAAAGCACTTCAGACTTCACAGTACCGTTGAAATGCAGTACTCATGGATGTAAAAAATTTGGCTGGTATGGTTTAACAGGCAAGAAAAACTGCAATAAGCATAATAGATTCTAATCATTCCTTGCCAGTGCAGTGCTCTTCAATGCAGTCAAAGGTCCATGCTTTTTAAAAATCTCCATTTGCTGTTCATTCCGTACAAGCAAGGCTCCTGCAAATCCCAGCGAGTTGATCGAAATGCCTTCATAAAATTCCTGTGACCTCGGCACAAGTAACATCCATTCATTCGTGATGAGAAGGCAGTAAGGAAGAGACTGCCTCTCGAGGCGATCCCTGGACGGAGTTCTCAATCCTGCCCTTCGAAGCATTTCAGAGTATATCGTAAATGTTTCCTCTGCAACATCCAGTAGTGATTTTAAAGAACTGACATTCAGGCGGGTAAAGATGTGAAGAAAAGGGAAACCCTCGATTGTCCCGAAACCTTCTTGAAATCTCGCAGTGTCAAGCAGCGGTTCGATTGGTATTTGCGGCCCTTCAGGTGCAAGAGGAAGAGGAACTACCTGCAGGTGTTTGTGTGGCTGGCTGGCACCGGCTACCACTCCACCGTTATAAAAACCGAGCCCGTTATATTCAGCAAGACAGGCCCAGAGAGCCTCAAAATCCCTCACGGTAAGCAGGATTTCCTGGTGTTCAAATTCCCTGGTTATAATGAGAAGATGACGTTCCACGACATTGAACTTATTAAGTACTGCCACATGGGTTTCGGTAACATCTGCAACGAAAAGTTTCTCATCATAAGGAAGAAACGGGTTCAATTGGCTTTCTGAACTTGACTCATGCTCCTGCTTCTTTCTTTCTTCATCCTTAAGTGAGAGGCTGGAAAGAATCCTGACAAAGAACCGGATACCACTGTCCTGTATAAATTCATATTCAGTCGGTATGGGCAGAAGTGAACCAATGCTCAGGGCATTATCTGTAGTCTTTACCAGGTTCTGCCAAAGTGTACCCTTTTTAAACATAATGTGTGAATTCTTGATCATCTATTAACCCCAAAATACATTTCAGTATAAAAAGAGCAGGTGTATGTGCAGAAAAAGTCTTTACTATTTTATCCCGACTTGTGGGGCACCACCTTTGTAAGTCCTCTCATTACCCGATTGCCTTTACGTTATCATATAAAAGGATTTGTATCAATAAGTAGCAGATTGTGATTTGTTCACCCCGTACAATGGTTTTATTTATACCCCTTAGCACATTCTTCGGTTTCTCAGAAATCCATCTATAGTTTTTCATAATAATAAATTATTTTACGGGGTAAAGGTTTTTCTGCATGTATACCTGCTTCAAACGCATTTTGGGGGTTAATATTTCAGATCGGAAACCTTACTGCTTCTGTTTTATTTCTATCAGATTTCCCGAAAAATCCTTAACAAAATAAACTGTCTTTCCCTGGTGACTTCCGGTAATTACCTGGATGCCCTTTCCCGATGCATTCTCAACGAATTTTTCAAGGTCATCAACAATGAAGCCGATGTGATTAAGATTCGGTGAAGGATGATAAAATTCAGGGAATATTAATACCTCGATCTTTATGTTCTCCTTCTCAAATACAAGAACCTTTATCTCTCTTGATACAGAAAATAATTGCTCGGAAAGTTCAGGCGAAACAATGAATTCCCTGGTCTTATTAAGCCCTAAAAAATCCTGATAGAAAAATAGCGCTTTATCTTCATCCCTGTTAATAATACCAACATGGTTTAATAACATTAACGCCAAGTCTCCTGTTCCGCTTCAAATCAGTAGTTTAATTCTTTAGATGTTATTTTTTAGATTTCTTTTTAGCTTTTGCATCTGTCTTTTTTACGGTCTTCTTTGCAGCCATCTTTTTGGGAGCCGCTTTCCTGGCTTCAGGTACAGGCTTTATGGTGAGCTCATCTTTACCTTCAAACGTCCCGAGTATATCATCTTCCCTGATAAGCGTTATTTCCTCGCCATTAAACTCTATATCATTTGCCATATAATCAATGAAGATAACACGCTGACCAGGCCTTAAAACAGTAGGTATGAACTTCTTTTCCTTTTTGCCCTGTTCTGTCTTATACCTGCCCGGTCCGATTGCTTCCACAATACCCTGCGAAGGTTTATCTTTGGCTGAATCAGGTATTACAATACCGCCGGCGGTCTTTTCTTCTGGTTCTATTCTCCTGATTACTGCCCAATCATGAAGTGGCTTTAATCTCATAAATAATTACCTCCTGTTTAATCATGGATTTATAATTATACTTAATGAAACAGTTTATATGAAATACCTTTTGAGCAGAAACACCTAAAAACTTGACAGTACGGCTTTGTTTCAAGCATTGGGAACTTAGCCATCTTCTGATATTTCTGTACGAACAAGCGCAAGTATAGCTGCATGGGGTACTATCAAATACTTTTTCCCCTCAAATTCGATCTCTATCGATTCTTCCTTGAGAAAGAGCGCATAGTCTCCTTCAGCTGCCTGAAGTGGAATAAATCTTAGTTCTTTCTGCCTGTTTGAAGACCAGGATTCCTCTGAAACAGCATCAGGGATTGCATAACCTGGTCCGGTCTTCACTACATATCCTCCTGAGACTTTCTCCTTTTCCTTGACAGTGGGAGGAAGGTAAAGACCTGAGGTAGTCCTGTCCATGCCTTCGTCGGGTTCCAATAGAACCCTGTCACCGACAATAATTAGATTCTTCTTTGCTTTCATATGCGATATTTTAAAATATTAAATAAAATTATTTTATAAAAAAACAAAAAAACATCTTTAATATCCATATTTATCCTTTGTCTCTGAGAAACGAGAGAAAAGTAATGGTTTTTTAAAAAAAATAGAGCCGTATTCAGGTCAAATTCATTGGACAACCCAAACGCCGGCAATCTCAATTCCTGCCACTCCGTTTAACAGATTGACCAGATACCCTTATACGGCCCCAGGATAATTTATGCGATGCTCCGAATACAGAAAACAATAAGCTTTTTTAAAGGTGGGTGCTTCGTTAGATGCTTTAGGCTTCCCCCTGATTTACGGGGGCATGCTCACCACATCTAAATTCCACTCCCTAACAAAGTTGCTTAGTCCTTATGTTTAAACTGATCCAGAGTATCGCAGTTTTTTACCTCTTAATGTATTCTAACTATTTTAGATATGCTTGGCAAGAATTATAAGTCATCTAAATAGGATCAATAAAAATATCATGAATGATGCTTATTAAACATTACCAGGGCAGGTTATTAATACTCTTCAATAAAGTAACGGCGGACTATTTAGAGAACAATAATTATCTATAAAATCTCTTCCAGTGTGATATCTAATATCAGGTTTTTTCCTGCAAGCGGGTGATTACAATCCATAATAAAAGAATTCTCTGTTTTATCGACTACCGTAACCATTACAGGCTCTCCATCAGCCCGGTGCATCTGTACCCTCTCTCCTATTGCTGGATCAAAGTCTGCGGGAGCCCTATTTCTGTTGAACTCAAAAACCATTTCTTCTTTACGAGGTCCAAATGCCTGTTCCAGATAAATAGTCTTTGTTTCGCCAGGACTCATGCCGACAACACCTTCTTCAACTCCGCTCAGAATCTCTCCCTCACCTACCTTAAACTCCAGTGACGCACCTCCTTCTGAAGTATCAAATATTGTGCCGTCTTCAAATTTTCCTGTGTATTGCACCCTGACTGTATCACCATTTTTTGCAGAAGCCATTCTGCCTCCTTTCATTCATTATTAATGTAATGTAAGGTATTTTAGCACAATAAACTGTTAATTATACTGTTTCTGATTAACAATACAATCATTCAAGCGGGGTACCATCCAAAAGCTCTTCATAGAATTGTTTGAAGTTAGGCAAATTTTTCTCTGCCATTACCTTCATTGCGCTTCTCGGGTGCTCATTCAGTACGCCGGTTATCATATAGGGGATATGGTAACCCCATTCTGTCTCTTGTTTGGCAGAGACAAACAACTCGTGTATTATCTCAAGAACAGGTCTTATATCGAACTTTGGATTTTTTAGAAAGGAAAGTAAAAGCTCTAACGGACAATTGCCAGCACCTCTCCCCATTCCATAAATCGTTGCATCTATACGGTTTGTCCCGGCGATAATTCCCTCTATTGTATTTGCAAATGCCAACTGCTGATTATTGTGTGCATGTATGCCAAGATCTTTGCCGGGCATCGCTTCAAAGTATTTCTTTGCAAGGAAATGGATCTGTTCCGAATATAATGCTCCAAAACTGTCCACGATATAAATAACCGGAACATCGCTCTTGGAAAGGTCATCCAGAGCTTCATCAAGGTCCCTCTCCAGAACCTTTGATACTGCCATCAGATTTATAGTTGCCTCGTAGCCTTTGTCAAGACATTGATGTGCCAGATCTATTGCTTTATCTACTTCTTTGACATAGCATGCTACTCTTATCATGTCAAGGATACTTTCACTTTTGGGAGATATATCTTCAGAATCAATACGGCCTATGTCAGCCATAGCAGATAATTTAATATTGGTATTATTATCCCCAACAATCCTTCTCACATCCTCCTCAGAGCAGAATTTCCAGTCACCATTCTCCTCCCGGGAAAAATACTTCTCAGATGATTTATATCCTATTTCCATATAGTCAATGCCACTGCTGGAAAGGGCATGAAACACCTTTCCTACAAAGTCATCACTGAATTGCCACTTATTAATCAAGCCGCCGTCCCGGATGGTACAATCCAGAACCTTAATTTGAGGACGAAACATTTATTTAACCTCCCAAATAATTGTTCTGTTCATTTATCAATAATGAACATAGATTTGAATTATATACAATTTATGTATAACTTATGTGAATCTTACCAGACTCTCATTGATAACTCTTCATCTATCTTCAGAACAAATCTTTCGGCATTCTCTCTTATAGACTCCCAGTCACCGGCCAATACAAGCTCATTTTTAATTATTGATGAGCCAACGAGTATTCCTGCAGCATTAGCTTTAAGATATCTGGAAACATTATCCAGATTTACGCCGCCGCATAAAAGAAATTTGATGAAAGGGAAAGGACCCCTGATGACCTTGAGAAATTCCAATCCACCTATTTCCACAAAAGGAAAGAGCTTTATAATATCCCCCCCTGCTTCATAGGCTCTGTATATTTCAGTAGGAGTACACGCACCTGGTATGGATACTGCACCCTCTTTCTTGGTAAACTTCACTATCTCTTCATCAAAATTCGGACTGACAATATATTCTGCGCCTGCCTTAAGCGCCTTTTTTGCATCTAAAATATTGAGAATAGTGCCTGCACCAATTGAAACCCTATCATCATTACTTAATTTTTTGATTACATCATCAGCATCAGGCACAGAGAAAGTAATCTCTATAAACCTGACTCCTCCTTTTATACAGGCTTCCGCAGCATTAAAAGCCTGATCAGGTGTATCAGTACGTACCGCAACCATCAGTTGATGCTTTTGGAGATTGTCAATCAACTTCAATTAAACCTCCCGCTTAATTTCCGGCCAGATTAAAGTATTATTTTAATGTCTCCATACAAAGAAGTTCAACTTATTTAGGGACACTTCCCTAATTTTTTTCTAATTTTTTTTAAAATTAGGGAAGTGTCCCTGTAATCTAAGAATGTCCTCAAAGGGTATCACATCTTTATCATTGTTATCTAAAGGCATAAAATAATCGTCTGGTATTTCAGCAGCGAATTCAGGGTCTTTTAGAAATATCTCAATTGCCGCACCATTCGGTAAAGAAACATCAATCCTCCCCGGGATACGGACGATGAAATCGCTAAACTCAACCTCTATAATTTCAAAACCGTCCTTATAAAAAATAATAGCCCTGTTAATAAGATATTTTTTATCAAAAATATATTCCGCCACAAGTTCTGAATATCCATTGTCTGGCTTATAGGCACTAAGAATGAATATTTCTCCTGAATCGTCCATGCTGTATATGAAACTGCTATCACGAAGCCCGTTAAATGAGACGGCAGGCGACCTCCATTCATAAATAATGTTTTTTGATGGTATATATGTCTGAAGCAGGTCACTGGATATTATGATGTCCGTGACGGTCAGTCCTAAAGGACCAAAAAAACTTATGCGCATTCGACCTGGGTATTTATATGCAAAAACACCATTGAGACTTCCAGCATTTTCACCGTCTTTGAAAATCTTTACATCAAGGGGTGATTTAATACTCTCGATATCCTTAAGACCAACTGACTGTTTTAGGATTTCAATAGTCACCGGCCCTGTATGGGGTTGTAATTCAGGCTGTCTTATGGTCTGCTTCTTTGCGCAGGAAAAGATGAGTATACAGATCAGTAATATTTTGATAAGCCCTAAAGGCAAATACTGCGCTGAAATAAAAAAACCTTTAACCAGTATTCTTAATGGAAGTGCATTCCGGAACTTCCTGAATACAATCCTGCATTCAGCCACTCCTGCCAAATTGATTTTGTCAGATGTGTTAATATTCATAATGTATATCAGATTCACTCTCAACCCTAATCAGGCAGTTACGCAAGGTGGAGTCGAGAGAGGATATATTATAACCTGATATGCTAATTACAGGATATACTTAATAAGTTACTGTTTATTGTAAGATATGACAAAAACATAAGACTTAATTTATAATAGTTAAACTTTATACTAGAAAATCCAAGCGCTTAATAAAATGACTCCTAAAAAAAGAAAGAAACTTACAAGACCCGGATGGGACGAATACTTTATTAATATAGCCAAGGCGGTATCCGCCCGGGCTACATGTCTCAGACGGAAATATGGAGCTGTTATTACTAAAGACAATATTATCGTAAGCACCGGTTACAACGGGGCTCCGTCAGGAATGAAGGACTGTCTTGAAGTCGGCAGATGTACAAGAAAGGAACTACAGATACCGCACGGTGAGCGTTACGAGCTTTGCCACAGCATTCATGCTGAAGCAAATGCAATAATAAGAGCATCTGTAGAGGAACTTAATGGTGCTATAATATACATAGCAGGTGAGAACGATGGTTCAGAATATTGTCATTCTGAACCGTGCATGATGTGTAAAAGGATGATCCTCAATTCAAAAATAAAAAAAGTAGTATACTCTGACGAGAATGGCAGGTATCATGTAATAAATCCTAAAAACTGGCTTAAGGGTCGTGTCTAGGGCGCAAAGGATAAAAAGTAGGAAGTAAGCAGTAGGCAGTAAGCAGTAAAACGCAAAGATCAAAGGAAAGTAGGAAGTAATCCATTTAGCTGGATATCAGGATATCATGGATTTAGGGATTATAGAAAGGCAAAGAGTAAAGATTAAAAAGTGAGGAGTAAGGAGTTAAAGAACACCATGCGCAGAGCGCCATGCGCCATGCGATGAGTAAACTGGCCCTGTAAAGTAGAAAAGCTTACTTGACAGGGCGGGCTTCGTAACCATTGCCCATAGACTTTTTCAGTTGTTGACCAATTACTAATGACCAGTGACTAATGACTTAAATGGAGCAGGTAGTAAGTTATTCTACCTATGGGTCATAGACTGTGAATTCGAGAGTGGGTTTCATCGATGCAGGTCGCTACTGCCCTCGGGGAAGGTTAAGTTAAGAATAGTAAATGAAGACAATAATTGTGACAGGATGTGCAGGGTTTATAGGCTGGAAGGTTACAGAGCAGCTTCTGGCAAATGACAATAAAGTAATCGGGGTCGATAATTTAAACGATTATTATGACATTACCCTAAAGGAATGGCGTCTTCGGTCTTTAAAGTCTTTAAAGAAAAATAATGTTTTTTCTTTTGTTAAGGCTGATATCTCTGACTACCTAAAAATAAGGGAAATATTCTCCAACAACAAGATTGATGCTGTTATAAATCTTGCGGCAAGGGCAGGTGTAAGGGCATCTGTTCTAGACCCATGGGTTTACCTTGACACTAATGTTAAAGGCACATTAAACCTTCTTGAATGCTGCAAAGATTTTAATACCAAGAAATTTGTCCTGGCATCCACATCAAGCCTGTATGGACTTAACGAGATGCCATTCAAAGAGAGCAGCTTTACAGATTCACCTTTAGCACCTTATTCTGCAACTAAAAAAGGGGCAGAAGTGCTTTGTTATAGCTACCATTTTCTTTATGGTATCGATATAAGCATACCAAGGTACTTTACTGTTTACGGCCCTGCCGGCAGACCAGATATGAGTATATTCATATTCATAAAAAACATAGATAATGGTATCCCCATCACTGTATACGGCGACGGTAAGCAGCAGAGAGACTTTTCATATATAGATGATATTGCGGATGGAACACTGCAATGCCTGAAAAACTTTGGCTATGAAATATTTAATCTCGGCAATGACAATCCCGTTGAGCTTATGAATGCAATAAATATGATAGAAAAAGAACTAAACAAGAAGGCAGTTATAAATTTTTCATCACGACATCCAGCCGATGTTGTTGCTACATGGGCTGATATCGAAAAATCAAGATCAAAACTTGGGTGGAAGCCAAAGACCTCATTTGAAGAAGGCGTCAAGAAGACAATTTCCTGGTACCTTGAAAACCGGGAATTCGTAAACAGTCTGAAGACTCTATGACAAGCTACCGAGGCAATGGCAAAAATGGTCACTGAAATTTTTTTGATAGCAGTTGTTATATTGCTGTTTTGTGCTGTTTTTGATCTTACCGTTGGTGTTAGTAACGATGCTGTCAATTTCCTCAATTCTTCTATCGGCTCACGCGTAGCTCCACGACACGTTATTATGATAGTGGCAAGTCTAGGCATTATTGCCGGCGTAACTTTTTCCAGCGGAATGATGGAGGTTGCCCGCAAGGGAATCTTTCATCCCCAGTTCTTTACTATGCCCCAGCTAATCACCATTTTTCTTGCTGTAATGTTGACGGACATTTTGTTGTTAGATATGTTCAATACCTTTGGATTACCAACATCTACGACCGTATCAATTGTTTTTGAACTGCTGGGAGCAGCAGTAGCTGTATCGATAATTAAGATTACCAGTACAGGACAAGGTCTGGCTACACTCAGTGAATATATCAATACCAGCAAAGCGATGACGATCATCCTGGGGATTCTGCTGTCAATAGTAGTCGCATTTTTGCTTGGTTCTATCGTTCAATTAATAAGCCGCCTGATTTTTACTTTTGATTATAGCAAGACTATCAAGCGCTACGGAGCTATATGGGGAGGAGTAGCCTTGTCGTCAATAGTTTTCTTTATTCTTATCAAAGGGGCTAAGGGAGCCTCCTTTATAACGCCCGAAACATACGCATGGATTAAATCTAATGCCGGTATTATTTTGATGTTTGTGTTCGTCATCTCAGCAGTATCGTTGCAGGTATTGATAATGCTGTTTAATGCAAATATTCTTAAACCGATCGTATTAGTGGGTACGTTTGCTTTGGCTATGGCTTTTGCGGCCAATGACCTTGTTAATTTTATTGGGGTGCCTCTGGCCGGTCTTCATGCTTACAAAGCGGCAATAGCTTCAGGAGAACCACTTAGTATTACAATGGGAGCACTCAGTGGAAAAGTACCTTCGGAAACGTTTCTTCTGCTTATTGCAGGGGGTATCATGGTTTTGACCCTGTGGATATCCCGGAAAGCCAGGACAGTAACCGAAACAGAAGTCGGTTTAGGCAAACAGGAAGAAGGGATGGAGGCATTCGAATCTACAAAAATTTCTCGTATCATGGTGAGGATGGCGGATTCCTTCTTTGGTACTTTAAAAGCCTTTATTCCGAGGTCAATCCGCAGACTCTCTGATCGCCGGATTGACCCGAGTAAATATGATCCCAATGACATGGAAGGACAACAGTCATTTGATTTAGTCCGTGCTTCTGTGAATTTGATGGTAGCATCTGCAGTGATTTCTTTTGCTACTTCTATGAAACTCCCTCTTTCGACAACTTACGTTACATTTATGGTAGCTATGGGCACATCGTTTTCAGACCGTGCATGGGGTCGCGAGACTGCAGTCTATAGGGTAACAGGTGTGCTAACTGTTATTAGCGGCTGGTTTATGACTGCTTTTATTGCCTTTTCAGTGGCTTTTGGTTTTGCATATATAATTCATTATACAGATGGTATCGGAGTGGTATTCCTGTTAATCCTTTGCGTGTTGATAATCACCAAGACTCACATGGAGCATAGCAGGCGCTCGAAAGAGATTGAAGAAGCCAAGGTGTTCAATTTAAAAAAGATCACCGACGCATCTGAAGCTATAACAGTAACGTTTGAACATATGGGTCATTTACTAAGAGAAATCCGGTGGTCCCTCGATATTACAATAGATGCTTTGATTTTGAGAGATATTGCCACATTACGTATACAGAGGAGAAAGACTAAACAGGTCCAGCAGTGGGTAAATATCATTACTGCCAATATATTTAAAGTTTTGAGGCTACAGCAGAAGGAAAAAATAGCCACGTCCTTCAAATATGCGCAGACTATCAGAAGACTGCAGAAACTGTCAGATGGCCATAGAGACATAGTATTACGTTCATGGGTACATGTGAGCAATCATCATAAAGGGCTTCTCGATGCTCAGGTTGAGGAATTGAAAAAGATCAAGGAGTGTATTTTGAATATATTTTTGGAGGTTGAATCAACGCTTGAAAAAAAAGAAAACATTACTACAGAAGTTATAGAAAAACAGCTTAAAGATATGAGGAATCTCGCTGATCAGTTTCATATAAGGCAGATTGATCGTATTCAAGATGATACTTCGAAGACTCGTCTAAGCATTCTCTTCTATGCCATTATCGGAAATTGTATTATGCTCGGCAAGCAGAACCTGAAATTGCTTGAAATATTTCAGGAAGCATTTACCCTTGACTCTTAAATACTTTTCAGTCAAATCCCGACAGCAACCCGGAATAATATGGTCCTTATTATTATTCGGATACTTATTAAGGCCTCCTTGTTAATTTAACGAATCATCTTTCCAAAATTTCGTACCTTTTAACGTTGCCTGAAGAGCTAACCCACTCTCTGTTAACTGATATATAGAGATATTGTCGACAATAACCTCACCACCAACAGCCGCCCCTTTGTCACTTGCCTTAGCTGCTGCATCAGCTTGAGCCCCAAAGGCCCAACCATGCTCTACAAAACGATTCATGCTATCAGCGTTATGGAATACAAATACTACACGAAAATCTTTAACGCCAGCTCCCAAGCCAAGTCCAACCTCACCCATTTTCATATACGTGTGTTTGCCAGTGTTATTATTTTTGACAACACCATAACCGCCACCAAAACTGGCAAAGATAATATTGACATTAGCGTTGCTGAATACGGCATAACCTGGGGCACTGGAAATTTGAGATTTAGCATCAGGCTTTAGTTTATAGAGATCTGACAGCACCTCATTTTTCATGTCGAGAATCGCCTGGCGCTTTTCTGTCGGTGTTTTACCACCAGTAGTAGCACATCCCCCAATGACTAATGCGATCATTATACAAATTATGGACGATATACGGTTCATGTTTGTCCTCCTTTTTTTGTAATTTATGAGCTTTTTGTTGTTTTATTTTTATTAATATAACCAGTGGTTATATAATTTTCTTTATAACCCTAAATGCTGCAAAATATTTTATTTATTAAATCAATAAAATTATGACATTTCAGCTAGTTAACTTTAGTCCTTTAATAATATCAAGAAAGCTGGATAATTTGTATTTTTATTTCCTCCTTCTTGAAAGAAACAAATTATATTTCCTCTAAATCATCGAAGTTATTCCTAATTAGTCCTCGCTCTTTTAATCTGATATAATCTTGCTTAGTATAAAAAGAAGCCAAGGCCATCATAGGTTTAAATATCTTGTTTAGAATTTCATGCCTTTAAAGAGAAAAGATTCATGAGGAAGGGAATTCAAGAAAAAGACCTGTCCACATGGACCCCGCTTTTTTTATTCTTATGGTTAAGCTGTTGATTTCAAGTTTAATTTTTAACACCTTGCAACTCCAATAGAAAGTATCAGGCCTTTTTAAGAACAAATAGCATCTCTATTCCCACCTTACAAAGATAACCTTTTCCTTTTCCCCTCATCCTTTTCTTTTTCCTTTGCCTTTTGATTTACTCTTTCCTGTACGTTTGTCATCAAGGTCATGGCCCTTTTTAAGTGCATGAAATTCTGTTGATCCTGGCTTAATGCCGAGGTTCTTAGCAATCACTCCCCAGCCTTTGCCTTTATTGGAATTGTATACATTTATAACCTGCTCTACAGGCTGTTTTGACATTTCTCCGAGCCTCAGCACCATATAGGCATCTGACGGTCTTTCGACATTACTCAGTACAGCGCTGATTTTTACATCTCCGATCTGGAAACGTGTTTCAAGTCTCGCCCTGAAGCCGGACGGGTCTGCTTCAGCCTGGATATTAAAATCCCTGAACCAGACAAAATCTTCTCCTAATGCAATTGACGGGAAAATTAGAAGTATCAGAGTTAATGTAAATAAATTTTTAACCAACTTCATAATATCCTCCTTTTAATAAGTATTTCATAACTTAAAGACTTTTTACATATCCCATTAAATAGCTGTATCAAGTGTGACCGATATCCTGTTAATTTTTTCAGATATTACAATAATTTTAATAAATTTTTTAAAAAAGTAAATAGTATCAGCATTATTTTATATCCGCAAATTTGTATGGAGTATATTAAAAGTAAGGAGTAAGCGGTAGGCAGTAATCCTTCGACAGGCTCAGGACTAATAGCGCATGGCACCCATACAAAGCTAAGAGTACTAACTTCATTCTGCAAGTCTTTATTTATTGGAAACTGAATCGTTGTGGACTACGTATAGCTATACGTAACATAACCTACT
>JABAOC010026518.1_pt1 | contig 34840 bp, 31 predicted proteins | sample 7062161 | NCBI WGS metagenome assembly JABAOC01 (sample SAMN14538625, study PRJNA623070) | marine sediment metagenome | biome: marine biome [ENVO:00000428]; feature: marine pelagic biome [ENVO:01000023]; material: deep marine sediment [ENVO:00002113] | place: India: Gulf of Khambhat ... | reverse complement strand
AGATCACTGCCGCTTTGGGCTGCTCTATCTACGTAAAGGACGCTGGGGCGACCAACAGCTCATCAGCCCAGAGCACGCCGACATGGCCGTCAACAGCAATCTGCCCGGCTGGTTCTCGCGCTCGAAAGGGGTGCGCTCAGAGGTCATTCCCAACCAGCGAACAATGGGCGACTTCGGCGGTGGCATCAACCAGACTGCGCACTGCGGAAGTTACAGCTTCGCCTGGTGGACCAACGGCACCAATAGGGATGGCGTGCGGCGCATGCCTGATGCGCCACCGAATCTCTATGGGTGTGAGGGTGGGAGTTGGACGCACTTCAGCGGGATGTATGTCGTGCCCAGTTCGGAGCTGATCGTGTGCTGGCATAGCGCCCCCCGCACGGACACTCCCATCGATCCTAGCCTAAGCTATGAAGAGCTCAGCCACATGGTCGCTGATTACACCGCTCAGACGCTGAATCATTTCCTCGCGGGAGTAGTCGCCACGATCAAGGAGTAGCGCTTTGCTGGATTGCGCGAGGTCTCACTCTGGAGGCCCGTTCTCGAGTGCAAAGGACCGGGCTACGGGAGCCCGGTCGGGAGACTCGTGATGCGGCACAGACTTACGCGGCGCGATTTCCTGAGGATAACGGGGGCAACTGCTGTCGCCGGACTGGTGCCGCCGGGTGTGCTAGCGGCGGCGGAGAAGGCTCACGGGGCCGCGCACTACTCGGAGCTCTGGGGCACGCACGGCGAACTGTGGGACCCGCCAGGCCGGCTGCCTGACTTCTCCTATGCGGGCTACCACATGGGAGAGAAGTCCATTCCAGACGTGCCCGAGCGGGCAAACGTAAGGCAGTTCGGCGCCAAGGGAGACGGCCAGACCGACGACACGCAGGCCTTCAAGGACGCCATCGCCGGTACCGAGAACGGCGCTATCTATGTCCCCCCGGGCCGCTACCCTCTGACTGACTACGTCATCATCGACAAGCCGAACCTTGTGTTGAGAGGGGCCGGCCGCGACCGGACCACCCTCGTCTTCCCCGAGACGATCGGTCAGATCACCGACAAGGAAGTCCCCTATTCAGACGGCCTGCTCAAGATCGAGGCGAACTCCCGTGCTGAGCGATCGGCCCAACTGACCACCGTCTTGGGGCCGGCCAAGCGCGGCGACAGAACGCTGACTGTTGCGTCGACTGCTGGCATATCACCAGGTCAGTGGATCCGATTGTACGTGTACAATCCAATTAGCGGTGAGGCCCCCGAGTTCATCGACCGGGCGGCGTTCCCGATACGGAACAAGGTTCCCCAGTCTGACCCCACCTACAACTCCTTCGGCAAGTACATCTACGGCAACGGTCGCCTCGCCATGAACGACGAGCGCCGCGGATGGTTCGCCGGCCTGGATGTCCTGTGGCTAGCCAAAGTGGAGTCCGTCGGCAGGAACACCCTCACGCTCGCTCGTCCCCTCCGGATTGATGTGCGCACAGAGTGGAAGCCGGAGGTCTGGTCATGCCCGCCTGTGCTGCAGGAAGCGGGCCTTGAGGACTTCGCGATGGAGTTCCCAGACATTCAGTACCCTGGGCACTGGAAGGAACCTGGCTCCATGGCCGTGTCGATATCAGGCGTGGACTGCTGGGCCAGGCGTCTGCGGATCGTGGACGCAGACATCTGCGTCGTCATGAACGGCGCACACTGCACCGCCTCTGATATCATCATGGAGGCGAGGCTACGGACCGGCGAGCCGACCGAGAACACGGAGAACGGCGAGACCGGCCACTTTGCCGTTGTCACCGCTGGGCCGGGAACTCAGGACAACCTGGTTGCCAACTGCGAGCTCCGAACGCTTTATGTCCACAACCTCAGTTGCGGTGGCCTTGCGAATGGCAATGTCTACTCCGCGATAAGGACTCTCTATCCGCGGTTTGACCACCACGGCTGCGCGCCCTACGAGAACCTGTACACAGAGATCCTGTGCATGAAGGGTGGGGAGGGGTTCAGCATGAGCGGGGGCTGGCGCGGCGACGAGCCCCAGTCCGGCATACGCGATACGTACTGGAACATCCGCACCTTGGGCACGCCCCTCAGCGGCATCCACGGTCCGGACATGTGGCCCATGATGAACATCATCGGCGTGGACGGACTCACGACGGCTCGACCAGCAGGGGATTCACTTGAGACCTGGATCGAAAGCTGGCCCGGCGAGCAGACCAGGCCGAGCAACCTCTATCTGGCGCAGTTGGCAAGGCGGCTGGGCCGGTCGGTTGGGTAGTATTTGATTCAAGAGAGCAAGGACGNNACGGACATGGGGGCCAAACGGACTCTGCGGCTGGGCGTTGTTCAACAGAGTATCGAAGTCAGCCTTGAGGCAAACCGCGACAAGGTCGTGGCGTTCCTGCGACAAGCGGCCGCGGAAGGTTGCCGTGCCGTGGCTTTTCCCGAGGACGCGATCTCTCAATCCTGCGCGACTGACGCGGCCGTGGATGCGTGTGTCACCGACATCAGGCGGGAGGCCGCCGCACGCGATCTCTGGGTGGTCCTGCCGATGCTCTATCAGAACGAGGCGCGGGAGACGATCTGGAGGCTGCTCGTATTGAGCCCGCAGGGAGAGATCACTCACACCTATGACGGTGTCTGGATCAACCCCCGCGCAGAGAGCGTCCCAGGGCTGTTCTACATCGACGACATCCCGTGCGCGGCGACTCTGTGCGCCGACCGCTGGGCGAGAGGGGTTGAGGAACTGCCCGCGATCGCCGGGGCGCAGGTCCTTTTCGAGTGCTCGAACAACTACTCCAACGAATGGGTCCCTACGTTGGGTTGGTACTGGTATGTGCCCAGGGCGGTGCGCAACGGTGTCTACGTGGTCTACGCGAACACCCCGCCAGATCGGATACCGATGGGTGGCCACGGCCATACAGCAGTGATCGCCCCAGATGGGAGCATGCTGGCAACTGCGGACGAAGACTCCGACCGGCTCCTCGTTGTCGACCTCGACCTGGCGCAGGCCAGCAGAGCGAATGCGATCTGCCGGCGCGAGCACCCCTTGTTCAGGCAGTTTTGGGAAGTGGGGGTGAAGCTCCTGAACGGCGAAGACGTGGAGTGTCTTTCCTTCACCCCTCTTCGCTCGCCCGAACAAGAGGTTAAGGTCGCGGCGGCCCAGTTCGCTCCCTCGCGCAGCGTTGAAAGCAACCTCGCGCGCATGGAGGATATGATCCGCGAAGCTGTGTCGAACGGCGCCGACCTCGTGACCTTCCCCGAGCTCGCGGTGACCGGGGCCGCGCAGAGCGAGATCGAAGCGGCGACAGAGGCGATCGTCGAATCGGCCCTCGTCCGAATCGGGAAGGCGGCTGGCGAGCAGCGCGTCACCGTCGTCTTCGGGATGCCCGCGTTCGAGGACGGGCGAAGGCAGAACTGCGCGTTCGCAGTCGGCCCGGAGGGACAACTGCTGACGCGGTACGCGCAGATCGTGGTAGATCGCCCGCAGCTGTTCTCGCCGGGACTCAGCACTCGCGCGATGTGGTTTCAGGTGAAGGGGTCATGGGCGGCTGTCACCATGGGAGGAGACGCGCTCTGGAGCGAGATGGCAGAGCTGGCCGCCGTGCGCGGCGCGCAGATCCACTGCCACCTAGCCCACGATCCAGACCAGACGGCCGCAGCAGCGCTCCGCCGGCGCCAGCTGTGGGTGAATCTTGCTTCATTCCATACGCTGACGGTCACGGTGAACGCTGCATGTCCGGATGAGTTGCCTGACAGGAGCCTGCCTGGATCGGGCGAGAGCATCATCTGGGAGGATTTCCACCGGGCCATCCAAGGAGGGCACGGTGGCTTCGCACCCTATTCGGCCTACCCCGTGTGCTGCGCGGGCCGGGGAGAGGAGATCATCTACGCAACCCGACAGCTCCCCGCGGTCAACCCTCAGTTCGAGGACATGACCGGCCGCGTCACCCCGCAGATGAAACCCTGGTACTCCGCCGGCGCGTTGGCGATGGACGCGGAAGCCTGATTGGCGGCGGCTCTCGCCTATCCGGTCCTGCCGCCCTTCCCCCAGCCCTGGCGTGCGGCGGTGTGCCGTGTCCGCTGCTGCTCGGCCACCGGTTCCTGGATGGCTTCTCTGAAGTAGGGGGCCCGGTACTCCCCAAGAGACGGAACGTTCACCTTGACGCTGCCGAGTTACTTGCCCCTCGTGTCGTGCCACATGCCGTTCAGATGCAGATCATTCCAGGGATCGCCCTCCCACAGGGGGCCGACCCACTCACCCCCGTGGAGGGGCGCGGCCGTGTCAGGAGGCCCGCGCCCGCCCTGATCAGGAGAATAGCGGTTCGCTGTGTTTAGCGCGCGAGATAGCTGATAGCGAGACCGCTCACCATGCCGCACAGGCCTCGCCGGGTGACGGGTCTCGCCTGGACGGTGTTCTCCCCCGCCTCCAGGGGCCAGTCGAACACGGCCTCCTTGGGCTCCCAGTCGGCCGATCCCAACTGCACCTCGAACCGGTCGAAGTCCGGGGTCACGGTGTCGAGAGAGACTCGCAACACCGGCGGCGAAGACGGCGTCGGCTGGGCCGCGCATCGTACGTTGATCTCCGCCTGATTGAGCGTCCAATAGACATCCTCCAGACGCGATGAAAACAGCAAATCCGGAGGTGCCGGATGGTTCTCGATGTAGATCTGAGGCGGAGCGAATCCATCGACCCACTGCGCTGCCGGTAGGCCCGGCTGCCCGAAGGCAAGGGAAGTGGCGTGCGTCTGCACGTGGTTGAGCCGCTCCTCACTGGCAGCGATCAAGTCCGTCCGCAGCATGAATCGCAGGTAATGGTAGTAGTCGAGCGCGTCATAGCGGAGGAACACGTCGAACAGCCCCTTCTTCCCCTGCTCCGAGAAGACTGTGGTTCGGTCCGTGATGGTGGCTGCCGTCTTGCCGCAGACCCGTTTGACCGACCCTCTCTCCCCCGACAACCACGCGCGTCGTATCTCGTGGGCGCTGAGGGGGAGGCCATCTTGCACATAGTGGCAGTTCAGGTCCGGATCGATGACGATCCACTTGCCGAAATCGTTCGACCACACCTCGGAGATGACGTGGCTGATGTTGACCTCCTCCGGCGGGATGAGATCGGTATCGGCTTTGGAGATGGCAAGGGGACGAGCCACGTGGCCAATCGCCGCCGCGCACGCACAGAAGGCCATGGTGAAGTACCAGCAGTGGAATTCCTTCCCCTCGTCGGCCTCCTTCAGAATCTGCAGACCGTTGGTCGTAAGACTGGTGCCATCCCAGCCGTGTGCCCACCTGCCGCGAAGCCAGTCGCTGAGCGCCAACAGCTGATCGAACTGAGTGGGCGCTCCGGATACAATCTGCTCCAGCCGATAGCGCTCGCGCAGCTCTTGGTAGGAAGAATGGGCTGGATCGGCATAGCGCACATCGAACCGGCTCCGGCGTATCAGCTGGTTNNGGAATTGCCTTGCGATCCGAATCGCCTCCAGTCTACATCAGCCGCGTCGACTCGCAGAACAGCTTCACGCGCTCCAGGGATGTGCCCGGCGTAAGCGGACTGCCCGTCGATAGGATGAACCTGCCATCGGCTCCCGCGATGCTTACCTGCCGCCGCGCCTCGACGAGCACCTCTTCGTCGGAGGCTTCCTGCAGCCAAGCCGCGTCGACGTTCCCGAACAGGATCTTGTCGGGCAGCATCTCGCGGACTCGGGCCAAGTCGATGCCATAGCCCTTTCGGTCTTCCTCGAAGGCGAGTGCCGTGAACGGAAGCTCCCGGAGGTCCTCCAGCAAGGGCATGAGATTGCCGGAGACGTAGAGCACCGTGCGGAATCCCATGTCCTCGTAGAACTGGAGCGTCTGCCTCGCGTACGGCAAGCAGAACTCGCGGTACATGCTCGGCGAGATGATGTCGGCCGAAGCCATACACTCCTCGACGAAGATGATGCTGATGCCGAGGTGGCGTTCGGCGGCGAGGCGGGCCGATGGCCGCGGCAGGAAGTTCTCCAGAATCCGGTGCACGAGCTGGGGCTGCTCCACCAGGGCATACATCAGGTTCTGGAACCCGAACAGGTAGGGCAGCCGATCGTATGGTGAAGCCACCCACATGTAGAGTGGCAGGGCATCGTGGAACCGGGCCGAGAGTCTCCGAGCAACCTCGTATCGCCCCGACGCCGCGGATGCCTCGACCTGTGCCCGCGCCGGGCACGGTGGCGGACGCAACTCATGTGTACGCCGCGCGGCCGCCTGCTGCACAGCGGAGGCGAAGCTGTTGCCCCGGTCCCAGAGGCCGGCAGTGCCAGCGACCTGCCGCTCATCTGCTGCTTCGGCCTCCTCGCGAGCTATGCGGTTCGGCGGCATCCAGGATCCGGACCCATCTCCTGAGAGCCAGAATAGATCCCGGCCGCGGCGCGCGATCGCGCTGCCCCTTATCTCCTCGGCACTGGAGTTCCTGGGTAGTGCGAGCCAGGCCGGTCGCGCATAGGGACCGTCGAGCATCTCAGTATGCAGCTCGGACTCGACTCGGACATGGGTCTCGTAGTCCACCGGAAGGAGATCGGTGCCAGCCGCGTCGAGCCGCTCCCACCAGGTCTGCCACGTGCGCTCCATGCGCCAGAACTGGAGCGGCCCCAGGTTCTCGTAGACCGGGGCGACCGGCACGAAGTCAGTGGGCTCGCCATGCAGGATTCTTGATATGGGATCATCAGACGCGAGCGGCGGTCGCATAGCAGGTCCTTCGAGGAGCTCTCGTCAGTGGCCAATGGCAGACGGGCCGCTGCGGCCCGCCGGGTGGCCCCTCGCGCCGGGAAGGGCTACCCGCCCTTCTCGCAGATTTCGATGGACTTGTGTATCTTCTCGGCGTTCTTCCTGATCCCCTCGGGCGTATCATACANNACAACTCCTCCGCGGTGGGACAGAGGTTCTCCTTGTAGGCGTAGCGGCTGCCTTCGCTGTAGTACGGACACCGGACGGGACAGTTCGGATGCCCGTAGGCGGAGGACAGTTTGAAGAAGTCGAAGTGATACGCTGGCTTCTGCGTGAAGCCCATGCCGAACTTGACTCCCTGCTCCTGCATAACCTGCTTGAACCGCTCTCGGTCGAGCCCGTGCTTGTCTCCCTCGAAGACGCAGGCCCAGACGTAGCCACTTTGCTTGGCGTGCTCGGCAACCTGTCTAGCCTTCAGCCAGTTGCAGCCCTCGATCGCCTTGTTGAGCACAGCCAAGTTCGCGTCGTAGGTTGCGAGGTAGTCCGGGACCCGGGTGAGTTGAGCGACACCAATGGCGCCCTGTAGGTCAGTCATGCGGTAGACGAGCACCATAAGTGAGGGCGATTCGCCCATGTAGGCCCACTCGTTGTGCAGTTTCTCGTAGATCTTCTCGTCGTCAGTCACCATCATGCCGCCGTCCCCCGTCGGGAGGTGCTTTCCCTGGTTGTGGCTGAAGACGCCGATGTGACCGTAGGTGCCCGCGTGCTTCCCCTTCCACATAGAGCCCATGTTGTGCGCGCAGTCTTCGATCATGAAGATGCCGTGCTCATCGCAGATCTTCCGTATCGCGTCGAGTTCGGCGCAGAGGCCCCAGAGGTTTGTGACGATGAGGGCCTTCGTCTTCTCGGTGATGTTTGCCCGCACCGAGTCGGGATCCATCAGGTAGGTATCATACTTCACATCGACGAAGCGTGGGACTGCGTTGAATGACATGGCGGCCACGCCTCCGAAGTGCACGATCGGATCGACTAGCACTTCCCAGCCGGTCCCCGCCCCCGAGACGGCGATCGCGCTCGCCAACCCGGTCATGGCGGAGTTGCGGGCGATGCCGTACTCCGCGCCCACCCACTCGGCAAACTCCCGCTCGAATCGTCCCACCCATTTGCCCTGGCCCCAGCTGCCAGACTTCACTGCATCGGTGACGTATTCCAGTTCCAGATCGCCGGTGACTGCCATCAGTAGCTCTCCTTCGGGAAAGTGTGTGTCTCCTCAGACACTGCCAAGTCGCTGCGCGCCATCAGCCTCTCCTGTCTGGTAGGCTTCGGCTATTTGCGTCGTAGTGCCCGGCCTCGCCTCGAGCCCCCTGGCCGGCGCGTCTTCCCTGGCACGCCGGATCATCTCTTCCAGCGTCTCCCGCCGGAAGTCTCGAGGATCCGAGTAGTCGAACACGTTGTGTGTGATTGCCATGAGGCATTTGACCATCGGGACATCCTGGTTGAGGCGATCGTACACCTTTCGGATGGTGAACCCGTGCGCTCGTCCGTCCACCATCTCGACCCGTAGCTCGAGAGGGGTCAACCCACCCCACAGGATGGACTCCCAGTCCACAGTGATGGGGATCTCAATGAACTCAAGATCTCCGGGGATGTGCCGATTGGCAGGATGGACACGGTACGGGTCGAGCGGCGAGCCCGCCCACACGGCGCGCACGCCAGGGAAGTTCCGGCGTGGAACCGAGCAACTCCCTCGCCGAAAACCCAGTTCAACCAGCGTCTGAAAGGTCGCGTCGTTCGCCGACACATTGCCCGGCCGAAAGGCCGCTGGCTCCGATCCCAGCGCCTGGCGCCAGCGCTCGGCCGCCTCCCCCAGCATCTCCTTCTGTTCGCTCGCCGTATAGGCCCCCAGGAACTCGGGATGGCCGAAATCCTGTGGATGGTAGTGCATGGCCAGTTCCGCCCCAAGTTCCGCCAGCTCCTCGAACAGCGAGCGATGCCGTTCGGCCGTCTGGGGCATGATGAACAGACTCACGCCCAGACCGGCTTCGATCACCGCCTCAGCATAGCCGCGGATTGCGCGCTCGCTCAGGTCCCAGTCAGAAGGCCCACCCTGAGCGCCGCCCACAATCTCGCAATCCATGCTGAAACAGACGTAGACAGGCTGCACTGACTGGTCGGTCACTTCGTCCTCATGCGCTCGACAGCGTCACGAATGGCCCAGGCAGCATAGGCGACGTCTTCCTCTGACATCTCGGGATGTATCGGCACCGCGAACAACTGCTCGAATACGCGATCGGTGATGGGCGTCTGATCCTTGCGGCAGCCCATCTTCTCGAACAAGCTGAAGTGATACCAGGGCAGGTAGTTGATTGTATTCGTGACCTTGTACTCGGTAGCCATGAGCTGCAAGAACTCGTACTTGTTGATGCCAAGACGCTCTCCGTCCAACAGCAGCGGGCAGTGGAAGCGCGCGTGCACGCAATCGGTCGGGACCTCTTGTGCCGTGATCCCCTCGAGGCCCCTCAGTCCCTCAATAATGCTGTCGGCCGCCCAGCGGCGCCGCTCATTGTTTGCGTCCAGTTTGTCCAGCTGCGCGATGCCTGCTACGGCCTGAGGAGGAGTCATGCGGTAGTTGCTGGCGATCTCCAATATGTCATTGCCCATTGGGTGGTACGGATAGGCAGGATAGCTCCAGCCCTTCCGCGGCTGCACCCCGAAGGCGCGGAGCCGGCGCAGTCCGGCCGCGTAGTCGTCGTTGTCGGTGGTCAACATGCCACCCTCACCGAGAGTCGTGATGTTCTTCTGGGACTGGAAACTGAAGACGGTGATGTCACCGATGGCACCGACCTTGCGTCCCCTGTAGGAAGCCCCAGCGGCGTGCGCGGCGTCCTCGACGACGGCCAGGCCGCGTTCGCGAGCCAGTTCGAGCAACCCGTCCATGTCCATCGCCAGTCCCGCGTAGTGCATGGCCCAGACCGCCTTGGTGCGAGGCGTTATCTGCGACTTGACGGCCGCAGGATCCAGGTTGAATGTGCCCGGGTCGATGTCGGCGGCCACCGGCTTGGCCCCGCGCTGTACAATACTCAGAGCAGTGGAGCAGAAGGTGAGGCCCGTGGTGATGACCTCGTCACCGACAGCTATCTCAAGTAGGTCTGTGCACATGTCGAGGCCAGTGCCGCAGGAGTTCACTGCGATAGCGTGCTTCGCACCCACGTAAGCCGCGAACTTGTCTTCGAAGGCCTTCACATCGCCGGACGCCGCATCTAGCCGACGTCTCCGCTTCTGACACGCTAGCAGCAAATCGCTCACGGCCTCGATCTCAGCCTCGTCCACAATGCTGCCGAACCATGGCCAGTCAACCGCGCGATCACCCGGCTTGAACTCCCTGCACCCGCTAGCCACGCTATGCAACCTCCGAGATGTTGACGGCACGGCCCAGCTTTGACGAGAGATAGGCCGCATCCATGATCTGGGTCGTCTTTATGCCTTCCTCGCCGGTGCAGACAGGCGCGCGCCCTGTCTGCACGGCGTCTGCGAAATCCTGAAGCACCGGCACATGAGTCTCATGTTTCGCGACGCTGTGGACCGACCGCTCATCGGCCACGTTTCGCACATTCAGCACAACCGTCTCGCCCCCCAGCGACTCCGCGATCATCCGGCCCTCGGTGCCGAAGCACTCGAGGCGGTCACAGCCTGTGCGACATCCCCCGTTCGCGGTGAGGAGCCCGTGGGCTCCGCCTTCGAACCTGATCAGAAGAGAGCTGATATCCTCCACGTCCCAGTCATGGGCAAGAGCATCGCAGTAGGACATAACCTGCACTGGGTTCCCTGCGAGGTGGATGAGCGCGTCCAGTCGATGGCAGCCGACGTCCGAGAGCACGCCTCCTCCTGACTTGGCCGGGTCAATGCGCCAGGCGCCAGGCCCTGTGTCGCCCTTCTGTTGGGGATACCAGCCAGACCAGGTCGCGTGGATCGCCGTGAGGGTACCTAGAGCCCCGGACGACACGACTTCTCTCATCAAGACGACATGGGGGAAGAATCGCCGGTAGTAGGCCGCGGCGACGACCACCCCTGCTTCCCTGCAGGCCGCGATGATCTCTTTGCACTCGGCCGTGTTCATGCCGAGCGGCTTCTCACATAGCACGTGCTTGCCGGCGTCGGCGGCCGCCAGCGCGTGCTCCCTGTGCAGGTAGACCGGTGTGGCGACATACACGGCGTCCACGTCCTGTCGGCCCACCAAGTCCGCTGCGTCCACATGAGAGCTGGGGACGCCAAACTCGGAAGCGAAGGCGGCTCCCTCCGCCTCATCTACTCCCTTCACGGCCACCACCTCATGCTCTGGGAGCATCTGGACCGCGGGCATGAAGGAAGCCCGGACGATAGCGCCTGCACCAATGACGCCCCAACGCATCTTTCGCATCGTGTCTGCTACCTCAACTCACGAAACCGATACCCGCCTCGCGTCTGCAAGCATCAATTCGAGTGCCACGTGGTATTCTCCATAGACACCGCTAGCCTCTTCCAGCACCACGCGCGCGTCACAATTGTCCCGAAAGGCCAGCTCGTTCACCTGCCGTACGATCTCGACTGCCCGGGTGTCCAGCACTCCGTCGGCCAGCAGAGCCAACGCGTCATCCAGGCTGGCATCGGGCGGTCCCCCTTTGACGCGAACATAGGACTGCAGTACCGAGCGAGTGAAGAGCCGCTGCAACCACGCCGCCTCGTAGGTGACCAGCCGGCTGGCATCGAATTGGCGGGGCGCATTCAGGTAGAAATGATAGCGCCCGCGGCGGACTCGCGAGAACCGCACGCCGTCGAAGAGGATCATCATCGGGTCGGCCTGCATCCTACCGACTGCAGCCCTGACCTCCTCAACGGTGCTGCACGATCTCAGGTCGACCTCGGAGACGGCCGGCTTCAGCTCCTCCAGCACTCCCTCCAAGAAGGCGGCGCACCGCGCCTCGTACTCGAACATGGCTCCATCGTCATCAGCCCAGGGGAGATCGTAGCCGCATGCGAGCATATCTACGGTCTCGTCCAGCACTGTCACCTCGGGGCAGCGGTCCAGCCATTCGCGGAGCGATTCCTTCTTGCCCTTCACATTGCGCCGTGTGAGCAGGCAGAGAGCGGCCTGGAGCGGGGGCACAAAGTAGTGCATGGCGCGGCTGTGCCAGGGATAGCGGCGCTCCAATGACGGTTCGATGTTAATAGGCGGGTCAATCGCCCGGTCATAGGGCCCGTAGAACGTAGCGAAGCGCTTTAGGTAATACTGCTCATCCCGCGGCGACCAGGGCCAGGACTGGACTTCCTTCTCCATCTGGTCCCACGCCGCTCGGTCGCCGTAGTAGAAGCTCCAATGCCGTGCGTCTGGATGATAGACCTGGGGATCCACCATTTCACGTACGGTCATGCAGACGCCGGGGGTATGTTCGAGAATGCGCGCCCAGGACGGGTGCTGCACGGCCTCCCGCAGGTGCTCCTCGCCGACGACCCGGTCCACTTCAGTCCAGCGGGCCGGTGTCATCTCGCGGCAGACGATTCTCGTGTCCAGATCGCTGAGCCCGGCGATCAGGTCTTCCTCCCGCCACTTGGCCGTGACCGCGATGAACTCAGGGAAGCGTTCTGCGAGGGCCCTGCCGAATTCCTCACTCATATCTCGGAAGTCGCTGAAACGTGCACACACCGTTCTCATCCCTGATGAGCTGCCGCCGCGGCGGGAGAAGCCTCTAGCAGCACGCCATCCTCGCTTGCACCACGGCTCAGAATTCGCGAGTCAGATGTCCATTCCTGGCGCCCGGCTTCCTCTCACCTGACCACTCCAGGACCGCGCCATCGCTCTGCATCACGTGACCGTGCTCCATGCCCTTGGGTGTGGCAACCAGCGTGTACGGTCCGATGTCGAATGTCTTCGAGACTCCCTCTTCGGTACGCAGCGTCAGCTTCGTGCGGCCCTCAGTGAAGAGCCAGTACTCGTCGAAGTCGTGGAAGTGGAGCTCCGTTTCCTTCGGGCACTTCATCTCCCAGTAGTGCAGACCTAGCACATCGGGCTGATCCAGCACCGCCCGCGCGGCCTCGGACAGGTTCTCGCCTTCCGCCAGCCTCACAACGAAGTCGTCGGGGTTCAGCTTCATCTTCGCCCCTTCTCAGAACGTGTTGCGAACCTTGATCGGCTTTCCAGTTCGCACGGATTCCCAGGCAGCCATACAGGTCGAGATACAGCGGGCCCCTTCCAGTGCGTCCGGCGAGGGCTGTCGGTCGTTCACGATGCAGTCCTCAAGATGCCGCAGGTACTGAATCACTGCTTTCCCATGGCCGTACGCGCCCAATGTGACCGGGGGGAACGACGTCGTCAAGATAGGTAGCTCCCCAGGCACTCCCTGGATCCTATCCGTCACCACCTGTAGATGCCCGCCCTTGAAGTCTGTGTAGTCGGCCCGGACGCTGCCCGTCGAGCCAAATATGCTGAGTCCCATCATCGGCATTGGCGGGTGGCAGATGCCGAAGGCCGCGACGACCTGCGCGATCACGCCCGATTCGAAGCACATGTTGAGCAGAAAGCTATCTTCGTAATCGGTCGGATACCCTGCTGTGATCCCACCCGCAATGCCATAGCAGTGCACCTCGGCCACATCGCCGAAGATCCACCGCAGCACATCGACCGGGTGCGACGCGCCCCCGAAGAGCAAATCCTGCGGAACTTCTGTTCTCCAACGGCTCAAGGCTCCAACATTGCGGAAGTCGTGCACGTAGTGTGCCAGCGCGACAATGCCCCTGCCGAGATCCCCGTCGTCGTAGAGGCGCTTGCAGGCTCGAAACTCCGGGTCGAACCGCATGGTCTGACCCACGAGGAACTTGACCCGTCTTTCGCGAACAAGCGCTATGATGCTTTCCAACGCGTCCATGAGGCCTTCTCCGCGGGGCTGGCCCACCATCGGCTTCGTACACACGACGTGCTTTCCTGCCGATAGCGCGTCAATGCACTGTTCGGCGTGAAGATGGTCGGGGGTAAAGACCGCGACGACATCTACCTCGTCGCGACTCACGAGTTCGCGATGGTCGGTAGTGACAAAGCCAACACCCTTCTCCTCCGCAACTTCCTCCGCCCGCACGCGGTCGACGTCACAAACGGCATTGACATGAAGTCGCGAGTTCGGATCGTCATGCGCGAGGAAGACGTTTGCGCCCATGCCGAGCCCGATGAGACCGATGCCGATGTCTTTGCCCATCAGAGTACCTGCCACATGAGATAAGCGATTGTCTCTCCTCGCCCACGTACGCCGGGCACGCGAACGATGTATCGAGGCGGAAGGCCTTGCGAAAGGGGCGCGTCCGGCGCCCCTTTCGCACTCTGGTATTCAGTGCCAAGTAGACACGCTACGCTATGCTAGCGGGGTGGGACAGAGGCCTTGCAGCTTGCCGTCGAGGATCGCCCAGCGAGCGGCCCAATCGTCGCGGCATGGGCGGTTGGCGCTGACGGCTTCTGAGTTCCACCAGGCTGCGCGGCCGTCGAGGAAGGCGATGTTGGCGCCGCCGAGATGGCGGGCGTACTTCTCGCGAGCGGAGGTGTCGTCAGCGAATGCCAGCGCTTCGTCCATGCCTTCTATCCCCATCTGCCCCCATCTGCACCAATCCGTGGCTGCAGCCGGGCGAACGAATCGCACACGGCGCGTCCATACGCTCCCGACCGCTCCTGTCCCGAGACTGCAGACTTCCGCCTCCTGCAAAAGGGGCTCCGGGACTCGGAAGCTGGCAAACGCGATGCTGCGCTTCGTCTCCCGCACAACACCAAGCGTGAAGGGGCCCTAAGCACGCACGAACTATGCTACACCGACCTCCCAACCCGGACCATGCATCTCGTTCCGGTCTGCCTGTACCCACTTCCGAAGCACTTCCCTGGCTCAAGGAGTGGCATAGTATGCTGTGGAACGACAATCCCCGTTCCGCTGAGATGCTGAGGCGGCGTGGAGGAGTCCGCTCATCTCCGGAGGCACGGGAACCCGCCACGGGAAGCTCAAGTGTCCTCCCACGCCAGGGGGTTCTGCTATGCCTGCACGTCCCTTGTTAGCCAGCCGCAGCGCGCTGCTCCTGCCGGAGGAACTCAAGAGGGTCGAGGAGACAGCGATACGTCTCCTCAGCGACGTGGGAATCGAGATCGCCCATCCAGAAGTGTCCCGTCGCGCACAAGCGCGTGGGTTCAGCCAATCCGGCGGCCGCGTCCGGCTGCAGCCGGGGCGCGTGGAGACCTTCCTCAATCAGGCCCGAGGCGGCACTCGGAAGCCGCGGCGCGCGCCGTCCCCGCGGCAGGCACGTCCACGACGACAGCTGATCTTGCACGTCGATGCCTATCCACAGGAGTTGCTCCACCCCGAAACCAAGGAGCTTGTCCCGTTCACTACCGAGCACCTTACGTGGGCCACGAGGCTGGTCGGCGCGCTTCGTGAACGCGGGGTCGCGCCGCAAGTGCCTGGCTACCCTATGGACGTACCGGCGGAACTTCGACCGCTGCAGCAGTTTCGTATCGGCGCCGAGAACACCCTCGGCCCGTGGGTGCAGGATCCGATCACTCCGGAGTCATTCCCCTATGTCATGGACATGGCAGAAGTCCTAGGCTGGCCCATACGAGCCATTCCGGTATGGGTCGTCAGTCCGCTCAAGCTGGGAGGAGAGACCCTTGATCTGGCGGTGCAGCTGGAGGACAGGCTCGACCTCGTCGAGGTGGGCTCAATGCCCGCGGCCGGCGGAACTGCCGCGGTAAGACCATCTGAGGCTCTCGCAGTGTCTTTGGCAGAGGTGATCGGGTCGGCTCTGATTCTACAGGCGTGCGTTCGTACGCGCGTCGACTGGCGGATACGCGCAGACCCGTTCGACTTGCGCGGCCTGAGCTTGGTCTACGGCTCTCCGGAATCCGCGCTCTTTCAGATGGCGTCGCATGAAGTGGATGCCTATGTACACGGTGTGCCGTGGCAGCCGGGCCTGGGGAACATCCATACGCTGGCGAAGGAGCCCGGACCGCAGGCCGCGGCTGAGAAGATGAGCATACTGACGCTAGGAGGGCTGTGGAGGACAAGAGAGTTCTGGGGGGCTGGCAGCCTCAGTCTGGAGGAGGTCTTCAGCCCCGTACAGCTCATGGTGGACCTTGAGCTTCGGGACCATGTGGAGAGGCTGATCGCTGGAATGGATCCCGTCTGTGATGCGGAGGCGACAGTGGTCGACGTCCAGGCTGGCCTTTCCGGAGGATTCATCTCCCTGGATCGCACGCTGGACAGCCACGAGGACCTCTACTGGCACTCAAGGCTGTTTGAGCGGCGGTATCTGAGCTCATGGCTGAACGCTGGGTCGCCCAGCTTCGATCGCCAAGCCTGGCACCTGGCGAAAGAACTCGCTCGCAACTATGAGTACGAGTTACCGATTAACGTGAAGACGGAGATAGGTCGGATTTACCAGACCGCCGCGCGCGAGCTCGCCGCTGTTTGAGGAACTGTACAGGTGTAAGGAAGTGTACGTCTTCAGCGATTCCTGGACAAACGGGAAGCGACAGTCTGAGCCGCGTTGAGGGAGCGTTCCTGCTCCTGGGCGTGAAGGCCGGACAGGCCAGAAAGGAGCAGGGAGATCGAGGGTGGAGTCGAGCTGAAAGGTGCTGGGGAGCAGCAGGGGGTCAGGGGAGTGGGCTGTCGACAAGAAGGGATCGACTTCAGCATCTACTACCGGTTGTCTGCTTCGTCAAGCGCTATTCCCACTGGTCGGTTCTTTCACAAGCGGTCGTCTTCTGCGCACCGGGCCGGAAGCCAGCAGCCAGCAGTGGCGCCGGCGCACGAACCGCCCCAACGAGCCGTGCCAGTCAGCCGCCACGCGCTTTCTGGTTCCCGACTGGGGCCACTGCTGGGTGGCGTTGGCGCTGGACGACTGCTCCCGCAGAATCCTGGCTTGGGAGCCGGTGAAGGGCGTCCAGACCCCGAGCCTAGTGGGAGCCGTCCAGCAGGCGGTGAAGACCATGACTTCCCGATAACGCCTGGTTTGGCCGTATCGAGGCGATTCTCAGGAGGCGAAAGGAGCTTCAGGTTCGTGCCGTGATCGCCCGGCGGGAGCGCTGCCCCAGGACGATGCAGGAGGCGGAGACAACCGGCACAGGAACACCTAGAGTGCTGCCTCACTCGACCCCCGTTTTGTCTCACGAACGCTGATGACCTACGGAGACATCCCCACACGCGCCGTTTCACGCCTGGCGTATGAGGGACGGCGCATGTACACCGGCGGTCTGGCTTGCAGCGCGGCAAGCCCCGGCGGATGCAGACCGCCCGCGCTCCGAAGATCGTACATGCTCATCCGAACTCTGTCCAATGANNGGTGCATACTGAAGGCGTTGTTCATGCCGAACCTGACCGGAGTCGTTGCTCCGGCAGTCTACGGGGACTGCTGGAGCGTCACGGAGGTACCGACCGTGGAGTACCGCCAACTCGGAAAGAGCGATGTTCGAGTCTCAGCCGTCGGGTTTGGTGCATGGGCGATAGGCGGATTCCTGTGGGGCGGAAGCGACGAAGAAGCTGCCGTGGCAGCGGTGAGAGCCGCCATGGACTGCGGCGTAACGACTGTCGACACCGCACCTGTATACGGCCTTGGCCTGAGCGAGCGTCTCGTCGGACGCGCAATCTCGGGCCGACGAGAACAGGTACAGGTGCTCACGAAGTTCGGTCTCGCATGGGAGGGCGACGGGGGCACACTCCATTTCGAGGCTCCCGACCCGAGCGGTCAAGTGGTAAAGGTTGCCCGTTGGGCCAGCAGAGAGCGCGTCATAGCGGAATGCGAAGACAGCCTACGACGGCTGGGCGTGGACTGCATTGACCTGTACCAGCAGCACTGGCCGGATCCAGCAACACCCCTGGAGGAGACCNNAAGGGAAGATCCGCGCGGTGGGCGTGAGCAACTTCTCCGTCGAGCAGGTCCAGCACATCCGCACACTCATCCCTCTGGCGTCGGTGCAGTCACCCTATAGTATGGTGAAGCGTGGCATAGAATCCGATCTCCTCCCGTACTGCCTCAAGGAGGAGATCGGCATGATCGCCTACAGCCCCCTGCAGCGCGGTCTGCTGACAGGCAAGGTCTCGCCGGATCGCGAGTTCCCGCCAAGCGACAGCCGCAGATCTGATCCCTTCTTCTCCGCCGCCAACCGCAGGCGAGTTCTTGATCTGCTGGGTGAGCTGAAACCGATCGCCGAGACACATCGTGCCACACTGGCCCAGCTTGTCGTTGCCTGGACCATACGACGCCCCGGTATGACCATGGCGCTCGTCGGTGGGCGAGACCCCGAGCAAGCTGAAGAGAACGCGAGGGCCGCGAAAGTCAGGCTGACTGACGAGGAAAGCACTCGGATAGATGAGATCCTGAAGGCTTTCACGCTGGAGTGACGGGGGCGTAGTGGAAGCCCGTCCCGCAGATATAGGGGAGTATGTCCTGGCCCCTATCTGGCGACGAGAACGTATCAGGAGCACGGGGAGTATACGGATCGGCCTGGCCGTGTGTCTCACTGCCGCTAGGAGGCGAGAGGAAGTGCCCGCAATGGAGTCTGAGAGATGACAGCAGTGACCGCAGTGCAGCAGTGGGATATATACGAGATTGCTCTGAAGGCCACACGCACGTACGAGAATCCCTTCGTCGATGTCAGCCTAAGCGCGGTATGGACGCACGCGGGCTCCGGACGGAAGCTCACCGTCAACGGATTCTATGACGGCGGCAATACATGGCGGATTCGGTTCATGCCAGGCGAACTCGGGACTTGGCAGTATGTCACTCGGTCGTGCGATCCCGCGCTAGATGGGCAACGAGGTGAGATCAACTGTACGCGTCCAACCGCCTCCTATCTACACGGGCCGCTACGCGCCGAGGGCCATCATTTCGTGTACGCTGATGGGACCCGACCGTATCTGGTGAGCACTCGTCTCACCTGTCAGTTCTCTACGCCCGCCGTATGGGAGGGCGTGATTGCTCATCTCAAGGCGCGCCGAATCAACCGAGTCCTTTTCGTCATCGGAGGTATGCACGGAACGATCAAGGATCTCTACGGGCACGGACCAGATTTCTGTCGTTACAACGTCGCGACGTTTCAGAAGATAGACGCCTTTATCGATGCGCTTCGGCGAGCCGATATCATCGCCTCGCCCTACTTCTACTACTTCAACGATGGCGTCCAGCGCCATCTGACCGAGGATCAGGACCGAGCCTTCATCCGCTACGGAATGGCAAGATTCGGCGCCTATACGAATGTCATGCCGTGTCTCGCCAACGAGGTGGAGCAGAAGTTCACGCGCAGAGACGGGCAGTATGACCCTCAGAGTCTTGTCTGGGCGAACAAGATGGGTCCGTATCTCGCCGAGCAGACCTTGTTCGGGCAAGTGGTTACGGTTCACAACCCGCTCGAGACGAGTCTCGCAGTGAACCCCGGGTTCTACACGCTGTTGCGCGACTGGCCGTTTCCATGGGCGCACTGCATGCTACGGCAGATACAGATCGGCTCCCTCAGCTCGGTTGCGGAGATCAGTGACGATGTGGCAGAGGTCCAGCAGGCGGTCTATAACGTGCGAGGCTACGCTCGCCAGAACCAACTGCTTGCCGACTTAAGAAGGTTCAATGTGCCCGTGGTGAACGAGGAACCAGGGTATGAGATGTGCGGCGTCTTTGAGCCAGACGAACTCAGGGCATGGAACAGCCAGACTTGCGAGACACTTGTGCCGACCTTCTGGACCGCCGTCACGGCAGGGGCCTACTGCATGTGGGGACACTGCGCAACGTACGAGCTGGCGGACCCACTCCCGGGGATGATGAGCAGTCAAACACCTGATCGCCTGCGCATTCTCCACGACTGCATGAGTGAGTTGCCGTACTGGGAGATGGCTCCCGCGAATGATCTCGTGGCCCGCGAGGCTGTCTCCGTCGACGGGTCATCCTACCGTACGCGCTACGCTCTCGCGAAGCCCGGCGAGTGCTATCTCGTGTTTGCCCTCACCGGAGGCGCGGTCAGTATCGACCTCGCAAGGGACGCAGGTGACTATAACGTGACTCAGCTGGACCCGCGAACCGGCGAACGCAGGGAACTAGCACGCGTAGGGAGTGGGGCACAGGATATCACTCTTGCGGGAGATGAACAGGTCCTGATCATCAGGCGGTGAATGCTTGAGAGGCCGACGTGGCCAGAGGCCTCCTTGGCATCGCGGGCGGCATGGGGAGATCCCTGTGCGTCTGGCGCACCGGCCGTAGGGAGATCCTGACAGCGGCAATACGGAAATGGAGGCAGCGCGATGGACTACCGCACACTCGCAGGGACGGGCGCGACGGTCTCGAGAATCTGTCTGGGCACGATGACCTTCGGTGGGCAGGCGGATGAGGCGGCGTCTATCGCCATGACTCACCGCGCCTTGGATGGGGGCGTCAACTTCATTGACACAGCAGACGCCTACAATCAGGGAGCAACCGAGATCATCCTCGGCAAAGCGCTGAACGGCCGGCGCGACGCGGTGGTGTTGGCCAGTAAAGTCCGGTGGGGGATCGGCGATGTCTCGCGCAAAGATGTTGGCCTCGGTCGCTGGCACATCCTGCGCGGCGTCGAGGCAAGTCTGACGCGGCTGAACACAGATTGCCTTGACATCCTCTACCTTCACTCACCCGACTATGATGTTCCGCTGGAGGAGAGTCTATCGGCTGCCGACCAGTTGGTCCGAGATGGTAAGGTCACGTACGTCGGCATGTCCAACTACGCGGCCTGGCAGGTCTGTCAAGCGCAGTGGATCTGTGACAGCCGAGGATTCCATGCTCCCGTCGTGGTTCAGTCTGTCTACAATCTCTTGACTCGAGGCATCGAGCAAGAGCTCTTGCCTTTCTGCCGTGCGCTCCAGGTGGGCGTCACGATCTATAACCCTCTCGCGGGGGGCCTACTGACCGGCAAGCACAGCCGCTCTGCTGCACCCGCCCACGGCACTCGCTTCGACCTCAACAAAGAGTATCATGGCCGGTACTGGCGGGAGTCGAACTTCGACGCCGTGGCGGAGTTCATCGACATCGCCAAGCAGGCTGGAAAGAAGCCTGTGCAGCTTGCGCTCCAGTGGTTGGCGGCACAGCCTGCGGTCGGCTCTATCGTGATCGGTGCCAGCAGGATGGAGCAACTGGAGGAGAACCTGGACGCCTGGGAGGGAAGCCTCGACGAAGAGACCAGCAACGCCTGTGATGGGGTGTGGCAGCGGCTGAGAGGCGAGAGCTTCGCCTACAATCGGTAGCGCTCCGCCCACGGGGCGGCCTGAGGTCCCGACGATGTGGATGTGCCGTTCCAGCGGCACCGAGCGTGGATACCAGCTCAAGTTGGGGCGATAGACAGTCGACGCAGAGGCGGCAAGGTCACTCCTTCTGGGCACTGACCAGATCGCCAACGAGTGTTGGCTGCATTGGGGCCGAGCTTTCGCCTTCTTCCAGGTGCTTGTGTCTGTATTTCCCTGGCGCGTCGCCGTAGGCGCGTTTGAAGCTCCTGCTAAGGTGACTACCGTCCACGAACCCCATTTGCTGGGCAATAGCTTCCACCGACATCTCCGTGTGCCGAAGCAGTTGAGCCGCCCGGCTGAGGCGTGTGCGACGCATGAAGTCACCGAAGCTGAGCCCAGTCGTTCCCCGGAATAGATAGCAGAAGTGAGAGACGCTCACCGCGCACGCGGCAGCCGCCTCCTTTGTGGTGACCCAATGATGGAGACGCGATCCGGCCAGCCGTATCGCTGGCATTATCCGCATCAGCTCAGTCGCAGATGACTCGGCCTTCTTCTTTAGGCGGTGGTCTGGCGGCCACACCCGGTAGAGGGTGAGGAGGGTTCTGAGCAATCCAAGGCGCACCGCCGTCTGCCAGCAGGGCAGTTTGAGTTCATACTCCCGCGCCATCTCGAGCGCGAGCGCGCAGATGTTCTCTCGCTCCTGCCTTGTGGTAGGCTGCGGCCGATCCTCCGGCGGAGCCGTGAATAGCGCTTGCCAGGGGAACCCGTCCGGTGTTTCATCCTTGAGGAAGTCGGGCGTGAAAAACACAACTAAGGCGGATCGAGGCCCACCTGGGTACCTCCAGCCGTGCCATTCCCATCCTGCTGCCAGTGCCACCTCGCCGGGCTTCAAATGCTTGGTCGTTCCCTCCAGGTGGAACTCGAACTCCCCCTCCAACACAATCAGCACTTCGAACTCCTCATGGAGGTCGGACCGGTGTGCGTTTGGCCCCGTCATGGTGAAATGGTTTACTGTGACTGGGAAGTCCGCTCCCGTCCGGATGTGTATCGACTGCCAGAGCATCAGATCACTCCCTGCTCCTCGCCCCTGTAGTCCTCACCTGCTCCCGGTGCTATGTCCTGCTGAGGTCCATTTCTTCGATATCCACTCGTGCTCGGTCGCATGCTGAACTGACGATCAGCGAGTTTCGTTGACGAAACGGCGTACGACGAACGGAGGCACGTGGGAATAGCCCCATAGCGGGATAGACGAGAGGAACACGTAGCATGCCTTGCCACCATTTTCCCCCCAGACTTGCTGGCTGATGTCTGGCAGTAGGCAGCATGAGAACCCTGCTCCCTAGTGGCATACAGCTATCATCTTTCCACTCGCACTTCGTTCTTCCTCTCTATCGCCCAAATGTCTCGGTGCGGCGGCCACATAGAGTGGGGGGTTGTCAGGGAGTACGGTCTCGGGAGGAGCGCCTGAACAACGCGCCCACGCGATGGTTGCATCCGTGCCTCAAAGCAGCTGACGCCTCTCAGTGAGGGTCACGCCCGCGTGGCCGAAGGTCGCCGGAAGACCGAGCTTGGGAGTAGCGCGCGCCCCGCCAGGGAAGTCGCCGTGCCGTTTCAGAAGGGCCAGACGTTCGCGGCCCTGAGCTATCGGTAGACTCCCACGCTGAGGCCCTCCTCGATCATCGCGAAGTAGTTCTCCCTTAGCACGTAGTCGGGGATGGAGTTCCCCGAACTGAGGGCGTACCCTCCGCCCGGCATGCACGCCTCCAGGATCTGTCGAGTGCGAACGCGCACCTGATCCGGTGTCCCGCGGGCGAGCAGATCGATGTCAACACCGCCGAGAATGGCGACACGGTCTCCCCAGCGCCTGTTCGCCTCCTCGACGGGCATGATGGCGTCCTCGAAGCTGTGCTTCCCGTCTATGCCAACGTCGTCTATGAGATCATCCATTACCGATTCGAGCTGGCCGCACGAGTGTAACATCACAGGCTTCCCGTAGGAGTGTACTGCCTCCACGACCCGCTTGTACCAAGGGAACAGATACCTCCGCAGCGCCGCGGGGGACAGGGTCGGCTGGGTCTTGAAGCCTATGTCGTCGCCTATGACCACCGCGCACACCGCCTCGTGGCTGGCGTTCCCCCNNTCCCCCGACAGACCGCGAGCAGCATTTCACCTGCTTTGTCGAAGACCGCCTGGACGAGGTCAGGCTGGTCGACCAGCGCGTAGGCAAGTTGTTCCATGCCGAACAACGCCTGCACGATCTCGAACAACCCCCACGGGTCGGTGCCCACGAGTTTCATGCCATCAGGGAGAGCCCTCGCCGCGTATTCGAGATCGCTGTAGTCGACCTGTTCAGGCCGGGGCCAGGCATACGCCTCGAAGTCTTCCCAGCTCACAATCGCGTTGCGTCCGAAGTCTCGCCAACCGCGAGTAGCCTCGCCCACAGGGGCCGTGTTGGCCGCCTCCACCCAGGGCATGTCAAGGGGATACTCCGCGCTGACGGGCATGGCGTCGTAGCCGAGTCTTAGCCATATGTCAGCGACCTCGCGCCACCGCTTCGCTGGGTCGTCGGAAGCAGGCGCCTCACCGATCGGAGCCCAGCTCATCCAGAACTCGATTGACGGTACGCGGTCCGGGATGCCTCGCCGTAGGACGGTGAGCAGCCGTTCGTAGTTGGGTTCGGGCTTGATGTTGGGGAACGGCATCCACGTTTCCTTCTCTGTTCTTCGGCCGGGCGGCAGTACGGGCCCAGAGCAGGCCCGGGAGCGATCTCGCTGCGCTCGCCTTCCTTCTGCTCCGGCGATCTGCCGAGTCGGCTCTGCCGCGGACTACACGATCCCCCCGCCGGACGAGGTAGCGCGAACGCCTGTGGTGCGTTCCGGCGGAACGCAGCCGCAGTCACATTGGTGTGCTGGCGCTGGCAGAAGCGGGCCCGACACGAAGGAGATGCCGACAGCTCTGCCTGCCGTCATGTCTGCAGGCCGAACAGCCTGGCGATGTTGCCACCCATGATGAGTTGCTGCTCTCGGTCGTCCACCTCTCCGTCCAGGAGGGCTCGGTATTTCGCCACTTCGACGTGCATGAGTGCAAACGGCGTGTCGCTCCCGAAACACACCCGAGACGCCCCGAGTGTCTGGATCGCTCTCAGGATGGGCAACTCGCGAACGCCGCTGCCGATGAGGATCATGTTGGGGTGCTGCTCGGCGAATTCAATGGCAGCGCTGGAGATGTCCGAGAATCCAATCCCTCCCATGTGGGCCAACAGGATTGGCAGGTCTGGAAACTGGGCTGCGATCTTCGCGACGCGAAATGGGTGCGTCTTCTCAAAGGCGTCTGCGCCAACGTGGAAGGCCAGCCGGCTCCCTCTCGCCGCGATCTCCTCAATCACGGGTAGCGAAAGCCGCGGGTCGTCAATAAAGTAGTCGTTCTGGGCGCCGTTGAGCTTGACGCCGTAGAAGCCGTACTCCTCGATGCAGCGCCCCGCAGTCGCGATCGCTTCGTCGACGCCAAGATTGGGATCGGCCCAGCCGAAGCCGAGGATACGGTCGGGATGCTGCTTCGTCGCCGAGTAGACATAGGCGTTCGCCTCATCGACCTCCCTCCGGTAGGGAGGCTGAAGCCAAGTGAGAGCCTTCTCAACCCCAGACCGGTCCATCCGCCGCAGCAGTTCGTCTATTCCGATGCTGACACCGCTCTCCGATGTCGGCGATATGTGGCAATCCGCGTCAATCAACATGGCCGTTCCTTTGTGGTGCTGAGCTACATGCGCTCGGCAATAGCTGTCAGATTCCTGAGTCCCTCAATCGCCAGCGCCTCGCCCGACTCGGCGAACCGCCGCCAGATGGCGCAATTGCGGTTCACCTCCTCGAAGTCGGGGTCAAAGGACTCGATTGTCAACGGGCCATCATACCCGATGTCGTGGACCGCGGCGAAGAACGTCTGCCATGGCACCAATCCCGTGCCGGGAATACCGCGCGTGTTCTCGCAGACGTGAATATAGGCGAGATATCGCTTGCCACATAGCTTCACCGGCTCTGTGAAACTCGTCTCCTCCCGGATCATGTGGAATGTGTCGAGGTGGACGCCCACGTTTTCGGTCCCGATATCCTGGCAATACCGAACCGCATCTTCGGCTACGTTCAGGAAGTGCGTCTCGAACCGGTTGATAGGCTCGAAAGCCAACACCAGCGCCCCCTGCTCCGCCGCGTGTTCGGCCGCCTTCCGGAGCGTCTCCACCGACCACTTCCACTCGTCATCTGTCCTGCACTTGCCGGTCAAGTAGCCCCAGGCCGCGTAATTGACGCCGCCGAGCGTCCGGCATTCCAACTCGGTGCTGATGTCGATCATCCGCTTGAGGTACTCGACCGCCTTCTCCCGGCAGTTCGGGTCCGGATCGATGGGGTTGGCCTCTTTGTTCATGACGCAGGTGGTGACGAGTTCGATGCCGGCGTCCTGCGCCGCCTGCTTGACCCGCTTCGTGGGGAAACCCTCGGGATGCGAGATCAGGACGTCAAACGTCGCGAAGCCGATCTCCTTCGCCTTCGCGAACAGGTGGAGGTCGTTCAGACCGAAGTTCTCCGACCAGATGAACGAGTCCACGCCGAAGTTAAGTTGCACCACGCTCTCCTTCCTCACGGCCTCTGAGCGACGCTCCAATGGTGTTGGCCAGGACACACAAGATGAGACAGCAAGAGGCGGCGCCGGCGTCTATCACACCGCGTGAGCGCTCCCCCAGCCGGCTCGCCCTTCCCAATCTGGCCACCAAATCCTTAGTGGAGTCACGCCCCTGCTCTGCGGCCGTCTGCAGGGCTGCAAGCGCGGACGTCAGGCTCGCGCCGTCCGCAATTGAGCGGTCAAACGCTTCCGTCGCGGGAGCAAGCGTGTCCAGCAGCGTCTTGTCACCTACCTCTGCGCCCCCGACATCCCGTACTTTGTCGAGCGCGCCGTGCAACATGGCCGACAGCGTGGCCGCGTCGATGACATCTCTGTCGCGTGCCGCGCGCGCCATCGCGCGGAAGAAGGATCCATAGAGAGGTCCCATCGCCCCCCCGATTCGCTCCATCAGCACTGCGCCGAGCGTCCGCAACGCGGTAGCGACGTCTTGGCCGTCGCACAGCTGCTCCTCGGCGAGGGCGAATCCCTTGCTCATGTTGACACCGTGATCGCCATCGCCGATCAGGCCGTCGATGTCACTGAGTTGCTGCGCCTCCTCGCGAATCGCCTGGGTGAGGGCGCGGACGAGATGCGTTCCCTCAGAGGCGGGGAAGCCTTCCATCACATCTCTCCGCACTGAGTCAGGCCCATACTGTCGCAGGGCAGATCCAGACACTGCTTCAGTTCGGCGTCGAGCTTCATTGCCGTCAGGGTTACACCGCCCATCTCGAGCGAGGTGAAGTAGTTGCCGACGTAGGAGCGGTACACTGAGATGCCACTGTGGGCAAAGAGATCGTGCAGCGTCCGGTAGAGAATGTAGAGTTCCATCACGGGGGTCGCGCCCAGGCCCGAGACGAGCACGGCGATCTCCTTGCCTGGGATCTGCTGGAGTTCGGGCTGGACCACCTCTACCATCGCCTGCGCCATCTCATCCGCCGTCTTCAAGGGGACCACTTCCATGCCCGGCTCGCCGTGGTGGCCAACTCCAAGCTCCATCATGCCGGGCTCGATGCTGAAGTTCGGGTGTCCGACTGCGGGGATCGTGCAGGGAGAAACGCCCACCCCGATGCTGCGCGTGTTGTCTATCGCCTTCTGGGCCGCCGCGATCACGTCATCTAGCGAGCCACCCAGCGCAGCCTTCGCCCCACCCACCTTCCACATCAACACCTCGCCAGCGACCCCCCGGCGGTCCTGTCGCTGGTCGGCGGGCGCTGAGGGAACGTCATCGTTCGCGACCACGGTCTTCACCTCAATTCCCTCATCCGCGGCGTCCTCCATCGCCAGCCTCACGTTCATGTTATCGCCAGCGTAGTTGCCGTAGAGGCACGCCACACCCTTGCCTCCGTTGGCCACACGGAAGGCCTCCAGGAAGGCGCTGGCCGGCGGGGAGGTGAAGATCTCCCCCACCGCAACTGCATCGCAGAGGTTCTTACCGAGGTACCCGATGAAGGCAGGCTTGTGACCGGAGCCGCCCCCCGTGACGACTCCGACCTTGTCGGCGATCGGCGCGTCTACGCATCTGAGCACGCGGGGATGACTGGTCGCGGCGACGCGCTTCGGATGGGCCTTCACAAAGCCCGCCAGCATATCGGTGACGACCGCATTCGGATCATTGATGATGCGCTGCATGAGGCCTCCCTGTCGCTCCTGCCTGCAATTCATCCTCGATCGCACGCATGCGCGCGACCTTCCTTTGGGAGCGTCCTCCCTGGAACTCGGACTCGAGCCAAGCGGAGATGATCGTCTTGGCCAGCTCTGGTCCGACGACCAAGGCCCCCAGGCAGATGATCTGGGCGTCGTTGCTCTTGCGCAGCCGCTCCGCCGAGTAGACATCATGGCACGGGCCGGCGAAGACACCCCTCACCTTGTTGGCGACCATCGCCATACCCAGACCCGTGCCGCAGATGAGGATGCCGCGATCGAATTGCCCCTGCTGCACGGCGAGAGCGAGATTGAGCGCCACGTCGGGATAGTCGGCCTGTCGGGACTCGAGCAAGGAGAGGTCTTCGAAGGGTGTGCCTTTTTCGGCGAGTAACCCGTTCAGCACCCGCTTCAGCTCCCGGCCATTCTCATCCGCGTCGATCGCCACCCGCACTATCGTTCTCCTCCGCGAGCGCGCGGGCAGGAACATAGGGGATCCCGTTCCACCTATGGTGCTGAGAGCGCGCACGCTCATTATGCGCCGCTCCCGGCATCCAATCACTGGACCGGATTCCGGTGCTTCTGTATGCATTTCCAGCGAGAGACAGGAGACAGGGATCGACGACGCCCGACCGTCTGTGATGCCAACCGAGGAACTGTACAGGCTGTGGTGGCCTACTTCTCCATGAGGAGCAAGCTCCGAGCAGCTCCGGTCCCCCACACGCGTTCCACGCGTGCCGTCTCCACGAATCCGAGGGCATCCAGCAACGCCAGCCTCGCCGGATCCTCGTCGGCGTAGGTCCGGGTCGGTTTCGGAATGTCGCCCAAGGAGAGAGCGAGCGCTTCCGCCTGATCCCATTGAGCCGGCTGCACCCACAGTTCGAGCACATGCTCGTCCGAGTTGGGCCAGCGTTTCTCGAGGAATGCGATTCCCATCACCCCGCCCTCGTCACCATCCAGCACCCGCGCGGTCGCCTCACCCCTGCGGACACTCTCCATCAGTTTGAGGAAGTCGCCCTCGAACCACTGGCTCGGGTTCCCAGACCAGTTCTTGGAGCACATGCCTCCGTGGCTCGTGGCGACCAGCGCGCAGAGTCCCGGCCAGTGGCGCCAGGCCAGCGGGGCGATGGCACACTGCTGCTCCAAGTGCTCGGCCAACGCGCCGTCATACATGACGGCGACCATGGTCCCAGATCCACTCGCGGTGCTCTCGAAACCCAACCTGCCGTACAGCCGATAGGCCTGGCCGCCATAGGCGGTGTCCAGGGTAGCGATCCGGCCTCCGCGCTCGGCGAAGCCCTTCAGTGCCTGTGTCAACAGGCTCGTGCAGATGCCGTTGCCGCGCCAGCTAGGCTCCGTGAACACGTGAGTGACGACGCCAAGGCTACGATGCTCTGTCGTCACGATGCAGCCGACCAGAGAGCCCTCCACCCGCGCGGTGTGGAAGCGCGTTTCCAGCTCGTCAAGCTGTGCCACGAGTGACCGCTCGACATGCCACAACCAGTGTTCCTCCTTGTGGCAGTAGAGGCGCGAGAATTCCTGCGCCCGCGCAGGCGCCGGACACTGCACCACAGCCAGGGCCGCTTGTCGGCCGTTCCGCAATTCGGTAACGCCAATCATCTGCTCCATGATCGCTGGCCTCTCTTGGATCTCACGGGGTGTCAGCACGCCGGCTTCAGGTCTCCCACGCGAGGCATTCGGCCGTGCGGTCCAACCCAGAGGACCCTATCCAGTCGGTCGCATATTCTGTGTGCCAGAAGTCGAGCCTTCAGCCGTGGATCTCGCCAGCCGCACTGTGACTCCGATGAGCAGAAGGCTGTACAGGACCTCCGACAGTCCGTGCAGTGACGACGTCGGGGGGCTCTGGTAGAGTCTCACTGAACGCAGCCTCCGTCGTTGACGCGGTTCGCCCGCCGGCGTCGCGGCCGGACTGCTGTCGTATGCTATGGCCAGGGCGGCATACTCTCATGGAACTCCGTGTGCTGAGCGAGAAGCAGGTCAGACATATCCACGAGGCCTCTATGTGGATCCTCGGGAAGATCGGCGTGCTGATGCCCCACACTGACATGCGCGCACGATTTCGCGAGGCCGGTGCGTCCGTTGATGAGGACAGCCAGCATGTTCGCATCCCAGAGTCGTTGGTGGAACAGAGTCTGGCACAGGCGGGAAAGGCATTCACGCTCTACGGGCGGGACCGCACCCAACAGGCTGTCTTCGGGAAAGGCGGTCGTAATTACAACTCCGCCTCTGCCGAGCCGCTCTGGATCGAGGACGTCACTGGCGAACGCCGCTACCCGACGCTGGTCGATGTGGCGACAGCGACGCGGATAGGCGATGGTCTGGCCAACATCAACATCGTGGGCGCGATGGCCGAGCCACACGAGCTATCGCCGCAGTATGGCAGCCTGGCCGTGATGGCAGAGATGTTGCGGAACACCAGCAAGCCGCTGAGCGTATTCTTCCACAACCGTATAGTCTCGAAGTTCATGGTCGAGATGATGATCGCAGTCGCAGGCTCGGAGCAAGAGGCCTCGCGCTATCCGATCGCCTATCCCTATCTGGAGCCGATCAGTCCGCTGCGGTTCCCTGTTGCAGGCATCGACTCACTCTACGAGACCGCTCGGCTGGACCTGCCAGTGCCGGTCGGACCCATGGTGCAGACCGGGGTGTCCGGGCCGGCCACGCTGGCCGGTACGGCGGCACAGGAGAACGCCGAGGTGCTCGCCGGCATAGTCGTCACCCAACTCATCAAACCGGGGACGCCGGTGGTCTTTGGCGGCGTCTGCCATGCTTTCGATATGCGCACCACGCAGATGATCTTCTCCGGACCCGAGCAGGCGCTGATGGCCATCGCGATGGTGCAGATGGGTAGGTCCTACGAGTTGCCGGTCTATGTCAATGTGGGTCTGACCGATAGCAAGAGGCCGGACGCGCAGGCGGGAATGGAGTCTGGCATCACGCTCGCCTGTGGAGCGATGGCGGGGGCGGAACTCTTCGGTCACATGGGTATCTGCGGAGTCGATCAGGGGGGATCGCTGGAGATGCTCGTGATGCAGGACGAGCTCATCGGCTACGTCAACCGACTCGTGGAAGGCTTCGAGGTAGATGACGAGCACCTCGGCCTGGAGGTGATCGAGGAAGTAGGCCCTGGTGGCACGTTCCTGGATCGGGACCACACCGCGCTGCACTTCCGTGAGGAGCTGTGGTTCCCGGCGCTGCTNNCCAGTTCTACGGCGCCTGGCGGAACGGCGGCGGAAAGACCATGGCCGACCGGTGTCGCGAGAGGAAAGAGCAACTGCTCCGGGAGCACAGTCCCGAGCCGTTGCCGGCCGATGTGGACAAGGAGGTCGAGCGGATCCTCGCGGGGGCGCGCGCGGAGCTGGCGGCACAGGGCATGGACTGGCGATCGGGCTGACCTTCTCAGGTGGCGAGAGGAGACGGCGATGGCGCGGGTTGCGATGTGTGTGGCGCCGCGGGAAGTTGACGTCATCGACACTGCGGTGTCTCCGATGCACCCGAGTTCGGTCAAGATCAAGTCGCACTACTCGGGCATCAGCGCAGGCACCGAGATGGCGGCCTACCGCGGCACGAGCCCGCTGGCGCGATTCGACCCTGTCAGGCGCCTGTTCGTGAAGGAGACGGCCCCGGTCCTCTATCCCGTCAGCTATGCCTACGAGAGCGTCGGGGAAGTGGTCGAGGTGGGCGCAGAGGTCACCCGCTTCAGAGTCGGCGATCTCGTGGGGACGCTGCAGGGACACCAGGATCTCTATGTCGCTGATGAGAATGAAACCTATCTCCTGGATCGGAGCATGGACGCTCGCCATGGTGTGTTCCTCGCTCTCGGAGGAGTTGCCCTGAACGGCATCCTCGATGGCAACGTGAACCTAGGCGAGACGGTCGTCGTGTTCGGGCTGGGAGTTGTTGGGCAATTGCTGGTGCAGATGCTCCGCGCGTCCGGGGCGGCGACCATCGTCGCTGTCGATCCCATTGAGGAGAGGCGCAAGCTGGCGCAACGTGCAGGAGCGGACTTGGGTGTTGACCCATCCACCACTGAAGACGTCGCTGCGCAGATTCGTGATGTCACCAGGAATCGTGGGGCAGACATTGCCTTCGAGGCCAGCGGTGTCTCGGTGGCGCTCCAGGAGGCTATCCGGACCGTGGGCTACGAGGGCCGGGTCGTGGCGATGTCCTTCTACCAGGGCGAGAGCCGAGGCCTTTTCCTGGGAGAGGAGTTCCACCACAACAGAGTGAAAGTGCTCTGCTCACAGGGCGCCAAGGCGAATCCGGGCCTTCCGCTTTGGAGCATCGAACGCGTCCGGGAGACGGTCTGTCAGCTGCTGCCACGACTCGATCTGGATCGGCTGATCACCCACGAGTTCCTCTTCGAGCGGGCAGCCGAGGCCTACCAGGTGCTGGAGGAGCGACCGGAGCAGGCCCTGCAGGTTATCCTCCGATACTGACGCGAAACGGGCTTCGGCAGATGTCGGGGCTGTATGCAGCGTTGGCTGGCGACACGAGCGGGTCCGCAGGCGACCAGCTGCAGAGGCAGTCTTGCTGAAGCTACCACACCCACAGCGAGGGAGAGGCATCAGATGGCAGTGCTAGATGATCTCAGACAGGCGATCATCTCGGGTGATCGAGAAAGAGCCAAGGAGCTAACGGAGCGGGCGCGTACGGAGGGTATGGAGACGCGCAAGATCGTGGTTGAAGGGATTGCCGCGGCGATGGAGAATGTAGGGGAGAAGTTCCGCACCAATGAGTTCTTCGTGCCGGAGCTACTCATAGCACAGCGTGCCATGAAGGAGGCGCTGGGCGGACTGGCCGGCGAGGAGGTGGATCACATCGGCACGGTCGTGATCGGCACCGTCAAGGGAGACCTGCATGACATCGGCAAGAATCTGGTGGCCGCCATGTTGGAGGGCGCTGGCTTCAAAGTGGTCGACCTCGGCGTTGACGTCTCGGCCGAGGCCTTCGCCACCGCGGCGAAGGAAAACTCGGCCGACATCGTCGCCATGTCCGCGCTGCTGACCACTACGATGGGCTCGATGCGAGACACGGTGGCTCGACTCAGCTCCGAGGGACTCAACACCAAGGTTATCATTGGAGGCGCGCCGGTCACCGATGCATACGCAAGAGAGATCGAGGCTCACGCCTACGCTCCGGACGCCGCCAGCGCGGTGGAGAGAGCGAAGAGCCTGCTGGCCTAGAGCCTCCCGCTAACTCCGGAACAGCCGGACCCCCCCCAACAGAGGAGTCCGGTCTTCACTGGGGCAGTTCCGAAACAGAAAGGCCAGGTCCTATGCGAGCGAATCAGATCAATAATAGGTCGGTGCGGTTCAGGCTGCTGTCCGACGAGGACCTCGAGGAGCTGTGCCGGAGCGCACTGCATCTGCTCGAACACACCGGGCTCGATGTTCACAACGAGGAGGCGCGGGAAGTGCTGGCCCGGGCTGGTGCCTGGGTGGAGGGAACGCGAGTGCGCATCCCTGCCTACGTCGTTGAACGAGCCCTGGAGACGACGCCGCGCAGCTTCACTGTCTTCAGCCGAGAGGGAGATTCCCAGAAGGATCTGACCATCGCTCCAGGCCGCTTCTACTATGGTCCAGGACCGACGTGTCCGAACTTCATGGACCCCGACACCGGGGAGGTGCGCCGGTACACGCGCGCCGACGCGCGAGCCGTCGCCACTGTCTGCGACGCCTTGCCCAATATCGACTTCGTGGAGAGCCTCGGGACGGTGAGCGATGTCGCTTACGAGGTGAGCGATGTCCACGAGTTTGCGGAGATGATCGCCCGCACAGGCAAGCCGATCGTTGCCTGGTCCTACACAGAAGACGGCTGCCGGGATATCCACCAGATGGCGGTCGTGCTGGCCGGCGGCGAAGACGCGTTTGCTCGCCGCCCAAACTACATCTTCTACTGTGAGCCCATGTCGCCGTTGGTTTCCAATGCGGAGGCGATGGGCAAGGTGCTGTACTGCGCCCAGCATCGGGTGCCATTGATTTTCACCCCGTGCGTCATCGGCGGCGGGACAGGCCCGTGCACCCTTGCTGGCATCATCGCGCAGGCGGCGGCCGAGTCCTGGCTGGGACTCGTGGTGAGCCAGCAGTTGAGCCCGGGCACGCCCTTCTGCATGGGAGGCGTGGTCTCGTGCATGGATATGAAGTCGATGATCCTCGCCTATGGAGCACCTGAACTGTCCCTCCTCCAGGCAGGCCTCACTGAGCTGGCACACTATGTCGGGCTGCCGCTGTGGACGACGGGAGGCTGCACTGACTCGAAGGCGGTGGACGAGCAGGCGGCACTCGAAGGGGGCTTGTCGGTGCTCTTCGCGGCGCTTTCGGGCGGAGATCTCTGCCACGATGTCGGCNNCGGCTCTCTCGGGCAGCTCGTGATGATGGATGAGGTCATTGGGTACGTGAAGCGGATCGCCCGCGGCATTGAGGTGACCCCTGACACGCTCGCGCTGGATGTGATCGGACGCGTCGGGCCTGGCGGGAACTACCTGATGGAAGAGCATACGCTGGCTCACTTCAGACGGGAGTTCTGGTCACCCTCTCTGATGGACCGCAGCCGACGTGAGACGTGGGAGAGTGGCGGCAGGAAGANNCCGAGCGCACGATCGGGTCGTGGATCTGCTCGCCTCCCACAGGCCGGCACCCCTTCCGCAGGAAGCAACAGACGCGATTCGGGCGGTCCTCGTCGCCGCCCACGCTCGCGCCGAGGCATGATCCCCGTGCAGCCCCGAGGAGGCATACGAGCCTATGCGCGTCAATGCACAGAGCAACGTCACCCCGCAGTTCCGCGTCCTGTCGCCTGATCAGATAGAGGACATCTACCTCGCGGCGCTGGAGGTCCTCGAGCGCACGGGATCCCGCGTCTACCACGAGGAAGCGGTCGACCTCCTGCAGGGAGCGGGATGTCATGTCAGCGACGGGAATCTCGCTCGTCTCCCATCCGCGCTGGTGAAGTCCTGCCTGCAGTCAGCTCCGGAGCGCGTCGCCATCGCGGGGAGGGATCGGCGCAAGAAGCTCACGCTCGAGTACAACAAGGTGTACTTCGGCACTGGATCCGACTGTCCGTTTGTGCTCGATCCCCAGACAGACGAGCGGCGGCGGTACACCTCCAAGGACGTCTATCACGCCGCGAAGCTCGCGGAAGCGCTGCCAAACATCGATTTCCATATGTCCCTGGGCCTGACGTCGGATGTACCCATGAAGACCTATGATCGGCACCAGCTGCTGGCCATGTTGCGGGGCACGACGAAGCCGCTGGTCATCACGGCCGTGAATGGCGAAGGTCTGGCGGACCAATACGCAATGGCCTGCGAGCTATTGGGGGGGGCGGAGGAGTTCGCCAGGGCACCCCTGTTCGTGGTGTACATCGAGCCCTCCTCTCCGCTGACCCACACCAAGGAGGCGCTGGAGAAGGTCCTCTACGCGGCTGAGACCGGCATCCCAGCCATCTACACCCCGTGTCCGATGTGCGGGGGTACGGCCCCGGCGACGCTGGCAGGCCTTCTGGTCCAAGGCCTCGCCGAGTGTCTGGCCGGGCTCGTCGTGGCGCAGCTGAAGCGCCGAGGTGCGCCGATCATCATCGGCGGACTCGTCTCGATCATGGACATGAGCACCACAGTCATGTCCTAT